>Ga0207904_1000550_pt1 | contig 13564 bp, 6 predicted proteins | sample MalvirmetaMSP118_FD_184232 | JGI IMG/M metagenome (GOLD analysis project Ga0207904, IMG submission 184232) | Marine viral communities from the Deep Pacific Ocean - MSP-118 (SPAdes) | ecosystem: Environmental > Aquatic > Marine > Oceanic | place: Pacific Ocean | collected 2011-05-30 | reverse complement strand
GTACCGAAAAAGGAAGATGGCCTTTGGATCTCCGGCGTTGCTGTTCGGCCCACCCGCAGCTGCGATCGCTTCGATGACATTCATACGCTCGCGCACAAAAGGAATTTGCTGAACCCTGCCTGTGGCGCCGAGAACCGAGAAGATCAGCGGTTCGGCAAGAATGGTTACACGATCACCGGGATAAGCGCGCACACGATCATACGTGCCGGCCAAAACATCGGATAAGCGCAGACGAACCAGATCGTCACCTCGTTCGATGAGCAGGGTTAGGTTCTTCGCTTCTCCGCGATATCCGCCCGCCAACGCAATGACATCGGAAAGCGTTTCGCGATTGGTCTGCAATACGAGACGTCCCGGTTGTGCGACTTCGCCACCAATGATGATAGAATTACCGATCACTTCCTGACGAGTGACTGAAACCTGAGGGTCCTGCGAGAAAGTGCGAAGTCCTTCACGAATTTTTACCTGAACATCCGCTAGAGTATTACCAAGCACCTGGATCGTTCCGACATAGGGAATGTCTATCATCCCGTTGTCGTCGACTCGCCGAGGAGGGAGGGTCTGGGCTTTGACTGAGGGGTCGAATCCACCCGCGGCGTCTGCTGAACTGCCGCCTCCAAACAACGCGACACCTGCCTCGAAAACCGTGACGGAGAGTACGTCACCGGGACCGATCATATCGGATGGTGGGGGATCATAATCTGGCAGCTGCCAGTCAATCGGTTCAGCGACCGGAGGGACGTCGGCGATCGAAACCACGGGCACGATATCGATGGACGCGCCATCGACCTGTGCTTCCAATGCTGTATCGGTTATCTGGCCTCCAGTCGGTCCGCTCGAAGGCAAGGTGGAGCAGGCACAAAGCGAACCAAACGCGATGGTCGACAAAAGCAGTTTCAGTTTCATGATGAATTCGTATGAGATTTGCGTATGAAGGGCTCCTCTAACCAATAAGAAGGTTCAGGGATAGCCCGTCGCGATCCAATTCACACCGCCATCAGAAGATAATGCGTTGAAGAGTAGTTTTCTAAGGCAGTTGCGGGACATTTTGCTGTTGCTCGCTTGTCGACCCGACCGCTTGGCGCTCATCGGTTGGTGGCGATTGTCCGGAAAAAAGTTGAGAGCTCACCATCGACTCCAAAGTGCGATCGCGGCCTTGCCGTTCGCCAACGAACGCTGGATGTCAGACGCTGGTTCAGAAGATATGTCAGCAATCGCCGCGGCGCGGATGTCCAAAGGCCGACATAGCTTCTCTGTCCACATACATATCGCAAATGACGACGACTGCCGCGTCGCTCGCCGAGCAATAGAATCGGCACTTGGGCAAAGCGAAAAGCCGGTACGCATATTTGTCACCGCCCCTCGCGCCATGAATGGCCTGCCCGCAGCCTGCGACCTGGTTTGTATCCTTCAGGAGCCTTGTCAAAGTCGTATTGCAGGCTTGGTGCTCTCATTGGCTGCGGCCGAAGAGCTTGGCGTAGATTATGTAGTTCCGCTTGCTGTTGGCGCAATGCTTCCGCGGCATTCTCTAGCTGCATACGCTGCATTCAACAGCGAGCAGCGGCATGAGAGGCTGCCTATTTTGTTTGGGGATCAGCTTGAGGATCTCACGCATTCTAACGCTGCGATCGGCTGGTTTAAACCTCTGTGGGATCAGCGGATGATGCTATCTCAGGATTACATCAGCTCGGCATGCGCATTGCCGGTCAGCCCTGCGCGTCGGTTTTTTGTTAAGGAGGACGTTCAAGCTCCAACCTGCATTTACGAACTGATCCTACTAATGTCCTTGCCGCCGGATACCGGCGTTTCCGTTGAAAAAGTGCAGCGGATAACTATGCGCACAGTGACGGGAGACTGGTGCACAGACGGAGATGCAAGGTCCCAAGCCGTTCAAAATGCCGTGCCTGAGAACGCATTGGTGTCGGCGGGACCATTCGGCACGGTACAGTTGCGTTGGCCACTGCCGCAACCGATCCCAAAAGTTAGCATAATAGTCGCAACTCGCGACAAATTGGAACTGCTTCAAACGTGTGTAGAGGGCGTGCTTTTTCAAACCGCCTATCCCGATATCGAATTGATCATCGCAGACAATGATAGTCGGGAAACGGAAACCCTCGAATATTTAGACGAGATATTAAAGGACCCGCGGGTTCGCGTCGTGCGTTGGCCGTATCCGTTCAACTATTCGGCTATCAACAATTTTGCCGCAGGGCACGCCTCGGGCGAATATTTTTGTCTGCTCAACAATGACATCGAAGTTCTGGAACCGCAATGGCTCGAAGAAATGGTACGCGAGGCTGTGCAACCGGGTGTCGGCGCGGTCGGCGCGCGTCTGCTCTATCCTGACCGGACAATCCAGCATGCAGGCGTCGCGCTGGGAATCGGAAACGCGGCCGGCCATGCGCACCGGGGATTGCAGGAAGATCAAGCGGGTTACTTTGCACAAACGCACATCGTGCGGGGCGCAAGCGCGGTCACAGCAGCCTGCATGCTGGTGGCAAAGCGACATTTCGATGCCGTCGGTGGGCTGGATGAAGATGCGCTTGCCGTGGCTTACAACGACGTGGACCTTTGCTTGAAGCTAAGGATGCGCGGACTAGTCAACATCTACACCCCGCTTGCCACACTCATCCACCACGAAAGCAAGTCGCGCGGGCTCGACTTCGCGCCAGAGCACCTTGAACGCTACATGCGCGAACTGGCGGTGTTCCAAGAGCGGTGGGGGGCCGCGGAGGTGGTAGATCCGTGGCACCATCCGCGGCTGAACAGACAAAGCGAAGTGTTCAGCTGACGTGCGGCTCGTCTAGAGACCGACCACGTCGATGAAGCTCGCAGTGTCCGGCACCTTGCCAGCTAGGCCAGCAAAGTCGGAGTGGCGAACCAGCACGCAGGTGACATCTGCCTGAGACAAGGCCTCATCGATGGTGGCCAAGGTCACAGGCTTGTCTGCCAGGCTCGCGGGCAACGCATCGATATGTGGCTCAACGGCCAACACCTGACATCCAAGATCGGCAAACTTCTCAGTGATCTGCAGGGCCGGGCTTTCTCGCAGGTCATCAATGTCTGGTTTGAAGGCGAGGCCCATGCAGGCGACCTTGATATCCGCCATGCTGCGCGAAGTATCCGCAGAAAGCGCGGCAAGCACTGCCTCCTTACCCTTCTGCAGCACCCAGTCGGGCTTGGCGTCGTTCACCTCGCGTGCGGTGCGGATCAGCCTGGCCTCTTCCGGTGCGGAGGAGACGATGAACCAAGGGTCCACCGCAATGCAATGTCCGCCGACGCCGGCTCCGGGCTGTAAGATGTTGACGCGCGGATGGCGATTGGCGAGCGAGATCAGCTCCCAAACGTCGATGCCAAAGCGATCGCAGATCGTGCTCAGTTCGTTCGCAAAGGCGATCTGCACGTCGCGCGAGCTGTTCTCGGTCAGCTTGCACATCTCGGCCGTGCGTGCATCGGTGATCACGCAGTCGCCGCGCACCACCTTCTTGTACATTGCCACGGCCATTTCGCTCGCACGCTGCGTCATGCCACCGATAATGCGGTCATTATCGATTAATTCGCTGAGTACATGGCCGGGCAACACGCGCTCCGGGCAGTGCGCAATCTGGATATCGGCATCGTCGTCCGCTGCCTGTGGAAAGGTGAGATCGGGGCGGGCATCGGCGAGCCATTTGGCCAGCTGTTCGGTGGCCCCGATAGGAGAGGTGCTTTCGAGCACGACGAGATTGCCCGGAACCAGCACCGGGGCGATCATGCGGGCTGCTGATTCGATATAGGAAAGATCGGGCTCGTAACCTTCCTGGAAAGGCGTGGGCACAGCGATGATGAACGCATCGGCCGGTTCGGGTTCCAGCGTTGCGTGAAGGCTTCCTTCCGTCACGACTTTGTGGACGACACCATCAAGATCGGGTTCGACCAGATGGATTTTGCCGGCGTTGATCGTCTCGACCACATGCGCGGATATGTCAACCCCGATGACCTTGGTGCCACGCGCGGCAAACAGCGCAGCGGTCGGCAGGCCGATATAGCCCAAGCCGACCATCGAGATGCGTTCAAACATCAGTGAGCTGCCCTTCAGTTGTTTTCAGCCGGCGGTCAGGGAATCGGCGATGCGCGCCGATGCCTTGCCATCACCGTAAGGATTGAGCGCGCGGGCCATGGCGTCATAGGCCTCTTGATCGTTAAGCAGCGACAGCGCACCGGAGCGGATCTTTTCCGCATCAGTGCCGACCAGTCGCACGGTTCCGGCGTCGACCGCTTCGGGCCGTTCGGTGGTGTTGCGCATCACCAGCACCGGCTTGCCGAGCGAAGGTGCCTCTTCCTGAACGCCGCCGGAGTCCGTAATGATAAAGTGCGAACGACGCATCAGCCAGACGAACGGCAGGTATTCCTGCGGTTCAATCAGATGGACATCCTGCGTATCACCGAGAATGCGGTTGACCGGTGCCTGAACGTTGGGATTGAGATGCACGGGATAAACAATCTGCACATTGTCCAGTTCGCTGATATCGCGCAGCGCGCGGCAGATGTTTTCGAATCCTTTGCCAAAGTTCTCCCGGCGATGGCCGGTAACCAAGATCATGCGACGATTAGTATCCAGGAAGGGAAAGCGCGACTCTATCTGGCCGTCGAGCTCACGGTCATTATCGAGCCGTGCCACCACTTGGTGCAGTGCGTCGATCACGGTGTTGCCAGTGACAACGATGTTCGCGTCGGCAACGTTCTCTTTTAGCAGGCTTTGTCGCGCAGTTTGCGTCGGGGCGAAGTGCATGTCGGCGATACGGCCAACGATCATGCGGTTGGCCTCTTCTGGCCAAGGTGCATAGAGGTTGCCCGTGCGCAGGCCTGCTTCGACATGACCGACGGGAACCTGCGCATAGAAGGCCGCCAATGCACCGGCCATCGTCGTTGTCGTATCGCCATGCACGAGCAGCCTGTCGTACGTTCCCTCTTTCAGGACATCGCGCAAAGCGAGAATGATGTTGGCGGTGATATCGGTCAGATCCTGACCCGGCTTCATGATGTCGAGATCGATATCGGGCACGATGTCGAATAGTGACAGGACCTGATCGAGCATTTCACGGTGCTGAGCCGTAACACAAACCTGTAAGTCCAATCCTGGCGTCTCTCTCAGTCTTTGCACCACCGGAGCCATCTTGATTGCCTCTGGGCGGGTGCCAAACACGATAAGCACTCTCATAAATAGGTCCTTCCAACGACTAATCGTGTGAAGGGTGGCGCTATGGTCAATTCGAGACGAGTTACAACCCCTGACGTGCTCACAGCTGTTGCCAGTCGGAGCTAGAGCAAGCCGACTGGAGGGCGTGGAGGCACGATAACGAGGCATGTTTCAGCGCCTCGGCTGGTTGATAGCTAGTCCACATTCTAATCCTAGACGCGGCATCGCTTATGCCGCAGGTGGGCGATGAAAAAAACGGGATGCAAGCGGCACGATGAACGTCACTGATCAAACTCGACACAGCTTGGCGCGCGGCTTGGCGAAAGCGGCGATGCACCTTGCTGCAAGTGGAAAACTCTCTGCACTCGATGTCGCTCGCGAGGCGGTTTCCATGCATCGGGACGGGTTATCGCTGGCGGCCTATTGCAAGGTTGCGCTGCAGATGAACGATCTCTCAAGTCTTCAGAAAGCCATGGTGGAGGCCGAAGCCGGTGTCGAAGAATTTCCGGAGCTGAGATCGATTGTCACCGATCTTAGGTCAGGTTCGGCTGGTGCGATTGAACTTACAAACAAGCTCTACGAACGACGACCAATTGCCTTCGAACCCGTCGTCGGGCGTATACTTTATCTCCTGCACAAATCACTGCCGTATGTCAGCAACGGGTACACGATACGCAGCCATGGCGTCGCAAAAGCGATGGCGGTCAAGGGATGCGACATCGTTTGTGCAACTCGTCCCGGTTTTTCAGGAACCACACCAAGTCGTCAGGTGGGGCTTGTCGATCCACACGAGGTGGTGGAGGGAGTTCGATATGCGCGGCTAGATGCGCCTGCCCCGGGTAATTTTATTCGCCATCCGGGGGATGTGACCGCCGATGTTCCACTCCAGTATCTCAAGTTTGCGTGGAGGCGTATCGCTGCCTTCATACAAGAAGTCCGACCTGCTTGCGTGGTCGCAGGTTCAAATTTTGCCACCGCGCTCCCCGCATGCCTCGCGGCGCGCGAGTCGGGCGTGCCATTCGTTTACGAAGTCCGGGGTTTCTGGGAGATTACTCGCGCCTCATGGGATCCGGGCTATGAGCAATCGCCGACGGGAAGGCAGGAGCTATTCTATGAAACTTCTGTGGCGTGTGCCGCGGATGCCGTTGTCACACTAACCAATCCGATGCGAGAAGAACTGATCGCCCGTGGAGTTGCGCCTAAAAGAATTACAGTCGCACCGAACGCCTGTGATCCTGAAACCTTCCGACCTCTGGGAAGAGATGTTGATCTCATGCGTGATCTTGGGCTTTATTCAGATGTGCCCATAATTGGTTATGCCGGTTCTTTCAACGCGTACGAGGGGTTGGATGACGTAGTGCGGGCTTGCGGTGCATTGAAGCAGCAGGGTCTCGTGTTCCGCCTGATGCTGATTGGCGTCGAACTGCCAGATCATAAGGGCGCCTTCCCCGTAACAGAAGGCATCAATCAATTGGCTGCCGAAGCCGGCCTTGACGAGTGGTTGATTATGCCTGGGTTGGTGCCCCATGACGATGTCAGGCGCTGGTATTCGTTGATTGATATTGCGCCGTTCGCACGCAAGTCGCAGCCAGTGACCGAGTTGGTGTCACCAATAAAGCCACTGGAGGCAATGGCAATGGGAAAAGCCGTTGTGGTCTCCTCCGTTCGCGGCATGGAAGACATGGTCAGCCACGGGGAAACCGGGCAGGTGTTTCCCAGTGGCGATGTTGTGGCGCTCGAATCAGAACTGCACCGTTTGTTGGAGAATGTGTCGTTGCGGCAAAGCTTGGGCAGGGCTGCTCGCCGATGGGTCGTAGACAAGCGGAGCTGGTCTCAATCAGCCGATGCCATGCTGGCAGCAGTAGAGCCGCTCATGGGTGGGCGTTCATGAGCCGGACTTTCGGTTGAGCGATTGCCGGTTTCCGAATATCGCCTGATCAAGATCGCTGAATATCCGGGAGGAGCCATAGCGCGAGACCAGCAAATTCCTGTTGGCGAGAAGGGTCTTCTGCCGCTCGTGATCTGGACGTGTTCGGAAATCGATAATGGACTGCGTTGCGTCCTCGGTCGTGTGGACAATCCACGTGGGCGAGAAGATTCGTGCAGCGTCTTCACGTTCCCAGACGATGGGATGGCATCCCGAGAGGACGCCATCGGCCAATGCGTAATGAAAGCTCTCCGTTTCGCTGGGAGACAGTATGTGGTCGATCTGTCCGTAAAATTGCGCGACATTGTTGCCAGGACTGTGGATTTGCAAGGCGCCGCGCAAGGTTGGCGAATTCTCCACCCTCGCGAATATGGCGTCGTAGGCCTTCAATTCCTTGATGCGCCCGGGTGCCTGCATGAAGGGCAAATCGTGCGGCATCGGGCCTTTCAGGTGGAGCCTAGCTTGTTGGCCGAGCGCGATTAGCTGTTCAAGCAGATCTACCGCACGATCGAGTCGCTTTGTGCCGGGTATGATCCCCACCATCCCGAGGTGGATCGCTCCGGAAAAGGTTTTGTTCTGGAAGGTATATTCGTCTTCGAGCAGGAAGTTCGGAATAACCATGGTCTTTTCCTCAGGCCAACCGAACATTTGGATCGCTTGCCTGCGTACCCAGTCGGTTACGAACACGAAGCAGTCTACCTTCTCGTGTTCCAGAGCGTGCCCAAATTTCTGAGCTCTGGGGCGCACTTCTTGGGCGTGTACGCGAACGACAAGCCGTTGATGAGGTTGCTTGTTTCGAGCGTACCAAACCGCATTGGCTAATCCCCATTCGCAGAGAAGCACATCGCTTTCAGAAATCGAGAGCCGGGAAGAAAATTCGTCCGTGAACGAACCCCATTCCCATTGGTCCACCGTGATTGGGCATCCGGCCTTCTTAAGGAGAGAGAGGTATGGGTGGCAGAATTTGAAATCATGCGCGGCAGCCGCAAGTTGGCCTGATCTAAGCTCGCTATTGTCAAGCAATACTTCTTTCAGGCGCGAGGTCTGGCGCTCGAAGCTGTGCTTGTCGTGAAGCGCCTTTCGCAGGGATGCGGGAACTTGTCGGTTCCCTTTGCGAAGAATGCTTTTGAAATCGTTGATGGTGCGCGCGAAGAAGGGGTAGTCAGGACCGAGCGCTGATACATTGATTCCGCTTGGATAGGTGATGCTCGGGACCCCCGCTATGACATTTTCTATGAGTTTGGTGGAAAGTTCGAGCGTGCTGTTCTCGAATTCAGCAGGGCGCCAGCACCACGCAAAGTCCATTTCCTGCATTTTCCTTGCAACTTCGCCTCGCTCCAGAGCTCCTAGCCGCTTTGCCCCGATTTCTTCCAGCAGATCATCGATTTCTTGGCGGAACTGCAAATTCTGGAGGTTGTCGCCAGCGCCTGAGACTTTGTCGCCGATAATCGTCACTTCCATCAAGATGCCGCTCGTTCGCAGTTCCTTTACCCAGCGAGCAAGCTGACGGATGCCCCATTGCGGCGCTAGCTTACCGGCATAAGCGATTCGCAGACCTGGCTGGGAAGTGGGATGATGCCGCAATTTGACAAGCTCATCGGGAACTGGTGGCGGTAAGTAGAAGACTTTTGGTGCTATCGGAGTGGCGCGTTCGATCAGGGATTTGATGTCAGGGGTCTGGACCAAGAAGCCTGCCGCTTGCCTCGCCGCAATATCTATCACGCCTGCGGCTTCTGGCCTCACTGAAATGCTGCCAGACTCTGTATCGTAGATATCGGTGAGGTAGGCATAAACTCGGTTGTAAAGCTGCCGGTCCGAGAGGACCGCGTCGACAGCCGCCAACCCTCGCACGATCACCGCATTGAGTTTGGGGAGTACATTGTCCAAATCCCGGATTAAAGCTGAACATTGGGCAAGAGATAGCCGTTTCCTGCCTACTGCCGTGTTGCCAGGGGTGATGAACAGTACATTCGGAGAAGAGATAAGATCGCCCACAACGGCATCGCGCTGGATGCTGCTCTGCGAAATCACGATGACCTTGCCAATGCGCGACAACATCCGAACCATGGAGGCCATCCAGATCGAGGAGCCATCTACCGCATTCAAATCGATCGGTGCATAGATTAGCCGCTGGGCATCGTGAAACCTCTTGCGCAGCAGGAGGACACGGTAATAGCTTGTGGTATCCATATGGCGAGCAGACAGCACCGCGAACCTGGCGCGATGCGCCTTGTCGAGCACGGCTTGCCTCTCAAACGGTTCAAGAGGCATTTGCGTCGCTCGATCAATGCATCGCTCGATCGCCGCCAGATCACTTAGGGATGCAGCCGCCTCCAGCCAATGCTCCAGCTGATTTGCGTCGAGGCAGAGCGGGAGGCAATCAGCGATGATCGCGCGTGCTGACGCCTCCCCACCTTCGTCGGATCGCAGCAGCCTTGCTGCTGCGATCAATCGCGGGACTAGGTTTTCGTCAAGATGCTTACACGCCATCGCGTTTTCTTTGGGAAGGGGTGATCTGGATTGGGAGAGAGAGTCCGGAATGATCTGCAAGTTCTGTGACATTTCATCGTGACAAACTTTAAAAGACTTGGAGGGATCGTCCGACAGTGCCCCGGTCCTCTCGCGAAAAAGTTCATGCAGAGCGATAAGACTAGTAGAAGCGGTTGTCGATATCAACGCATGGCAGTGCGCAAATTGGTTGAGTCAAATTCCGAAACATTGATATCGCAACAAAAAAGATGGGGTTGAGCGCGTGTATGTCGCGGGAGAGAACTCCACTTTCGAGGTGGAGCACTTGCGGCCAGGGCAAATTATTAAAAGATTCCTTGTCGAGTGCCCCTCGGCCTCTTGCGGCTGGATGCCTAGGCGGCGTTGGCGGCGAGTCTCTGTGCGCTGTATAGCTGCGGTGCTTGTTATCTGTATACACTATTTAAAGACGGGGCTGGCAGAATGCAATTTGGAGACCGTTGGTGGTTAAACTCCACGCCAGATTGAGAAAGATTGATCGCAAAATTGCGTTCCGGGAACGGTAAAAGATATTCTGAAGCCTTCCCCCGCAAGGCGCAATCCGATAACGAGCGATCGACTTTCCAATATCGAGCAAATCTGTCTCAAAGGAGCTTCTGTGGGCTCACTAGGCGGAGGCGAGGATATGCAGCCAGTGATACAATCCATTATGCAGCCAGTGATACAATCCATGCGGAGCGCACATTGAGCACCCTTCTCCAAAAAGGCAATGAACTGTTGAAATTGAGCAGGTTTGATGATGCCTATGCAGCATTTTCCCATGCACTGCGCGCTAGCAACAGTACGAGCTACGCAGCTGCCTATGGTGCTGGCCGTGCCGCTGGTGGCATGCGCGACTTCGAGAAGGCCATGGGTTCTTTTGCAATTGCCGCCAAGATAGCACCCGACAAGGCGAGCCCTCTTATCGAGCTAGCGGGCTTGGCCTACCGGTCGTTTCAGTTCGAAGAAGCGTTACTTTATCTCGATCGTGCAGCAAAGATCGAAGCGCCCTCGAATGCGGCGGTCCTGACCGCCATTCGGTGTCATTTCGAGCTAGGCAATTATGATTCGATCATTGCGATGTGTGACAGCATTTTGGCGGATGAAGAGATTGCGTATAGGGCGCGATACGAATGGTCCGTTCGCAAGACGCGCGCACTTTTCCATTCGGGCCGCCTACAGGAAGCCTTGGAGGTCGTAGCGAAACTTCGCCTGCTGGATCAGGCAGAGGCAGATCGCCGCTGCCCCTTAAGGGCAGAGGATGTTGAGCCGATCGATGTTGTACTGAACTGCTATCGCCGGGAGAATGAAGTTCGTTTCCAGCGTTGGTGGCTCGAGCAGCAATCCATCCCTGTCGGGCGGTTCTGGGTCTGGCACAACGACGGCGGCATGGGGCGTATGCAGCGTGCGATCGCAAACTCAAACAATGCGATTAACGATGAGAATCACAAGTTTTATGGTCGCTTCACTTATGGCCTGCTGGCGAGTGCGAGGCATCTGGCGTACTTCGACGACGATACCATTCCAGGCCTATTCTGGTTCCAGAATTGTCTGCACGGAATGAGGGAAGATCCGGGAGTCTATGTGGCGGTAGGGGTCAAGCTACTCGAGCAGGGTCGCTACAGCCCGCACGAGCGAAATGGCTGGGTTTCCGGGGATCAGCAGAAGTCCGAACTGGCGGATCTTGGTGGGCACGCCTGGTTCTTCGAGCGGGATTGGCTTCGTTTTTTCTGGTTCGAAAGGCCTACGACGTTCGACACAGGCGAGGACATGCATCTTTCATTTTCTGTGCAAAAACACTGTGGGCTCCCGACAATTGCGCCTGCACATCCTCAGCAATGTATGGGCCTATGGGGAAGTGTCCTTGGCCAAGAGTTGGGGCAAGACATCGGTTCTTCGTCATTCGCGAAAGCGGGTAGCCATTTCGAACAGCGAGATTCATGTGTCGCAGATCTTAATGCACGAGGTTGGACCCTGCTGAGGCAGTCCGGGCAAGAGGAGCGGGGTTAAGATGAACGAAAATTCCGGGCAAGGTAGTGCTAGAATTCAATCCAACGGTCGCGAGTACGAAATGTTCTCGACCTCGATCGACGAGTATATAGTCTCCAAATTACGCAAGGATGGGTGCTTTTATGAAGAAGATTTGCTCATCGCGCTATGCCGCTTGGCGATCGGTGCCGGGGTCTTCGTTGATGTAGGGGCGAACATCGGAAACCACAGTATTTTCTTCGCAGGCGAGATGGAGCGCGAGGTTTACGCCTTCGAATTAGACGACCGGAATTTTCGACTGCTTCGCTCAAATATTAAGCTCAATCGGCTTGAGTTCCGAGTTCGGGCCTTCAACCTTGGCATTTCAGATACAGAAGGGGTCTTGCGCTTCGAGCGCAACGCCCGAAACTCGGGGGCCACACGCGTAACGCCGGAGAAGGGTCCGTTTGATGGCGAGGCAAGCGGGGTCCGGCTTGATGATTTCTTTTCGGAAATAGAAGCGAGCGGCGAGTTCAAACAGTCGATTGCGCTGATTAAGATCGACGTTGAAGGCCATGAAATGCAAGTGCTTCGCGGCGGATCCGCCGTCATCGCTCGACACAAGCCGATTGTCGTAGTCGAAATACACGACTCGGTGGGTTTCCAGAAAATCTTCCGATTTCTCCAGCAATTCGAGTATGCGCCAGTTCTGGTTGGTGCGAATAGCGACACTTACGTCTTTTGCCATCGTGGCGCACACAAGGCGCAGTCGGATCTCACCACGCAGTATTACACGCGCATGTTCGAAAAGAGGGCGAGCTCCCAGAGCAGGAGGGCCCTCGCTTTCTCGAAAGAATTCAACCGTATCAAGGGGCTGCTCGCCTCGCTTTACGAATCGAATCGCAGGCTGCGAGCGGATCTAAGGACATCTGAGGGCCGGATCGTCGAGCTTGAGCTTCTGAGAGCGGCATGGGAGTCTGAGACCAGTCGACTATGTGGCGTGATCCAGAAATACCGCAGTGAGGCTGAAGCTGCAGAGGCCAGGATCAGTACGCGAGGATCGCGATCTTTTTTTCATTCCTCAGATGAAAAGGGGTCGCTGCCAGAGTTGCAACCGCAGTATATCTCTGCAATCCGGAAGCAAGTGTTGGAGAGGGTAGCAATCGACGTGGCTTCAGTTCCGAAGCCGAAGGCGCCGGTGGATTTTGCCGAAAGCGGCGCAGCACTTCCGAAAAGAGCAGCTCTGATTGTCGATGAGGAAAACATCGACCGTCTCGCAGATGCCATCTTGGATTTGCGGTCGTCGGGCTTTCGCAATTTCGACATCTATACGTCGGGATCCATTATTGTGGCGTCCAACGTCACCTTGATCCCGGTCGATGACAAACTGGAGGCCCTCGAGCATATCATGGCGGCAGTGCCTTTTTCGCCGGTCCTGCTGCTTGACCTGACTAGTCCAGTCGATCCCCGCGACGCGATTGAGTGGTTCGCTGCGTCCCTTGGCGATGCCTCGCCGCAAGATATTGTTGTGCTGGATGGACTGGTCCTGAAGCCCGGTGAAGATGGCAAGAGCCTATCGACGCAAAACTATAGTATGGCAGATTCGATATCGAGCCATATCGACGTGGCAGTGCCATTCTCATTGAACATGTATTTGCCGAGGGCTGTGTGGATTGAGCGCGGCAAACGAGCAACTTCAAATTTGCTCGTTCAATTCGCTAAGTCTGCGATAGACGATCGGGCGCGATTTCGCCTCTTAGCGCGTCCGCCAATTTCAGTAACGGACAATGTGGAGGTTCCGGATTTTTCCGCCGACCTGAACATACTTGGTGCGGCATCACGACGAGCCTCCGACGGCTTTGCCAAACGGCTCGCCATAGTAGGCCGGCTCGACGAAGAGCGTTGGCATAAGGGCGGTATCTTCCACTCCTGCCGCGCTTACGCAGAGGTTTGCGAACGGCTGGAAATCAATTCGCAGCTTATCG
>Ga0207904_1000544_pt1 | contig 13666 bp, 12 predicted proteins | sample MalvirmetaMSP118_FD_184232 | JGI IMG/M metagenome (GOLD analysis project Ga0207904, IMG submission 184232) | Marine viral communities from the Deep Pacific Ocean - MSP-118 (SPAdes) | ecosystem: Environmental > Aquatic > Marine > Oceanic | place: Pacific Ocean | collected 2011-05-30 | reverse complement strand
CCGGTGCCGTTCGACCCCCGGCTGATCTCGGTGATCCCGCCGGCGGTCGCCCGCGCCGCGATGGACTCTGGCGTCGCCCGCCACCCGATCATCGACATGAAGGACTACGCGGAGACCCTGTCGGCGCGCCGCGATCCGGTCGCCGGCTCGCTGCAGCGGATCTTCACCAAGGTCCGCCAGTCGCCGAAGCGCGTCGTGTTCGCCGAGGGCGAGGAGGAGGCCGTCATCCGCGCCGCCGCCAGCTTCGTCAACCAGGAGCTCGGCACCGCCATCCTGATCGGCCGCGAGGAGCGGGTGCGCGAGCAGGCGGCGGCCGCCGGCATCGAGCTGAAGCCGGGGCTGGAGGTTCTCAACGCCGCGCTGTCGCGCCGCAACCGCGACTATGCCGAATATCTCTACTCCAAGCTCCAGCGCAAAGGCATGCTGCTGCGCGACTGCCAGCGGCTGGTGAACCAGGACCGCAACTTCTTCGGCGCGCTGATGGTGGCGCTCGGCGACGCGGACGCGATGGTCACGGGCGTGACGCGCAACTATTCGGTCGCCCTCGACACCGTGCGCCGGGTCATCGAGCCCAAGCCCGGCCACTGCATGATCGGCATCTCCATGGTGCTGGCCCGCGGCCGGACCGTGCTGGTGGCCGACACCGCCGTGCACGACGACCCGACGGCGACCGACCTCGCCGACATCGCCGAGGAAGCCGCCCATGTCGCCCGCCGCCTCGGCTACGAACCGCGCGTCGCGCTGCTCACCTACGCCTCGTTCGGCCATCCGCCCGGCGAGCGCGCCAGCCGCGTCCAGGAAGCAGTGAAGCTGCTCGACCAGCGCCGCGTCGACTTCGAGTACGACGGCGAGATGGCGGCGGACGTCGCCCTCAACTCCGAGATCATGCGGACGGCCTATCCGTTCTGCCGTCTCACCGGGCCGGCGAACGTGCTGGTGATGCCGACCTTCGACGCCGCGTCCATCACCACCAAGACGCTGCAGGAGCTCGGCGGCTCGATGGTGCTGGGGCCGCTGCTGGTCGGCCTGGACAAGCCGGTCCAGATCGTGCCGTTCGGCGCCAAGGACTCCGACATCGTCAACCTGGCGGCGGTGGCGGCGTACGGGATCACCTGAGGGGAGCTTTTGTGTCCTCACGCGAAGCGGCTTCGCCGCCTCGCTCCGGACAGGGCGGCCTGAGCGGCCGGCGCGCGGTCGCGCGCCGGCCGGGAATGCATGATGCCGCGGTGGAAGCCTGGCCTGGTCGACGCGCCACGGCGACTGTGGCGCTCGACTTCAAACGGGGGCGGGCCGGATAGCGTCCAAGAAAAAGGGGAGCACATGCTCCCCTTCTTTTTTTTGGCGTATCGCCCGGCCGTCAGACCCGTTCGAACGTCAGGTAGGCCGGCGTGCGACCCGCCTTGAGCGCCTTCGCCTCGTAGCGCGTGCCCGGCCACCCCGGATAGGGCCGGCGCCAGTCGTCCGCCGTGCGGGCCGTCCAGCGGAACGCCGGATCGTCGATCAGGTGCAGCAGCGTCCAGTCGATGTAGGACGGAATGTCGCTCGCCACCCGGAACGTCCCGCCCGGGGCCAGCACGCGGGCCACCCGGGCCACCCGGTCGGTCGCCACGAACCGCCGCTTCCAGTGCCGCTTCTTCGGCCACGGATCGGGATAGAGCAGGTCGACGCGCGCCACCGAGGCATCCGGCAGCCGGTCGAGAACCTCCACCGCGTCGCCGAAATGCAGGCGCACGTTGGCGAGCCCCGCCGCCTGGACCGCCGCGAGGGCCTTCGCCATTCCGTTGAGGAACGGCTCGCAGCCGATGAATCCGTCCCGGGGGCGGGCCTTCGCCTCGTGAATGAGATGCTCGCCGCCGCCGAAGCCGATTTCCACGCGGACCGCGTCGACGGAATCGGGGAACAGGCTCTTCGGATCCGCGATCCGCTCGTCGTCGAGCGGAAAGGCGAGCCGCGGCAGCACCGTGTCGAACAGCGCCGCGCGCGTCTCGGTCAGCGGATGGCCCTTGCGGCGGCCGAAGAGCGTCCGGGGAGCCCGCTCCGCGCCGTCGGCGCGGAGCGGTGCCTCGTCGTCGGGCAACGAACCGCCCGCCTTAGCGGGCGGCGTCGCGGAGGGCATGAACCAGGTCGATGTTCTCCCAGGAGAAGCCGCCATCGGCTTCGGCGGCCCGGCCGAAGTGGCCATAGGCGGCGGTGCGCGCGTAGATCGGACGGTTGAGCTTCAGGTGCTCGCGGATGCCGCGCGGCGTCAGGTTCATGACCTGGCGGCAGGCCTTCTCGACGGCCGTCTCGGAGACCTTGCCGGTGCCGTGCAGGTCCACATAGACGGCCAGCGGCTCGGACACGCCGATGGCGTAGGCGAGCTGGATGGTGCAACGGTCGGCCAGGTCGGCGGCGACGACGTTCTTCGCCAGGTAGCGCGCGGCATAGGCGGCCGAGCGGTCGACCTTCGTCGGGTCCTTGCCGGAGAAGGCGCCGCCGCCGTGGGGGGCGGCTCCGCCGTAGGTGTCGACGATGATCTTGCGGCCGGTGAGGCCGCAGTCGCCGTCCGGACCGCCGATGATGAACTTGCCGGTCGGGTTGACGTGCCAGGCGGTATCCTCGTTCACCCAGTCGTCCGGCAGCGCGGCCATGATGTAGGGCTCGACGATGCCGCGCACGTCCTGGGAGGAGAGGTCACCCGTGTGCTGGGTGGAGAGCACGACCTGGGTGCAGCGCACCGGCTTGCCGTTCTCGTAGGCGATCGTCACCTGGCTCTTGGCGTCGGGCTCGAGCGCCGGCTCGCGGCCGGACTTGCGGGCGTCGGCCAGCAGCTTGAGGATCTTGTGGGAATAGTAGATCGGCGCCGGCATCAGTTCCGGCGTCTCGCGGCAGGCGTAGCCGAACATGATGCCCTGGTCGCCGGCACCCTCGTCCTTGTTGCCGGCGGAATCGACGCCCTGGGCGATGTCGGCCGACTGGGCGTGCAGGTGCACGTCGATCTTGGCGTGCTGCCAGTGGAAGCCGTCCTGCTCGTATCCGATGTCGCGGATCGCCAGCCGCGCCAGGTGCGCGATATGGTCGTGGGTGATGGTCTCGGGGCCGCGCGTCTCGCCGGCGATCACAACCCGGTTGGTCGTCGCGAGCGTTTCACACGCCACGCGCGCTTCGGGCATCTCCGAGAGGAAGGCATCCACGACGGTGTCCGAAATACGGTCGCACACCTTGTCGGGGTGTCCCTCGGAAACGGATTCGCTGGTGAAGAGATAGTTGTCGTGCGGCACGGTCTGATCCTCGCATGGCGCGCCGATGACAGACGGTCCGGCGCGAGTGCCGGGAATCCGGCACAGGTAAGTGCCGGGCTATGTGACAAGGATATAGAGGCCGGTCAAGGCGCAATTCTTCTGGCGTTCTTGCGCGAAGAGCCGCGAGTTAAGAGGCGCTGAAACACTATTCAGAAGGCTTGTCCGCAAGCGCCTCGACGAGATCGATCACCCGCCGGCGAACCTTGGCGTCGGCAATCCGGGCGAAGGCCCGGTTGAGGGCGACGCCCTCGCTGGAGGTGAGGAAATCCGTCACGTAGCTCGATGACTGACTCTCGGCGAAACCGGGCTGTCCGGGCGCGCCCCCCGGCGCGTCCTCGAAGAAGAACGCGACCGGCACCTGCAGAACGCGCGCGATCTCCTGCAGCCGGCTGGCGCCGATGCGGTTCGAGCCCTTCTCGTACTTCTGGATCTGCTGGAACGTGATGCCAAGCTGCTCGCCCAGCCGCTCCTGGCTCATCGACATCATCATCCGACGCATGCGGACGCGACTTCCGACGTGAACGTCGACCGGATTGGGCGTCTTCTTCGGCGCCATGGCGGGTCCGTCCTTCCTGCCACCGGGAAGCGCGAGCGCACCAGGTACGTTGCATCGTGTGGGCCGGCGGGTCGCGGATAATGTCCATCCACGACCGGGTTCGTCAATCGCCCGGCCCGGGGTCGCGACGCCTTCGGATGGCTGTCAGCCCCAGCCCCGACACGAGAAGGACTGCCAACAACGGCAGGTCTCCGAAGCGCGCGTAGGGCGGCGGAGCGATCGCCGCCGGCAGCTCCGCGTCGATCACCCCCGTCTCGCCGAGGCCCAGCCGCTCCAGCACCCGGCCATGGGGATCGATCAGGGCGGAGATGCCGGTGTTGGCGGCCCGGACCAACGGAACCCCCTCCTCCACGGCGCGCACCCGCGCCTGCAGCAGGTGCTGGTAGGGACCTGGGGTGCGGCCGAACCAGGCGTCGTTGGTCACGTTCAGGAGCCACGCCGGCCGGTCGGCCGGATCGACGGCGGCGCCCGGAAAGATGATCTCGTAGCAGATCAGCGGTCCGACCGGCGGGACCCCGTCGAGATGGAGCGTGACGCGGTCCCGTCCGGCGGAGAAGCCGCCCGGCAACTCCACCAGCTGGCGCAATCCCATGCGCTCGAGAAAGTCCTGGAACGGCAGGAACTCGCCGAACGGGACGAGGTGGGCCTTGTCGTAGACGGGACGGAGAACCCCGTCGGGCGTCACCTGCAGGATGCTGTTGAAGTAGGCGGCATTCGCCGGGTCGGGCCCGCGCGCCTGGTGGCGAACCGCGCCGGTGAGAAGGCGGCCGCCGCGCGGCAGGATGCCGCCGATCGCCTCGACCGCCGCCGGCGCATCGGACAGGAAGAAGGGGATCGCCGATTCCGGCCAGATGACGATGAGGTCCTCGGGCAGTGCCTCGCCGCCTGCCGGGGGCGCTTCCGACAGCGCGAGGTAGGTCTCGAACACCCGGCCGCGGAGATCCGGGTTCCATTTGTCGGTCTGGTCGATGGACGGCTGGACGATGCGCAGCGGTGTCGCGGAGGATGCGGGCGAAACGGCGCCGGCCGCCGACAGGCGCAGGTGGCCGAAGCTGGAGAGCGCGGCGAACGCGAGCAGGGCCGCGCCGAAGGCGGCCATCCCGCGACGGCCGGTCGACCGCCCGCCGCACACCAGCATGGCCGGCGCCGCGAACACCAGGACGGCGATGAACACGAGGCCATAGGCCCCCACCAGCGCGGCGCCCTGCATGGTCGCCTCGTTGGCGGCAAGCGCATAGCCGAACCCGTTCCACGGAAAGCCCGTCAGGATGTGACCGCGCAGCCATTCGGCGACCGAGAACCCGACCGCCAGCGCGACGATGCGCGCCGGCCCGCCCGTCCAGAGCAGGACGGCGAGGACCGCGGCGAGCGCGGGAAACAGGGCAAGGCCCGCCGGCAGGCCGGTGACGGCGAACGGGATCATCCAGGCGAAGGCCTCCGCCTCGACCAGGAATGCGCTGCCGATCCACCACAGGCCGGCGAGGAAATAGCCGAAGCCGAACCACCAGCCGATCCAGGCCGCCGCCGTCAGCCGCCGCCGGGGCGAGGCCTCCGCCGCCGCGCCATCGAGGAGCAGCACCAGGATCGGCAGGGTCAGGAACAGGACGGCCGCCACGTCGACCGGCGGCAGGGACGCCGCCGAGCCGAGGCCGGCCGCAAACGCCAGCAGCCGGCGCGGCCAGCCCGGGACGGCGAAGCGAGCCGGCAGCGGTCGGACGGGAGACGCCGCCGGCCCGGCGGTCGGCCCCGGCTCGATCACGTTTCGGCGGGCTCCGGTGTCCGCGCGGCGGTTTCCGCCCGCTTGCGGCTGCCGCGTACCGACGGCCTGCGACGATAGAGGCGCAGCCGCCGGATGCGCCGGGGATCGGCGTCGAGCACCTCGAACTCGAAGCCCGGAAGTTGCGGCGTCGAGATGAGCTCGCCACGCACCGGGATGCGGCCGAGCAAGGTGAACATCAGTCCTCCGAGCGTATCGACGTCGTCGCCGTGTTCGCCGACCACGAAGTCGTTGCCGATCTCCTCCTGGGCGTCGTCGAGCGCGACGCGGGCGTCGGCGAGCCAGACGTCGTCGCCGATCCGCGCGATCATCGGCTCCTCGGAATCGTCGTGCTCGTCCTCGATGTCGCCGACGACGGTCTCGACCAGATCCTCCAGCGAGGCGAGGCCGTCGGTGCCGCCGTATTCGTCGATCACCAGCGCCATCTGGATCCGCGTCGCCTGCATCTTCGCCATCAGGTCGGCGGCCGGCATGGACGGCGGCACGAACAGCACCGGGCGGATGATGTCCATGTCGCACAGCGCCGTGGCCAGATCGACCTGCCGGAGGTCGAGCGCGTGGCCGTCCCCGTTCTGGGTCGTGGCGCGTTCGGCGATGTAGGACATGACGTCCTTGATGTGAACCATGCCGATCGGGTCGTCGAGCGTCTCGCGGGACACCGGCATCCGCGAATGGCCGGCCTCGCGGAAAAGCTTCAGAAGCTCGCCCAGCGCGACGCGCTCGTCGACGGAATCGATGTCGGCGCGCGGCACCATGACATCGTCGACGCGCACCTCCCGCAGATGCAGGATGTTGCGCAGCAGCCGCCGCTCTTCGGGCGTGAACGCGGTCGGGCCGTCTTCCTCTTCGGCAAGCGCGGACGCGAGATTTTCGCGCAGGGACCCGTTGGTCTTGAACCCGACGGCCGAGCGCAACCGCTCAAGCCATCCGTCCGGCGACCGTTCGGATCCGGAACTCGCGTCCTCGGTAGGTTCGGGACCGTCGGGATCGCGGTCTGCAAGGCGCGGCTCGGCCGCGCCGGTACTCTGAGGTTCGTCGTTCATTCCAGTTTGGTCCGTCACTCCTCTGAGCCATTTCCGGTCTGCCGGACACACCCGGCCGACCGCAGATGGCTGCATATTCCCCGTTGGCGACCCGGGTGATCCTGTCCGCGCCAAATGGCCCGGACCGCCCGAACATCTCGTCTATCGTCTATCGCATCCCGCCCACAGCCCTGTGAACGCGAAACAGGGCCACGGCATGGCCTTGCGTTGCAAGGATGCTCGATTTCACCGTCCAAGCGCAACCGCGCAGGAACGACCGATCACCCGCCGGCCACTCCGTCCTCGGCATACGGATCTGCGATGCCGAGCTCGGAAAGAGCCAGTGTCTCCAGGCGCTCCATCACCTGCGCCTCCTCGTCGTCCATGTGGTCATAGCCGAGAAGGTGCAGGAACCCGTGCATCACCAGGTGGGTGACGTGATGCTCGAACGGCGTCGCGCCACGCTCCGCCTCCGCGACGACCGTCTCGAAAGCCAGAACGATGTCCCCTAGATGGGATGCCTCCCCGAAGCCGCCATCCCCGGACGCCGGAAAAGACAGGACATTCGTCGGTTTGTCCTGATCGCGGAACTCCGCATTGAGCCGGCGCACGGCCGCGTCGTCGGCAAACAGGATCGCCAGGCCCGCGTTCTCGGGCAGCGACAGGTCGCCGGCCGAACAGGCCGCGGCAATCGCCCGGTCCGAAATCCGCTGGAGCACATCCTCGTCCGGCCAGCCGTCCGCGTCCCGGACCACCTCCGCGGCGACCGGCGCCGGGTGTGCGGCCGGCTCGGTCACGGCGCCTTGTGTCCCGGGGCCGGCGCCGCCGGCCGGGGACGCCGCTGTTCCTCGCGCTGGGCCAGCGCATCCCGGCTGGCGTGGTCGTAGGCGCGGACGATCCGCGCCACGAGCTCGTGGCGGACCACGTCGGCGTCGGTGAACTGGATCGTCGCGACGCCCTCGACCTCGTCGAGCAGCGACACCGCTTCCCGCAGGCCCGACACCTGGCCGGGCGGCAGGTCGACCTGGCTCGGATCGCCGGTGACGATCATCTTGGAGTTCTCGCCGAGCCGGGTCAGGAACATCTTCATCTGCATCGACGTGGTGTTCTGCGCCTCGTCGAGGATCACCACGGCGTTGGACAGGGTGCGGCCGCGCATGAAGGCGAGCGGCGCCACCTCGATCATGCCGGACGTCAGGCCGCGCTCGACCTTTTCCGGCGGCATCATCTCGTAAAGCGAATCGTAGAGCGGCCGCAGGTAGGGATCGATCTTCTCGCGCATGTCGCCCGGCAGGAAGCCGAGGCGCTCGCCGGCTTCCACCGCCGGACGCGACAGGATGAGGCGCGCCACGTCGCCGCGTTCCAGCAGCGTCGCCGCATAGGCGACCGCCAGGAAGGTCTTGCCGGTCCCGGCGGGGCCGAGCCCGAAGATCAGGTCAGCCCGGTCCATGGCGCGGATGTAGGCGTCCTGCGCCGGCGTGCGGGCGACGACGGTGCGCTTGCGGGTGGAGACCTGGGCCAGCGCCAGCCGGCCGTCCTTCTCCAGCGTCGGCAGGGTCAACTGCCCCTCGGAGGCCTGGGCCATCCTGAGCGAGCCCTCGATGTCGCCGGGCTCCAGGTCGCCGCCCGTCTTCAGGCGATGGTAGAGCGTTTCGAGCGTGGTGCGGGCGGTCTCGCAGGCGTCGTGCGGGCCCTTGATCGTCACCTGGTTGCCGCGCGCGACCACCTCGATGCCGAGCCGCTGCTCGATCAGCGCCAGGTTCTGGTCGAACTGGCCGAACAGGTTGCCGGCCAGCCGGTTGTCGTCGAAGGCCAGGACGATGTGGGTGATGTCGGAGGCCGGCACGATCGGCCGGCCCGACGCGGGACGCTTGCCCGCGGTCAAGCGGCACCCCCGAGGGCGAGCGCTGACGGGGCCTGGGCGGCTCCGGCCGGTTCGGCGAACAGGCTGTGGCCGGCGACTTCCGTGACGGTAATCTGCATGATCTCTCCGATGGCGCCGTGCGGCGCGGAAAGGTGAACCGGTTGCAGATAGGGCGAACGGCCGGTGATCTGCCCCGGCCTCCGTCCAGGCTTCTCCAGCAGGACATCGAACGTCCGGCCGACCATCGACCGGTTGAAGGCGTCCGACTGGGCGTTGAGCAGGGCCTGCAGGCGCTGGAGGCGCTCGTTCATCACGGCTTCCGGCACCTGCTCGTCGCGGCCGGCCGCGGGCGTGCCCGGGCGCGGCGAATACTTGAACGAGTAGGCCGACGCGTAGCCGACCGCGTCGACGAGCCGCATCGTGTCCTCGAAATCGGCATCCGTCTCGCCGGGGAACCCGACGATGAAGTCGCCCGACAGCGCGATGTCGGGCCGCGCCGCGCGGATGCGGTCGATCAGCCGCAGATAGTCGTCGGCCACGTGACGCCGGTTCATCGCCGCCAGGATCCGGTCCGAACCGGACTGCACCGGCAGATGCAGGTACGGCATCAGCGCCGGCAGGTCGCGGTGGGCCTCGATCAGGCTGTCGCTCATGTCCCGCGGATGGCTGGTCGTGTAGCGCAGCCGCGCCATGCCCTCGATCTCGGCCAGCGCGTACACCAGCTGCGCCAGATCCCAGATCCGGCCGTCGGGTCCCGCGCCGTGGTAGGCGTTGACGTTCTGGCCGAGCAGCGTCAGTTCGCGGACGCCCGCCGCGGCCAGATCCTCGGCCTCGCGCAGGATCGCCGCCACCGGCCGCGACACTTCGGCCCCGCGCGTGTACGGCACCACGCAGAAGGCGCAGAACTTGTCGCAGCCTTCCTGCACGGTGAGGAAGGCCGTCGGGCCGCGCGCGATCAGGCCCGGCTTCGCCCGGCGCGGCAGTTCGTCGAACTTGTCCTCGGCCGGAAACTCGATGTCGACGACGCCGGAGCGGGTCTTCGACTGGCGCAGCAGGTCCGGCAGCCGGTGATAGGCCTGCGGCCCGACGACGAAGTCGACCGTCGGCGCCCGGCGGACGATCTCGTCGCCCTCGGCCTGGGCCACGCAGCCCGCAACGCCGATGGCGAGGTCGCCTCCCGCCGCCTTCCGCGCGTCCTTGAGGATGCGCATCCGGCCCAGCTCGGAGTAGACCTTCTCGGCCGCCTTTTCCCGGATGTGGCAGGTGTTCAAGAGCACCAGGTCGGCATCCTCGACGGTCTCGGCCGGAAGATACCCCTCGGCCGCCAGTGCCTCGCCCATGCGCTCCGCGTCATAGACGTTCATCTGGCAGCCGTAGCTCTTGATGAATACCCGTTTCGTTCCCGTCATCACCACCGCTTCTGCTCGTCCCACCGGGGTGCCGCAGAATGGGGCCGAACGCAAGGGCGCAGGCCGTCACAATCCGTCCGGGCCGGACCATTCGGCGGAATTTGCCGCAACCTTGGCGCGGAAAGCACACTCACAGCGGCGCGCCGACGGCGGTTCGCCCGGTCGCCGCCAGCAGCGCCGGCACCTCGCTGGCGAGCACCGCCTCGGAGAACAGGAAGCCCTGCCCCAGGTCGCAGCCCCGCTCCTTGAGCCAGAGCGCGTCATCCAGGGTCTCCACGCCCTCCGCCGTCACCTTGAGGCCGAGGCTGTGGCCGAGGGCCACGACAAGGTCCACCACCGTCTCGGAGACATCCTCGTCGCCGCGGTGGCGGATGAACGACTTGTCGATCTTGATCTTGTCGATGGGAATCTCGTGCAGGTGGCGCAGGTTGGAGTAGCCGGTCCCGAAGTCGTCGAGCGCGATCGCGATCCCGACCGACTTCAGCGCCGAGACAATCTCGAGCGCCAGCGGAAAGTCCTGGACGAGGGCGTTCTCGGTGACCTCGATCTCCAGCCGACGCGCCGGCAGCCCGCTGCGCTCCAGGCTGTCGAGCACCGTGCTCACCAGCGCGCGCTCGCCCAGTTGCAGCGGCGAGGCGTTCACCGCGATGCTCACCGGGCTGTCCCACTTCACCGCCGCGCGGCAGGCTTCGTCGAGGATGTGCGCGAAGACCCGGTCGATCAGGCCCGCGTCCTCCGCCAGCGGGATGAACACCTCGCCGCCGAGGCGGCCGTGCACCGGGTGGTGCCAGCGCGCCAGCACCTCGAAGCCGGCGATGCGGCCGGAGCTGAAATCCACGAACGGCTGGAAGTAGGGAACGATGGCCCCCGTCGCCAGCGCCTTCGGCAGGTCGGCCTCCAGCGACAGCCGGTAGCGGATCTCCGCATCGACGCCGGAATCGAACGAGGCGTAGGTGTTGCGCCCCCCGGACTTGGCCCGGCTCATGGACAGGTCGGCGCGCTGCAGCAGCACCTCCCGGGTCAACCCGTCGCGGGGATAGATCGCGATGCCGATGCTGGCGGTGATGGTGATCTCGGCGCCGGCGACCTGAAGCGGCTTGCGGGTTTCCTTCAGCAGCCTGCGGACGGTGCGCACCATGTCGCCCTCCTCGCCGCCGCCGACGATGAGGATGGCGAACTCGTCGGCGCCGAGCCGCGCCACGACGTGGGGCGGCCGCACCACCTTGCGCATGCGCCTGGCCATTTCCTGCAGCAGCAGGTCGCCCCCGCTGTGGCCGTAGAGATCGTTGACGGAGCGGAAGCGGTCGAGGTCCAGCACCACCAGCGACAGCCGCGTGCCCTCGCTTTCCGCCGTTTCCAGCCACCAGTCGAAGGTCTGCAGGAAATAGCGCCGGTTGGGCAGGCCGGTGAGCGGATCGTAGAGCGCCAGCTGGACGGCGGTGCCCTCCGCCTCGTGGCGCAGCGCGACCTCCTTCTTCAGGTCGTGCGAATAGACCGCCAGCACCGCGATCAGCGCCACCGTCGAGACGATGCTCAGGTTGACCAGATGGGAAAACGGCCCGCTCGGCGAGGCGTGGGTGTAGCGGTAGACGGCCCCGACGAGGTCCAGCGCGCTCAGCCCGGCGAAGGCGAGCGCGGCACTGACGGCGATCGCGACATAGAGCCAGCGCCGGGTGCGATGCCAGCGCGCCGCCGAATCAGGCTTCTGCAACGGGCGGTTTGAAACCATGAACGAGCGTCCCCGCAAACGTCGCCGATTGCAAGCTCCGCGGGCAGGCGGTGGGACGGTTCGTGGCGGGGCGGGACAGCCTGTGTCAGGCGGGCTGGGGCGCCGGCGGCTCGACCTTCTCGGCGCGCCCGGTGAGCGCGCGGACGGTGGCGCGGCGGACGATTTCCTCCGCCTTCCGGGCGATCTCCTTGCGATCGCTGCCGGGACCGAACGGCACCGCCTCGCCCCAGGTGATTTCCACGTCGAGCGGGCCCTTCTTCAGGATCCCCCAGAGATGCGGCGCCATGTCCATGTCGCCGTACCACGCCACGATCGGCCGCCGGTAACGCCCGAGCGGCAGGCCCTGGAGACGCGTATAGGCGATCGCCAGCGGCTGCACCCAGATGCGGTCGTCCTCACCGGCCACCGCTTCCTTCGCCGCGCCGATGAGGGCGGTGCGGAAGGGGAGCACGAAGGTGCCGCTGGAGGAGGTGCCCTCGGCGAACAGCACCATGACGTCCCCGAGCCGCAGGCGCTCGGCGATCTTGCCGGCCACGGCGCCGGTGGCGTGCCGGCGGGTGCGGTCGACGAAGACCGTGCGCTGGAGCTTCGCGAACAGGCCGAAGACCGGCCAGGTGGCCACCTCGGCCTTGGCGATGAAGGACAGCGGCATCAACGATCCGAGCACGCAGATGTCCAGCCAGGAAACGTGGTTGGAGGCGATCATCAGGGGGCGGTCGGTGGAGGGCGCGCCCCGCTGCACGACGCGGATGCCGAGCAGGCGGATGGCGATGCGGTGCCACGTCATCGGGATGCGCTCGGCCCGCCTCGACCCCGTCCAAAGCGCGATGTACTGCGCCGGAATCAGCACCAGCGTGACGGCCGTCAACGACACGATAATCAGAATGGCCCGGATCACACCCATGAGCGTCAGCGCGTCTTCTTGGCGGGATCGTCGAGGGGAACACCGTAGAGCTCCAGCCGGTGGTCCACCAGCCGGAAACCGAGCTCCCGGGCGATCTTCTCCTGGAGCAGCTCGATTTCCTCGTGGCGGAACTCCACCACCTTGCCGGTCCGCAGGTCGATCAGGTGGTCGTGGTGCTCGTCAGGGACGGTCTCGTAGCGCGCCCGCCCGTCGCGGAAGTCGTGGCGCTCGATGATGCCGGCGTCCTCGAACAGCTTCACCGTCCGGTAGACCGTCGAGATCGAGATGCGCGAATCGACGTCCGCCGCGCGCCGGTGGAGCTCCTCCACATCCGGATGGTCGGACGACGCCTCGATGACGCGTGCGATCACCCGGCGCTGCTCGGTCATGCGCATGCCCTTGGCAACGCACTGTTCCTCAAGGCTCGGTTCGCTACGGCTTTCGTCTTCGGCCACCGGCCAGTCTCCCGGTTCGTGGGGAAGCGGATCGTCCGGCACCTGCCGACATCCGTCTGGCCCGGCGATCGCGTCATTACCGCCGTCCCCCGTCACGGGGCCACCCGGCGGCATCCCCACCCGGCGCGATTAGCCAAGATCGCAGCGCATGACAAGCGCCAGCCCGCCGCTCCCGCCCGCACCGGAATAGTATGCGGGGCGCTCGCCCACCATCCTGAAGCCGAGGCGGCGGTAGATTGCAAGCGCCGCCTCGTTGTCGGCGGCCACTTCCAGAAAGGCATGGTCGATGCGCTCCCGATAGAGCCGGCGCATCGCCTCGGCGACGAGCGCGCGCCCGGTTCCGCCGCCCCGATTGGACGGATGAACCGCGACGGTGAGGATCTCCGCCTCGTCGGCGACGGTCCGCAGGAGCAGGAAACCGACGGGACGCGTGCTGGTCCACCAGGATCCGCGCCGGGCCACCAGCGCGCTGACGCCGGGCTGCGAGAGCAGCGCCGCGATCTCGTCTGCGGTCCACTCCTGGGTGAACGATGCCCGGTGGATCTCGGCGATCACCGGAATGTCGTCGACCGTCGCTTCCTCGATGACGCGTGGCGGCGCCGTCCACAGGAATCCGATCATCGCCGCGCTCCGACGAGGGAGGCGGCCGGCTTGGCGTCCGGGGCCTTG
>Ga0207904_1000542_pt1 | contig 13725 bp, 9 predicted proteins | sample MalvirmetaMSP118_FD_184232 | JGI IMG/M metagenome (GOLD analysis project Ga0207904, IMG submission 184232) | Marine viral communities from the Deep Pacific Ocean - MSP-118 (SPAdes) | ecosystem: Environmental > Aquatic > Marine > Oceanic | place: Pacific Ocean | collected 2011-05-30 | reverse complement strand
TACGAGGTGATCTCGGTCGCGTCGCGCGGCCCCTGGCGGACCGACGGCCGGACCGGCTCGGCGGACGGCCCGTCGAGCTCGCTGGCGAGGGCGTCGCTCAGGCGGCTTCCGAGGTCCGGCGCGGGCCGCGCGGCGCGCGGCGACGTCGCCGGCTGTTGCGGCGGCGCCGCGTCCTGGCGGTCGTACTCCGTGTCCGGGGACAGCCAGTCGGTGCCGACCCGCGACGTGCGGGTGCCCGCCGGAACGCCGGTGGACGACTTGCCGAGATCGGCGAACGGGTCGTCCCTGCGCTGCGGCGGATTGCTCCCGAAGAAGGATCCCAGCGTGTCGTCCTTGACGGGCCTGCGCGCATCGCTCGGGCGTGCCGACGTCGCGTTCCGCGCGGTCGACTGGTAGCGCTGCGGGGACACCGACAGCGCCTCGTGGTCCGTCCCCTCGCCGAGCATGTCCAGCGGGTCCGTGCTGAGGCCGCGCGGCGCGGCCTCCGGCGCGACCGACATGCGCGGCGCGCCGCGGTTGTCCTGCGCGCGGCCGTCATCCTGGAGCGTCGCGACCACCACGTAATCGCCGAACCGCAGCCGGGTGCCCTCGCCGATTTCCACCGAGCGGCCGCGTCCGAGCGGCTCCAGCGCATCGCCCACATAGACGCCGTTGGTGCTGGTGTCGGTGATGTAGAAATGCCCGTCGCGGAAGGTGATCGTCGCGTGGCGGCCCGACACCGTCCGCGTGGCGTCGTCGATCTGCCAGTCGCACGCCGCATTGCGACCGATGAGGCCGCCCGTCTCGTCGAAGGTGTGCTCAAGGCCGCGCTTGAGGCCGCCGACCTGGCCGGACCGGATGGAGAGCGTCAGTTTCATGCGGCTTGCCTCCCGGCCGGGCGCGTGTCCTGGGGCGGCGGCGCATCCGCCACCAGCGACCTGTGCTCGCCGGCGACCAGCACCGGCTTCGGCGCCCCCTGTACGCTGCCGAGCCAGCCTGTCCATCCGAGCTGCGCGCGGCCGAGCCGCGAGCCCGATGCCTGGTTGTCCTCCAGCATGAGCTCGACGTCCCATTCCAGCGGGTCCTTGAGGGTCAGCTCGATGAGACGGCGCAGCCGCGCATGGTTCTCGCCGCTCGGCAGGAACTGCTTGAACAGCGGCATCGACAGCGGCCCGACCCGCACCCGGAACTTGCCGAGGCTGTCGCGCACCGACGACCCGACGATCATGTTCCGGCCAAGCGTCATGGATCCTCCGAGCCGGCCGCGGTCGGCCGGCGAAATCCGCACTTCGCGCGTCGTGAACTCGCGCACCTCGATCGGCACCTTGAAGTGATGGGTCAGGATGCTCGCGACCACGTCCGACGACCGGCTGTAGAGGGCGAGCAACCCGAGCTGCGGCAGAAGCAGCGCCGATTCCGGATCGGCCCGCCGCTGGCCCTTCACCGAAGGCGCGCCGTACAGGCTGAGCAGCCGCGCCGAGATCGGATCGTCGCCGCCGCGCCGGTAGCGCAGGTGATAGCGCCAGCGCGCCCAGATCCGCCGGTACAGCGAGATCAGGCGGTGGTTGAAGAAGTCGAGGAAGTCCTCCAGCACGGAATCGTCGACGTCGGACTGGACGATCCGTTCGGTGTAGATGGGCGGCAGCGGCGACGACGGCCCGTAGAGGCCGAGAAAGTTCACCCGCAGTTCGATGAGGCCGCTGCCGTCCGGCGCCTCGCGCACTTCCGCGACTTCGCGGGCGGCGAATCCGAGCGAACGCGCGGCGCGGAAACGCAGCCGCTCGGTCTCAGGCCGCTGCGCGACGCCGCCGATTCCTTCCACGTCCAGCTGCGACTGCAGCCGGGACACGGCATTGTTGAACCCGTAGTCGGCGAGCGCCGCGAGAGCGGCGCCGCTCACTGCGGACTCGCTTCCCCGATCCTGGGCGCCCATTCATACACCGCGTTGCTGTCGATACCGACGACCCGGAGCACGTGATGGCTGTTGACGGCCGAGTAGGCCGCGAACAGCACGTTCATCACCGATCCGAACAGAAACAGTTCCCCCTCGCCGCCGATGGCGTTCTCGCTGATTTTCAGCACGATGCGCCGGCTGCGCACCGGACGGCCGTCAAGGAACAGATCGAACGGTTCCACGTCGACGGCCGAGATGGCGGAGAGGAGATTGTCGAGTTGCTGGCGCTCGGCCACGTCGTAGGCCGCGCGAAAATCGTAGGCGTCGATCACCGCCCGCAGCGCTTCCACCGACAGCAGCGAGCCGAAGTTGCGCGCCAGCGACGACACCAGTCGCCACTGGATCCCGTCGGTCAGCGGCGGCGCGACCTCGTGGGTGATCGTGGAGATGTTGCGGAAGCTGACGCTGCCCGGCGTATCGGCGGTCGCCTGGGTGATCGAGCCGATCGGCAGGAGGTGGGCGACGCCGCCGTTGGTCGCGTCGATGCGCAGCGTAATCGTCTCGGCCCGCGGGCTGACGAACTCTTCGCGCCCGTTGACGAACGACACGCTGAGATCGATGCCGTTGGAAAGCGTCGAGGGCTGCGGGGTCGCCCGGTAGTAGAAACGGGAGTCGTCGCTGTTGCCGTGGTCGTGGCGGAAGCTCTCGAACGGGTGGTAAGTGACCCGGCCGCTCTGCCCCTGAACGTAGCCCGATACCTGGCAGATGCCGTGGACGGACTGATCCGGGCGCGGGGCGCGCACGCGGTATTCGGTGCGCCGCGGATCGACGAGGATCGGCATCGCGTCGGTCCGGAACAGGTTCACCGCGGGGGTGGCGTTCAGCTCGATGTGCCGGGAGGTCACCCGCACCTGATCGGGCAGCGGGCGCGCGAAGGAGAACGTGACGACGATCCTCTCGCTGGTGCCCTCGTCGAACGCGTCCGGCAGCGCGCCGGCCCAGTCGAGATCGACGAACAGGAACTTCGAGGGGAACAGCAGATACTCCTGCAGCACCCGAAAGCCCCAGAACGTGTTCAGCGAATAGGGGATGACGTCGTCGCCGGGGCCGAACCCGACCGGCCGCACGACGTCCGGCGACAGCTTGACGGCCGGGCCCTTGCCGACCTGGATGCGGACCTCGCGCAGATAGCGCTGCATCCACAGCAGCAGCGTACGGCCGACGATCGGTTCACGCTCGGAGGAAAAGTGCAGCCGCAACGGGACGCTGCCCAGGCTGTCGGCCGGGATGGCATCGGTCAGCCGCAGCGTCGCCGACAGGCGTGCCGAGGTCGTCCGGTTCTCCAGCCCGATGTCCTCCACCTCCAGCGGCACCACCGACACCGGGTAGCGGGTGGTGAACAGGCACTCGCTGCCCTTGATCGACTGGGAGGCGATCGTCGTGTTGCGCGGCACGTCGATGCGCTCGGTCCCGGCACCCTCCTTGGGCCGGAAGCTGATCATGGTCATCGGCGGAATCGGCTTGAGGAGCTGCGGGTTGACCAGCTGCAGGAGGTTGGTCGCCAGTTCGGGCAGCTCGTCGTCGAGGCGCTGGCGCAGCCGTCCGGTCAGGAAGGCGAACCCCTCCAGCATCCGCTCCACGTCGGGATCGTCGGATTCCCGCCCGAGGAACGAGGCCAGCTTCGGGTTGGCCTTGGCGAACTGCTCGCCCAGCTCCCGAAGGTAGCTCAGTTCGTCCTCGTAGTATCGGTTGATGCTCATCGGACGCAGCTCCGGCTCATCGACGCACGACCACGTGGCCGTCGTCGGTGAACACCGTTTCGAAGGAGACCTTCCGCCGCGATCCGTCCACCACGAGCTGGGCCTCGATGTGGAAGTTCAGCGCCAGCGGCTGGTCGGGGTTCGGCACGAAGTTGACGTCGACGTCGGCGAGCCGCGGCTCGAACATCTCGATCTGCTCGCGCACCGTTCGGGCGATCGCCGGAAGCGAGTCGGGATACTGGCCGAGAAAGGAGTTGAAGTCGGGCACCCCGTAGTCCGGCCGGATCTCGCAGCATCCCTCACGGGCGTTCAGCACGCGCAGCAGGTTGGCCATGACGCTTTCGGCCACTGCGGAGGCGTCCGGCGTGCCGCGCGCGACCGTCCGCCCCGCCTGCGCAGCGTCCAGACGTTCGAGAAGGGTGAGTTCGTAACGCATTACTCTGACCCGTCCGGCGAAATGCGCCGCCGGGGATCCCGGCGGCCCGTGTGTCACGCATCGGATCGGGTGCGACGACCGCCGTCGACGCGGGCGTCATCCGATGCGATCCAACGTTCGGTCAGCTCTTGTCGAGCTTGCCGTGCAGCGAGAGGGTGAAGTCGGCCCCCATGTACTTGAAGTGCGGCTGGATCGCCATGTTCACCCGGTACCAGCCCGGCTCGCCCTCGACGTCCTCGACCACGATGTCGGCCTTCTTCAGCGGCCGCCGCGAGCGGACTTCCGCCGACGGGTTCTCCTGGTCCGACACGTACTGGCGCAGCCAGGTCGACAGCTCCTGCTGCAGCTCGTTGCGGTCCTTCCAGCTGCCGATGTTCTCGCGCTGCAGCACTTTCACGTAGTGTGCCAGGCGCGAGACCACGAACATGTAGGGCAGCTGGGTGCCGAGCTTGTAGTTGAGCTCGGCGTCGCGGCCCTCCGCCGTGGTGCCGAAATATTTCGGCTTCTGCACGGCGTTCGCGGAGAAGAACGCCGCGTTGTCGCTGCCCTTGCGCATGGTCAGCGAGATGAAGCCCTGCTCGGCCAGTTCGTACTCGCGCCGGTCGGAGACCAGCACCTCGGTCGGGATCTTGGTCTGCAGCTGCCCCATGGATTCGAAGTTGTGCAGCGGCAGGTCCTCGACGGCGCCGCCCGACTGCGGACCGATGATGTTCGGGCACCAGCGGTACTTGGCGAACGAGTCGGTCAGGCGCGTCGCGAAGGCGTAGGACGTGTTGCCCCACAGATAGTTCTCCGTCTCGCCCGCCGGATCCTCCTCGAAGTCGAAGCTCTTCACCGGAACGGTCTCGCGGCCGTAGGGCAGGCGCAGCAGGAAGCGCGGCAGCGTCAGGCCGAAATAGCGGGAGTCCTCGGATTCCCGGAAGCTCTTCCACTTGGCGTATTTCGGACCCTCGAAGATCGACTCCAGGTCCTTCAGGTTCGGCAGTTCCTCGAACTTGTCGACACCGAACATCTGCGGAGCGACGGCGCCGATCACCGGGGCATGCGACATGGCGCCGACGGCCGCCGTGTACTGCATGAGCTTGACGTCCTGCGGCCCGGGGCCGAAGTCGTAGTTGGTGATCACCGCGCCGAACGGCTGGCCGCCGAACTGGCCGTACTCGGCCGTGTAGACGTGCTTGTAGAGACCGGCCTTCACCGTCTCCGGGGCGTCCTCGAAGTCGGTGAGGAGATCATCCTTCGACGCATTCAGCATCTCGATGCGGATGTTCTGCCGGAAGTCGGTGCGGTCGACCACGAACTTCAGCCCGCGCCAGGCCGATTCCAGCTTCTGGAACTGCTCCTGGTGCATGATGGCGTTCAGCTGCGCCGACATCTTGCGGTCGATTTCCGCGATCATCTGGTCGACGGCGGAATTGTTGACCTTCTCGTCGGCGCGGCTCGGCTTCATCAGCTCGGAGATCAGCGCCGCCACGCCCTGCTTGGCGACGTCGTAGCCGTCGTCCTCGGGCGCCATACGGGTTTCCTGCAGGATCTGGTCCAGCAGGGACCCGTCAGTCGTCTCTTCGGTGGTCGCACCCTGCGACTTCTGGAGTTCGGAGTCGGCCATGGCTCAAAGCCCTCGGTTACCTGGTTGTGCCCATCGGGGCGATCGTGCTTGTCGCGGACCGCGGATCCGGGCAGTCGCGAACCGGCCTCGCGCGGCCGGCAGTGTGTCCTGGAGCGGGTGGCGGCAGGTCTTGCGGACTGCCGCCGGTCCCGGCGTCGGCGAGTGCGGTCAGGCCTGCGGTTCGCCGCCTTCGTCGCGCTTCGCCTCGGTCACCGCGGTGAGCTCGGAGAGAAGCTTCTCGCGCTGATCGGAATCGTCGAGCATTCCCTGGATCATCTTCCGGAAGGCCGGGACGTTGCCGAGCGGGCCTTTGAGCGCGACCAGCGCCTCGCGCAGCTCCAGCAGGCGGTTCAGTTCCGGGACCTGGCGGGCGACGTTTTCCGGCTCGAAGTCCTTGAGCGTCTCGAACTTGAGCGAGACGGGCATCTGCTCGGGTTCCGCGCCCTCCGTCTCCTCCAGCTTGTTGTCGACGTTCATGTCGACGCTGAGGTCATGGCTGCGCATGACGTCGTTGAAGTTGTCCTTGTTGATGTCGGACAGCTTCCGGTCCTCGATCGGCGTCTCGTCAGCCTTCAAGGTGTAGTCGCCGAGCATGAGGAGCTTGAGCGGCAGCTCCACCTCTTCCCGCGCGTTTCCGGTCGCGGGCTTGTAGCGGATGTTCACCCGTTCCTTAGGTGCAACCGATGATTCCTTAGACATTCTCAGCTTCCCCTTTTCGCCCGGGTGCCAGAGCCCCCCGGTCTGTCTAGCGTGCTATCCTGCTTCAAGTCCTTGCGAATTCATACTCCGGCCCCGAAAGCCCGGGCGGCGTCGACCTGAACAAGGTCGACACGGGCCTGGCCTTTGCGGCGCGCCAGGTCCTCTTCCGCGAAGATCGTTGCGGCCGTTTCGTGCTGAAGCGCCTTCAGCCGCGTCTCGGCCGCCATCGCCACCAGGCCCGGATCCCAGTCGGCGAGATCGACCGCCCGCGACCGCGAGATCAGATGATCGGTGAGCGCCACCGCTTCGGCGATGCGGCCCGCGTCGAGGCACAGGGACGCCTGCGCCAATTGCCAGGAGAACCGGTCGCGCCCCGAGGGGGCCTTACGGCCCTCGCTGGCCAGCAGCCCCATCGCCTCGCCGCCCTTGCCCCCCGCCAGCAGCGCGCGCGCCCGCACCACCGCCTCGGCGGTCGGATCGCCGCCGCCGGTGCCGCCGCCCGAACGGGTGCTCTGCAGCCAGCTCACGGTTTCGGGGTCGGTGAACGGCGTTCCGTCGGAAAAGCTCATCGACGTCAGATCGGGATAGCGGCTCAGGAAGACCGCCGTCTGTCCCTCCACCGCGGCCGCGGCGGCCTCGTGGTCGGGGCCGAGCTTGCGCAGGGCGCTGGCCGACCAGCGGCTCGCCGTCAGCCAGAACGGGCTGTCCGCCTGCATCTCCTCGGCCTGCTCCACCACGGCGGCATAGCCGCCGGCGGCGAAGGTCTGCTCGAGGAAGGCCATTGCATCGCTGTCGGGCGCGGGAAGTCCGGTCCGGGCGTTGTCGACTTCCGGCAGTTCCGCCACCCGGCTCCAGATCGCGGTCCGGCTCAGCGAATAGGCGCGCGCATCGGCGATGCTCGCCTGCCGCAGCATCCGCGCGACCTGCCGCATGGCGTCGGCAAGCTGGGAGACGGCCCGGCCGACGTCGCCGGAAGACAGGTCGACCGCGGGGACCGCGGCCGCTCCGTTGCCGGAGGATGCGGCCGCCGCCGGAACCGGGCTGGGCGCCGGGGGCGGCGACGCGCCCGGCGGAGGCGCGGCGGCGGCATTCGCCCCGTTCGGCTGCCCTGTCTCCCCGGTGGTCTGGGCGCCGGCATCGACGGCGCTTGCCCCGCCGCTTGTATCTTCGGCCGCCGCAACGGCCGCCTCGGCCCGGTTCCGTTCGGCATCCGCCGCCTCGAGCCGGGTACGCGCCGTCGTGGCCATTGTGCGCAGTGCCCGAACGAGCACCGCGATGGTGGTCTCCAGGGCGAGCTTTTCCTCAAGCGTCCGGGCGACGGATTCCGCCGCCTCGAACGCGGTCACGACCGCAAGGTCGTCGGAGGGGGCCGGGGTTTCCTTCTCGATCAGCGGGCCCAGACGCTCCGACAGCCAGTCGAAAGCGCCGACCCGGCCGCGGGCGCGGGCCGGCGGCGGCTGCATCTCGTCCCAGTAGGCGGAACACATGCCGTCGAGGATCAGCAGGCCGGTCGCCAGACCGGCAAAGCCCTCGGTGCGGAACAGCGCGTAGGCGAGCCAGCAGGCCGGAAGGAGGTCCTTGCCTTCGTCGCGCAGGATCGTAAGGCCGCCATCGCGCACTGCCGGCCAGTGAACCGCCGACGGGCCCTCGGTCTCAAGCTTGCGGAACTCGTCCTCGAGCGCGGTGTAGGAGTCGCTGCCGCGGACCACGCCCCCCGCGGGAGCGTCGGCGGAGATCGCCGCGCTGCCGATAGCGGCGCGCGGATCCTCAAAATGGTCGCGCCATTCCGACACGATCAGCTCCCCAATTCGATTGCCGCCAACATGAGTCGACCGCAGCCCTCTTCCGCCCAAGTATCGTTAAATCTGAGAGACGTGACAAATTAGCGAAATGTAACCTTTCAAGGCTGGCGGATTCCGCAACTTTTCATTTACGAAACCATCAGCGCAGATCTGCGGGCGACAGATCGGGCGGCGGCAGCTTCGGACCACCTGGCCCCGCCGCCGCCGGCGCTGCTGCGGCGGGGGCCGCTGCGGCGGGCGCTGCCGCCGGAGCCGGCGGCGGCTTGTCGATGTCGATGCCGCACCTGCGCGCGAAGTTTCGCGTCGTCGCGGTGGAATCCTTTGCCGAGGCCGTATCCGTCCACGAGACGCCGTAGCTTTGCGCATCCACCCCCAGGTGAATGGTGACCAGGGCGTTCCGCATGTCCTGCAGGGCGACGTAGATCGCCGCCATGTCGCTGTCGTTGGTGTAGGCGACGCCCTTCTCGCCGAACTGGCGCGCGGTCACGCTCATCGTATGCTTCGGCCCGCTGTCGGTGCTGGTCCACAGCGTCATCGGGATGGTGCCGAGGACGGCCTCCCAGTTGCCGGGCTGGATATAGGCGAAGGAGAGCTTGCCACCGGGACCGCACTGGGCCTGCAGGCTGTCGGCGCGATCTGCCGCGCCCGTCAGCGTATAGGTGCCGTTTCCGTCGGATTTCAGCGTCCAGTCCGCCAGCGATGGCGTTGCGGACAACAGCACCGTCCCGAGCGCCGCGGCCCCTGCAAGCACACGGCCGACAGTGGTGCGTCGGTTCATGACATGCATCGATCCATTCCCTCCCAGCCCCGGCCCCTGTCCTAGGGCGTCGCATGCGCCAAGGCGAGAGGCATCGACGCGGAATGGTGAAAATGGTGAACACAGGCCCCGGAAGTAAAGGCCGCGGCCGCCCGTGAGCCCGCATTGCTCCGCCCCGCACGGGCCGCCCGCGCGCTGGCCGTCCGGCCGGGCGCATTGCGGCGAGCCGGCACCGTCGATGCGGCGCGCGGAAGCGCTGGCGCGGCCTTTGCACACTTATCCCCGGTTCCTGGTCCAGGGCGCACCGTCACGCGTTTGTCGCCGGTCCCCACCTAGTCTAAACACATGCGACATCGACAACCTGTAGTAGGAGTAGGCCGGATGGGCCCGACTAGTCGGACGGGTACCGGGATCGCCCCTGGATGCTGGCGGGCCTCTCCCCGGATCCAAGGGGCCTGACCTCGTGCCCGGTATCATCAAGCCCATGCGGCTCGGGATCCTGACGAAGTGCACGCCCCATGAGGGCGGCGCGATCTTCACGGTCACCGCGCTCGGTTTCTTCGACCTGCTGGAACCCGATTATCTCCTGACCGAGATGGCGCTCTGGCCGACCGCGGCCGAGCAGCTTCCGCCCGGCACGATCCTCGACCTCGGCGCGCCGAAGCCGAACGGCGAGTTCATCGTCGGAGGCAGCGCCATCCCGGCCGGCGGCCACCCGGTCGACCAACAGCTGGTCAGCGTCACCGTCGGCGGGATCACCAAGACCATCCTGGCGATCGGCAACCGGGCCTGGGTGCGCGGCGACCACGGGCCGGTCTTCAGCGATCCGCTGAAGTTCAAGGCCATCCCGCTGGTGCCGCACCTGGCATACGGGGGAGAGGACATCGCCGCGAATCCGGTCGGGCGCGGGTCCGGTGCGCGCGAGCTCTATGAGGCCGGGCACAAGGCCCCGCTCCCCAATCTGGAGGACCCGGCCCGTCCGATCCTCGCCATCGACGACGCCCCTCCCCCGGCCTGGTTCGGCCCCTACCCGCCCGACGCCCCGGCGCGGAAGAAGTATCTGGGCACCTACGACCGCGCCTACATGAAGACCCATTTTCCGGGCTATCCGGCCGATTTCGACACCCGCTACTTCCTGACCGCCCCGGCCGACCAGCAGATCGACGGCTACTTCCGGGGCGACGAGCCCATCCGCGTCTCCGGCATGTCGTCCCACCACCCGAAGGTGACATCGCGCCTGCCGGCGATCCGGGCGCGGGCGTTCGTCCAACGCAGCTCCGAACCCGCCGGGTTGCAGGAACTGACCATGAAGCTCGACACGGTGTGGATCTTCGGGTCGGTGAACAAGGGGCTGGTCGCCTTCCGCGGCACGTGCATGGTCGAGGACATCGAGGGCGACGACGTGGACGACGTGATGATCGCCTACGAACGCATGGCGGATCCTCCCCGCGACGCGGCCCACTATGCCGAGGTCTACCGGCTGCGCCGGGACCCGGTGGAAAAGGCCAGATATCTGCTTGCCGACCACCAGCTTTCGCCCGAGATCGACCCGGCGATCCGCGAGGCGCGGCGCGCCCGCAAGCTGGAGGATTTCGAGGCCCGGATGCAGGCCTTCTCCGATGCCCAGGCCTTCCAGATCCGCAAGCAGTTCGAGGAACAGGGGATGCCGGAGGCGCTGATGCCGACGATCCCGGTCCCGAAGATCCCGCCGGTGGCCATCCCGACCCGGGAGGAGATCGAGCGGGGCGAGGCCGACTTTGCCGAGATGCTCGACGATCTTGCGGAGCAGAAGAAGTTCGCTGACACGGTGATGGTGGAGATGGAAGACCTCCGCCGGGACATGGTCGCCAAGAGCGGCATGGCCGCCCTCAGCATGCTGCCGTCGCTTGCCGACATCGCGCCGGGGGTCAAGGCCGACCCCGCCTATGCGGGCGCGCTCGGCGACGTGCACATCGAAGAGGTCGACCGCGACGGGGCGGTGGCGCAGCTGGATGCGCTGATCGACCAGATGCCGAGCCTTGCCGACCGGCCCGCCGAGCAGCAGGCGGAGGTCCATGCCGCCGTGGCGGCGGCCAGGGACCTGATGACCGGCAAGACCTACGACGATCCCGATGCGCTCGCCGGAGGCACCCCGGAAGAACGGTTTGCCCGATCCCGGGCGCTGGCCCTGAACCTGCCCGAGGCGCGGCCCCTGTTCGAGGCCCGCCAGCAGATCCACGCCGCCGCGGAGCGCGTGGAAACCGCCGGCTTGTCGGAGATGCTGTCGGAGGTCGGCGACATCTTTCCGCCGGACCGGATCTCCGACATGCTGGAGACCATGGAGCGGGAGGGCATCGACCCGGCCGCAGTGGCCGCCGGGCGCGACCGGATCGCTTCGACGGAAGCGAAACTGTCGGACCTCATTCCCGCCTTGAAGGCCGACGCTCCGGGCGAAGGATTCGACGCGCTCCTTTCCGACATCGCCGCGCACGCCGGCTCCGGTCCAGCCGCGGATCCGCAGGACCTGGTCCGGCGGTTCGAGGCCATGTTCGATCTCATGGAGCCGCTCGTCATCGACGGCACCCGCAAGGTTCGCCAGGTCGCGCTGGAACCGGCGCACCCCTCACAACCTCTGGACGCAGAAACGGCGCAACGCCTCGGTCGGCTCATCCTCGAGGAGATCGGCATCCACGACCTGGCCGGGCGCGACCTGGCGGGCGCCGATCTGGCGGGCGCCGATCTCACCGGCGCCGATCTCACCGGAACGATGCTCGAGCGCGCCAATCTGGCGGGCGCGAAGCTCGCCGGCGTGAAGGCGCATCGCACGGTCCTCACCGGCGCCAACCTCGAGGGGGCCAACTTTCGTGGCGCCGAACTGATCGACGCCAACCTCGCTTCCGCCCGCCTGGCGGGGGCGAACTTCAGCAAGGCGCGGATCGAGCGCCCCAAGCTGATGCTCGCCTCACTGGACGACGTGGACCTGGAGGGCAGCACGCTGGTCGGCTGGACCGTGGCCACTCAGAGCTTCGCGGGCGTGTCGTTCAACGGCGCCCATCTGTCGGCATGCACCTTCATGCGCTGCAGCTTCGACAAGGCGCGGTTCAGGAAGGCGCACCTGTTCAAGGTGGCGTTCCTGGAGGGCAGCGCCCTGGGCGTCCGCTTCAAGGGCGCCCACCTGCTGAAGGTCGGCTTCATCAAGCTGCCGCTGGACGAGGCGATCTTCGACAAGGCCACCATCCGCGAAAGCGGCTTCATCGGCGATCCGTCCATGCGGCACACAAGCTTCTTCGGCATCCACGCGTCGAAGTCGAGCTGGATGACCGCCGACCTGTTCCGCAGTTGCTTCCTTCGCGCCGAGATGCATGCCTGCAACTTCATGATGTCGCGGGTGCGCCACTGCGATTTCCGCCTCTCCTCGCTGCGCGACTGTCTGCTGATCCGCGCCGACTTCCGCGAAACCGACCTCTCCGGCGCAAATCTCATGGGCGCTCAGCTGCGCAAGGCGAACCTGTCGTTCGCCTGCCTCCGCAATGCGAACGCCTACCAGGCGGATTTTTCCCTCGCCAAACTCGTGGGAGCGGACTTGCACGATGCACACCTGGTCCAGACGATGTTCCGCACGCCCGAATCCGTCACCTGAGGCCTCCCCGCGCCGGTCGCGCCGCCCCCATCCAGGAACCTCCCGATGACCAAACCGAGCTACGTGTCCGGCGTCCCCGGCTCCGGCAAGAGCCGCCTCGGCTATCTCCGGCTGGGCGGCTACCAGAAGGCCGAGGACACCGCCCGGGAGACCTCCTTGGCGGCCGGTGACGGCGTCTACCTGACCACGTCGGCCGATTACGTGACCGATCTGTCGGGGGCGCTCTACATCGAAGCCGGCAACGGAATGTCGGTGAAGGGGGGCAAGACGATCACCATCACCGACGCGGGCGAAACGAGCCTGCGGGCGATGACGGTCGGGGTCGCGGCCTCGAAGTCGCCGGAGACGGGAGACACCAACATCACGCTGGCCGCCAACGGCGATGTGACGCTGGAGGCCGGCACCGGCATCGAGGTGACCTGCCAGCGGCTGGTCTACGTCGTGAACCAGAACCTCAAGATCAGCACCGAGGCCAAGGGGTCCTCCAACTACACCACCCAGACCACCTTCACGATGGGCGGCAAGAGCGCGGTCAGCCTCATCAACAACAGCGAGATCACCGCCTTCCTCAAGTGGGAGCCCGGCATCTTCGACCACAAGTTCGCCGTGGGCGATTTCGCGGCGGTGGTCGTGAAAGGCACCGGCGAGGTCAACAAGACCGAGAATTTCGGCGTCCGTGCCTTCATGACCGCGCTGTTCCTGCCGTTCAAGGCATCCGCGGCGAACGAAATCGTCGCGGAGAACGACGACGAAATGGTCTCCGTCGACCAGTCGGTCCTGAGCTCGTCCCAAAGCGGCGCGATCGGCGAGAACAACGTCGTGTCGGTCGAATCCGCCCCCATTTCATCCAACTGACCCACCCGCGCCGAGACCGGGACGGAGACCAATGATGACCAGCATGCGGAAATGGACAGAGGACGGCGGCAGCAAGACCGCCTACCTGCGCCTCGGCGCCTATCTGCCGGACGAGGACGCCCTCAAGCCGTCGCAGTTCGCCGGCGACTTCAGCGCCTCCGACGGCATTTTCCTGACAACCACGGGCGACTGGTATGTCCAGGCGGACCAGTCGGTCGACATCGAGTTCAAGGGCGACGCGACCCTTCACATCGGCGACTTCGCCACCGACACCGACAAGCATCTGAAGATCGACGTGCTCGAAGGCGAGGCCAC
>Ga0207904_1000538_pt1 | contig 13914 bp, 8 predicted proteins | sample MalvirmetaMSP118_FD_184232 | JGI IMG/M metagenome (GOLD analysis project Ga0207904, IMG submission 184232) | Marine viral communities from the Deep Pacific Ocean - MSP-118 (SPAdes) | ecosystem: Environmental > Aquatic > Marine > Oceanic | place: Pacific Ocean | collected 2011-05-30 | reverse complement strand
CCGCGACGGCTGGCTGCGGGCGGCCTGCTTCTACGGCGCCGCCTATCGCCCGATCTTCGGCGCCCCGGTGAACCCAAGGCTTCTCGCCGCCTACCGCCGCCAGATCGCGGCCTTCGACCGGGGGCTCGCGCTCGGCGACCCGCCGGTGACGCCGATGGGCATTCCGCTCGGCGATCTCACCATGCCCGCCTATCTGCTGCGGGCCGAGGGGCGGGCGGACGAGACGCGGCCGCTGCTGATCCTCACCAACGGCTACGACGGCACCGTCACCGACATGTACTTCGCCTCCGCCGTGGCGGCGGCGCGGCGCGGCTATCACGTGCTGGTCTTCGACGGTCCGGGGCAGGGCGGCCTGCTCTTCGAGCAGGGGGTGCCGCTGCGGCCGGACTGGGAAAGCGTGATCGCCGCCGTGGTCGACGCGGCGCTGGAACTGCCGGGCATCGATCCGCGGCGCATCGCGCTCAACGGCTGGAGCCTCGGCGGCCATCTCGCCGCCCGGGCCGCGACGGGGGAGCACCGGCTGGCGGCGCTGATCCTCGACCCGGCGCTCTGGAGCATGCTGGCCGGCTTCACCCCCCTGGCGGAGAAGCTCGGCATCGCGGTCGACGCCTCGACCAATCTCGCCGAGCTGGACGCGGCGACGCTCTCCCGGCTGAACGCTGCGATCGAGGGCAACCGCAAGCTCCGCTGGAGCTTCGTGCAGCGCGGCTACTGGGTGCACGGGGTGAAGGACCTGCGCGGCTATCTTGAGTCGGCCGCGTCGTTCACCCTCGACGGCCGGGCCGGCGAGATCCGCTGCCCGACGCTGCTGGCGGCGGCCGGCGACGACACGCTCTCGGCGTCGGCGCAGAGGGTGATGGACGGGCTCTCCTGCCCGAAGACGCTGATCCGGTTCACCCGCGCCGAGGGGGCGGGCGACCACTGCGAGATGATGAACCGCTCGCTCCTGAACCGCCGCACGCTGGATTGGCTGGACGGGGTGCTCAATATCTCATCCCCACATTCTTGATCTAAGAGCCAATTTTCATACTTCGGATAGGCCGTTAGACTTGCGGATCATTGCTACGAGCAACTCGATTTTCTTCCTTAGATCCAGAATATCGAGATCTGCAGCACCCTCGCAGACAATGGCTGCGGCTCCCACTTTGTCGGCCTCCTTGAATGTTTGGCGCTCTCCTGGCTTCTTCGGGTTGTCTCGGAAGAAATAGAACGCGTGATCGAATGGACCCGTTTTGCATGGAGCTCTATAGATACCCGAATGAAGCCGCTTTAAAGCGGCTTGTAACTTAGCGCCGTCGATATAGTTTTCTACCTCACGACCGGCAGTCACCCACGCTAAGCCCCCATCCGAATTCATCTCTTTGCGTAACCGTTCAGCGTGCGTCTTTAAGGGAGATGAATTAGAATCACGGTCGCTATCAATTATTATTGCCATATTGCGGTTTAGATCACGAAGACGAATAAATTCTTCCAGTGCATCATCTGATGCTGTCAGGTGGCGAATTAATGCACCACCATAAAACATGATTGTGTAATGAATACCCTCAGTTAATCTATTGTCTGTCGCCTTTATCCAGTGATTCAGATATATGCGGTCGGAGGGTCCCTCAACCCAAATTACCGCGTTTGACTGTAATAAGTCGGATGCTTGGCAACCCAGATCATCCAATATTCCGCATTGTTCTTGATGCGTGAGGACAGGTTTCACTCGGGTTTGGTCCCCATCGTTCGAGACATGAAAAACATTTGCGCTAGGAGCGTCAATGAATGCAGAGGAGTGGGTCGCAATAAAGTACTGACTGCTTGTGTTCTCGATTAGGTAGTTTATAAGCTTCCTCTGTAGAAGCGGATGAAGGTGGATTTCTGGTTCCTCGATGCACATAATACTTCCGTCGTGGATAGTGCAGAATGCCGCGATCAGTACAACTTCATGAATTCCGGTGCCTAGCGATGATAGCGGGAGAACCTTATTGTCGAGGTGGATGAGTAGGTGCTCCCGTCCGTTCGGAACCTCAAGTGTTGCGTCTGATTTTCCGATTACCTCCTGGAGGAATGCGTTGATCCGCCTGAATTTTTCTCGATCTTCTTGTTTGTCCCACGCGGGGTTCTGCAGGGCGGCTAGGTGGTCGATCAAACCCTTTCCAGTCAAGTCATCGAAGGTTTCCGCTTTCCCTCCTAAAACGCGTTTGGCAGGAATTAGGTAAATATTTGGAAAAGCCGGAATTATAGAGTTTGAAATTACGCTTAAAACTTGCGGGATCCAATGTTCTTTGAGATCTCCGCCGCTTTTTATAGTAAATATCTGCCATAGCCTGCTCCATTTGACCTGCCACTTGGCAGCCTCGTCGATATCGACTGGTGGATAGGGATTGGCTTCGGCGTTCTCTTTAAAAGAGGCCCAGATACATTCGGATATCGTTCGATTTTTAATTATTTCTTGGAGGCTGTCTTCCGCGTCGGGAGGCAAATCTCTTTTGTTGCGGATAGATCCGATAAGCGCTTCTGGATTTTTAGTGCTTCTCCCGACGGCTATGAGAAAATCTCCCGTCTTTTTTCCTTTATATATTTCCGGACCGTCTAAGGAAATCGATGAGTCTCTTTTTCTAATATTGGATAACTTCGATGATATCAAATTCAATACAATAGATTTTCCTGAATTGTTGGCGCCGATGAAGAAATTGAGGCGAGAGAACGGTGCTATGTATTGGGTTTCCGCGCCTATTCCCCTGTAGAATTGAACAGCAATTCCATCCAAAAAAGCTCTCATGGCTCGTATTCTCTTCTTTTTGGGTTGGGGAATAAATTATGAGAAGCGTAATATTTTACCGAGGTAGGAGGCGGTCTTATTGCTGACCGACTCTCGCGATACCGGTTTTGCGCGACCGCGCATGCTCAGGCAGGCACGAAGCATGGTTTCAGAAGTGCTGTGATTCTGCTTAGACAGAGGGTTCCCTATATGTTCCCCCTGCTCTGATCGGGCGCCGTTGCCGGCGCCCGATCTTGCGTTTGCACTCTGTCCAGGTCTTGGTCAGCTGCAGCCGCTCGTCGAGCCGCAGGTGTCGCACTTCAGGCAGGTGCCGTTGCGGACCATGGTGAAGTTGCCGCATTCGCCGCAGGCTTCGCCCTCGTAGCCCTGCAGGCGGGCCAGCGCGACCTTGCTGGCCTTCTGCTTGCGGGCGTTCTTGTCCGCGGTGGCCGGGTCGGCGTCGTGGAGGCCGTGGACGTCGCGGTGGACCTCCTCTTCCTCCTGCACCTCGACCTCCACCTCGCGGTGGAAGGCGGTCTGCACGTCGGTGCGGATGGCCGTCACCGTGGCCGCCACGTGGGCGGTGGCGCCGGCACCGGCCGAACCGCGCGGCTCGCCCTTCACCACCTGGAAGCGCTGGGTCTGGCCGCGGACGAGGCCATGGGACACCGGGGCGATGTTGTTGGGCTTGTCGCCCTCGACACCGCGGCCGATGGTCGTGGAGCCCATGTCCTCCGGCTGCACGTGCGCCAGGTCGTGGCGGTCGAGATAGGAGACCGCCAGCTCGCGGAACACGTAGTCGAGGATCGACGTGGCGTTCTTGATCGCCTCGTTGCCCTGGACCATGCCGGCCGGCTCGAACCGGGTGAAGGTGAAGGCGTCGACATATTCCTCCAGCGGCACGCCGTACTGGAGGCCGAGCGAGATGGCGATGGCGAAGTTGTTCATCATCGCCCGGAAGGCCGCGCCCTCCTTGTGCATGTCGATGAAGATCTCGCCGATGCGCCCGTCGTCGTACTCGCCGGTGCGCAGGTAGACCTTGTGGCCTCCGACGATCGCCTTCTGGGTGTAGCCCTTGCGGCGGTTCGGCATCGGATCCCGGTCGCGGACGGCCCGCTCGACGATCCGTTCCACGATCCGCTCGGCGGCGACCGCCGCGCGGGCCTGGGCCGGCTGGGTGGCGGCCATGGCCTCCGCCTGCTCCTCCGCCTCGTCCTCGTCGTCGGAGAGAAGCTGCGAGTTGAGGGGCTGGGAGAGCTTGGAGCCGTCGCGGTAGAGCGCGTTGGCCTTCAGCGCCAGGCGCCAGGAGGTCATGTAGGCCTGCTTGCAGTCGTCCACCGTGGCGTCGTTCGGCATGTTGATCGTCTTGGAGATCGCGCCGGAGATGAACGGCTGGGCGGCGGCCATCATGTGGATGTGGCTCGACACCGACAGGTAGCGCTTGCCGATGCGGCCGCACGGATTGGCGCAGTCGAACACCGGCAGGTGCTCGTCCTTGATGTGCGGGGCGCCCTCGACGGTCATCGCGCCGCAGACGTAGATGTTGGCCGCCTCGATCTCGGCCTTGGAGAAGCCGAGCTCGGCGAGCACGTCGAAGGACGGGTCGTCGAGCTTGTCGGCGGCGATGCCGAGGGTCTCGGTGAGGAAGGCCTCGCCGAGCGACCACTTGGTGAAGGCGAAGCGGATGTCGAAGGCCGCCTTCAGGCCCGCCTCGATCGCCGCGATCTTCTCGTCGGTAAAGCCCTTCTCGATCAGCGCCGCGTGGCTGAGCGCGTTGGAGCCCGCCAGGGTGCCGTTGCCGACGGCGTAGGTGATGACGTCGGTGATCTCAGCCTCGGTGTAGCCGAGGCCGCGCAGCGCCTGGGGCACCGCCTGGTTGATGATCTTGAAGTAGCCGCCGCCGGCCAGCTTCTTGAACTTCACCAGCGCGAAGTCGGGCTCGATGCCGGTGGTGTCGCAGTCCATCACCAGGCCAATGGTGCCGGTGGGCGCGATGACCGTCGACTGGGCGTTGCGGTAGCCGTGGACCTCGCCGAGCTCCAGCGCCCGGTCCCAGGCGGCGCGGGCGTGCGCCACCAGCGTCTTGTCGGGGCAGGAGGCGTGGTCGAGCGGCACCGGAACCGTGCTGAGCGCCTCGTAGCCGGTGGTCTCGCCATGGGCGGCGCGGCGGTGGTTGCGGATCACCCGCAGCATGGAGTCGCGGTTGTTGGCGTACTCAGGGAAGGGCCCGAGGTCGCGGGCGATCTCGGCGGAGGTGGCATAGGACACGCCCGTCATCACCGCGGTGATGGCGCCGCAGATGGCGCGGCCCTCGTCGGAATCGTAGGGGATGCCCGAGGTCATCAAGAGGCCGCCGATGTTGGCGTAGCCGAGGCCCAGCGTTCGATAGTCGTAGGAGAGCCTGGCGATCTGGGGCGAGGGGAACTGCGCCATCATCACCGAGATTTCCAGGACCAGGGTCCACAGCCGCACGGCGTGCTCGAAGGCTTCCACGTCGAAGACGCCGTCCTCGGCCCGGAACTGCAGCAGGTTCGCCGAGGCGAGATTGCAGGCGGTGTCGTCGAGGAACATGTACTCCGAGCACGGATTGGAGGCGCGGATGTCGCCGCCGGCCGGGCAGGTGTGCCAGTCGTTGATGGTGGTGTGGAACTGGATGCCCGGATCGGCCGAGGCCCACGCGGCGTGGCCGATCTTCTCCCACAGCTCGTCCGCCTTGATGGTCTTGGCGAGCTTGCCGTCGGTGCGGCGCATCAGGTTCCAGTCGCCGCCGGCCTCGACCGCGTTCAGGAACGCGTCGGTGACGCGGACGGAGTTGTTGGAGTTCTGGCCGGAAACGGTGAGGTAGGCCTCGGAGTCCCAGTCGGTGTCGAAGATCGGGAACTCGATCTCCGAGTAGCCCTGGCGGGCGAACTGCATGACGCGCTGGATGTAGTTGTCCGGCACCATCGCCTTCTTGGCGGCGCGGATCTCGCGCTTCAGGGCCGGGTTCTTCTCCGGCAGGAAGCAGTCGTCGCCGGTGCCCTCGCAGTTCACGCACGCCTTCATGATGGCGGCGAGGTGCTTCTTGACCGTCTTGGAGCCGGTGACCAGCGCGGCGACCTTCTGCTCCTCGCGGACCTTCCAGTCCACGTAGGCCTCGATGTCCGGGTGGTCGACGTCGACCACCACCATCTTGGCGGCGCGGCGGGTGGTGCCGCCGGACTTGATGGCGCCGGCGGCGCGGTCGCCGATGCGCAGGAAGCTCATCAGGCCGGACGAGCGGCCGCCGCCGGACAGCGGCTCGCCTTCACCGCGCAGCATGGAGAAGTTGGAGCCGGTGCCGGAGCCGTACTTGAACAGGCGCGCCTCGCGCACCCACAGATCCATGATGCCTGAATCGTTCACCAGGTCGTCGGTGACCGACTGGATGAAGCAGGCGTGCGGCTGCGGATGCTCGTAGGCCGTCTTCGAGCGGGTCAGCTTGCCGGTGACGTGGTCGACGTAGAAATGGCCCTGGCTCGGGCCGTCGATGCCGTAGGCCCAGTGCAGGCCGGTGTTGAACCACTGGGGCGAGTTCGGCGCCACCTTCTGGGTGCACAGCATGTAGGCGAGTTCGTCGAAGAAGGCGCGGGCGTCCTCCTCGCCGTCGAAATAGCCGCCCTTCCAGCCCCAGTAGGTCCAGGTGCCGGCGAGACGGTCGAACACCTGGCGGGCGTCCATCTCCGGGCCGGCGCGCTTCTCCTTGGGGAGATCCGCCAGCGCCTCGGTGTCGGCGGTGGAGCGCCACAGCCAGCTCGGGACCGTCTCTTCCTCGACCCGCTTCAGCGCGGTCGGGACGCCGGCCTTGCGGAAGTATTTCTGGGCCAGCACGTCGGTCGCGACCTGGCTCCACGCCGCCGGCACGGCGATGTCTTCCAGACGGAACACCACCGAGCCGTCCGGGTTGCGGATCTCGCTCGTCGACTGACGGAACGCGATGCCCTCATAGGCCGACTGGCCCGCCTTCGTATAGCGTCGTTCGATCCGCATCGCTCAGTGTCCTCTTGAAGCTGTCTGGCGCGGCCGGGGCGCCGAATTTTACACCCGGCGCCGCACAAGGCGAAGGATCTGCCGAACCTTCGCCGAATGGAATCGCCGTTCTCTATGTAGTACGCACCCAGGCTGATTAACACTATATGAAGTGTCGATTGCCCGTGTCGCGGAGCGTCGATGCACCCTCTGAAAATCGCACACACCATCCCCCGACGCCGGCACATAACGCGCCGTCGCTGCCAAAATCTGCTACTAAGAGGGGTGCCCGCACTGACCGTTCGGATCGGGCTGTCGATGGGCCTGAGAGTAGTGCGAGTCGGAGCCGACGGTCAAGGGATCCGACGCTAGCTATTGTATGTCCATCCCCCATTTCGACCATATGTTGGTGCGGGGCTGTGAATAACGGGGACGAGCCGCGAGCGGCTCGCGGAACCCCGCGGTTTCCGGTTCGTTTTGCCTTCGCAGGGCGCGGGCCAGGGCAGGGCATTGCCCGAACAGGGATATGACGGTGCGGTGTTTCGTGGTGATCAATCCGCGGTCGGGCGCAGGGCTCGACCACGAGGACTTTCCCGCGAAGATCCGGGAGTGGTTCGCCTCGGCGGGCGTCGACGCCGTCTATGCGAGCCAGGCGGCAACCGATATCGGCGCCCAGCTGGCCGAAGCGCGCGACAGCGGCATACCCGTGGTGGCGGTGGTCGGCGGTGACGGCACCATCATGGCCGGCGCCGGGGCGTTTGCCGGAACGGACACCGTGCTGGCGGTGATTCCGGGCGGCACCATGAACGTGCTTGCCCACGAACTCGGACTGCCGCTGACGATTCCCGAAGCCATCCGGCTTCTGGCCGAGGGCGAGGTGCGCGCCATCGATGTCGGCGAGGTGAACGGCCGCATCTTCATCGGCAGCTCCATCCTCGGTGCGCCTTCGCGGCTGGCTCGCCGCCGCGAAGGCTTCCGCGGCAAGTCGAGCGGCCGTTCCTATGCGCGGCTGCTGATGGCCGGGGTGCGCGCGCTGAAGCGGTATCCGGCGGTGGGCGTCACCATCCACGCGGGCGGCGAGCACAAGCCGATCCGCACGCGGGCGTTGTCGGTGGTGGTCAACGACTATGCCGAAGGCTTCGGGAAGGTGCTGACCCGCTCTTCACTCGACGGCGGCAAGCTTGTCGTTTATGCGCTGAAGCCGATCACGCCCTGGCGCCTGATCGGGTTGCTGGTGGCGATGATTATGGGACGGTGGCGGCACGACGCGCGTCTGCAGCGCTTCGCGGTGGAGACGGTGCGGATCACCGCCAGTCGCAAGCGCGTCCGCCTGATGAACGACGGGGAGACCCTTCTGGTCACGCCGCCCCTCGACTATCGTATCCGGCCGAAGGCGCTGCGCGTGCTCGGCCCCAGAAGGTCCGTGGAGACAGACGTGCCGACAGACCCAGAGGAACCCACCTTGGAGGCCGCCGCCTCCAGATGACGGTTCTGGCTCATATTTCCGATCTGCACTTCGGCCGCATCGACGACAAGGCGGCGGAGGCGCTGATCTCCGATCTCCTCGACCATGCCCCCGACCTGATCCTGGTCTCCGGCGACCTGACGCAGGGCGCGCACTATTCGGAGTTTCTGGCGGCGCGGCAGTATCTGGACAGCCTCGACGTGCCGTGGCTGTCGGTTCCGGGCAATCACGACATCTCGCCGTACCGGCTGTTCGAACGCTTCACCGACCCGTTTCGCGCCTATCGCACCTTCATCCACAAAACGACCGAGCCGGTGCATGTCGGCGACGACGTGGTGGTTGTCGGCATCAACACCGCGCGGCGCATGGCGCTGGAGCTGAACTGGGCGCACGGGCGCATCAGCCGGCGCCAGATCAAGCGGGCGGTTCAGGAGTTCGATCGCGCGCCCGGCGACCGGGTGCGCATCGTGGTGGCGCACCATCCATTCCTGGCGCCGGAGGACGAGCCGGGCACGCGGCTCGTCGGCCGGTCGGCGGAGGCGCTCGAGCGGTTCGCCGACGCCGGCGTCCGGCTGGTTCTGGCGGGCCACCTCCATCGGGGCTATATCCGGGTGGCGACGCCCACCGAGGTGCCCCGGCCCGGGGAGCTGAAGGTGGTGCAGGCCGCATCGGCGATCTCGACCCGGCTGCGGGGCGAGCCGAACGCCTACAACATCATCACCGTGGCCGGCGGCGACCTCGACATCCGCACGCGGATATTCGAGGGTGGCCGGTGGCGGACGTCCGGCGCGGAAGTCGTGCTGCCAGCCCCGGGTGCGGCCGCCCCCGCCGCGACCGACTGAGGGCGACCGGGCCCGTCGCCGGAACGGGCGGCGCCGGCGCCGTTCACTCCGTCACGACCGGGCCGCCGGTCAGGACCACGCCGCCCGCGACGCCACCGTCGCCGGACAGGCATCAAGCAAGGGACTGTCTCTTCATGGACGCTGCCCTCGAGACCAAGTCCGCCTCCGGCGGGCTCGAGGCCGAAATCGCCACCCGGCGCACGTTCGCGATCATTTCGCATCCGGACGCCGGCAAGACGACGCTGACCGAGAAGCTGCTCTATTTCGGCGGCGCGATCCGGCTTGCCGGACAGGTGAGGGCGCGCGGCGAGCGGCGGCGTACCCAGTCGGACTGGATGGCGATCGAACAGCAGCGCGGCATCTCGGTGACGAGCTCGGTGATGACGTTCGAGCGCGACGGGATCACCTTCAACCTGCTCGACACGCCAGGCCATGAGGACTTCTCGGAAGACACCTACCGCACGCTGACGGCGGTCGATTCGGCCGTCATGGTCATCGACGCTGCCAAGGGCATCGAGACCCAGACGCTGAAGCTGTTCGAGGTCTGCCGGCTCCGCGACGTGCCGATCATCACCTACATCAACAAGGTCGACCGCGAGGGCCGCGATCCCTTCGAGCTGATGGACGAGATTTCCGACAAGCTCGCCCTCGACGTCTCGCCGGTGACCTGGCCGATCGGCATGGGGACCCAGTTCAAGGGGTGCTACAACCTGCGCGACAACACGGTCCTCAAGCCGAAGAAGGAAGGGGCCGGCTTCTTCGACGAGGAGGAGCGCGTCAACGGGATCATGGACCCGAAGTTCGAGGAGATCGTCGGCGACGACGCGATCCTGGAGAATTTCCGCTCCGAGGCCGATCTCGCCAGCTCGGCCTGCTCGCCGATGGACATCGAATCGTACCGGGAGGGGCATCTCACCCCGGTCTACTTCGGTTCGGCGCTGCGCGACTTCTGCGTCTCCGACCTGCTCGACGGGCTGGCCGCCTGGGCGCCGCCGCCGCGCGTGCAGCCGGCCGAGCCGGAGCCGGTGGTGCCGACCGAGGAAAAGGTGACCGCCTTCGTCTTCAAGGTGCAGGCGAACATGGATCCGAACCATCGCGACCGGATCGCCTTCACCCGGATCTGTTCCGGGCGGTTCAAGCGCGGCATGCGGCTCAACCAGGTCGGTACCGGCAAGACGCTGGCCGTCCAGGCGCCGATCTTCTTCTTTGCCCAGGACCGCGACATCGCCGAGGAAGCCTACCCGGGCGACATCATCGGCATCCCGAACCACGGGACGCTGCGTGTCGGTGACACGCTGAGCGAGCGCACCGACGTGAAGGTGACCGGCCTGCCGCGCTTCGCGCCGGAAATCATGCGCCGGGTGCGCTCCGGCGACCCGATGAAGGTGAAGCAGATCCGCCGCGCGTTGCACGACCTCTCGGAGGAGGGGCTGGCCCAGGTGTTCCGCACCCGGCTGGGGTCGGACTGGATCGTCGGCGTCGTCGGTGCGCTGCAGCTCGACGTGATGATCGACCGCATCAAGGCGGAGTACAAGGTGGAGATCGGCTTCGAGGCGTCGCCCTATTCGGCGGCGCGCTGGATCCACGGCCCGAAGGACAAGGTGGAGGAGTTCCTGTCGAAGAACTCCTCGCAGATCGGCGAGGACAACGACGGCAGCCCGGTCTATCTGGCCAAGAGCGCCTGGGAGCTGAACTACACCGCGGAACGCTGGCCGGACCTCACGTTCGGTTCGACCAAGGAACTGGTCTGAGCGGCTTGCCCGCGACGCTTTGCGCCGCCGCGGCGCTGCCCGGAGGCGCTGGACATGGGGCGGGGCGGACGCCATAGTCCGCCGCATTGCAATCGTCCGCCGGTGTGACTTCGTCACCCCGCGACGACCAAGGCTTACCCACTGCTGCTCGATCGACAGAGGCCCTTGCCGTGCTGAAACGTCTGTTCCTCGATATCTTCACCTGGTGGCATTCCGCGACCATCGGTACGCGGCTGCAGACCCGTCTCAGCGGCGAGTTCGTCGGCGAGGACGAGTTCGGCAACCGCTATTTTCGCACCCGCGGCGGCAAGGTTGATCCGACGCTCGGCTTTCAGCGGCGCTGGGTGATCTACAACGGGCTCGCCGAGGCGACGAAGATCCCCGCCGGCTGGCATGGCTGGATCCACCACAAGGACGTGCCGGCCCCGAGCGAGGCGACCTACACGCCGCGCACCTGGGAGAAGCCGTCCCAGCCGAACATGACCGGCACGCCGGCGGCCTACCGGCCGAAGGGGTCGATCCTGCAGGAAGATCCGCACCGTCCGGCCGCGACCGGCGATTACGACGCCTGGTCGCCGGGCCAGTAGCGACAGCCAGCAGCAGGATCCGGTATCGGGTATGCTGGGATATCAGGAAAGGCGCCCCGAAACGGGCGCCTTTTTTAATAAAATCAGCGGCTTGCCGGGAGGTCCTGAAGCTCGGGCCGTGTCACTTCCGGTCGAGACGGGCGATCAGGCTGGAGGTGTCCCAGCGCCTGCCGCCCATCGCCTGGACGTCGGCGTAGAACTGGTCGACGAGGGCGGTCACCGGTAGCTGGGCGCCGTTGCGGTTGGCCTCGGTCAGGCAGATGTCCAGGTCCTTGCGCATCCAGTCGACGGCGAAGCCGAAGTCGAAGCTGCCGTCGCGCATCGTTTCCCAGCGATTCTCCATCTGCCACGACTGGGCGGCGCCCTTGGAGATGACGCCGATCACCTTCTCCACGTCGAGGTCGGCCTTCTTGGCGAAATGGATCGCCTCCGACAGGCCCTGGACAAGGCCGGCGATGCAGATCTGGTTGACCATCTTGGTGAGCTGGCCGGCACCGGCCGCGCCCATGTGGCCGACCATCTTGGCGTAGGAGTCGATCACCGGGCGGGCCTTGGCGAACACGTCGGCATCGCCCCCCACCATCACCGTCAGCGCGCCGTTCTCGGCGCCGGCCTGGCCGCCGGACACGGGTGCATCGAGAAAGGCGCAGCCGCGCCGGCCGGCTTCCTCGGCGAGCTCGCGGGCGATTTCGGCTGAGGCGGTGGTGTTGTCGATGACGATCGTCCCGGGCTTCATGCCCTGGAAGCAGCCGTCGTCGCCGAGGGTGACCTCGCGCAGGTCATCGTCGTTGCCGACGCAGACGAACACGAACTCGGCGCTCTCGGCCGCCTCCATCGGCGTCGGGGCGGCGGTGCCACCGAATTCGGCGGCCCACTTCTCCGCCTTGGCGGCGGTGCGGTTATAGACGGTGAGCTCGTGCCCGCCGCGGGTCTTCAGATGCCCCGCCATCGGATAGCCCATCACTCCGAGCCCGATAAAGGCGACCTTGGCCATGATGCGTCTCCTGTCCTGCGTTGTGGGATGGGCGCGCGCGGACGCGCGGCCCCGTTTGGGTGGACCCTAGTCCGCTCCGGCGCGCTTGTCAGGCGTAGGGGGCAAGCGCCTGGTCGAGGTCGTCGATGAGATCCTGGACGTGCTCGATCCCAACCGACAGGCGCAGCAGGCCGCCCGGCATGTTGGTCATCGGGTCCTCGACCGACTTGCGGTGCTCGACGAGGCTTTCGATGCCGCCCAGCGACGTGGCGCGGACGATGCGCTGGAGCCGGCCCGCGACGCCGAGCGCGGCCTCCGTGCCACCGCGTACGTCGAAGGACATGAGGCTGCCGTAGCCGCCCGGCATCTGGCGCTGGGCGATGGCGTGCTGGGGATGTGCCGCCAGCCCCGGATAGCGCACGGTCTCCACGGCCCGGTGTCCGGACAGGTAGCCCGCGATGGCGCCGGCGTTGGCCGTCGCGGCGTGGACCCGCACCCCGAGGGTGCGCATGCCCCGGATCAGCAGCCACGCCTCGAAGGCACCGAGCACGGCGCCGGCATCGTGGCGCTCGCGGCAGACGTCCTCCCACAGTGCGGATTCCGTGTCGTTGGTCGCGATGACGCCGGCCAGCACGTCGGAATGTCCGTTGAGCGCCTTGGTCGCCGAGTGGACGACGTAGTCGGCGCCCAGCGTGAGCGGCGTGGACAGGATCGGCGTCGCCGCGGTGGAATCGACCGCGAGCTTGGCGCCGTGGGCGTGGGCGATCCGCGCCGCGGCGGCGATGTCGACCACCGTCAGCCACGGGTTCGACGGGCTTTCGCTGAAGACGAGGGTGGGAGCGCCGTCCGCCACGGCCGCGCTCAGGGTGTCGAGGTCGGCGCCGTCGAACCAGCGCACGTCGACGCCGTGCGCGGCGAGGGCCCGGTGGGCGAACATCTGGGTGCCGTAGTAGATGCCCTTCTGGATCACCACGGGGCCGGTCGCCGCCGCCCGCAGCAGCGTCGCGATCGCCGCCATGCCCGACGCGAACAGCCGCGCCACGGAGGCCTTCTCCAGCGCCGCGATGATCGCCTCGGCCTCGCGCACCGTCGGCGCGTCGTCGCGCGCGTAGACGTTGCCCGAAACCATCAGGCTGTAGTCGGCTTCGCGGGCGAAGGTGGTCGAGGGCTGCAGCGGGGGCACGACGCCGCCGGTGACGCGGTCGATGGTGCCGAGCGCTTGCACGGCGATGGTCTCGGGATGGGGGGATCCGTAGTTTGACCGGTCGGACATGTCGGTTCCTGCGTTCATGACGGGCGTGCGGCCGCGACGGGCCGGCGTGAGGGAGAGCCGGACGAGGGTCTAGAACCTTTTCCGATCCGGTGGAAACACCCGATCGCTCCGACCGCGCGCCGGCGCCGGAGCCTCGAGCATCGCCGTGCCGCCCGGACGGCGTGGACCTGACGGGAAGATGCCCTAGCCGACGGTCGCATCGGGCCGTCCGGCGGCGGCCTCCTGCTCGGTGGGATCCGGCTTCCTGGCTTCTGTGGAGCGTTGCAGGTGGCGGGTCAACCGCCGCTCCA
>Ga0207904_1000535_pt1 | contig 13947 bp, 6 predicted proteins | sample MalvirmetaMSP118_FD_184232 | JGI IMG/M metagenome (GOLD analysis project Ga0207904, IMG submission 184232) | Marine viral communities from the Deep Pacific Ocean - MSP-118 (SPAdes) | ecosystem: Environmental > Aquatic > Marine > Oceanic | place: Pacific Ocean | collected 2011-05-30 | reverse complement strand
GGCGGCATCGGCAAGGCCTCGTTCGACGAGGCGTCGCTCGCGGCCAACATTCGCGCCTTCACCGACGCCGTCATCAAGGCGAAGCCGGCTGGCGCGAAGGGCTCGTACATCAAGCGGATGGCGCTGTCCTCGACCATGGGTCCGGGCGTGCGCGTGGATCCGTCCTCGGTGCTTCAGGCCTGAGACAACTGAGCTTCCCGGCCGGGGCAACCGGCCGGGCGGATCGGCGGTCGACCGTTCGCGGGAGATCGCCGGACACCCTGTCCGAGACTGCAGGTGCCGGTTCGCCGGTTTAAGCCATTTGGGCCTGCACAGACGGGAACGATCCGAGCAGATTCCGGCCCCAGAGGTCGGCTTGGGTCGAACCGTTGCGCCTTTGCCCGTGGAACACGCGGACGAGGGGACAGGAAACCCTGAGTGTCGTCCGCGACGCTCGAAGGGCGCCGGCCAGCTGGTCGGACCTGTCTCCTTCGAGCGTACCGAACGGCGAAAGGCAACCGGCGACCGGCAAGTCTGGTCGCCAACCGGAGATGGCAAGTGGAAAGAGCGGAGAAGCACGAGTTCGTCTCGACGCTCAACACGGTGTTCTCGAACACCGGTGTTGTCGTGGTGGCGCACTATTCGGGCCTCTCGGTATCGCAGATGACGACCCTGCGTGCGCAGGTTCGTCAGGCGGGCGGGGCCGTTAAGGTCGCGAAGAACCGTCTTGCGAAGCTTGCTCTTCGTGGCACGGAGCTTGAGCACATCGCCGACCTGTTCGAGGGGCCGACCGTGATCGTCTATTCCGACGATCCCGTTGCGGCGCCGAAGGCGGCGGTGGAATTCGCCAAGAAGAACGACAAGCTCGTTCTCCTGGGTGGCGCGCTTGGCTCCTCGAACCTCGATGCGGACGGTGTGAAGGCTCTCGCCACCATGCCTTCGCTCGACGAGCTGCGGGCCAAGCTGGTGGGTATGATTCAGACCCCCGGCACCCGCATCGCACAGGTTCTCAACGCGCCGGCCGGGCAGCTCGCCCGGGTGTTTGGTGCGTACGCCAAGAAGGACGAGGCCGCTTAAGGCGACCGAGATCTCGATAGACAACCATCAGCGGTTCGAACCGGAAGGACTTTTGAACTATGGCCGATATGCAGAAGCTTGTTGAAGAACTGTCGTCCCTCACCGTTCTCGAGGCGTCCGAGCTTTCGAAGCTCCTCGAGGAAAAGTGGGGCGTCTCCGCGGCTGCTCCGGTGGCCGTCGCCGCCGCTGCCGGTGGTGGTGAAGCCGCCGCCGTCGAAGAGCAGACCGAGTTTGACGTGATCCTTGCCTCCGCCGGAGACAAGAAGATCAACGTCATCAAGGAAGTCCGCACGATCACCGGCCTGGGCCTGAAAGAGGCCAAGGATCTCGTCGAGGGCGCGCCGAAGCCTGTGAAGGAAGGCGCTTCCAAGGAAGAGGCCGAGGAGATCAAGAAGAAGCTCGAAGAAGCCGGCGCCAAGGTCGAACTCAAGTAAGACCCGCCTGGTACTCCCGGCGGGGCGCTTCGGCGGCCCGCCGGTCGAGCGAAAAATTGCGATCTCGGACCGGGCGGCGGACGCCGTCTTCCGGTCCGAGATCGAACGCGCTTAGGGCACGTCCCGCCCGGATCGAAGCGATCCAGGGCAGGAGAGGCGGATCAGAAGCGCGGTTTTCCGGCCGCAGCCACGACGGTGGCGCCCGGAAGGCAGTTGGCGAGTGAAGTTCTGTGGGATCCGACCCGGGTGGGCCGGGTTTGAAACGAAACGAGGTGCCTGTCCCGGTCAGTGTCGGGTGGGCTGTCCGGCCAGCGCCGGCCTCATGACGTGATGCAGCCGAGGCCGGTGACAGCGTCGGCAGCGATACGAGGAGCGACAATGACGCAGGCGTTCAACGGTCGCAAGCGGGTCCGGAAATTCTTCGGTTCGATCCGCGAAGTGGTGAATATGCCGAATCTCATCGAGGTTCAGAAGGCATCCTACGACCAGTTCCTGATGATGGAAAGCGCCGACGGCGAGCGCCCGAACGAGGGTTTGCAGGCCGTCTTCAAGTCGGTTTTCCCCATCTCCGATTTCTCTGGTGGTTCGCTCCTCGAGTTCGTCGACTACGAGTTCGAGCAGCCCAAATATGATGTCGACGAGTGTCGCCAGCGTGGCATGACCTTCGCGGCGCCGCTGAAGGTCAAGCTCCGGCTGATCGTGTTCGACATCGACGAGGACACCGGCGCGAAGTCCGTCAAGGACATCAAGGAGCAGGAAGTCTACATGGGCGACATGCCGCTCATGACGGACAACGGCACCTTCATCGTCAACGGCACGGAGCGCGTGATCGTCTCCCAGATGCACCGCTCGCCGGGCGTCTTCTTCGATCACGACAAGGGCAAGACCCACTCGTCCGGCAAGCTGCTGTTCGCCGCGCGCATCATTCCGTATCGCGGCTCGTGGCTCGACATCGAGTTCGACGCGAAGGACATCGTGCACGCCCGCATCGACCGCCGCCGGAAGATCCCGGTGACGTCGCTGCTGCTCGCGCTCGGCCTGACCGGCGAAGAGATCCTCAACACCTTCTACAAGCAGGTCGTCTACACCCGCGACGGCACCGACTGGCGCGTTCCGTTCGACGCCACCCGCCTGCGCGGCATGAAGGCCACCGCCGACATGGTCGACGCCGACTCCGGCGAGGTCCTCCTGGAGGAGGGCCGCAAGCTGACCGCGCGGACCGCGCGCCAGCTGTCGGACAAGGGAGTGACCGCGCTCAAGGTGACCGACGACCAGCTGTACGGCCACTATCTGGCGGAAGACCTGGTCAATCCGTCCAGCGGCGAGATCTACGCCGAGGCCGGTGACGAGATCACCGACAAGGTGCTCGAGGGGCTGATCGAGGCCGGCTTCGACACCGTGCCGCTGCTCGACATCGACCACGTCACCACCGGCGCCTACATCCGCAACACGCTGGCGGCGGACAAGAACATCTCCCGCGAGGAAGCGCTGTTCGACATCTACCGGGTCATGCGTCCGGGCGAGCCGCCGACCATCGAGTCCGGCGAGGCGATGTTCCAGTCGCTGTTCTTCGATTCCGAGCGCTACGACCTTTCGGCTGTCGGCCGCGTGAAGATGAACATGCGTCTCGACCTGCAGTGCGAGGACACCGTCCGCGTGCTGCGTCGCGAGGACATCCTCGAGGTCATCCGCACCCTGCTCAACCTGCGCGACGGTCGCGGCGAGATCGACGACATCGACAACCTCGGCAATCGCCGGGTGCGTTCGGTCGGCGAGCTCATGGAGAACCAGTACCGCGTCGGTCTGCTGCGCATGGAGCGGGCGATCAAGGAGCGGATGTCGTCGGTCGAGATTGACACCGTCATGCCGCAGGACCTGATCAACGCGAAGCCGGCGGCCGCCGCGGTTCGCGAGTTCTTCGGCTCCTCGCAGCTGTCGCAGTTCATGGATCAGACCAATCCGCTGTCGGAGGTCACCCACAAGCGTCGCCTCTCGGCGCTTGGCCCGGGCGGTCTGACCCGCGAGCGGGCGGGCTTTGAGGTCCGTGACGTGCATCCGACCCACTATGGTCGTATCTGCCCGATCGAGACCCCGGAAGGCCCGAACATCGGCCTGATCAACTCGCTGGCGACCTTCGCGCGCGTCAACAAGTACGGCTTCATCGAGGCGCCGTACCGGAAGGTGCACGAAGGCAAGGTGAGCGACGACGTCGTCTACCTGTCGGCGATGGAGGAGTCCAAGTACCACGTCGCCCAGGCGAACGCCCCGCTCACCGCGGACGGCATGTTCGAGGAAGAACTGACGATTTGCCGTCACGCCGGCGAAGTGATGATGGTCTCCCGCGATCGCGTCGAGTACATGGACGTGTCGCCGAAGCAGCTCGTCTCGGTGGCGGCCGCGCTCATTCCGTTCCTGGAGAATGATGACGCGAACCGCGCGCTGATGGGCTCGAACATGCAGCGTCAGGCCGTGCCGCTGGTGCGCGCCGAGGCGCCGTTCGTCGGCACCGGCATGGAAGCCGTGGTGGCCCGGGATTCCGGTGCCGCCATCTCGGCCCGCCGCGCCGGCGTCATCGACCAAGTCGACGCCACGCGTATCGTCGTCCGTGCGATCTCGGATCTCGATCCGACCAAGTCGGGCGTCGACATCTACCGCCTGATGAAGTTCCAGCGGTCGAACCAGAACACCTGCATCAACCAGCGTCCGCTGGTGCGTGTGGGCGACGTGGTCGCCAAGGGTGACATCATCGCCGACGGTCCGTCGACCGACCTGGGCGACCTGGCCCTCGGCCGCAACGTGCTCGTCGCGTTCATGCCGTGGAATGGCTACAACTTCGAGGACTCCATCCTGCTCTCCGAGCGGATCGTGTCCGACGACGTCTTCACCTCGATCCATATCGAGGAATTCGAGGTGATGGCGCGCGACACGAAGCTCGGGCCGGAGGAGATCACGCGCGACATTCCGAACGTGTCGGAAGAGGCGCTGAAGAATCTCGACGAAGCGGGCATCACCTACATCGGCGCGGAAGTGAACGCCGGCGACATCCTCGTCGGCAAGATCACGCCGAAGGGTGAAAGCCCGATGACCCCGGAAGAGAAGCTGCTCCGGGCGATCTTCGGCGAGAAGGCCTCCGACGTTCGCGACACCTCGCTGCGGGTCCCGCCGGGCGTGCAGGGCACGGTCGTCGAGGTCCGCGTGTTCAACCGTCACGGCGTCGAGAAAGACGAGCGCGCCATGGCGATCGAGCGCGAGGAGATCGAGCGTCTCGCCAAGGACCGTGACGACGAGCAGGCGATTCTCGATCGCAACGTGTACGGCCGTCTGGTCGAGGTCCTGTCCGGCAAGCAGGCCACCGCAGGTCCGAAGGGCTTCCGCAAGGGTGACGAGATCACCCGCGAGGCGCTCGACGGATATCCGCGGAGCCAGTGGTGGCAGTTCGCCGTCGGCGACGACGATGTGATGACCGAGATCGAGGCGACCCAGAAGCAGTACGACGAGAGCCGCAAGCGCCTCGAAGGCCGCTTCATCGACAAGGTCGAGAAGCTGCAGCGCGGCGACGAGCTGCCGCCGGGCGTCATGAAGATGGTCAAGGTCTTCGTGGCGGTGAAGCGCAAGATCCAGCCGGGCGACAAGATGGCCGGCCGTCACGGCAACAAGGGTGTCGTGTCGCGGATCGTGCCGGTGGAGGACATGCCGTTCCATGAGGACGGCACCCACGTCGACATCGTGCTGAACCCGCTGGGCGTGCCGAGCCGCATGAACGTCGGCCAGATCCTCGAGACCCATCTGGGCTGGGCCTGTGCCGGCCTCGGGCGGAAGATCGGCGAGCTGGTGCGTCAGGCGCAGCAGGCCCACGACACGAGCGAGCTGAAGACCACCCTGCTCGACATCTTCGACGGGGGCACGACCGAGCCGATCGCCGAGTACGACAACGACTCGCTCCTGAAGCTCGGCCGCCAGCTGTCGACGGGCGTCCCGATCGCGACGCCGGTCTTCGACGGTGCCCGCGAGCCGGACATCGTGGAGATGCTGGAGCAGGCGGGTCTCGATGCCTCCGGTCAGGTGACCCTCTACGACGGGCGCTCGGGCGAGGCCTTCGACCGCAAGGTCACGGTGGGCTACATCTACATGCTCAAGCTCCACCACCTGGTCGACGACAAGATCCATGCCCGTTCGATCGGCCCGTACTCGCTGGTGACCCAGCAGCCGCTCGGCGGCAAGGCCCAGTTCGGCGGACAGCGCTTCGGCGAAATGGAGGTTTGGGCGCTGGAAGCCTACGGTGCGGCGTACACGCTGCAGGAAATGCTGACGGTGAAGTCGGACGACGTGGCCGGCCGCACCAAGGTCTACGAGGCGATCGTCCGCGGCGACGACACCTTCGAGGCCGGCATCCCGGAGAGCTTCAACGTGCTCGTGAAGGAAATGCGGTCGCTGGGCCTCAACGTCGAACTGGTCGACGGCGAGAAGCGCCTCAAGGCGCAGGCCGAGGCCGACAAGGCGGACGCCGCCGAATAACGGACCCTCGCGCCGGCGGACTTCCCTCGGGGAAATTCCGCCGGCGCGCCGGAACGACAGGATTGCCGGAGGCGCGGTGCCGGCGGTCTGCAGACTGAGCGCTGATTGACGGACGGCCTGCGGGATCGCAGCCGTCCGATGCGGGACGGAAGGCGTGCGAAGCGCCCGGGTCCTGCGGCCATATTGAGAGATTGCGGGCGTTTCCGTCCGGAGAAGTGGGCCCACTTTTCCCCGGCTATGCCCTGAGCCCTTCGCGGCGAAGGAGAGAGCTTATGAATCAAGAAGTCATGAACCTGTTCAACACGCAGGCGCAGACTCAAGATTTCGATCGGATTCGCATCTCGATCGCCAGCCCGGAGAAGATCCTCTCCTGGTCGTTCGGCGAGATCAAAAAGCCCGAGACCATCAACTACCGGACCTTCAAGCCCGAGCGCGACGGCCTGTTCTGCGCCCGCATCTTCGGTCCGGTGAAGGACTACGAGTGCTTGTGCGGCAAGTACAAGCGCATGAAGTACAAGGGCGTCATCTGCGAGAAGTGCGGCGTCGAGGTGACCCTTCAGCGGGTGCGCCGCGAGCGGATGGGCCATATCGAGCTCGCCGCCCCGGTGGCCCACATCTGGTTCCTGAAGTCGCTGCCCTCGCGCATCGGCCTGCTCCTCGACATGACCCTGAAGGACCTGGAGCGCATCCAGTACTTCGAGAACTACGTCGTGCTGGAGCCGGGCCTGACGCCGCTGAAGCCGCTGCAGCTCCTCTCCGAAGAGGACTATCTGCGCGCCCAGGACGAGTACGGCGAGGACGCCTTCACGGCGATGATCGGGGCGGAAGCCATCCGCGAGATGCTGATGAAGCTCGACCTCGTGCGCGAGAGCGAGCTGCTGCGTCAGGGCATCGCCGAAGCGACCACCGAGCTGAAGCCGAAGAAGCTCGCCAAGCGGCTGAAGATCGTCGAGGCGTTCATTGAGTCCGGCAACAAGCCGGAGTGGATGATCCTGACCCATGTGCCGGTCATTCCGCCGGACCTGCGTCCGCTGGTGCCGCTGGACGGCGGTCGCTTCGCGACGTCGGATCTGAACGACCTCTATCGCCGCGTCATCAACCGCAACAACCGCCTGAAGCGGCTGATCGAGCTGCGCGCGCCGGACATCATCATCCGTAACGAGAAGCGGATGCTGCAGGAGTCCGTCGACGCCCTGTTCGACAACGGCCGTCGCGGCCGCGTCATCACGGGTGCCAACAAGCGCCCGCTGAAGTCGCTCAGCGACATGCTGAAGGGCAAGCAGGGCCGGTTCCGCCAGAACCTGCTCGGCAAGCGCGTCGACTATTCGGGCCGGTCGGTCATCGTGGTGGGTCCGGAGCTCAAGCTCCACCAGTGCGGGCTGCCGAAGAAGATGGCGCTCGAGCTTTTCAAGCCGTTCATCTATTCGCGCCTCGACGCGAAGGGCTACTCCTCGACCGTCAAGCAGGCGAAGAAGCTGGTCGAGAAGGAGAAGCCGGAAGTCTGGGATATCCTGGACGAGGTGATCCGCGAGCATCCGATCCTGCTCAACCGCGCTCCGACCCTGCATCGCCTCGGCATCCAGGCGTTCGAGCCGGTGCTGATCGAAGGCAAGGCGATCCAGCTGCATCCGCTCGTCTGCGCGGCGTTCAACGCCGACTTCGACGGTGACCAGATGGCCGTCCACGTGCCGCTGTCGCTCGAGGCGCAGCTCGAAGCCCGCGTGCTGATGATGTCGACCAACAACATCCTGCACCCGGCCAACGGCCAGCCGATCATCGTGCCGTCCCAGGACATCGTCCTCGGGCTCTATTATCTGTCGATGATGGCGGAAGGCGAGCCGGGCGAGGGCATGCTGTTCGGCAACATGGCCGAGCTGCACCACGCGCTCGAGGCGAAGGCGATCACGGTTCACACGAAGATCCGCGGTCGGGTCCACGGCGTCGACGCCGAGGGCAACAAGAGCACCATGATCGTGGAGACCACGCCCGGTCGCATGATGATCGGCGAACTCCTGCCGATGCATGCCGGCGTTCCGTTCGACACCTGCAATCGTCTCATGACGAAGAAGGAAGTGTCGCGGATGATCGACACCGTCTACCGCTCGTGCGGTCAGAAGGAGACGGTCATCTTCTGCGACCGGATCATGTCGCTGGGCTTCACCAACGCGTTCAAGGCCGGCATCTCCTTCGGCAAGGACGACATGGTGATCCCCGAGACCAAGCATAAGCTGGTCGAGGAAACCCAGGACCTGGTGAAGGAATACGAGCAGCAGTACAACGACGGCCTGATCACCCAGGGTGAGAAGTACAACAAGGTCGTCGATGCCTGGGCGAAGTGCACCGACAAGGTCGCCGACGAGATGATGAAGCGCATTCAGGCGGTTCATCGCGACGAGGAGACCGGCCGCCAGAAGCCGATCAACTCGATCTACATGATGAGCCACTCCGGTGCCCGTGGCTCGCCGGCGCAGATGAAGCAGCTGGCCGGCATGCGCGGCCTGATGGCGAAACCGTCGGGCGAGATCATCGAGACGCCGATCATCTCGAACTTCAAGGAAGGCCTGTCGGTTCTCGAGTACTTCAACTCGACCCACGGCGCCCGGAAGGGGCTCGCCGACACCGCACTGAAGACCGCGAACTCGGGCTACCTGACGCGTCGTCTCGTCGACGTCGCCCAGGACTCGATCGTGACCGAGCCGGATTGCGGCTCGACCCGTGGCATCACCATGGAGGCAATCGTCGACGCCGGTCAGGTCGTGGCGACGCTCGGCATGCGTATCCTCGGCCGCACCGCCGGCGAGGACATCACCGATCCGTCGACCGGCGAGATGCTGGTGCCGGCCGGTGAGCTGATCTCGGAGAAGGACGTCGAGGCGATCGAGGCGGCTGGCATCCAGTCGATCAAGATCCGCTCGGTGCTCACCTGCGAGACCAAGGCGGGCGTCTGCGGCAGCTGCTACGGACGCGACCTGGCCCGTGGTACGCCGGTCAACCTCGGCGAGGCCGTCGGCGTCATCGCCGCCCAGTCGATCGGCGAGCCGGGCACCCAGCTCACCATGCGGACCTTCCACATCGGCGGGACGGCGCAGGTGGTCGACTCCTCGTTCCTGGAATCGACCTTCGACGGCAAGATCTCCATCCGCAACCGCAACGTCGTGCGGGACTCGGAAGGCAAGCTGGTCGTCATGGGACGGAACATGCAGGTGGCGATCGTCGACAAGGACGGGTCCGACCGGGTGGTCCACAAGATCATCTACGGTTCGCGCCTGCACATCGACGACGGCGACGAGATCAAGCGCGGCCAGCGGATCGCCGAATGGGACCCCTATACCCGACCGATCCTCACCGAGGTCGACGGCAAGGTGGATCTGGAGGATCTGGTGGAAGGCGTCTCGGTGTCGGAATCGACCGACGAGGCGACCGGCATCACCAAGCGTTCGGTCATCGACTGGCGCTCGCACACCCGCGGCCAGGAGCTGAAGCCCGCCATCATCATCAAGGATGACAAGGGCGAGATCATCAAGGTCCCGCGCGGCGGCGACGCCCGTTACATGCTGTCGGTCGACACCATCCTGTCGGTTGACCGCGGCGCCAGCGTTTCGGCCGGCGACGTGCTGGCCCGTATTCCGCTGGAGAGCGCGAAGACCCGTGACATCACCGGCGGTCTGCCGCGGGTGGCGGAGCTCTTCGAGGCACGGCGTCCGAAGGACCACGCGGTCATCGCGGAAGTCACCGGGACGATCCGGTTCGGCAAGGACTACAAGAACAAGCGCCGGATCATCATCGAGCCCGAGGACGAAAGCCTCGAGCCGACCGAGTACCTGATCCCGAAGGGCAAGCACATCCACCTGCAGGATGGCGACCTCATCGAAAAGGGCGACTACGTGCTGGACGGCAACCCGGCGCCGCACGACATCCTGGCCATCAACGGCGTGGAGGCGCTCGCCGCCTACCTCGTCAACGAGATCCAGGAGGTCTACCGGCTGCAGGGCGTGACCATCAACGACAAGCACATCGAGGTGATCGTTCGCCAGATGCTGCAGAAGGTCGAGGTGGACGACGCCGGCGAGACCGAACTGCTCCACGCCGAGCAGATCGACCGGGTCGAGCTGGACGCCATCAACGAGGCGGCCATCGCCGACGGACGCAAGCCGGCGACGGCGACCCCGGTGCTGCTGGGTATCACCAAGGCGAGCCTGCAGACGCGGTCGTTCATCTCCGCGGCTTCGTTCCAGGAGACGACCCGGGTGCTCACCGAAGCGGCCGTCAATGGCAAGGCCGACATGCTCGAGGGCCTGAAGGAGAACGTCATCGTCGGGCGTCTCATCCCGGCCGGCACGGGCGGAACGATGACCCGCATCCGGGAAATCGCCGCCCGCCGCGACGAGCTGATCCTCGAAGAGCGTCGCAAGGAACAGGCGAAGTTCGATCGGGGCCTGCTCGAAGAGCGCGCCGCGGCCGCCAACGAGTAGGCGAGAGCTTCGGTCCGACCGGCCGACACGACACAACGGGGCCGCGGCGGGAACGCCGCGGCCCTTGTCGTCTGGATCTGCCGTGGGGCCCATCGGCATCGTGGGGCGCTGGTGCCGCATCCCGAGCAGGGCCGGACGCCGCAGCCCACCCCCGGAGCGATTCCGCCGGCAGACCGATTCCCGGCCGAACCTGCCTGGGGCGGAGGGGCACGGCCCTGGGCGGGTGCAGCTCTGTCGATTGCGCGGTGGAACCGGCCGGCCGGGGCGGGTTGCCGCTTCCCCAGGCCAATACTTCCGGAAATCCGGGCAAAAGCGGCCCCGATGGCCGCCTGGACGGGCCTGGATTGCGCCGGCGCCGCGCCGATCTGAAGGCCATCTGGAAAAAGCGACGGAATCCCTGCCCGCAAGGCTTGACGGGCACCCGGGAAGGCACTAGGTTTCGCGCACTCCACGGCAGGCGGTAAGCCTTTTCCTTTCTTGCGGACGACGCGAGAACATCGGCTTAAACGCTGTCGGGTCCATGAGCGACACAATGCTCGGTACCATGACTAGCCAGTCACAAGCTGGGTAGTCCTCTGGATGCGCGCGCCGTCCGCAACTCGTGAGAGCGAGTGGCGGGGCCGGCGTTTTTGTTGTCATGGCCGGACGTGGACGAGAGTTCTCGGGTTCGGGCACAACGGAACGGATAAGTATGCCGACCATCAACCAGTTGATCCGCAAGCCTCGTAAGGCGCCGACCAAGCGCAACAAGGTTCCGGCGATGGAAGCGTGCCCGCAGAAGCGTGGCGTCTGCACGCGCGTCTACACGACGACGCCGAAGAAGCCGAACTCCGCACTGCGTAAGGTCGCGAAGGTTCGCCTGACCAACCAGTACGAAGTCATCGGGTACATCCCGGGCGAGGGCCATAACCTGCAGGAGCATTCGGTCGTGATGATCCGCGGCGGCCGCGTCAAGGATCTTCCCGGCGTGCGCTACCACATCATCCGCGGCGTGCTCGACACCCAGGGTGTGAAGGATCGCAAGCAGCGCCGTTCGAAGTACGGCGCCAAGCGGCCTAAGTAAGAATTTCTGCCCCGGCGCGACGAGCGCGGCCGGGGAGAGCACAGGGTTTCGGAGAGAGACTGGGACATGTCACGTCGTCATAGCGCGGAAAAGCGCGAGATCATGCCGGACCCGAAGTACGGCGACATCGTGATCACCAAGTTCATGAACTCGGTGATGTACGACGGCAAGAAGTCGGCCGCCGAGGGCATCGTCTACGGCGCCCTTGATGTGATCGAGGGCAAGACCCGCCAGGATCCGGTGGGTGTGTTCCACGAGGCCCTGAACAACGTCATGCCGACGGTGGAAGTCCGCTCGCGGCGTGTCGGTGGCGCCACCTACCAGGTGCCGGTCGAGGTTCGCCCCGAGCGCCGTCAGGCGCTGGCGATCCGCTGGCTGATCACCGCTGCGCGCAAGCGTAACGACAAGACCATGGTCGAGCGGCTGTCGGGCGAACTGCTCGATGCCTCGAACAACCGTGGCACTGCAGTCAAAAAGCGCGAAGACACGCACAAGATGGCCGAGGCCAATCGCGCGTTCTCGCACTACCGCTGGTAATCGGTCGAAGTCAGGAAGGCGCGCGTCATGTCTCGCACCCACAAGATGGAAGACTACCGTAATTTCGGCATCATGGCCCACATCGATGCCGGGAAAACGACGACGACCGAGCGGATTCTGTTCTACACGGGTCGGAGCCACAAAATCGGCGAAGTCCATGACGGCGCCGCTACGATGGACTGGATGGAGCAGGAGCAGGAGCGTGGCATTACGATCACCTCCGCCGCGACGACTGCCTACTGGCAGGACAAGCGCCTGAACATCATCGACACGCCTGGCCACGTCGACTTCACCATCGAGGTCGAGCGTTCGCTGCGCGTCCTCGACGGTGCGATCGCGCTCCTCGACGCCAATGCGGGTGTCGAGCCGCAGACCGAGACCGTCTGGCGCCAGGCCGACAAGTATGCCGTCCCGCGGATGATGTTCGTCAACAAGATGGACAAGATCGGCGCCGACTTCTTCCGCTGCATCAAGATGATCGAGGAGCGTCTCGGCGCCATCCCGCTCGTCATGCAGCTGCCGATCGGTGCGGAGAACGACTTCGCCGGCGTGATCGACCTTCTGGACATGGAAGCGATCGTCTGGGAAGACGAAAGCCTCGGCGCGAAGTTCAACCGCCAGGCGATCCCGGACGACCTGCTCGACCAGGCCAAGGAATATCGCGAGAAGCTCATCGAGGTTGCCGTCGAAGCCGACGACGACGCGATGGAGGCCTATCTGAACGGTGACGAGCCGGACGTGGAGACCCTTAAAAAGGTCATCCGCAAGGGCACGATCGCCAACGCCTACGTGCCGATCTTCTGCGGCTCGGCGTTCAAGAACAAGGGCGTGCAGCCGCTGCTCGACGCGGTCGTCGACTTCCTGCCGAGCCCGATCGACGTCGAATCGATCAAGGGCATCGACGTGAAGACCGGCGAGGACGTGAAGCGCCGGTCCTCCGACGAGGCGCCGCTGGCGATGCTCGCCTTCAAGGTCATGAACGACCCGTTCGTGGGCACGCTCACCTTCTGCCGGATCTATTCCGGCAAGCTCGATCAGGGCGCCAACGTCCTGAACACGGTGAAGGAAAAGCGTGAGCGCGTTGGCCGGATGCTGCAGATGCATTCGAACCACCGCGACGAGATCAAGGAAGCCTTCGCGGGCGACATCGTGGCGCTGGCCGGTCTCAAGGAGACCACCACGGGCGACACCCTGTCGGATCCGAACGCCCCGGTGATCCTGGAGCGCATGGAGTTCCCGGAGCCGGTCATCGAGATCGCGATCGAGCCGAAGACCAAGTCGGACCAGGAAAAGATGGGCCTCGCGCTCAACCGCCTGGCGGCCGAAGATCCGTCCTTCCGCGTCAAGACCGACGAGGAATCCGGCCAGACGATCATCGCCGGCATGGGCGAGCTTCATCTTGACATCCTGGTCGACCGCATGAAGCGGGAGTTCAAGGTCGAGGCGAACATCGGCGCGCCGCAGGTGGCCTATCGCGAGACGATCACGCGGCAGACCGAGATCGACTACACGCACAAGAAGCAGACCGGCGGTACCGGTCAGTTCGCCCGCGTGAAGATCGTGATCGAGCCGAGCGAGCCGGGTGCCGGTTTCTCCTTCGAATCGAAGGTGGTGGGCGGCTCGGTGCCGAAGGAATACGTGCCTGGTGTCCAGAAGGGCATTGCCAGCGTGATGACCTCGGGTCCGATCGCCGGCTTCCCGATGGTCGACATCAAGGCGGAACTGATCGACGGCGCCTACCATGACGTCGACTCCAGCGTGCTGGCGTTCGAGATCGCGTCGCGCGCAGCTTTCCGCGAGGCCATCCAGAAGGCCGGACCGAAGCTGCTCGAGCCGATCATGAAGGTCGAGGTCGTCACCCCGGAAGAGT
>Ga0207904_1000530_pt1 | contig 14061 bp, 13 predicted proteins | sample MalvirmetaMSP118_FD_184232 | JGI IMG/M metagenome (GOLD analysis project Ga0207904, IMG submission 184232) | Marine viral communities from the Deep Pacific Ocean - MSP-118 (SPAdes) | ecosystem: Environmental > Aquatic > Marine > Oceanic | place: Pacific Ocean | collected 2011-05-30 | reverse complement strand
AGGCCGGATGGACGGTGTTTTCGATCACTGCAGCCATTCAAACTGTCCTGTCTTTAACTAAATGGGGATTGTAGGGTAACACGTACTTTCTATTATCATGCACTAACCCGAAGCCACAAGGCAGCATCCGACTCCATGACCAATGACCCCCATGGCATCCCGACACCCGACACCGCGCCCAAGGCGGCCAGATCCGCCCACCAGCCCGCCGGCAATCGCCGCGCCATCCACGCTCCGGAAGTGGCCGCCTATTGGGCCGAACGTCGACGCTACCTGGAACGCATACGCCGCGTTCCGGAAATAAGGCAGCGTTACTGGCGCGCCATCGGCATGTATATGATTCGCCGGGTGCTCTGGTCCTTCGGTTTCTTTCCGGTTTTCATCGCTTTCTGGGTGCCGTTTGTACTTTCCAGCTTCAACCCGGTGGTCATGGCATCCGACCTGATCCCCTTACTTGAAGGGTTCGTTGACGCCAACCCGGAAATTCAGGCCAATACCCTGAGCACGCTGGTGATCGCCTGGGCATCGATCGGATTCTTTTTTTTGGTGTTCGATTTTGTGTTGACGCCGTTCAAATCCCCTTACGACTACGAAGCAGACGTCTACATGCGCTCCTGGGAACAGCTCAACCATGACCAGCTTCCGGACAAAGTGTGATTTGTCCTGCATTCTCGTGAACTTCCGTGACTTTGTGTTACATAACATTGCCCCGACTGGGTAAGATGAGGCGGTGTCAGTCCTGAATCCCGCTGAACAACGACAATGAGACGGGCGGGACACTGGCAGTCACACGAATGCAGAATTGAGAGGTTGTCCATGGTCGATTTCAGGCCCCTCCTGTTTGTCAACGCTCTGGCACTGATGCTTCTGGTGACCGCAGGCTTTGCGTCTGTCGGCGATGACCTCTCCGAGGGGACGGAACCGCTAGCAGGAGAACCGGAAACGAAAGAGACCGTTACCCGCGTTTCCAGCGACAACCCAGCGGACGCACGGCGCTCGGACGAACTGTACCTACGGAATACCAGGGAAGACGACCTCGAACTGCCTTTGGAGACCGATGCCCTGGCGGCATCCGGAGAACCATCAGGCGAAGGCTCCGGGACCACCTCCGCTACCAGCCGTGTTAACGCAGAACCTTTTTCCATTCCCGATCTGCCGGAAGACCCCACGATGCTGGCGATGGCGGAACCTGTGTCTCCCATACCGGAAACCAAGACTCGAAGCGATTCTCCGGAGCCTCCTACCACCGGGCGGCTGATACTGCGCTCCAATGTCGTCGGCGATAACGTCACCATTAATGGCAAGGACCATGGCGCCACACGGCTGGACCTGGAGCTGAACCCGGGCAAATATGACGTCACCATCAGCAAGGAAGGCTACAAGCCCTGGCAACAGACCGTGGCAATCGCCGCCGGCAATGAAAAAACCCTGATGGGCAAGCTGGAGGCCTATACGAGGGTGAAGTTCCGGAACGGCACCTGGGTTGGCGGTGTTAAAACCGGCGATGGCACTTATGAAGACGCCGAAGGCCTCAGGTATGAGGGGCATTTCGTGGACGGCAAATTTGATGGCAAGGGCACACTCACCATGGCCAATGGCGACATTCTCACCGGACAATGGTCAGGGGGCAGGCTCAACGGGCATGGCTCGCTAACCACATCGGACGGCATGCTCTACGTCGGCGGCTTTAAGGATGACGAATTCCATGGTGAAGGCACTCTTACCTACCCCGACGGGCGCCACTACGAAGGGGAATTCTCCAATGGCGAGTTCCATGGGAGCGGTAACGAAGTCTTCGCCGATGGAAAAAAATACGAAGGTCAGTATATTGAAGGCTCCTTTCACGGCAAGGGGCTGCTGCTGAACCCCAATGGCAGTTCGATTGAAGCGACCTTCCGGTATGGCGAACCCTACGGACAGGTACGCCTGACAACGGCGGCCGGGGAGGTCTTTACCGCCCGTACCAAGGAGCCCGGTGTTTGTTATCGGGAGAAAAGCTACCGGGCCACCCAATGCCCGACACTTGAAGGCTGGTAAACGCCCGCCCGATAAAGAACACACACGCTGTAAAGGTTGAGGTTGTGACATGGCGATCAAGAATGCACTCCTGGTAGACGACTCTAAAGTGGCTCGATTTGCCCTGAGCAAACTGCTGGAAGGCCGGGACATGGAAGTGAACATGGCTGGCTCGGCGGAGGAGGCATTGGACTTTTTGAGCTCCCACCAGCGTCCCGATGTGATATTTATGGATCACCTTATGCCGGGCATGAACGGTGTGGAGGCCACCAAGGCCATTAAGGGCAACCCGGACACCGCAGCCATCCCCATCATCATGTGCACCTCCAAGAAATCATCGTCGTTCATGGAAGAAGCCCGCAACTTTGGTGTATACAACGTTCTGACCAAACCACCACACACCGAAGGGCTTAGCCTCGTTCTCGAGCAGCTCAGCAGTGATGTAACCGAAGGCAACCTGCCCGAACCGCCGGAACTGGATGCTGAGTCAAATGAATTGGACGACGACATCCTGGATCTTCCCTCAGATGCTTCCCTGGAAATGTCACCAGAACCCGACGATGGGCTAAAGGCAGGTAACAACGGCGGCCCTCAGGTTGTGCCCCTGACCAGCGACCTGATCGAACAGATCGCCCGCTCTGCGGTAAAAACCCACATTAACAACCGCTTGCACGAATTGCTCAGCTCTCTGTTCGACGAGCAATTCGACCATCTAAAGCGCGTGTTGGACGAGTCCGGCAAAAAACAGGAAGCCGCGATTGAGGAACGCCTGAACGCGGTGACAGAGATGATCGAAGAGCGCACTCGCAACCTGCGTGACGACGTGGCCGCGGAAGTCAACCTGAACCTGGGCCGGGAACTGGTGGATCTGCGTAAAGACCTTTCTCGCAATACCGGCTTCACCAGTAACCACATGGCGGAGCTCAAGGATCACATTACCAGCGTACAAACCATCGATACCGAGTTCTGGCAGACCCTGCAGTCTGAGGCTATCCAACAGGCCCATGAAATCTCCCGGGAAACTGCTGAAGATATCGCCCAGCGCACCATTGACCTGTTCGTGGCCCAACAGCGCTCCGCCACCTCCCGCATTTACACCGTCGGCCTGGCCGCCAGCCTTGGCATTTTTGCGGTAGGCATAGCCTGGCTATCAGGACTGTTCGGCTAACTCGCCGTTGATGCGACGCCAGTCCTCGGGCACATCCACGTCCGACCCGGCGCCGGGCATGGCCAACCGGGTCGCGCCATGTCTTGCTAGCACGGCCGCTGCTCCCCTATCCCCTTCGAGAGCCATGATTTCGGGCCATAAACGTCGGGGAATGTAAGCCGGCGCCCCCGGTTTTCCCTGTAAGTCGGCAGCGACGGGCTGGGTCGGGGTCATTCGCGCCACTTTGGCAAGCGTAAGCATCGCATTCGACGGGATTAGTGGTTGATCCAACAGCACCACAAACACACCTTTCACTCTCGGCCCAAGGCTTGCCACACCGGTTTTCAGCGAGGCAGACATCCCTTCCTGCCAATCCCGGGCAACCACCCAGGCCGATGGTTGGCTCCGGCAACGATAGCGAACCAGGGGATACCAGCCACCAGCGACCACCGTGACAGGTCCGCCAAGCAGCTTGGCCTGAACGATGGCGTGGCCCAACAGCGTGTCTGAACCCACCGGCAACAGGGCCTTTGCACAGCCCATTCGGCGCGAAGCGCCCGCAGCCAGAACCAACACAGCAAACGCATTATGGTTATCCGAGTTGCCCTGACCCACTCACCTGCTCCTTGTTTTAGCCCTGCACCACACGCAAGACTGCTAGCGTTAGCGAATTTTTGCTAGAATCCGCCCATCTATCAACCTCATCTTGCCGGACACCTCCGATGAATCACCTTTTCGTAGACAATCTGACGGTTATCGATTTCGCCTACCTGGATGCTTCCAGAGGACTCGTCGGTGAAAGCTGGATTGTAGATGTGGTGCTCGGTGGTGAGCTGGATGATCAAGGTATGGTGTTTGATTTCAGCAACGTCAAACGCACCATCAAACGAGTCATCGACGAGCGCGTGGACCACCGACTGGTGATCCCAAGAGCCTACAAAGGGCTTGAGTGGAATGAGGATGAGCCAGACAGCTTCACCTGGCGTCTGACCGATGGCACCCAGATTCTTCACCGGTCCCCGGACGAAGCGGTGGTGTGGCTATCGTCTGATCGTGTAGTGCCTTCTGCCGTTGCCCGGCTGTTGGAGCAGGAATTACGGGCAGTGTTGCCGGCAAACGTGACGAATGTGGACATTGCGTTACGTGAAGATGTGATTGAAGGGGCCTACTACCATTATGTCCACGGCCTGAAAAAACACATGGGCAATTGCCAACGGATTGCGCACGGGCATCGCTCGCCTATCCGGATTGACCGTAATGAGCACAGAGACCGGGACCTTGAGAACCAATGGGCCAAGCGGTGGCAGGATATCTATGTGGGCTCCGAGGAGGATGTAACCCAACGCCGGGTCGCCGAGGATGGCACGGCGTACGTCACCTTTGAATACGAGGCCAATCAGGGTGAATTTGCGCTGACATTGCCGGAAAGCCGGGTTTATATGCTGGATTCGGATACCACAGTGGAGCTTATCGCGGCGCACATTGCCGGGCAGTTGAAATCCGAGTTTCCGGAGGACGCCATTCGTGTCAAGGCCTATGAAGGCGTCGGAAAAGGAGCAATTGCGTCCCGCTGACATATTATTCAGACACAAAAAAACCGCCCGAAGGCGGTTTTTTTGATGGCTCACCGGTGGACTAAACCGGTTGAGCCGTATTGGCGTCCCCTAGGGGGTTCGAACCCCTGTTGCCGCCGTGAAAGGGCGGAGTCCTAGGCCACTAGACGAAGGGGACTAGAAATTGGTGGAGCCAAGCGGGATCGAACCGCTGACCTCAACACTGCCAGTGTTGCGCTCTCCCAGCTGAGCTATGGCCCCTCAACGGCTGCGTATATTAAGGATCGACCCTTGGGGCGTCAACCTTTTTTCCAACGTTTTTTCAGTTTCTTGAACATCCCTGTGCTGGCCGTTTACTAATTCAACAGATTGGTTATTCCGCCAGCAATGCCGCGTATTCTTTTTCCACTCGCTTGGTTTCCTTCTTTGAGAATCCACCCATCACCTCAAGAGCATGGCGCAGACGTGACCGGGTCATGTCCGGGCCAAGGATGGCCATGGAGTCCATGACTGACCAGGAGTTAGGGTTACCAGCGATAGCGACGAAGATGGAGAACATGAAATCGCCCATTTTCAGTTCCATGGCCTTGGCCAGGGCCTTGATGTCGGCAAAGATATTCTCTTTGCTCCAATGACGCTGGGCTTCCAGTTTCCACAGGGTGAACTGGAGCACCCGTTTGACCTGACCTTCATCGAGCTTGTTGTGGTCAAAATCTTCCGGCTTGAGATTGAGCATCCCAGAGAACATGAAGGAAGCCATCGGCGCCACGTCGCTGAAGATTTCCGCCCTGCCCTTGATGTGGGGCACCAGGTCACGCAGGGCCTGTTCATTGAACCACCAGTTGCGCATGCGCTCGACGAACTGCTCTTCGCTGAGCTCGTCACGAATCCATTGGCCATTAAGCCAGCGCAGCTTTTCCACGTCGAAAACCGGGCCGCCCAGGGAAACGCGCTGGATGTCGAAGTTCTCGACCATTTCATCCAGGGTGAACTTCTCCCGCTCATCCGGCATGGACCAGCCCATACGGCCCAGGTAGTTGGTGACCGCTTCCGGCAGGAACCCCATGCGTTCGTAAAAGTTAATGCTGGTGGGGTTCTTGCGCTTGGACAGCTTGCTCTTATCCGGGTTGCGCAGCAGCGGCAGGTGACACAGTACCGGCATGTCCCAGCCAAAGTATTCATACAGCAATTTGTGCTTGGGCGCGGAGTTGATCCACTCTTCCCCACGCAACACGTGGGTGATTTCCATCAGATGATCATCAACCACATTGGCCAGGTGGTAGGTGGGCATGCCGTCGGATTTCAGCAGGATTTGACTGTCCACCTGGGACCAGTCGATTTCGATGGTACCGCGCAGCATATCGTCGATTTCACAAACGCCGTCTTCCGGTACTTTCATCCGGATAACATAGGGGTCACCAGCATCCAGGCGACGCTTGACCTCTTCCTCCGTTAGCTCCAGATCGCCCTTGATACCTGGATTCAGGCCCTGAGCCTTACGCTCTTCGCGAATGGCATCCAGTTCTTCCGGTGTGCGGAAGCAATAAAACGCATGGCCCTGGGTGACCAGGTCCAGCGCGTATTGACGATACGAGTCCTTCCGCTCTGATTGCCTGTAGGGGCCATGGGGGCCACCTACATCAGGGCCTTCGTCCCACTCCAACCCAAGCCAACGCAAGGCATTCAGAATGTCCTGTTCGGACTCCTGCGTACTGCGAACCTGATCCGTGTCTTCAATCCGCAGGATGAACTGGCCACCGTGCTGACGGGCAAAGCACAGGTTAAACAGCGCCACAAAGGCGGTGCCAACGTGGGGATCACCGGTGGGAGACGGTGCGATTCGGGTACGTACGGTCATGAAAACATCCTGATGGTGTAGCCTGAAAAAGGCTATGCATTAAAAGCCACGCATTATACCGGCCACAGCCGGATTTCGCATGGTCAGGCGATCGCCCTCTTCATTCATCGCCTTTATTGTTATATTATAACGTATCATTAATTTTACAGAGTCTTGGTAACATGATTATTAGCCGTTTTACTGGCGTCATCGCATTGGGCGCAGCCACACTCCTGGCATCCGCCAGCACCCTGGCAGGCGCCCAGGTTGTCACCTCCCTCAAGCCCATCGAACTGCTGGTGAGAGCCATAGCCGCTGACGATGTGGAAATCACCACGCTGGTCCAGCCTGGCGCCAGCCCGCACAACTACTCAATGAAACCCTCACAACGCAGAGCACTGGAAGCTGCTGACGCCATTTTTTGGGTGGGGCCGGAGATGGAAACCTTCCTGACACGGCTGCTCGGCGGAAACGAGTTCCGGGATCGCACCTATTCACTCATGCACGGCGAAAACGTGCCGGAAGTGCAGTCGGGCAGCGATCACGGTGACCATGACGAACATGGGCATCACAACCACCATGACGGCCATGAGGAATCGGGCGCTCACGACAATCATCACGACCACGGCTCCGGAGAGGATCCGCACATTTGGCTGGATCCGGCCCTGGCGGTTGAGATGGGCCGGGATATTCACCGGGTACTCGCAACCCTGGAAGGTGCAGACATCCATGTACTTGACGACAATCTGGCGCGTTTCGAGCAGGCTATGGCCAAGGCCGAAGCAGCGATCGATCAACGCCTGACGCCCGTTCGCGACATCGACCTTTTCACCTACCACAACGCATTCACCCGCTTCGTGGGACACTACAACCTGAACCTGGAAGGGATTCTGACGCTGAACCCGGAACTGTCTCCAGGTGCCGGCCACATCGCAGAAGTCCAGGAAAAACTGCGCAACGCCAATCAACCCTGCCTGCTGACCGAGCCTCAGTTCAACCGTCAATGGTGGCGCTCAATCACCGAAGGCCTGGACATTACGTTCAGTACCTGGGACCCACTCGCCACCGATATTGAAACCGATCAAGACGGCTACATTGCCTTTCAACAGAGCCTTGCAGACGCTGTGCTCAAGTGCTTACCAGAGGATGCCCAGTAGCAGGGGAATAGTCACCATGGCCAGCAAGGTCTGGCCACTGATGATGCCCGCCATCAAGGGCGCGTCACCACCAAGCTGGCGCGCCAGGATGTATGAAGAGGTGGCTGTTGGCAGCGCAGCCAGCAGTATGGCCACCTGAACCATCATCCCTTCCAGGCCCAGTAGCAGGGCCAACCCTGCCGTAAGCAGCGGAAAACCTACCAGCTTTACCACCGAGGACACCAGGAATGGCATGGAGGCGCCGCGCAACGCCTTTAGCTGCAGGCCAGCACCTACAGTCATCAGACCCAGCGGCAACGCCAGGTCACTTAATGGCTCGAGAATACCGGCCACCAGTGGATGGAAGCCAATCTGGAAATAACTCCAGAACATCCCAACCACCGACCCAATAATCAGTGGATTGGAGACGACAGCCTTGAACACAGGCTTCAGTTTTACCGTACTCTGTCCGGCACCCCGTCCCGCACTCCACCCCGCAACCACAGAGAACATCAGGATGCAAAGCAGGTTCAACAACGGCACTTTCACTGCTACGGCAATGGCAATCAACGACAGCCCGTCATCCCCAAGCAACATACCTGCTGTTGCCAGGGCAACGTAGGAATTGAAACGGATACCGCCCTGAAATACCGAGGAGAATACCGGCCCCGGCCAACGCCAGATCCATTGCAGCGCAATGAGCAACACCGTCATCGCCGCAAGCATGGCAACGATCAAGATGAGGATATCGCCGTAGGCTGACGCTGGCACCTGAGCCTGGCCCAGCTTGAAGATCAACATCGCCGGGAAAAGTACGTAATAGGTAAACCGCTCGGCCTGGGGCCAGAAGTCGCCCCCGGGGAAATGCCAGCGCCGGAAAAAATAACCCAACAGGATCAACACAAACACCGGCAACAGAGCCTGAATCATGACCGGCATTACACAGTTCTCCTGAATACTCCATGGACAAGGTATGAAAGAGTATCAAAGATAGCCGTCTATCGCCTTGCTCGGAAGGCAACTACCGACGCCAGAGTTTGCTCAACACTCGTCGGGTCACTGAGGTCGGCGCGGATTTGGCGATGGGCCACAATGCCCGAAACTGCATGGAAATTGGTCGATGCAGGCGCGGCTGCTCGACCTGAGCCCATACCTGCGCTGCAACAACGTCCGGAGTCAGGTTTACGCCCAGGCGTTCAAATAAACGGGATCCCTGCTCGTTCTGCTGCACCATGCCGGTATTCACGAACGGAGGCATCAGATCACACACGCGAATATCGTGTGGTTCCCACTCGATATCCAGGGCCTCGGTCATCGCACGTACCGCGTGTTTGCTGGCGGAGTAGGACGCGAAATCGGGAATCCCATAGGCGGCAGATGCTGAACTCATATTCACCACCTGGGCGCCTGGCGTTGCCTTCAGATAGGGAAACGCGGCGTGCAAAACCGTCATCAGCCCAATCACGTTAACCTCAACCACGGCCCGATGCGCAGCCAAGCTGATCTCCTGGAACGGCCCAACCTTCAGAATGCCAGCATTATTGTGAAGCAGCCTTAACTGGCCTTCCGTACGACTGGCAAACTCTGCGAGCCCTTGCCTGACCGAGGTCTCGTCCGCCACGTCCATGACGTGGGTACTGCACTGCTCATCCCCCAACTCACTCCTAAGCGATATCAGGGCCGTCTCATCCCGGTCCGCAGCACCGACAAACCATCCCCTGGAGGCAAAAAGACGGGCGGTCTCCCGGCCAATACCGGCGCCAGCGCCAGTGATAAAAATGCAGTCGTTCATGGGGCAACCCTGTCCTTGTTATTGATCAAATGTGGATGATCTCAGGAAGTTGATGACAACGATTGGCCAACAGGGCCATCTTCAGCATGCTCACGATAAAGTGCTCCACCCAGTGCCACAAAGTAGCACTCAAACGCATCGTTGATTCGCTGGCGTTGATGGCCTTCCGGATAAAGGCCTGCCCTGGCCTCGTCAGAGTAGACAGTCCCCCTGACCAGAAAATTATTCTGCGGCTGACTGTCTTCAACAAACGCTTCAAATGCCCGGGCACAGAGTTCTTCAGGCCTGGCGTAATAAAGCACCTTCATCTGTGCATCGGCCCGCTTCGAGCACTGAAACAACGAGCTGGGGCTGGTGCCGTCCTCATTCAACAAGATAGCCTGAAAACAGGCCCCCAATCGTTTGTTGAGGGGATGCTCCTTCTGGTCAGCGCTCTCCAGCCAACCAGTGGACGCAAAGCCGCCACTCGCCAGGCCGCGGAACGCCTTATGCCCCATGTAATGATCGAAAGCGTGAAACCATTCATGGGCCAGGCTCCCGGCGCCGGCATTCTTTGCCAGCGCCAATTGTCGGGTTGCTGGGACGTAGTGCGCTGCAACACCCGGCCGGCCACCGATCCCGTACTGCAACCCCAGTGATCCACGCAACGAAATCAGATGTTCCGGGCCCTGGAGGATAACCATGAGATCGCACAAAGCCTCATAGAACCTGCCCGCCGCCCGGTCCCGTTCAGGCGGTGTAACCCAGCGACCCACTTCAATGCTGCGGAATTCGAACCGGCGCCTAACGTCGACAAAGGATACCGGGCTTTGTCCTGTCATGACGGCTCCACGTGTTTGGTTGAAATTTGAAAGGTCGAATTTAGCATGCTCTCAACCCGATACTGATTATTTATACAGTATTCTGGCGCGCATTAATCGCCGCGTCAACGACTCGTGAACCCAGCCAAGGCATCCGTGTTTACACTATCTTTCGCACATCCCCTCACGTCAAAAGGTGCGTTTTCCTGATAAACTATGGCCCCTCGGATCACTTGTGAACGGTATAGCTGAGCAGTCAATGAACATGAACGCGCCCCAGGAAGCCCCCACTCTGAAGCCCTCCCGCCGCTTCTGCGTGGCTCCGATGATGGATTGGACCACCAGCCACTATCGTTATCTGGCGCGCCAGCTCAGCCGGCACACCCTGCTCTACACCGAAATGGTCACGACCGGCGCACTGATCCACGGCGATACCGCTCGATTTCTGAGACACGACCCGACGGAATATCCGCTGGCGCTGCAACTGGGTGGCAGCAATCCGCAGGAACTGGCTCATTGCGCCAATCTGGCTGAACAGTACGGGTTTGATGAAGTCAACCTGAACGTGGGCTGCCCCAGCGACCGGGTACAGAACAACATGATCGGCGCCTGCCTGATGGCGCATCCCGATAAAGTGGCCGAGGGCGTGCAAGCGATGATCGCCGCCACCAGTCTGCCAGTAACCGTCAAACACCGTATCGGGATCGACGGCCGCGAATCCTGGGACGATCTTTGTGAGTTTATCGAGAAGGTCTCCGAGGCCGGATGTCGTACCTTTATCGTGCATGCCCGCATTGCGGTTCTCGAAGGCCTGAGCCCGAAAGAGAACCGGGACATACCACCGCTGAAATACGACTGGGTCTATCGCCTTAAGGCTCGCTACCCACATCTTGAGATCATCATTAACGGTGGTATCAAGACCTTTGCCGAATGCCGGGAGCACCTGAAGCACACAGACGGCGTAATGCTCGGGCGTGAGGCCTACCACAACCCCTGGCTGCTGGCTGGCGTGGATACCGAGTTTTTCGGGCAGCCCATGCCGATTTCCTCACGGCACGACGCGTTACGTGCCGTATTACCATTCATTCAGAATGAACTGGACCGTGGCGTTTATCTGAGCCACATCTCCCGCCACCTGATGGGTCTGTTCCACGGCCAGCCCGGGGGCCGCCAGTTCCGGCGCTATATCAGTGAGAACGCCCACAAGCCCGGGTCCGGCATTGAAGTCATCGAACGGGCAATGGCGAAAGTTCCCGAGCCTGCCGATGCCACGATAGTGTCTGCCTGAACACCCTGATACCTTTTACTGTCTTGTTCCTGTCAGGGCAGCCCGTTATTGTAGGCGTATGACCCAAAGCGCCCGCCAAACGGGCGATCAATAACAAATCGATCAGGACGACAGGACGAATGACCAGCAAGCTCGAACAACTGAAAGCCATGACCACGGTGGTGGCCGATACCGGGGATCTGGACGCCATTGCCCAGTGGCAACCGGAAGACGCCACCACCAACCCATCGCTTCTCCTCAAGGCCGCGGCATCCGAGGCCTACCGCCCGATGCTGGACGAAGCCGTGGCAGCCGCTCGCAAACAGGGTGGCTCCGATGCAGAGCAACTGAGCTACGCGACTGACATGCTGGCCGTACTGGCAGGCAAGCAGATCCTCGGTCGCATACCAGGCGTGGTTTCAACCGAAGTGGATGCCCGGCTGTCCTTCGATACCAGTGCCACCCTCACCCGCGCACGTCGCCTGGTCGAGCTGTACGACCACCTCGGCATGGATACCAGCCGGGTACTGATCAAGATCGCGTCCACCTGGGAAGGCATTCGCGCCGCCGAGCAGCTGGAGAAAGAGGGCATACACTGTAACCTCACCCTGCTGTTCTCCTTCATCCAGGCCGCCGCCTGTGCTGATGCCGGCGCCTTCCTGATCTCGCCGTTCGTGGGCCGTATCCTCGACTGGCACCTGGCCGCGACGGGCCGTGATGCCTTCCCGGCGGCAGAGGATCCCGGTGTCCAGTCGGTTACCCGCATCTACAATTACTACAAGGCCAACGACTACAAGACGGTGGTGATGGGCGCCAGTTTCCGCAACACTGGCGAAATTGAAATGCTGGCCGGTTGTGACCGCCTGACCATCAGTCCGGCCCTGCTTCAGGAACTGGAGAACGATCCCGGCTCGCTAACACGCCAGCTGTCCGCTGAGGGAGCGAAGAGCTCGGACCGGCCGGGCGACATTGATGAGCGCCTGTTCCGCTGGGAGTCCAACGAAGATGCCATGGCCACGGAAAAACTCGCCGATGGCATACGTCGCTTTACCAACGACCAGATAGAACTTGAGAACCGCGTCCGCCGCCTGTCCCAGGCCGCCTGACGCCAGCAATCCCATGGAGGAGAGCCCTGACACCATGATTGAGCGCCTGAAGAGCCTGTTTGGCTCGCCCGAAGATGAACCGACGCAGCCTGACAGCCACCAGCTAGCGGTGGCCGCCACTGCCCTGATGGTGCAGTTGGCCCAGGTCGACAACAATCAGGACGACGAGGAGCTCAAGACCATTATCAGCTTCGCTGTCGAAGCCCATCAGGTAACCCGTGAGGAGGCGGAAGAGATCCTTCAGGATGCGCTCAGCCAAGCGGATGACGCCACTTCTCTTTACGAATTTACCGGCATGATCAATGAACAGCTGGACCAGTCGGAGAAACAGCGGCTGCTCGAGAGCATTTGGCGGGTGGCCTTCGCCGACGGACGCATCGACAAATACGAAGAACACCTTATTCGCCGCATGGCGGATCTGCTGCATCTCAATCACAGGGAATTCATGCAGGCCCGTCATCGCGCTGAAGGCACTGACTGAGCCTCAAGGAGCAAGTATGTTAGCCATTCTCCACCCGGATACCGCTCTGGACAGTGAAGCTTATCGACAAACCATGCATTTTCTGGAGAACCTGCCAGGGGTATCGGTCAGGGTGCATGAAGTCCAGGGGGCCAAGCAGCGCCTGACAGAGGTGTACCTGTTGGGTGACACCAAATCCCTGGACAAGGACGAGATTGAGGCCCTGCCTGCCGTGGAGCGTGCCATACGCATCTCCGACGACTACCGGATTCTGGGGCGGCACAAGGACGATAGGCGCCAGAGTGGCTTCACCTACAACGACGTAACCTTCGACCAGTCCAACCTGAACATTTTTGCAGGCCTGTGCGCCGTTGACGTGCCAGAGCATGTGGAGCAGATGATGCAGGCCCTTGAGGACAACGGCCAGGTTTGCACCCGCATGGGTGCCTACAAACCCCGAACCAACCCGTACTCCTTCCAGGGCCACGGCAAGGGCTGCCTGCCTTGGGTATTTGAAAAAGCCGGCAAACATGGCATCAAGGTGATTGCCATGGAGATCACCCACGAGAGCCACATTGAAGAGATCGACCGCTGCCTTGAGCAACTGGGCCGCCCCACCGGGGTTATGCTGCAGGTGGGCACGCGCAACACGCAGAACTTTGAGTTGCTCAAAGCCATTGGCCGTCAGAGTACGTATCCTGTGCTGCTTAAGCGTGGCTTCGGTATCACCCTGAATGAATCCCTGAACGCAGCCGAATACCTGGCCAGCGAAGGCAACGCCAATGTGATTTTCTGCCTGCGCGGCATGAAGACCGAAGCCGGGCAACCCCACCGCAACATGGTGGACTTCGCCCATGTCCCGGCGGTAAAGCGCCTTACCCGCATGCCGGTATGCGTTGACCCATCCCACTCAGTCGGCAGCCGCGAACGCGCACCCGACGGCGTCC
>Ga0207904_1000529_pt1 | contig 14064 bp, 10 predicted proteins | sample MalvirmetaMSP118_FD_184232 | JGI IMG/M metagenome (GOLD analysis project Ga0207904, IMG submission 184232) | Marine viral communities from the Deep Pacific Ocean - MSP-118 (SPAdes) | ecosystem: Environmental > Aquatic > Marine > Oceanic | place: Pacific Ocean | collected 2011-05-30 | reverse complement strand
TCAACAGCGTCTTCCGGCCGAAGATCTCGTCCTTCCTGAACAAGCGGGAGGTGCCCGAGAAGCTCTGGATCAAGTGTCCGGAGACCGGCGAGATGGTGTTTCACCGCGACCTGGAGGCCAACCAGTTCGTGGTTCCCAGCTCCGGCGTGCACATGCGCATCCCGGTGCAGCGGCGGCTGGAACTGCTTTACGACGACAGCACGTTCGAGACCGTCGCGACGCCGTCGGTCGCCGCCGATCCGCTGAAGTTCCGCGACGAGCGCCGCTATTCCGACCGGCTGAAGGACGCCCGCGCCAAGACCGGCCGCGAGGACGCGGTCATGGTGACCCGCGGCCGCATCGAGACGCTGGACACCGTCGTCACGGTGCAGGACTTCAACTTCATGGGCGGCTCGCTCGGCATGGCCGCCGGCGAGGCGCTGATCACCGGCCTCGACCTCGCGCGTCAGGAAGGCCTGCCGTTCGTGCTGTTCGCGGCCTCGGGCGGCGCACGCATGCAGGAGGGCATCCTGTCGCTCATGCAGATGCCGCGCACCACGGCCGCCGTGATGGCGCTGAAGGAAGCGGGCCTGCCCTACATCGTCGTGCTCACCAACCCGACCACCGGCGGCGTCACCGCGTCCTATGCCATGCTGGGCGACATCCACATCGCCGAGCCGGGAGCGCTGATCGGCTTCGCCGGGCCGCGCGTCATCGCCCAGACCATTCGCGAGAAGCTGCCCGAGGGCTTTCAGCGGGCCGAATATCTCCTGGAGCATGGCATGGTCGACATGGTCGTCCACCGGCACGAGATGCGCGCCACCCTGGCACGGATCCTGCGGCTGCTGACCCATCAGCCGGACCCGGCCTCGCTGCCCGTCCCGCAGGCCGAACCGTCGGTTGCCGCCGGTGACGGCGCGGCCGACGCATCGGTCGCCGCCGACGGCGCTCCCGCAGACCAGACCGCCTAAGCCGCACCCTCCATGGATCACACCAACGCCATCCTGGAGCGCCTGCTGACGCTCCACCCGAAGGTCATCGACCTGTCGCTCGAGCGGATGAAGCTCGTGCTCGACGCGCTCGGCAATCCGGAGAAGCGGCTGCCGCCGACGATCCACATCGCCGGCACCAACGGCAAGGGCTCGACGACCGCCTTCCTGCGCGCCGCCCTGGAGGCGGACGGCAAGGGCGTGCACGTCTACACCTCGCCGCATCTCGTCCGGTTCAACGAGCGCATCCGCCTGGCCGCGCCCGACGGCGGTCACTACGTCGACGACGAGCGGCTGACCGACGCGCTGGAACGCGCCGAGCGGGCCAACGACGGCGCCCCCATCACCTTCTTCGAGATCACCACCGCCGCCGCCTTCCTCCTGTTCTCCGAGCTGCCGGCCGACGTGCTGCTGCTGGAGACCGGCCTCGGCGGACGTCTCGACGCCACCAACGTGGTCGACGAGCCGCTGGTCTCCGTCATCACGCCGATCGGGCTCGACCATCAGCGCTTCCTGGGCGACACGGCGGAGAAGATCGCCGAGGAAAAGGCCGGGATCATCAAGCGCGAACGTCCCGTCGTGTCCGCGCCCCAGTCCGACACCATCACCGCCGTCATCGAACGCGCCGCCGCGCGCGCCCGCGCGCCGCTGCATCTGGGCGGCCAGGAATGGTCGGTTATGGAGGAACGCGGCAGGCTGATCTACCAGGACGAGACCGCGCTGTTCGACATGCCGCCGCCGCGGCTGCCCGGGCGCCATCAGATCACCAACGCCGGCACGGCCATCGCGGCGCTGCGCACCGGCGGGCTGTGGTCCGGCCTCGACAGCGCCGAGAAGGCCCTGCAGAACGTCGACTGGCCGGCCCGGCTGCAGCGTCTCACCCGCGGGCGCATCGTCGACACGGCGATGCCCGGCGCCGAGATCTGGCTCGATGGCGGACACAACCCGGACGCCGGCGAGGCGCTGGCCGCCTTCATGGCCGATCTGGAGGACCGGGTCTCGCGCCCGCTGTTCCTGATCACCGGCATGCTGGCAACCAAGGATCCGGTCGGCTTCTTCCGGCCGTTCTCGGGCCTCGTCCGTCACGTCTTCACCGTCCCGGTGTTCGGTTCGGAGGCCGCGATCCAGCCCGGGCCGCTCGCCGATCTCGCCGAGAATGCGGGCGTGACGGCCGAGCCGGTCTCCAGCGTGCTCACCGCGCTGCGGCTGCTGTCGGAGAGTTGGCGGTTCGAACCGCCGCCCAGGATCCTGATCTGCGGGTCGCTCTATCTGGCCGGCGACGTGCTGGCACAGAACGGCACGCCGCCCGTCTGATCGGGCCCGAACCGGCCGCGTCCGCCCGGACGCAGCCGGGCCTTCGCTCGGCTTCCCCGCGACCGCATTATCCGGCCCGACCGGCGAGAAGTCTTTGAACTTGCAACGGACATCGTCCGACAGATCATGTAAGGTCGCGCGCGTTCTGGACGCCCATGGCGACCGCCGGGACCGATCATCCGCTCCCCTGCAAGGAGACCGCAATGAGCCTTGATGCCGATGTCCTGGTCGATCGCCGCAGGCTGCGCCGGTCGGTCACGACCTGGCGCGTGCTTGCGGTCGTGGCCATCGTGGCGGCCATCGCCGGCATCTCGTTCGCCCTGTTCGGAGGCGAGGGCCTCGGTCGCAACGCCCCGCACATCGCCCGGCTGCCCATCGAAGGCGTGATCACCGACGACCGCGACACCGTCGAGCTCATCGAAGAGCTGGCGCTGAACGACAACGTGAAGGGTGTCGTCCTCTACATCAACTCGCCGGGCGGCAGCACCACCGGCGGCGAAGTCACCTACAACGCGCTGCGCAAGCTCGCCGAGAAGAAGCCTGTCGTTGCCCAGATCGGCACGCTCGGCGCCTCGGCCGGCTACATGATCGCGCTGTCCGCCGACCACATCGTCGCCCACTACACCTCGCTGACCGGCTCGATCGGCGTGCTCATGCAGTACGGCCAGATCCACGACCTGCTGGAGAGGCTCGGCGTCGAGGTGAACATGGTCCACAGCGGCCCGCTGAAGGCCGAACCGTCGCCGTTCGACACCCCGCCCCAGGCCGCCGTCGACATGCTGCAGGGCATCGTGATGGATTCCTACGACTGGTTCGTCGGCCTCGTGGTCGAGCGCCGGTCTCTCGACGACGCGACGGTCCGCACCCTCGCCGACGGTCGCGTCTACACCGGCCACCAGGCGCTGGGGGCGAAGCTGATCGACGAGATCGGCGACCAGACCACCGCCATCGACTGGCTGGGCACCGAGCGCGGCGTCGACATCGAGTTGCCGGTGCGCACCTGGAAGACGCCCGACCAGTTCGACGACCTTCCGTTCACCTCGCGGATCGCCTACGGGATCGCCGACCGGCTGCTGGGTGCCGTCGGGCTCGATGGCGCGCTTCCCTATTCACTTGGCGGGCCCGTGCAGCTTGACGGTCTTGTGTCGCTTTGGCACGGTCCCAATCCACCCGAAGACGTTGGGCGACAGAGGCGGGTCCCATGATCAAATCGGAACTGGTGCAGCGGATTGCTGAGCAAAACCCGCATCTCTACCAGCGCGACGTCGAAAACATCGTCAACGCCATCCTCGATGAGATCTCGGATGCGATGACGCGCGGCGACCGCGTGGAACTTCGGGGCTTCGGCGCCTTTTCCGTCAAGAGCCGGCCGCCGCGGGTGGGACGCAATCCCCGCACGGGCGAGCAGGTCGAGGTGGACGCCAAGCACGTGCCGTTCTTCAAGACCGGCAAGGAGATGCGCGAGCGTCTCAACAACGGTTACGACGGCGACTAGGACGAGCCGTGCGTGACAGCGGCCCTGGCGCCGCTCCACGGCCGTCGAATAGGTGCTATCGTCCGGCAGCAGGTCGATCAGGAGAACGGACCGTCGTGAAGCGCTTCTTGGAAACCCTGATTTTCCTCCCCGTTGCCATCCTCCTCGCGCTGCTGGCCGTCGCGAACCGGGCGCCCGTGCACATCTCCCTCGATCCCTTCCGTCCGGCTGAGACCGCGCTGGCGATCACCATCCCCCTCTACTGGGTGATCTTCGCCTGCCTTGCCCTCGGCGTCGTGCTGGGCGGCATGTCGGTCTGGCTCCGCCAGGGCCGCTTCCGCCGGGAAGCCCGCCGCAAGCGGGCCGAAGCCCGCCACCTGCGCGAAGAGGTCGAAACGATCCGCAAGGCACCGGCCGAGCCGGCCCCCACCGCCCTGCCCGGTTCCCGTCCGGCGCCGCTCGGTCTCACCCACCGGGCCTGACGCGCAACCAGCCTCCCGGGTTGAAATCAGGTGTGTCGCAGCAGATCACCCGCTGACTTCACAGGTTACCCATAGGAGGATACGTGCGTTACCGATCTTGGATCGTCGCGGCGGGTTTCGTCGCGATAACGGGGACGTCTCCCCAGGCCGCCGATTTTTCATTCTCGTTCAGCAACTGGGGGGACTTTCCCCTTTGCACCACGGGCCGGCCGATGACTGTCACCAACCCGGCCTTCGCGCTCAAGAACGTGCCGAAGGGAGCGGCGAGCATTCACTTCAAGATCACCGATCTCGCGGTCCCCAGCTACAATCACGGGGGCGGCAAGGTGGCCTATAAGGGCGGCTCGACCATCGCGCCCGGCGCTTTCAAGTACCGGAGCCCCTGTCCCCCGAACGGCACCCACACCTACGAATGGACGGCCGACGTACGTGACGCGAAGGGAAAGTCGATCGCAAAGGCGGCTGCCCGCAAAAAATATCCCTGACACACGTCTCGGTCGGATTCCTCAACCCGGCCGGGCATGACGCCCGGCCTCTTCAGGCGGCGACCCTGTCGGCCAGCCATCGGTCCATTTTGCTGAGCCCGCATGCGCATCGCCAGGAAAGCGTAGAGCGTATCCGGTCCGGACCCGACGACGCAAAACGCCCGCATCGGCGATGCGGGCGTTGCTGTCCATGTCGATAGGAAGGACCGGCCCGCGCGCCGCTGGGGGCGGAGGCGGGCCGGGCTCGATCACATGTGGATGGCGCGGCCGTCCACGGCCATCGCCGCTTCCTTGACGGCTTCCGGCAGCGTCGGATGCGCATGGCAGGTGCGGGCGATGTCTTCCGCCGACGCGCCGAACTCCATCGCCAGCACCGCTTCCGCGATCATGTTGCCCACGTCCGGGCCGATCATGTGGACGCCGAGCACGCGGTCGGTCTTGGCGTCGGCCAGGATTTTCACGAAGCCGTCGGTGGTGCGGTTCACCTTGGCGCGGCCGTTGGCCAGAAACGGGAACTTGCCGACCTTGTAGGCGATGCCCGCCTCCTTCAGCGCCTCCTCGGTCTTTCCGACCGAGGCGACCTCCGGGTAGGTGTAGACGACGCTCGGGATGGCGTCGTAGTTCACGTGGCCCGCCTGGCCGGCGAGGATCTCGGCAACGGCAACGCCCTCCTCCTCGGCCTTGTGAGCCAGCATCGGACCGGTGATGACGTCGCCGATCGCGTAGATGCCGTCGATGTTGGTCTTGAAGTGGCCGTCGGTCTTCACCCGGCCGCCCTTCTCGTCGCGCTCCACGCCGACCTCGTCGAGGCCGAGAGTGTCGGTGAACGGGCGCCGCCCGACGCACACCAGCACGACGTCGGCCTCCAGCGTCTCCGCGTCGCCGCCCTTGGCCGGCTCCACGGTGACCTTCAGCCCGTCGCCGTCGTGCTCGACGGCCGTGACCTTGGACGACAGCTTGAAGGTCATGCCCTGCTTCTGCAGGATCTTCTGGAACTGCTTGGAGACTTCCTTGTCCTCAGGCGGCAGGATCCGGTCGAGGAATTCCACGACGGTCACCTCGGCGCCAAGCCGGCGCCAGACCGAGCCGAGCTCCAGCCCGATCACGCCGCCGCCGATCAGCACCAGCTTTTTCGGCACCTCCGGCAGCGACAGCGCGCCGGTGGACGACACGATCTTCTTCTCGTCGATCTCGATGCCCGGCAGGCTGGCGACCTCCGACCCGGTCGCGATCACGATCGCCTTCGCCTCGAGCGTCTGCGCCTCGCCCTCGTCCGGCGTGACCTTCACCTTGCCGGGAGCCTCGATGGTGCCGGTGCCGTGATAGGCGTCCACCTTGTTCTTCTTGAGCAGGAACTCCACGCCCTTCACGTTGCCGTCGACGCCGTCGTCCTTGAAGGCGAGCATGGCCGGCAGGTCGAGCTCCGGCTGGGCCTTGATGCCCATGCCCGCGAAGCCGTGGCCGGCCTCCTCGTAGAGCTCCGAGGCGTGGAGCAGCGCCTTGGAGGGAATGCAGCCGACGTTGAGGCAGGTGCCGCCGTGGGTGGCGCGCTTCTCCACCACGGCCACCTTCATGCCGAGCTGGGCCGCGCGGATGGCGCAGACATAGCCGCCCGGGCCGGTACCGATGACGATGAGGTCGTAGCTGGACATGAGATAGCCTCTCCTGGGATCAGTTGGCCGGCGCCTTCGCCGCTACGGGCGCCAGACCGACATCGGGTTCAGGGCGCGACGGCTCTGCCGCCGGAAACGTCGATGATCGCGCCCGTTGTATAGGACGATGCGTCCGAGAGAAGCCAGAGGATCGCCGCGGCGACTTCCTCCGGCCGTCCGACGCGACGCATCGGCATCTGCTCGCTCACGCGCGCCACCCGGTCGGGCACCCCGCCGCTTGCGTGGATTTCGGTGTCGATGATCCCCGGCCGGACGGCATTGACCCGGATGCCTTCGCGGACGACCTCCCGGCCGAGCCCGACGGTGAAGGTTTCCACCGCCCCCTTGGCGGCGGCGTAGTCGACATACTGGTCCGGCGAACCGAGCCTCGCCGATGCCGACGACACGTTGACGATCACGCCGCCCTCCCCGCCATGGCGGGTCGACATGCGCTTCACCGCCTCGCGGGCACAGACCATGGTGCCGATGGTGTTGATGTCGAACATCCGGCGCATCCGGGCGACCGACATCTCGTCGACGCGGGCCACCCGGTCCACGATGCCGGCATTGTTGACGAGGCCGGCGAGACGACCGAGACGGTCGGCCGCCGCGAAGAGCCCCAGGACATCCGCCTCGGCGCCCACGTCGGCCCGGGCCGCCTCGGCGGAGCCGCCGGCGGCCCGGATCTCGCCCACGAGCGCCTCGGCGGTCGCCGCGTCGCTGGCGTAGTTCACCAGCACGGTGTAGCCGGCGGCCGCCGCGAGCCGCGACGTCGCGGCACCGATGCCGCGACTGCCGCCCGTCACGATGAGAACGCCCTCAGCCACGGCACCCCCGGACACTGCGCCCTCTCAGGCGTGGATCAGAGATCCAGCACGAGGCGCTGCGGATCCTCGATCGCTTCCTTGACGCGCACCAGGAAGGTCACCGCTTCCTTGCCGTCGACGATGCGGTGATCGTAGGAGAGCGCCAGGTACATCATCGGACGGATGACGATCTGGCCGCCCACGACCACCGGGCGCTGGTCGATGCGGTGCATGCCCAGGATGCCCGACTGCGGCGCGTTGAGGATCGGCGTCGACATAAGCGAGCCGTAGACGCCACCGTTGGAGATGGTGAAGGTGCCGCCCTGCATCTCGTCGAGCTTCAGCTGGCCGTCGCGGGCCCGCTTGCCGAAGTCGTTGATGGTCTTCTCGACGCCGGCGATCGACAGCTCGTCCGCGTCGCGCACCACCGGGACCACGAGGCCCTTGTCCGTGCCGACGGCCACGCCGATGTGATAGTAATTCTTGTAGACGATCTCGTTGCCGTCGATCTCGGCGTTGACGTTCGGGATCTCCTTCAGCGCCTGGATCACGGCCTTCACGAAGAAGCCCATGAAGCCCAGCCGGACGCCGTGCTTCTTCTCGAACAGCTCCTTGTAGGACTTCCTGAGCTCCATCACCGCGCTCATGTCCACGTCGTTGAACGTGGTGAGCATGGCGGCGTTGTCCTGGGCGTCCTTCAGGCGCCGGGCGATGGTGGCGCGCAGACGGGTCATCTTGACCCGCTCCTCGCGTCCGCCGTCCGCCTCGTTGGACGGACCACGGGGCGCCTTCGGAGCCGCATCCTTGCTCGCCGTCAGGCCCTTCTCGACCGCCGCGAGCACGTCCTCCTTGAGGACCTGGCCGCGCCGGCCGGAGCCCTCGACCTGATCCGCCGAGAGACCTGCCTCCTTCAGGTGCTTGCCGGCCGCCGGCGACGGCGGCATGCCGCCCTCGGAACCGTCGGACGCCTGCGCCGCCGGAGCCTCGCCCCTGGCGGCCGGAGCCGAAGACGCGGATGCCTTGGCGCCGCCGCCGGCGCCGGCCTTCACCTCGCCCAGGATGGCGCCGACCTCGACGGTCTCGCCTTCCCTGACCATGATCGCCCCCAGCGTGCCGGCTGCCGGCGCGGGAACCTCGACGCTGACCTTGTCGGTCTCCAGCTCGACCAGCGGCTCGTCGGCGGCGACGCTGTCGCCTTCCTGCTTGAACCACTTGGCGATCGTCGCCTCGGTGACGGACTCGCCGAGCGCGGGCACCTTGATCGACACAGCCTCGCCGCCGCCCGAAGCGGGCTCGGCGGCCGGCTTCTCGGCCTTGGCTTCGGTCTTCTCTTCGGTCTTCGGCGCGGCGGACTTCTTCTCGGACCCACCGGAGGTCTTCGCGGCCGCGGCACCGTCGCCCGAGGCGATCGTTCCCAGCAGCGCGCCGACCTCGACGGTCTCGCCCGACTTCACCGCGATCTCGCCCAGCGTGCCGGCGCTTGGGGCCGGGACCTCGACGGTCACCTTGTCGGTTTCCAGCTCCACCAGCGGCTCGTCCTGAGCAACGGTGTCACCTTCCTTCTTGTACCACTGGGCGATCGTCGCCTCGGTGACGGATTCCCCGAGGTTGGGAACGCGGATTTCGCTGGCCATGGCGCCTGTTTCCGTATGCTTGTGATCAAATTCGGGGTCGGGGGGACGATGGGCCGCCTCAGGACGAGGAGCCCAGCGCCTCCTCGAGGAAAGCCTTCAGCTGGGCGAGATGCTTGGACATGAGCCCCGTTGCGGTCGACGCCGCGGCGCTGCGGCCCGCATAGCGCGGCGCGGTCTGGTTGGTGCCGGCCTGGCCGAGCACCCACTCCAGGAACGGGCGCACGAACGACCAGGCGCCCATGTTCGCCGGCTCTTCCTGGCACCACACCATCTCGGCGTTCGGGAACCGCTTGAACTCGTTCAGCACCGACTTGGACGGGAACGGATAGAGCTGCTCGACGCGCATCAGGTAGACGTCGTCGATGCCCCGCTGCTCGCGCTCCTCCAGCAGGTCGAAGTAGACCTTGCCCGAGCACAGCACGACCCGGCGGATCTTGTCGTCGGAGACCAGACCGCCGCCCTCGTGGCCCGCGTTCGGATCGAGGTCGTCGAACAGGATCCGATGGAAGCTCGTGTCCGGCGTCATCTCGTCGAGGCGCGACACCGCCTTCTTGTGGCGCAGAAGCGACTTCGGCGTCATCAGGATCAGCGGCTTGCGGAAGTCGCGACGGATCTGCCGGCGCAGGATGTGGAAGTAGTTGGCCGGGGTGGTGCAGTTGGCCACCTGCATGTTGTCTTCCGCGCACAGCTGCAGGAAGCGCTCCAGGCGGGCCGACGAATGCTCCGGCCCCTGGCCCTCGTAGCCGTGCGGAAGCAGCAGCACGAGGCCCGACATGCGCAGCCACTTGCGTTCACCCGACGAGATGAACTGGTCGATGATGACCTGGGCGCCGTTGGCGAAATCGCCGAACTGGGCTTCCCAGCACACCAGCGTGTTGGGCTCGGCCAGCGAGTAGCCGTACTCGAAGCCGAGCACCGCCTCTTCGGAGAGCATCGAGTTGATGACCTCGTAGCGCGCCTGGTTCTCCGAGACGTTGTTGAGCGGGATGTAGCGCTCCTCGTTTTCCTGGTCGTACAGGACCGAGTGACGCTGGGAGAACGTGCCGCGCTCGACGTCCTGGCCGGACAGCCGGACCGGGAACCCTTCCGCCAGCAGCGAACCGAACGCCAGCGCCTCGCCGGTCGCCCAGTCGATGCCCTGGCCCGTCTCGATCATCTTGGCGCGGTTGTCCATGAACCGCTTGATCGTGCGGTGGGCATGGAAGCCTTCCGGAATCTGCGTCAGCTTCTCGCCGATCTGCTTCAGCGTGTCGGCTTCGACGTCCGTCTTGCCGCGGCGCGGGTCGTCCGGGCTGTCGGCGATGCCGAGTCCGCTCCAGCGCCCGTCCAGCCAGTCGGCCTTGTTCGGCTTGAAGCCCTCGCCGGCCTCGTACTCCTGCTCGAGACGATCACGCCACGCCTGCTTCATGCCCTCGAACTCGTCGTTCGAGATGACGCCGTCGTCGACGAGGCGCTTGGCGTAGATGTCCAGGGTCGACGGGTGATCCCGGATGACCTGGTACATCAGCGGCTGGGTGAACGCCGGCTCGTCGGACTCGTTGTGGCCGAAGCGCCGGTAGCAGAACATGTCGATGACGACCGGCTTGTGGAACATCTGCCGGAACTCGGTCGCGATCTTCGCGCAGAAGACCACGGCCTCGGGGTCGTCGCCGTTCACGTGGAAGATCGGCGCCTCGATCATCTTCGCCACGTCGGACGGATAGGGCGAGGAGCGCGCGAACCGCGGATTGGTCGTGAAGCCGATCTGGTTGTTGACGATGAAATGCAGCGAGCCGCCGGTGCGGTGGCCTTTCAGGCCCGACAGGCCGAAGCATTCCGCCACGACGCCCTGACCGGCAAAGGCCGCATCGCCGTGCAGCAGCACCGGCATCACCATCGTGCGCTCGGCGTCGGACAGCTGGTCCTGCTTGGCGCGCGCCTTGCCGAGCACCACCGGATCGACGATCTCCAGGTGCGAAGGGTTGGCGGTCAGCGACAGATGCACCTTGTTGCCGTCGAACTCGCGGTCCGACGAGGCACCGAGGTGGTACTTCACGTCGCCGGACCCCTCGACCTCGTCCGGGGTGAAGGAGCCGCCCTTGAACTCGTTGAAGATCGCGCGGTGCGGCTTGCCCATCACCTGGGCCAGCACGTTGAGGCGGCCGCGGTGCGGCATGCCCAGCACGATATCGCGCAGGCCGAGATTGCCGCCGCGCTTGATGATCTGCTCGAGCGCCGGGATCAGCGCCTCGGCGCCGTCGAGACCGAAGCGCTTGGTGCCGGTGTACTTGACGCCCAGGAACTTCTCAAAGCCGTCGGCCTCGATCAGCTTGTTCAGGATCGCCTTCTTGCCGTTCTCGGTGAACTCGATGCCCTTGTCCGGCCCCTCGATGCGCTCCTGGATCCACGCCTTCTCCGCCGGGTCGGAGATGTGCATGAACTCCACGCCGATCGTCGAGCAGTACGTCCGCTTGAGGATCGCCTTCATCTCGCGGATGGAGGCGAACTCGAGACCGAGCACGTTGTCGATGTAGATCGGGCGATCGAGATCCGCCTCGGTGAAGCCGTAGCTTTCCGGCTTCAACTCGTCGTGATCCTCCAGCCGGGCGATGCCGAGCGGATCGAGGTCGGCGTGCAGATGGCCGCGCACGCGGTAGGCGCGGATCATCATCAGCGCGCGGACCGAGTCGCGGGTGGCCCGCAGCGCCTCGTCCTTGGAGATCTCGACGCCCTTGGCCTGGGCCTTCGCCTTGATCTTCTCGCCGATGACACCCTCGACCGGCCAGTCCGTGTCGAACGCCGACACCAGGTCGCCGTTCATCGGGATCGGCCAGTCCGAGCGCTGCCACGGCGCGCCACGCGCCTCGGCAAGCACCTGATTCTTATCGTCTTTCAGCGCGGAGAAGAATGCCTGCCACTCCGCGTCCAGCGAGTCCGGATCGGTCTGAAAGCGGGCGTATAGGTCTTCGAGATAGGCGGCGTTGCCGCCGTAGAGGAAGGACGTCTGCCGAAACGCGTCGTTCGGATCCTGTGATGCCATCGATTTAACGCTACGGGGCCCCGTAGGGCCCCCTCCTTGTCCTGCGCCGTGCCGTCCGCAAGATGGCGTCACCGTCCTGCGGACGCAACATATCCAAACACATCCAGGCCCCGCCTTCGAGGCCTAGCGAGCATTTCCGTCCAGATCACTCGAAACCGATCGCATGGATCGGCTCGGGTGGAGGCCCCAGGGGCCTTGTTCGCCAGCCCGGCGGGGACGCCGGACCGCATCTCGTCGCGGTCGCCGCATCGCGTCCGCATACGTGCACTCAGCCCTTCAGCAGGGCCGACAGCGTCTTGCCGAGCTGCGCCGGCGACGGCGACACCTTGATGTCGGCCGCTTCCATCGCCGCGATCTTGTCTTCAGCGCCGCCCTTGCCGCCGGAGACCACGGCGCCGGCGTGGCCCATGGTGCGGCCCTTCGGTGCGGTGCGGCCCGCGATGAACCCGACCATCGGCTTCTTGCGGCCCTTCTTCGCCTCGTCGGCGATGAACTGGGCGGCTTCCTCTTCGGCCGAGCCGCCGATCTCGCCGATCATGATGATCGACTCGGTCGCGTCGTCGGCGAGGAACATCTCCAGCATGTCGATGAACTCGGTGCCCTTGACCGGATCGCCGCCGATGCCGACGGCGGTCGTCTGGCCGAGGCCCTCGTTGGAGGTCTGGAACACCGCCTCGTAGGTCAGCGTGCCGGAGCGCGAGACGATGCCGACGTTGCCCTTGCGGAAGATGTTGCCCGGCATGATGCCGATCTTGCATTCCTCGGGCGTCAGCACGCCGGGGCAGTTCGGACCGATCAGCCGCGAGCCCGACTTGTCGAGCTTCGCCTTCACCTTGACCATGTCCATCACCGGGATGCCCTCGGTGATGCAGACGATCAGACCGATTTCGGCGTCGATCGCCTCCTCGATCGCGGCAGCGGCACCCGCCGGCGGGACGTAGATGACGGAGGCGTTGGCTCCGGTCCGGTCCTTGGCCTCGGCGACGGACGCGAAGATCGGCAGCTCGACGGGATTGCCGCCAGCCGTGCCGTGCCACTTCTCGCCGCCCTTCTTGGGATGCGTGCCGCCGACCATCTGGGTGCCGTAATAGGCGAGCGCCTGCTCGGTGTGGAAGGTGCCGGTCTTGCCGGTCAGACCCTGCACGATCACCTTGGTGTTCTTGTCGACGAGAATGGACATAACGTGCCTTCTTTACCTATGCATCAAGTCGCGAAGTAACGCCCCGGGCGCGGCCGTCTCATCACCCTGGAGACAGCCGGCAGCCGGGACCCGCAGACCATCGTTACTTCACGGCCGCGACGATTTTCTTGGCGGCGTCATCGAGGTCGTCCGCCGCCGTGATGGCGAGGCCGCTCTCGTTGAGGATCGCCTTGCCCTTGTCGACGTTGGTGCCCTCGAGGCGCACCACCAGCGGCACCTGCAGGCCGACTTCCTTCACCGCGGCGACGACGCCCTCGGCGATGATGTCGCAGCGCATGATGCCGCCGAAGATGTTGACCAGGATGCCCTTCACGTTCGGATCGGCCGTGATGATCTTGAACGCCGCCGTGACCTTCTCCTTCGAGGCGCCACCGCCGACGTCGAGGAAGTTGGCCGGCTCGGAGCCGTACAGCTTGATGATGTCCATCGTGGCCATCGCCAGGCCGGCGCCGTTGACCATGCAGCCGATGTCGCCGTCGAGCGCCACGTAGGCGAGATCGTACTTGGACGCCTCGATCTCCTTGGCGTCCTCTTCGGTCTCGTCGCGCAGCGCCTTCATGTCGTCGTGGCGGAACAGCGCGTTGCCGTCGAACGAGCACTTCGCGTCGAGCACGCGCAGGCGGCCGTCGGTCATCACGATCAGCGGATTGATCTCCAGTAGGCTCATGTCCTTCTCGGTGAACGCATTGTAGAGGATCGGGAACAGCTTCATCCCGTCCTCGCGGGCGGCGCCCGTGAGTTCCAGCGTGTCGCAGAGCTTCGCCGCGTCCGCATCGGTCACACCGGCCACCGGGTCGATCGGCAGCGTGAGGATCTTCTCGGGCGTCTCCTCGGCGACGGTCTCGATGTCCATGCCGCCCTCGGTCGAGGCGACGAACGCCACCTGGCCGACGGTGCGGTCGACGAGCAGCGAGAGATAGAGCTCGCGGTCGATGTCGGCGCCGTCCTCGATATAGAGGCGGTTGACCTGCTTGCCGGCGTCGCCGGTCTGCTTGGTGACGAGGGTGTTGCCGAGCATCTCCTTGGAGA
>Ga0207904_1000526_pt1 | contig 14096 bp, 12 predicted proteins | sample MalvirmetaMSP118_FD_184232 | JGI IMG/M metagenome (GOLD analysis project Ga0207904, IMG submission 184232) | Marine viral communities from the Deep Pacific Ocean - MSP-118 (SPAdes) | ecosystem: Environmental > Aquatic > Marine > Oceanic | place: Pacific Ocean | collected 2011-05-30 | reverse complement strand
AGCGGCATCGTGTCGCCGGACCTCGAGGGTGCGACCTCCACTCCCCAGGTGTCGGCGCCGACGAACGCGATGTCCCGCTCGTGAAGCCAGCGCGCGGTCTCCAGCGCCAGCCCCGGCTCGGATGAAAAGAACGTCTCTCGGTCGCGGCGGTCCGTGAACGTCGCGAGCCAGCCGGTGCGGATCAGGAGCAGGTCTCCGGGACCCACCGTCACCCCCGCGTATGCTTCAGCCCGTTCGAGGTCCTCACTCGTGATCGGCTCGTGCGGATCGAGCGCGGTCCGTCGCTGCGAGCGCGGAATGTCGAGGAGTACGCCCCTGCCGGTGATATGCCCCGCAAGGTTCTGCACGCCCAGCCTCGACGCACCCGCCGCGGTGATGGAGTCCAGCGTCACTCCGTTGTACAGCATCCCGTCGTAGGCGACGTGGGCCAGCGCATCTACCTGCGTCGCTGCCTGAAGGTGGAGGAACATGGCGTCGTCGACGTACTGGAAGCCGCCGGGGAACGCCGGTGCGCCGGGTAGCCGTGTCATCACGTGAACGGGATTGCCGCGAGCGCCGACCGCGCGTTGGGGACCGTTCTCGTCGAGTGGCAGCGACAGATCGAGCGTGATGCCGTGACGGATGCTGCGCGCGGCGGCGATGCGTCGCTCAGGGGTCACGAGGTTGAGTGTTCCGAGCTCGTCGTCCGTGCCCCACCGACCCCAGTTGGACAGTTCGCGTCCGAGGTCCCGATAGCTCACGTCGTCCATCCTCCCGGCGCTCGGTAGAATCGTCGGGTTCGGCGCTCCGCCCGCACAGGCTTTCATCTCCGAGGAACCTCCATGACCCGCATCTCCGATTCAGGACTCTCCGTCGCCGTCGTCGGCGCCACCGGCCAGGTCGGGACCGTCATGCGCGAGATTCTCGCGGAGCGCTCGTTCCCGATCGGTGAGCTTCGACTGTTCGCTACCGCGCGATCCGCGGGCAGCGCGGTCGAGTTCGGCGGTCACACCGTCATCATCGAGGATGTGGCGACGGCCGACCCCGCGGGCATCGACATCGCCCTGTTCTCGGCCGGTGCGACGGGAAGCCGCGCACATGCGCCGCGTTTCGCCGCCGCCGGCGCAACCGTGATCGACAACTCCAGCGCGTGGCGGATGGACCCCGAGGTTCCGCTGGTCGTGAGCGAGGTCAACCCGCACGCGATCGGCGAGGCTGTCAAGGGCATCATCGCCAACCCCAACTGCACGACGATGGCTGCGATGCCGGTGCTGAAGGTGCTGGATGCCGACGCCGGGCTCGAGCGCCTCATCGTCTCGACGTACCAGGCTGTCAGCGGCTCGGGACTTGCCGGTGCGCAGGAACTGCTCGGCCAGGTGGAGGGCGTCCTCGCGCAGGGCGACACGTTGCGCCTCGTCCACGACGGATCCGCGGTGGACTTCCCGCAGCCCGAAAAGTACGTCGCACCGATCGCGTTCGATGTCATCCCCTTCGCCGGCAACCTCATCGATGACGGTCTCAACGAGACTGACGAAGAGAAGAAGCTTCGTAACGAGAGCCGCAAGATCCTCGAGCTGCCCGAACTCCGGGTGGCGGGCACCTGTGTGCGCGTCCCCGTGTTCACCGGCCACTCGCTGAGCATCAACGCCGAGTTCGCGCGTGAGATCACGCCCGAGCGCGCTCGCGAGCTCCTGGCCGCCGCTCCCGGTGTCCGGCTCGACGAGGTGCCGACCCCCCTGCAGGCCGCCGGTAAGGACCCGAGTTTTGTGGGACGCATCCGTGCCGACCAGTCGGCTCCCGAGGGCAAGGGCCTCGTGCTGTTCATCAGCAACGACAACCTCCGCAAGGGGGCTGCGCTCAACGCCGTGCAGATCGCCGAGCTCGTCGCTGCGCGCCTGGGCGCCGGCGTCTGAGCATCGGCGGGCGTCCGCGCTCGCAGGTTTGAGGTACCGAGATCTCTTGACGTCGAGACGTCTGCTCGGTCGCCCGTAGACTTATCCGGTGACCGAACCCGTCGACGTCCTGCTGATCGGTGGCGGTGTGATGAGCGCCACCCTGGGCACCTTCATCTCCGAACTCGAACCCGACTGGACCATCGAGGTGTATGAGCGCCTGGGCGATGTCGCCCTCGAGAGCTCGAACGCCTGGAACAACGCCGGCACGGGCCACGCCGCTCTGTGTGAGCTCAACTACATGCCGGCAGCGGCCGACGGCAGCGTCGACCCCGCCAAGGCGATCTCGATCAACGAGCAGTTCCAGCTCAGCCGCCAGTTCTGGGCATCGCTGGTCGAGCGCGGCATCCTGGACGAACCGTCGACTTTCATCAACTCGACCCCGCACATGACCTTCGTGCGCGGCGAGAAGGATGTCGCATACCTGAAGAGTCGCTACGAGGCCCTGAAGACGCAGCCGCTCTTTGCCGGGATCGAGTACAGCGAGGACTCCCGCGTCATCAACCAGTGGGCGCCGCTGCTCATGCAGAAGCGACTCGCGAGCGACGAGCCGTTCGCGGCGACCCGCGTTCCCGCAGGCACGGATGTCGACTTCGGCGCCCTCACGCGGCAACTGTTCGACAACCTGCAGCATCGGGGCGGACGGGTCGTGACCGACCGACAGGTGACCGGCTTGAAGAAGCTCAAGGACGGCACCTGGGAGGTGTCGTGGCGCAACCAGGTCGGTCGTACGCCGGGTAAGACGCGAGCGCGTTTCGTGTTCGTCGGCGCGGGAGGATGGGCGATCAAGCTCCTGCAGAAGTCCGGCATCCCCGAGATCAAGGGTTACGGGGTCTTCCCCATCGGCGGGCAGTGGCTGAAGACGAGCAACCCGAGCCTCGTCGCGCAGCATCGCGCGAAGGTGTACTCGCAGGCATCCGTGGGTGCGCCGCCCATGTCGGTGCCGCACCTGGATACCCGCGTCGTCGACGGCGAGACCTCGCTGCTGTTCGGCCCGTTCGCGACGTTCAGTCCCAAGTTCCTCAAGCGCGGCTCAATCTTCGACATCATTGCCCAGGTTCGCCCCGGCAACCTGTGGCCGATGCTGAAGGTCGCGATCGATAACCCGAGCCTCATCCGGTACCTCGTCGGGGAGTTGCTGAAGAGCAAGAAGCGCAAGGTCGACAGCCTCCGCACCTTCATGCCCACCGCCAAGGACGATGACTGGATCCTGCTGAACGCCGGTCAGCGGGCGCAGGTCATGAAGAAGGATCCCGACAAGGGTGGCGTGCTGCAGTTCGGCACCGAAGTCGTCAGCTCGGCCGACGGCACGATCGCCGGTCTTCTCGGCGCCTCCCCGGGTGCCTCGACGGCGGTGTCGATCATGCTGAACATCCTGAAGTCGAGCTTCCCCGACCGCATCGGGGACTGGGAGGGCACGCTTCGTGAGCTCATTCCGAGCTACGGGGGGCATCTCAACGGCGACCCGGATGCCGCGCGGCAGAGCCTCGCCCACACCGCGAGCAGTCTCGCCCTGAAGGCGTAATCGCCGCCCCTCCGCTGAGCTGAGATCGATCGTGGCCAAGCTGTACTTCCGCTACGGAGCGATGAACTCCGGAAAGTCGACTGCTCTCCTGCAGGCGGCGTATAACTACGAGGAGCGCGGTCAGCACGTGCTGTTGGCCAAGCCCGCGATCGACACGAAGGAAGCCGATCACATCTCGAGCCGGCTCGGCGTGACCCGTTCGGTGGACTTCCTCATCCCGCCGGTTGCGGATCTTCGGGCGTTGTTCGCGCACCACCGCGGTGAGCTGGTGCGCCGGGAGAACGAAGCGCTCGTGCCCGAAGCCGATGGCCGTCGTACGGATGTCGCCTGCTTGCTCATCGATGAGGCGCAGTTTCTCACCCCCGAGCAGGTCGATGATCTGTTGCGAATCGTGGTGCTCGACGGGGTCCCGGTGCTCGCCTACGGCATCCGGACCGACTTCCGCACGCAGGCGTTCCCGGGCTCGAGACGTCTCCTCGAACTCGCGCACTCGCTCGAGGAACTCAAGACCATCTGCCGCTGCGGCCGCAAAGCGATCTTCAATGCGCGTCTGGTCGGTGGGCGGTTTGTCTTCAGCGGCGATCAGGTAGCCATCGACGAACTGTCCACCGAGCGGGTCACGTACGAGTCCATGTGCGCGGAGTGCTACCTCCGCGAATCCGGCGGCCGGATCGACGGTCGCTGAGTCGCTGAGGCGCCGGCGTAGGCCACGCCTCAGGCGTTAGCCTCCGCAGCGCGCTGCCGGGTCGGCAGCGGCACGAGCATTGACGTCGTGCGCTGATACTGCGTGTAGGCCGGGTACTTGGATGCCGAGATCGACTCGGTGAACACGGTCGAGCCGATGAACAGCACGGTCAGCAGCGCCGCTCCGATGACCGTCCAGTTGACGACACCGCCCCACAGGCCCGCGCCCGCCGTGACGGCGGCTGTCGCGCCCAGCCCGTAGAGGGCCCACCACTGCGCCTGCTCGAAGAAGAAGTTCGGGTGACGGCTGTAGCGCCACAGGCCGGTCGTGAGGAAGCCCGGCTCGAGTGTCCCGCCGGCTGCCTGCTTGGCCTTGTGGAAGTCCCACTGCTGCTGATCGGCGATGAACTCTCCGATCAGGAACAGGGCGAACAGCACGGCGAACGCGGCATCCCACCCGGTGAAGGGGGTCGGGTTCTGCCACGCGATGAGCGCCGGCAGCGAGATCAGCACGAGCAGCGCGTTCTGGTACAGCACGATGAAGAAGATGTTGAACAGCTGGAACTGCCAGGGTGCCATCCGGCCCCGCAGGATCGCCCAGCGATAGTCCTCCATGCCGGTGTAGCCGCCCTTACGGGCGAAGTTGAAGGTCAGGCGGGCACCCCACGCGGTGACGAGGATCGCCATGACGATCAGCCGCGTCGCTTCTTCGCCGGACACGAGTGCCGCGATCGCGAACACCCAGACGTAGACCGCCGGAACGACCGACCACAGCCGGTCGACCCACGACGTGTCCTTCGTGATGAGCGAAGCGACCCAGCAGAAGACCGAGACGGCGGCGGCGATGCCGAGGACGATGAGCAGGGGATCCATGCCCCCACGCTAGCGTCGGAGGCACGGTTTCGCGCAGTCATCCCGCGCGCGCGTTTGGCGGTGGTCAGACCACTCGGTAGCCTGAGGCGGACGAAGGAGTGCCTGTGACGGATGCCCCGGCCAAGGCCTGGCGGATCGTGCTCGATCGGATCGAGAGTGATCTGATGAGCGGAGAACTCGGTCCCGGCGACCGCCTGCCGCCCGAGCGCGAGTTGGCGACGACCCTCGGTGTCGGCAGGTCCAGCGTTCGTGAGGCGCTGCGGGTGCTCGAAGTCATGGGACTGATCCGTACCGGCACGGGTTCGGGACCCACCGCCGGTGCCATCATCATCGGCACCCCGACCGGCGGGATGTCGGCCCTGCTACGGCTGCAGCTGGCGGCGCAGAGTTTCGCGATCGACGATGTCGTCGACACCCGTATCGCGCTCGAGTCGGCGGTCGTGTCAGACCTCGCCGCCGCAGACGACGCCGACCTCGCTGACGTGCACCGCGTGCTGGGGGCGATGGATGACGAGTCGCTGACACCGGCGGAGTTCGTCGCCCTCGACGCCCAGCTTCACCTGGCGCTCGCCGAGGCCGCGGGCAACGGCGTCACCGTGGCCATGATGGGCGGACTGCGCGACGCGATCGAAGGATATGTGGCGCGCGGCATCCGTCGAATCACCGACTGGGATGGCGCGGCGGCCCGCCTGCGGCACGAGCATCACCGCATCGTCGACCTCATCGGGCAGGGACAGGCTGACGCCGCCCGCGCGGCCGTGAACGACCACATCCGCGGGTATTACGCGACGGTCACCGCTCCGACGGAGTAGGCAGCGTCGGGATGAACCCCTCGAGGAACTCGGCGGTGTCTTCCCAGCCCTCGACAGCGTGGCAGGCGACGCCGATCGCCAAGACCGGGTAGTCGTTCCCGTCCGGATCGAGGCGGTCGCCGACAAAGAGCATGTCATCGAGCGGGATGCCGGTCTGATCGGCGAGCTGGCGCATCCCGTAGGCCTTGTCGATCCCCCGCGCGGTGATGTCGACCGAGGTCGACCCGCCGGAGCGCACCTCGAGGTCGGGCAGGCGAGCGGCGACCGCCGCCCGGAGCGTGTTCTTCTTCTCGCCGGTCGGGTCCCAGGTCATCTTGGCGTCAACGGGCGCCTGCTGACCGAGCGCTGAGAACGTGATCTGCGAGCCGCGGTCTTCGAGGATCTCACCCCAGGGCTCGGACTCCCAGAGCCCGAGACGCTTGGCTTCTTCCTCGACGGCGGTGAGGGCACGCTGCTTCTGGTCGTCGGTCAGGGAGTGCGCGTAGACCGTGTCGATGCCGTCCGCCCCGAGCCGGTAGTACTGCGTCCCGCAGGTCGGAAGCAGGTGCAGCCGCGCGAGTGTGTCGGCGGAGGTCTCGGGAAGACGGTCGACGACCTGCATCGTGAACTGCGCGAGCTGCCCGCCCGAGATGATCGCCACATCGACGCGCTCGGCGAGGGCCACGAGCAGATCGCCCATACGCGGGTCGATCGAGCTCTTGGAGGGTGCCAGGGTGTCGTCGAGGTCGAACGCGACCAGGCGGGGAGGGGTGGCCATCAGGATCCTTCCGGGAGGGGGCGACGACACCGTCAGATCTACATGGTCGATCTTGCTACATGGTCGGGGTGCGCCCCATCGCGCATTGTCGGGGTGCGCCCCAGGGCCACTCCACACGCCGCTTCGCGTCGTGCGGAGCCTCGGGCGCTGGGGGCCCGGTAGCCACCGCGATCATTGTCTTGCGGGAGCCGACCTGTAGTCGACTCCCGCAAGACAATGCGTCGGGGTGACAGGATTTGAACCTGCGGCCTCGTCGTCCCGAACGACGCGCGCTACCAAGCTGCGCCACACCCCGTGGCAACCCTCCGAGTCTACCCGATCAGCGCTCGCTGCCCGAACCGCCGTCGGGTGCGATCTGGGTATCAACCGCGGTAAGGGTGAGCAGCGACACCTCGGGGCGGCACGCGAAGCGCACCGGGGCGTAGATCGAGTGGCCCACCCCGGCACTGACGTTCAGCGGCACAGAGCGGCCGTCTGCCGTCCAGGTGCTCAGGCCCCGCGCCTGGTCGAGGGGAATGTCGCAGTTGGCGACCAGAGCGCCGAATCCCGGCATCCGCACCTGGCCGCCGTGCGTGTGGCCGGCGAAGATCATGTCGGCGCCGAGCCCTGTGAACGTGTCGAGCACGCGCCGGTACGGGGCGTGGCTGACGCCGAACGTGAGCGCGGGGGACTGCGCGGCCAGGTCGGCAACGAGGGGCGGGAGCACGTCGAGCCGATCCCAGTGGCGGTGGGCGTCGCTGACGCCGAACGCGGCAATCAGCCGGTCGTCCGCCGTGAAGGACGCTGCCGCGTTGTTGAGTTCGTGCCAGCCCAGCTCGCTCTGCAGATAATCGTCGAGCGCTCCGACGTCGAGGCGTTCGGGCTTGGGTACCGAGGTAGAAGGGCCGGAGAAATACAAGAGGGGATTGCGGGGGAGCGGGGCATCGTGATCGTTCGAACCGTGCACGTAGACGCCCGGGATACCGCGCAGCGGGTCCAAGGCGGCGCGCACACCGGTCAGCCCCTCAGCGTGCCCCAGGTTGTCGCCGGTGTTCACGATCAGGTCAGGACGGAGCTCCTCAGCGAGTCCCGCGAGCCAACGCTGCTTGCGATGCTGCCACGGCGCCATATGGATGTCGGAGATGTGCAGGATCCGCAGCGGAGTTGACCCGGCCGGCAGAATGCGCACGTCATGACGGCGCACCGTGTAGAGGTAACGCTCGATACCGATGCCCCAGACGGCGGTGCCGACGCCGACCGCCCCCACAACCCCGAGGGTCGTGAGGGCGGTGCGTCCGAGCGGTGAACTCACGGCGTGGGCGCCGGTGTGGGAGCCGGTGGCGCCGCGCAATTCACGTTGATGTTCACGGTAGAACCACGCCCGACCATGGTGCCCGCGCCGGGACTCGTGCCCGTCACGGTGGCCGTTGCCGCCGGGTTATTGCACGTGCCGCCGGTGACGTTCAACCCCGCGCCCTGCAACGTGTTTCGTGCCTGCTCGACCGAACCGCTGACGGCGGGGATGATCACGCCTTGGCCATTGCTCGGCCGGATCGTGACGGTTGTGCCGCCCGGGACCTTGCCGCCGGCGGGGTCCTGCTGAGCGACGATTCCGGCACCCTCGGTGGAGTCGACGGCGTCGCCGACGATGACTTCGAATCCGGCATCCTCGAGCACCTTGGTTGCTTCGTCGATGCTCTTACCGAGGACGCTCGGAAGGTCGTAGAGCACGGTCTTGGTGAGGTTCGGATCCGGAGCGGGGAACCCGTCGCCACCGTACAGTGCGTCGGCGGCAGCCAGGATCGGTCGTGCTACCGAGTGTCGCGTGTAGAGGTGGTTCCACGGCCACCGGTCGACGTTCGCGTAGCCCTGCGAGTTGCCAACCCAGACAGCGGTCGTGACGTTCGTGCTCGATGCGACAAGCCACGTCTGCTTTGCCTCGTGGGTACCTGTCTTGCCGAGCAGCGGTGTTCCGTCGTACGGGTTGGATGCGCGGCCCGAACCGTTGTTCATGACGCCCTGCAGCGCGTAGGCGGCTGTTGCGGCGATATTCGGTTCGAGCACCTGCGTGCAGGATGCCTCGGGAAGGGCGACCTCGTTGCCGTTGGCGTCAGTGATGCGATCGATAGCCTTCGGCGTGCAGTAGACGCCGTTGTTCGCGATCGTCGCGTACGCAGCGGCGACATCGATCGGCGGAATAGCGTTCGACCCGAGAATCTGGAACGGCACCTCGACCGGAACCACACTGCCGTCTCCGAGTCGGACACCCATCTTCTCGGCGGTGTTCTGGATACCGCAGAGATCCAGCTTCGAGGCCATCGCGAGGAAGCCCGTGTTCAGGGAGTCTGAGGTGAACCGCATCGGCGTTCCCACATAGCCGGGGTTCTTCGCGAAGTTCTGAATGAGCGCATTGTTGGAGATATCGCCGGTGCAGCTGTTGCGGAAGTTCTTGAAGATCTGCGCGCGCCCGTTGATCACCTCGTTGACGGAGTGGCCCTCCTGGAGCCACTCGAGCAGGGTGAAGACCTTGAAGGTCGACCCGCCCTCGAATCCGTTGGAGCCGCCGTACTTTATGTTGCCGGCGTACACGAGCGACGAGAAGTTCGGGTCGTCCTTGATCGTCTCGCTGAAGTTGGTGTTCTGCGTGATCTCGAGGATGCGGCCGGTCTTCGTCTCGATACTGGTGGTCGCAGCGCCCAGGCGCCCCGTGTCGTCATTCGTGTACCCGTCGATGGACGAGGGCACGTTGTCAACCATGGCCTGTTCGGCGGCTTGTTGCAGGCGCTTGTCGATCGTCAGGTAGACGTTGAGGCCGCCCTGCTTGAGGAGCTTCGTGCGGTCCTCCCGGGTCGCGCCGAAGGCCTCGTCGTTCTCCATGATTCCGCGCACGTACTGGCAGAAGTACGCGGCTTTTCCAGGCACGATGCCGCAGCCGGTGTCAGCGGGGGTGATGACCGGCGTGATCGGTTCAGCGATGGCAGCGTCGTACTCTTCCTGGGTGATCTTGCCGTCGGTGAGCATCCGGCCGAGAACGTATTCCTGACGTTCCTTCGTCAGGGAGTATCCGTCGGCCGCGCCGTTGATCGGGTTGCCGTCTTTGTCGGTCCACGAGCCGTCCGGTCGGTCGATGCGGTAGAGGTTCGGTGTCTGCACCATGCCGGCGAGCGCTGCGGCCTGTCCGAGGGTCAGGTTCGCGGCGTCGACGCCGAAGTAGTAGTGCGCAGCGGCGCCGATGCCGTAGTTCTGACCGCCGAAGTTGGCGATATTGAGGTAGCCCAGCAGGATCTCGTCCTTCGAGTACTTCTGCTCGAGGGCGATCGCGTACCGCATCTCCTGCAGCTTCCGCTGGTACCCCTCGGTGCCGCTGGCGACGGTCGCGTCCGTGAAACACGCGTCCTTCGCGGCATCCTTCTCTTCCTGCGTCATGTCGGCGGTCTCGCCGGTTCCGACCTCGGCCTCACACTTCTGGATGAGGATGTTCTTGACGTACTGCTGGCTGATGGAGGATCCACCACCCTGCGAGCCACCCCCGATGACGGCTCGGGCGGTGCCGACGAGGTCGATTCCGCCGTGCGAGTAGAAGTTCTTGTCTTCGCTCGAGAGGATCGCGTCGTACATGACGGGGGCAACCTCATCGAAGGCCACCGGATCGCGGTTCTGATCGTAGAACTGCGTCATGACCTCGTACTCACCCGTGTCGGGGTTCATCCAATAGAAGGTCGTCGGCAGCATCAGCTCGTCGATCTCGAGCGCGCTGGGAAGATTGTCGAAGAGCGTGATCGCGCTGGATGCCGCGGCGCCAGACAGTGCGATCGCCGGCGTCACGGTGGCAGCGACGAGGACTCCCGCAACGGTGCTGAGGCCGACCACGCCGAGGAGGCCGCCGAGCACGCCGCCCGCCGTTCGTTTCGTTTCAGGCATAGGCTTGATGCTAAGGGAGCTTCCTGTGCGAAGGCTCGACAGCCTCGCGCGCGCCCGCGAGATCGCGGCGCGAGGGAAGCACCCGTTCCCTCGCCCTCACCGACCACTCCGGGAGCCCCGATGATCACGTGGGAGTACATGACCACGCCGCTGCTGATCCACAACACGGCAGCCATCCTCAACAACTGGGGCAAGCAGGGGTGGGAGCTCGTGCAGGTCGTGCCCGGCCCCGAGGGTGGCCTCGTCGGATACTTCAAACGTCCCACCGGCGGCGGTGCAGCCAACGCCGGTCTCGATGCGGCAGCCACTGCCGCCCAACAGTTCGGAGAATGACTCGATGAGCCTTTCCGCCCGCCTCGCAGAGCTCGGTATTGACCTTCCGGAGATTGCACCGCCGGTTGCCGCATACATCCCGGCAAAGGTCCACGGTGACCTCGTCTACACCGCCGGACAGTTGCCGTTCGTGTCGGGCGCGCTGCCGGCCACCGGCAAGGTCGGCGACGGCCACGGTCTCGTACCGGCGGCGGATGCCGCATCCTATGCACGGCAGTGTGCGCTCAACGCGATCGCTGCCGCCGCGGATGCCGCGGGCGGCGTGGACAAGCTCACCGGCGTGCTCAAGGTGACCGGATTCGTGGCATCCGTTCCGGAGTTCACGGGCCAGCCGGGCGTCATCAACGGGGCGAGCGAGGTGCTCGGCGAGGTCTTCGGCGACGCCGGCCGCCACGCGCGCTCCGCGGTCGGTGTTCCCGTGCTGCCGCTGGACAGCCCCGTCGAGGTCGAGGTCATCTTCACCCTCGCCTGAGGCGTACGAGCGAGCGCTCTCGCGCGGCGCGCTGACCTCACGAGCGTAGGAACTATCCGCGGGGTAGGACGATTCGGTTTTGAAGCGTCCTACCCCGCGGATTTTGCGTACCTTGCGAACACGGTCTCAGGGCGCCGCCTCGGCGGGAGCAGGGTGCTCGTCCACGTCCCGTGAGTTCGTCAGCGTGAGAGATCCCCAGATGGACAGGATGCCGACTGCCACGGCGAGCACGATGAAGATCGTGCGCTCGCCGGCGAAGTAGGAGGCCACGAGTTCCGGGCTCCACACGCCGTCCGGCAGCATTGTCGTCACCAGCACGGCGATGAGCGTCCCGACGACCGCTGTTCCGACGCTCGTCCCGACCTCCTGGGCGGTGTCGTTGAGCGCGGCGCCCATGGAGGTCCGGTTCTCGGGCATGGCTCCGACGAGCGCTACCGCGCAGATCGTCATGACGGTGCGCAGGCCTATCGTCATGACGACCATCGCGACCGCGATGGCAAGGTAGCCGTGCTCCACGCCCCACGCCATCGCCAGCAGGCCGATGACGATGAAGATCGCTCCGACGAAGGCAGCGATGCGGTGGCCGAATCGGCTGGCAAGGCCTTCCGAGATCGGTGTTGCCGCGAACATCGTGGTGATGATCGGGAGGTTGGCGAACCCTGCTTGCATGGGGCTCCATCCCCACGCGTATTGGAAGTGCAGGATGAGCGTGAACATCACACCGGTCATCGCGATGGATGTGCCGACCTGCGCAATGGTCGAGCCCCGGACGGTTCCGTTGCGAAACAGCGACAGGTCGAGCATCGGGGCGGTAGCGGTGCGTTCACGCCAGATGAAGCCGACCAGTCCGAGAGCCGCTCCGACGATCGCACCGATCGTGAGCGGCGAGGACCACCCGTTCTCTACGGCGCTCGTGAACGTGTAGCAGGCGAGCCCGATCGTGAGGATGCTGAGCACCGCGCCGGCGATGTCCAGCCGGTCGCGGGTGAGTCCGTCGGCGCGGTCGGGGGCAACCCCGAAATGCACGCCGATCGCGGCGAGTAGCGCGATCGGCGCGTTCACCAACAGCAGCCAGTGCCAGGAGAAGTGGGTGAGCACCGTTCCGCCGAGGAGGGGTCCGAGCACGAAGCCCGACATGCCGACAACGATCATGATCGTCATCGCCCGCATGCGCAGCGTGTCATCGTCGAAGAGCCGGAAGACAAGGGAGTTGGTGATGGGTGCCATGGCGGCTGCCGCGATGCCCAGCGCCGCGCGGAGCGCAATGAGCTGGCCCGTCGTGCTCACCACGAGTACGCCGAGACTCAGGATGCCGAATGCCGCGAGTCCGATCTGCAGCACGCGTCGTCGCCCGAACCGGTCGGCGATGGAGCCGGCGGTGAGCAGGAGCCCTCCGAATGTGAGTGAGTAGGCTCCACTGACCCATTGCAGAGAAGTGGTGTCGCCGCCGAGATCTCGACCGATCGTCGGGAGCGCAATGGACATCAGGGTGTTGTCGACCATCTCGACGAAGAACGCGAGGCAGAGCGCGCCCAGCGGCAGCCACGCCGCCGTGAGCGACGGATAGACGCGACGCCGAGCTGGAGCAATCGACGTACTCATGTCGGAATCCTTCCTCGAACGCTGTTCGATTACCGAACAACGTTCGATACGATAGAACAATGTTCGGTGTTCCGCAAGATGTGCGGCCGCTGTGGTCTGATGGGGGCATGCCGACTCGCAACGAACCGATCGCCGATCCCGGTGCGGCACCTGGTCGGGGCCGGACGCGGGCTTCTCATTCACTGGACTCCGTGCTCGCAGAGGCGGTAGCGCTTCTTGATGAGTCAGGAGTCGCGGGTCTCACGATTCGTGCCCTCGCGGCGCGACTCGGCGGCGGGCCGGCGAGCATTTACTGGTACGTTTCCGGCCGGGATGAGCTTCTGGATATGGCGGCCGACTCCGTGCTGGCGGGAGTGTTCGCATCCGTCCAGGACGTGGGTGACGAAGATCCGATCGATGACATCCGCGCGATCGCCATCGCCTTGTTCGACGCCATTGTCGATCGCCCGTGGCTTGGCGCCTATGCGCTCCGGGATACCGGGACGCAACCGCATTCGCTCCGGCTCTACGAGAAGATCGGGGAACAGACGCTGCGATTGCCGCTCACTGCGACGCAGAGGTTCAATGCGACATCCGCCATCGTGGGCTTCGTCATCGGCGTCGCGGCTGACATGGGCCACGAACTACCCGAGGAGGTCCTGTCGGGTGAGCTGACTCGGCAGGAGTATCTCGAACGCGCGACCGCGGACTGGCGCGCACTGGATGAGGGCGAGTTCCCCTTCATCCACCACATCGTCGACGAGTTTGCCGAGCACACCGACCGCGTTCAGTTTCGCGCGGGACTGGATCTGTTGCTGGCCGGCATCCGGCTGCAGGCGGGCGTCTAGGCATCCGTCTCGACCGCACGCCGCGCGCACGAGCGTAGGAACTATTCGCGGGGGAGGACGATTCGGTACTGAAAGGTCCTCCCCCGCGGATTTTGCCTACCTGGCGGATGCCGGAACTCAGCGCACCTGGGCGGAGATCACCGACATGACCGCAGTGTCGGCGAGGGTTGTGGTGTCACCGACCTCGCGGCCCTCCGCGACATCGCGCAGCAGGCGCCGCATGATCTTGCCCGAGCGGGTCTTGGGGAGCTCACCGACGATGTAGATGTCGCGCGGGCGGGCGATCGGGCCGATCTGTTCGGCAACCCAGCTCCGCAGCTGCGCCGCGAGTCCCTCCGGAGAGTGCGCCTTGAGGAAGCTCTCTTTGAGGATGACGAACG
>Ga0207904_1000522_pt1 | contig 14119 bp, 15 predicted proteins | sample MalvirmetaMSP118_FD_184232 | JGI IMG/M metagenome (GOLD analysis project Ga0207904, IMG submission 184232) | Marine viral communities from the Deep Pacific Ocean - MSP-118 (SPAdes) | ecosystem: Environmental > Aquatic > Marine > Oceanic | place: Pacific Ocean | collected 2011-05-30 | reverse complement strand
CCGCCGTCCCCCTCCCCAACTTCAGCGGCGCGCGCCGCCGTGTCAGTCCGCGACCGCCGCGGCGCGCTGGAGCGCGCCGATCCAGCGCTCGGCGGCGCGGTAGGCCGCCGGCAGGTCGCCCGCCGCCTCGGCCGCCACCATCTCCGCCAGGCGCGCGCGCTTTTCCGGCGTGTCCTCGGCGATCTCGGCCAGCACGTCGGCCAGCCGCGCATAGTCATCGCCGACCGGACAAACGTCCTGGCAGCGGCGGCAGCCGGTAACGACGCCGGCGCCGCGCAGGATCGACTGCCAGAGATAGAACTGGTCCTTGGAGCGCAGCATTGCCTTCTTCTTCGCCGGGTCCGGCTCGTCGATGATGCGGCCGATATGGTCGGCGAGCGCATGGAAGCCGTGCGGCGAGCGGTAGGTCTGGCAGGCCTCCCAGTCGCGGTCGAAATGGCCGATGACGTCGCCCGGACAGGCCGACAGACAGCGTCCGCACGCGGCCCCGAGGCAGAGCGCGTCGGTGCGCCTGGCGTCGCAGTCGAGCGGCGCGGAGGTGAGCACGGCTGTCAGGATGACGCGCGGCCCGTATTCCGGCGTGAGCAGCATCTGATTGAGGCCAAGCGTGCCGAGGCCGGCTTCCACCGCCGCATGGGGCAGCGACAGGATCGGGCCGAGAGCGGCGCTCGCGTCGCCGCGATAGTCGAGCGGGTCGACGTGGGTCGGCGGAACGATGAGCGCCGGATAGCCCCGGTCCTCCAGCCACAGCACCAGTTCCAGCGAGACGGCCTCGATGGCGGTGAGCGCCAGCTCGTCGTTGTAGTATTTGTGGCGTTCGTCCCACCGGGGCAGCCGCGTGGTGCCGGCCGACAGGCGCTTGGCCAGCACGATCACCCGGTCGGCATCGTAGTCGGAGATGTCCATCGGCCGCTTTGGACGGGACGGATCCGGCGGGTTCTGGTTGAGCGCCGCGGAATCGGCGATGCCGACAAGGTCGGCGCCGAGCGCACGGGCCTTGTCCTTGACGTCGGTGCCGGTGATCGGCTCCTGGAACATGGTGACCATATCGCGTTCTTTCTCAGCGCTCGGTGTCGGGGCCGGCCGGACCGGCATCGGCGGGAGCGGGCTCGGCATGGGCGGCGGCGCGCGCCTTCTGCTCCGCCTTGAAGGCCTGCAGCTGGCGCGCGACCAGACCCTGGTAGCCATCCTCGCCGACCCAGCGGCGGTTCCATTCGTCAAGGCCGGCAATGGGATCGCCCGCCTTGCGCGCCTCCTTGAAGGCTTTCGCCTTTTCCACCTTCTCCGGCGTCTTTTCCGGGATGGTCTTCTGCGGGCCGGCCAGGTGGGCGTGGTAGTCGTTGCCGACCGGACAGACCGCGAGGCAGCGCGGGCAATCGCCGAACGAGCCGACCACCCTCAGCAAGCCCTGCCAGAAGCCGTAGATGTCGCGGCTCTCGACGATCTCCTTGCTGCGCTCCGGATCGTCGGTGTCGATCATCTCCTCGAACACGCCGAGCGATGTCATGAAGCCGAATTCCTGGGCGGCCGTGGCGCAGGCGCGCTTGTCGATGCCGAAATGCTTCACCGCGTCCGTCGGGCAGGAATAGAGGCAGCGCGAACAGGATTCGCCGATGCAGACCTGTTCGGTGATGCGCTGGTCGGGCTCGAGCTCGAGCTCGGTGAGGATGCCGGTCAGGTAGATGCGCGGCCCGAATTCCGGCGTCAGGATGTTGACCTCCAGCCCGAAAGTGCCGAGCCCGGCCTCGATCCCCAGGTGGCGCGTCGACAGTCGGCCGTAGGACGCGGTCTTCAGGTCCCAGTCGGTTTCCTGGGCGGCGGTGACGAAGGACGGATGGCCGTCCCGCTCCAGCGCCTCGGCCAGCTTGTGGGCGATGATATCCATCCGCCGCAGCACCATCATGTCCATATACTGGACGGCGGCGGCCGCCTTCGCCCGAAACACGGCCACCGGAATCCGCGAGACGATGACGATGACGCTCTTGCAGTCCGGCGAGATGCGATCGGGGGTCTGCGGCCAGCGCGGATCCGGCGGAAATGCGTTCAGCGTCTTCGCGCTGGCGATGCCGACCAGATCGGCACCGAGTTCCTTGGCGAGTGCCTTAACGGCGGCGGAATCCATGGAAGGCCTTTCACGGGGTCCGTCGCAGGACCCGGAACACACTCTGGAACCGTTATGATGTCGGTCGGGAGCACCCGCGACTAGCCCGATTCCGCCCCTCTAGCCCAATTCGGCCCGCTGCCGACCATTGCGCCCGGAGCGCCTCCGAACTCGGCAACCTGCCGGTTGTATGCGCATCCACGCTGGACAGAACGGCGGGAAACGACGCACCATTTGCCCGCATGCACCCCCCATCATGCGAGATGCGGATGACCCGAGACTGCATTCCCGTCTTAAACCCGCCCGAACCGCTGTCCCAGCGCGCGGTCAAGGAAGGCATCTCGTCGAGCCTGGCGAAGCGGCACGTCTCGCGCTTCTTCCGGACCCATGATCTGGCGACCGCGCCAGACCTTCCGCGCTTTCGCCACAGCCACGCCACCGTCGGCAGCCTGTCGCTCAACCACCTGACCTATGGCGCCGAGACGACGATCGGCATGCCGCCGCTCCGGGACTTCTACCTGCTGCAGTGGACGCTGGAAGGACGCGCGACCTACCGGCATGAAGGCACCGAACAGACGGCGGATGCGGGCGCGCTCTACGTGGTCAATCCCGATCGCCGCTACGAGAAGACCTGGGGACCCGACTGCACCCAGCTCATCGTCCGGGTGGACCGGTCGCTGCTCGACGAGGCGGTGAGCGAATGGGGCGTGGAAGAGCACGGCTACGTTCTCGAGCCGGTGCTGTTCGCCCCTGCCCCGGCGAAGGAAGGCCCGCGTACGGAGAGCCTGTTTGCGTTTCTGCGCGCGCTGGCCAGCGACGCGCGCGGCGGCCTCGGCTGGGCCCACCCGAGACTGGCTGCGCGTGCCGGCGGCGTCCTCGCCGACCTTATGCTGACCGGCCTCCACCATTCGGCCGGCGGCCGCCTGGCGAGAACCGGCCCGACGCGGCCGCAGGCGCTGGCACTGGCGGAGGAGTTCATCAAGGTCCACGCGCGCGGCCCGGTGCACCTCGACGACATCGCCGAGGCCGCCGGCGTCCGGCCGCGGACGCTGCACAAGGCCTTTCAGCACCATCTCGGCCTGTCGCCCATCGCCTATCTCCGGCAGGTGCGGCTGGACCTCGCCCGGCGCGACCTGATGGAGGCGGGACGGAGCGGAAGGACGGTGACGGACGTGGCGACCGACTGCGGCTTCGATCACCTGAGCAAGTTCGCCAGCAGCTACAAGGCCCGCTACGGCGAGAGCCCGTCCGAGACCGTGCGCCGGTTCCGGACGGGGTGAACCGCCGCCGGGTTCAGCCGTGCGCGGTGCCGTCCGCGGCCTCGCCGGCGGCAAAGCGGTGGAACAACGCACCGACCAGCCCCCCGAGCAATGCCCACGAGAGCAGCGTCGTCATCAGCGTTGCCACCACGAAGCGGTGCTCCAGCGCTTCCGGAACGGCGGTCTCCATCCCGACGAGCATCGGCGCACCGATCAGATGCGGAACGGCAAAGACGACAACCGCCGCAGCGGCGGCCATCGGCGACCGGACGAAGGCGACCAGCCCGAGGCTGACGGCGGTGGCGACCACGGTGCCGATCCACCAGGTCTGCCGTGCGACCAGTTCGGCCGCCGGCGTGCCGGGCAGCTCCGGCGGAAGACCCAGCGCCGGCGCCCACGAAAAGACGACGAAGCCGGCAAGGCCCCATAGGAAGCCCTCGCGCCAGGTAATGGAGCGCCGCGACAGCACCAGCCCGGCCGTGAGCAGCAGGCCGAAGCCGACCTGGGTGATGACGTTGAAGAGCGCCGTGTAGACTGTTCGCTCGATACCGTCGGACGGCGCCCAGAACACCGGCTCGTGGGCATGGGCCGGCGCTTCGGCCTCGACGGGTGCGGCGCCGTGCGCGTGGCCAGCGGCGCCGTGGTCGTGGGCAGTTGGGCCGCCGTTCTCATGGACCTCGGCGGCGAGAATCAGCGGCACGGTTCCGAACTGCTGGACGACGGTCACCGCGAGCCCGACGAGCAGGCCCGCGAGCACGGCTGTGAAGACAATGGGACGGAAGATGGACATGAACGGCTCCCTATGGGCCGCGACGCACGCCGGCCGCACCCCGAGCGTCTCCGGTCCGGGATCTCGCCCGGCGTCGGAGAAACGGCTCAGACTGCCCGCTCCGGCGCTGCCTTTCCCCCGCGATCAGGCATCGATGCCGATCGGAAAAGCGTCCGGAGCGCCCGACGGCGCGGCCGACATGATGACATGAACGACGCCGGCCCGCACGCAGCGGCAACCGAACGTCGCGATGATCCCAGACCCGGTCGCGCGACCGGTGTCAGTGACAGGGGAACGCGTTGGAATGCCGCATGTCGTGGGCGGCGTTGTGCACGGCAGGCAGCTGGGTGAACCCGGCCACACCGATGACGAACACGCCGAGGAGCATCGCGGACAACGCCTGGACGACGGCGCTGGAGGACCGCGAAATGCGGATGGACGAGGAAGCGGCGGAAGACGACGACATATTGACCCTCCCGGTCAAGCATGGACGAGGACTGGCCGGACGGCTGTCCGACCCGTATTGCGCTTGGCAGGTCTCCTGGCTTGCGGGTCGACGGGTCCGTTCAGCCTTCCCGGCGCGAGGCCAGTGGCAGAATCGAACGGACACTCACCGCTCACAGTTGCGGGGGCAGCCACGGTCTCGGCCCCTTTTGGGTCGTCCTCACCGTGTTCCCTTTTCATCCCGGGGACTCTCGTCCCTCAGGAACCAACGCACCGCCGAGAGAAGCCGTTGCACCGCGTCATGTCAATCCTGGGGGACGTCGGAGGCCCGTTTCAGATCGCGACTGGTGAGGTGAAAGCGGGCATCGGAGGGCAGCGCGGCCCGGGCGATTTTCGTCCGGGCGGCGGCGAGAAACAGCGGACGATTGGCGGAGAAAAAGGCGAGGCACGCCTCGGGCGTCGCGGCGCCGTCGACCAGCGTGCGGAACGCCAGCCGGTGAATCACGCAGGCGCCGGCATCCACGGCAAACTCGAGCGAATCGATATCGGCGCGCCAGACGGCCGGAGCGGACCGGGCGGCGCTCACCGTTCGCAGCGATAGAGGCGGACGTCGGGCGTGCCCGCCCAGGCGACGAACACCTTGCCGTCGACGATCCTGCCGGTGAGTGTCGCGTTGCCCGCCGCGTCGCCACCGTCACGACACTGGATGCCTTCGATCCGGAAGGCGCCGTCGGCGCGGGAGCGGACGCCCTTCACCTTGCACTCGAACGGACCGATGGCCACGCGCGAGCGGGAGATCTCCGCATCCATGCCCTGGCAGCCGGGTCCCGTCGCGTACTCGCCAAAGAACTCCTGGGCCTGGACCGCCGGGGCGGCCAGCACCAGGAGCGCGAGAACGGACACGCGGACGATCATGGGCATCGCACTTCGTCGGAGGGAACGGCGAAGGCCGCTACTTCTCCACGAAGGCCTTCTCGATGACGAAATGGCCGGGCTTGGCGTTCGAGCCTTCCTCGAAGCCGCGCTCCTCCAGCAGCTTGCCGCAGTCGGCCAGCATGCCCGGGCTGCCGCACAGCATGACGCGATCGGCCTCCGCCGACAGCGGCGACAGGCCGAGGTCGGAGGCGAGCTTGCCGGTCTCGACCAGCTCCGTGATGCGGCCGCGATGCTTGAAGGGCTCGCGGGTGACAGTCGGGTAGTAGAGCAGCTTCTCGCGGGCGAACTCGCCCATCAGTTCGTGATCCATCAGCTCGGCGACGATCTTCTCGCCGTAGCCGAGCTCGCGCACCTGGCGGCAGCCGTGGACGAGCACGACCTTGTCGAAGCGATCGTAGGCTTCCGGATCCTTGATGACCGACAGGAAGGGCGCCAGACCGGTCCCAGTGCCGAAGAGATAGAGCGTCCGGCCGGGCTGAAGCGCGTGCTGGACCAGCGTGCCCGTGGCCTTCTCGCCGACCAGGATCGGGTCGCCCTCGGAAATGTTGCGCAGTCGGGAGGTCAGCGGGCCGTTCGGCACCTTGATGGAGAAGAAGGACAGCTCCTCCTCGTAGTTGGCGCTGGCCATCGAATAGGCGCGCAGCAGCGGCTTTCCGTCGACCTTCATGCCGATCATCGTGAACTGGCCGTTCTCGAAGCGGAAGGTCGGGCTGCGGGTCGTCGTGAAGGAGAACAGCGAATCCGTCCAGTGGGTGACGGAGAGAACGCGTTCCTCGTTGATGGCGGCCATCAATCTGTCCTTCTGGTCTCGCGGCCCCGGCCGCTGCCGCCCGCCGGATGCCGGGCCTGCCGGATCGATCCGTCGGTCGGGTCGAGGTTTCTGGGGCGTGCACCATCGACGGATCGCGCACGCGTGACGGCCTTTTAGAACATCCTTGCCGGGCATGAAAAGGAAAGTCATGCCTTCACACGCCGTCGTGACGGGCAAGTTATGCTCAAGGAATGCGCGAGAAGTCTAGCCGCAGCCACACCGGCGAAGCTTGCGCCAGCTCAAAGCGGACAGCGGCGGGGGCGGCTCGGCATCAGATCGCCTCCGGTCTGGCGGTGGGGGTCGGGACCACGGCGGCGCCCGGGTTGAGGGGCGGCAGCGCGGATGCGGGCCGGCGCCGGTGCGCGTCGCGCCGTGCCGCGTCGAGGGCCTGCGACAGCGCGCGCCAGGCCGCCGGTTCGTCGGCAACGCCATGCCTACCGTAGCGCGCCGCACCGATGGCGGTGAGGGCCGCGCTCACATCCGGGCGGGTGCGCGGATCGGCCCCCTCCAGGCGCTCCGCCCACAGATCCAGGGCGCCATGAACGGCGGGCGCGTCGTGGCGGGCGACCACCGCCCTCAGCATGCCGAAGGCATGAGCCTCCGAGGCAAGCCGGTCCGCCCGCCTGGCGGCCAGGCGGCGCCGGATGCGCGGTGCAAGGCGCGCGGCGGCGACAGCCACGAGGCCGAATGCCAGCACGGCGGCGCCGGCAGCCAGCACGATCGCCCGCCAGTCGCGCGGGGTCTCGTGCCCGGCCGGCGGACCATCGACGGCGATCGGGAAGCCCCCGACGCTGGCCGTTTCGATCCTGCCGCTCTCCAGGTTGTACCAGTCGAGGCTGACCGCCGGCGCCTCGCCGCTTCCCCCGCCCTCGGCGACGTAGGTCACACGTTCGGTACGTGCGCCGCTGAGCGTGCCACGCTCGTCCCTGTCCGTGGTGACGGGTTCGGCCGGATAGGCGGCAACCCCCGGCACGACCGCATCCGGCAGCAGGTCCGGCACGAACATGGACGAGGCGCCGGCGATCCGGGCCGTCACCGTCCGGGTGACGCTGTCGCCCGGCTTCATCGAGCCGGGTTCCCCCTCGACTTCCTGGTCAAGCGACAGGCTGGTCGCGGCGAGGAATGGCTCAAGCCCCTCCGCGCCCTCCGGCACGACGCCCCGGAAGGTGATCGCCCCTGTTGAAAGCGCCGCCTGCGCCGGCTGGTTGGTCTCCGGGTCAGCGTAGGTGACCATTACCTCCTGCGGCGGCAGCGAGAAGGTGCCCGGCACCATCGGCGAGATCAGGTAGCGCCGCGAGACCCCGGCCCAGGTGGCCCCGTCGATCGGCTTGCTGACCGGACCGGTGGAGCGTTCCGGCAACCGCACCAAGAGGTTGGGCGCTTCGAGGCTCGGCCAGACCGGGGGCCTGGGCAGGTAGGTCGGGACGTAGACGGTGAGCCGCAGGGTCAGCGGCTGGCCCGGAACTGTCTCGGTCTCCTCGAAGGTCATCTCCAGGATCGGCGCATCGCCGGCCTTCTCCTGGGCGACCGCGAGCGGGACGGCGCCGGCAAGGGCGATCACGCAGGCAAGGACAGCCGGGAGACGACGCGCGGCGGGGCTCATCGGCTTGCCTCCGGGACCGGTCGCCGAGCCGCCTCGATGGCGAACCGCTGGCGCAGGAAGTCGCCGGTGCGGGTATCCACCGTGCGCATCCATTCGTCCGCCGTCAGCAGGCCGCCGCCCCCACCCTCCTCGGGCACCTCCATCTCCGTTTCCACACCCCGGTTCGCCTCGTTGTCGAGGACCACCTCATCGGCGCCAATGCCCTGCTCCTCGCCGGTGTCGGACTGTTCGCGGGCGCGCTCCACGTAGTCGACGATCGCCCGCGCGACCGCGAGGTTTTCCGCCGCGCCCGGATAGGACGGATCGCGTGCCAGCGCCGCCTCGAAGGCGCGGACGCCGTCGCGGTAGGACCGGCTCTTGATGAAGGCCATGCCCTGGATGAAGGCCGCTTCGGCCGTCTCAACCCGGGTCAGCACCTCGGTGGCCTCCGGGTAGCGACCGGAGCGGTAGAGCGCATAGCCTCGCCACAGCGGATCAACGAAGAGATCCGCGGCACGGCCGAAATCCTTGCGCTCATAGGCCATGCGGCCCTGCTGGTCGGGCGTCAGGAAGAGGTCCACGACCCCGTCCGCCCGGGCCGGACCGGGCACGGCCAGGACGCCGAGCGCCACGACCGCGGCCCAGCGCATGGTCCAGCCGCGGCGGAACCACAGCAGCGTCAGCAGCGCCGCCGGCCAGGCCAGAAGCCAGCCCCGGTCGTCCCAGGGCTGATCGCCGTCTTCCAGCATCGCGCGCCGGTAAGCGGCGTTGAGGGTGCGGTCGAGGGTGCGCACGTCGCTGTCATCGGGCGTCACGGAAACGACGGGAATGCTGCCGAGGACGTCAAGGCCCCGGTCCCGCGCTCCGTCCGGCAGCATGGCCAGCACCGCCAGCGGCGGCATCCCCTCCTGCCGCAGGGCGTCGGCGTCGGCCGGATCGAGCCCGTCGGTCACCAGCAGCACGGCGCCGGGCGCGTCCTGGCCGTCCAGCAGGCCTGCTGCGAGAGACACGGCCGCCACCGCATCGTTGCCCTCCTCCGGCATCACGTCGGGGGCCAGGCCCTCCAGGTACGGAACCATCACCGATGGATCCTCGGTCATCGGAACGACCACGTGGGCGCTTCCGGCGTAGGCCACGAGCGCGGTGCGGGCGCCGGCACGCAGGTCGAGGAGATCCCGGATCTTCTGCTTGCCGCGCTCCAGCCGCGACGGCGCGACATCGGTCTCCGTCATCGATGGCGTCACCTTCAGCGCCACGACGGCCGGGGCAGACTGGGCCACGAACGGGTCCGGCATCCGCGACCAGGTCGGCCCGGCCGCCCCGATGGCGATGAGAAGCAGCGTGGCCGCCACCCCGTCGATGGGCGTCAGGCGCGCACCGCCGGTCCCGCCGACCGTGAGCGCGGCCCGCAGATGCGGCGCCAGGCCATCGGCCGGCACGTCGCCGCGGGCCCGCGCCCGGCGCACCAGCCCCCAGAGGATCAGGATGGCCGGGACCAGGAGCAGCAGCCACGGCCGGATGAAATGAAAGGCCTCCAGGGCGAGGGCGGCGTTGCTCATGCCGCCCTCCCCGGCGCCGCGACGCCGCCCGCCGATGTGCGTCGTTCACGCCGCCGGCTCGCCAGGTGCAGCATGGCCACGGTGCCGGTTCCCACCAGCACGGCCAGCAGCATCGGGAGGAAGACGAGCGACTGGCGCGGCCGGTAGGACAGTGTCTCGACGGTGCGCGGCGCCAGCGCGTCGATACGGTCGTAGACCCCCTCCAGCGCCGCCTCGTCCCCGGCGAAGAAGCTTTCGCCGCCGGTGCGGTCGGCAATCGCCGCCAGGGTGGCCACGTCGACCCGGTCCTCGCCCGACCCATCCGGATCGCCGACGGCAACCGTGTGGATCTCCACGCCGCGCGACGCGGCGATCTCGGCGGCGTTGAGCGGGCTCATCCGGCTGCCCGTATCGGCGCCGTCCGACAGCAGGATCAGGAGGCGGTCATCGATGTCGCTCGCCTCGAAGGTGCGGATGGACAGACCGATGGCATCGCCGAGCGCCGTGTGCGGCCCGGCCATGCCCACCTCCGTGCGGTCCAGCAGGTCGACGACGGTAAGCAGATCCTCCGTCAGGGGGGCCTGCACGTAGGCCTTCGTGCCGAACACGATCAGCGCCATCCGGTCGCCGTCCCGCCGCTCCACGAACTTGCGCACCACGTCGCGCACGCCCGCCAGCCGTTGCACCGGGTCCCCGGCTGCGGCGGCGAAGTCGCGCGTGTCCATGGAGCCGGAAATGTCGATGGCCAGCACGATGTCGCGCGCCGCGCGGGTCACCTCCACCGGCGCACCAATGCGTTCGGGACGCGCCAGCGCCAGCACCAGGAGCAGCCAGACGAGGACAGCCGTTGCCACCTGCAGGCGCGAGCGCGACAGCACCACCGCTCCGGAGCGCGGTTCGGCTCCGGCGGTTTCCACGATCCGGCGGAAGAAGGGGAAGCGCAGGGCCGGAACCCGCTCGCGATGCGGCGGCAGCAGCCAGCGCGCCAGGATCGGCAGGGGCAGGAGGAGCAGGGCCCAGGGTGCGGCGAGGCTGATCATGCCGCCTCCCCGTCCCGAACCGGCCCGTGGCGGCGGACCCAGCGCACCGCCAGCGCTCCGAGGCCCGGCGTCTCCCACTCCGCGTCGCGATAGGGAGCCGACACCAGCGCCTCGCCCGGACCGGACCGGAATCCCGGTCCGCCTCCGGTGCGGTCGAGAAAGGCCAGCCAGGCGGCGCCGGACAGGCCCGCGACCCGCTCGCGGGGATAGGCGGCGAGCGCAGTGCGCCGCAGGATCGGCGCAATCGCCTGGGCGTCATCGCCCGCCCCCGCCAGCAGCGCCAGCGCCTCGCGCCGGTAGGCATTCGCTCGCCGCCGTCGAACCGTCCGGACGACGAGCCAGCCGACCAGGGCGACGAGCAGGGCGGCGAGCACGGCCCAGCCAATCGTTTCCGGCATCATGGAAACCGGTGCGGGCTCCGCCGGCTCGGCAAGCTGGTCGAGAAGGTCGATCAGCGTGGTGACGCTGCGCCCGGAGATGGCCTCGTCGCTCACGGCATCGCTCCGCGCGCCGGGCGCGGCGGCCGGCCCATCAGCCGGAGCACCTGCGGCAGCGTCTCCTCCGCCGACGTCAGCGGGAGAACGGGTACGCCGAGCCGGCGCTGCCAGTCCATCACGGCGGCAAGTCGTCCCTTCGCCATGTCCGCGAGCCGGCGATGGGCGGTGCGGTCGACGGTGTCGATTTCCGCCTGAAGCTCGCCGTCGGAGACCACGAGGCGCAATCCGGCCGGCAGATCGTCCGCGAACGGATCGGAGACCAGGCAGAGCACCAGGTCGTTGTGGCGCGACAGGCCGTCCACCAGCCGGTGGGTGGTCGCGTCGATCTCGTCGAAGTCGCTGATGACGATGATGAGGTGGTTGCGCGGCGCAATGCGGCTGACCGCGCGCAGCACGGCGTTCATGGGCATCGGATCGGCAGGCGGCGTGTCCGGCCCGAGCAGGCCGTTGGCGTTGGCGAGAGCCGCCAGGAAGCGGTCCAAGGCTGCGCGGGTGCGCTCCGGCCGGATCTCGGCGATCGCCCCGTCGCCGAAGACGATGCCGCCCACCCGGTCGCCCTCGCCCGCGATGGCAAAGGCCGCCAGCGCGGCTGCCTCCGCCGCCGTGACCGACTTCATGGCATGGACCGAGCCGAAGAACATCGACATGCGCTGGTCGACGACGATGAGCGCCGGCCGGTCGCGCTCTTCCGTCATCACCCGGACGTGCGGCTCGCCGGTGCGCGCGGTGACCTTCCAGTCGATGGCGCGCACGTCGTCACCTGGCTGGTAGGTCCGCAGTTCCTCGAAGTTGAGACCGCGCCCGCGCATCCGCGAGGCATGGCGCCCGTTGAGCACGGAGCGGGCCGGCTGGCGCGGCAGGAAGGACAGCCGGCGCGCCTCGGCCTCCAGCGCCCTGAGACCGGCCAGCGACACGCGCACGCGCCGGTCGCCCTCGCCGCCTCGCGGCGCCGCCGGCAGCGTTCCGGTTCTCACGCGGGCGGCACGGTCCACCGGTCGTCTCCCTTCACGGCAACGCCACCTGGCGGATCACCTCGGCCACCACCGCATCCGGCGTGACTCCCTCGCCCTGTGCCTCGTAGGTGAGCTTGAGCCGGTGGCGCAGCACGTCGGGCGCGATGGCGCGCACGTCTTCCGGATCGACATAGTCGCGCCCGGCGAGCCAGGCGCGGGTGCGACCGCAGCGGTCCAGCGCGAGGCTGGCGCGCGGGCTGGCCCCGACCTCGATCCAGCGCACCAGATCCTCTCCGAACGCGGCCGGCACGCGCGTCGCGTTCACCAGGTCTGCCATGTAGCGCTCCATGGCCTCCGAGACATGGATGCCGCCGATCTCTCGGCGCGCGGAAAACACCGCGGACTGGGGCACCGGCTCGGGCTTCGGCTTCACGGGCGTGGTATCGCCGGTCGCCGCCGCCGTCGCCGCGATCTCCTCGCCGCGCACCAGCCGGATCACCTCCACCTCATCCGCCACCGGCGGATAGGTGATCATCACGTGCATCAGGAACCGGTCCATCTGCGCCTCCGGCAGCGGATAGGTCCCCTCCTGCTCGATCGGGTTCTGGGTCGCCATCACCATGAACAGCGGCTCCATGGCGTGGGTCGTGCCGGCCACCGTGACCTGGCGTTCCTCCATGGCCTCCAGCAGCGCCGCCTGGACCTTGGCCGGTGCCCGGTTGATCTCGTCGGCAAGCACGATGTTGGCGAAGATCGGCCCCGGCTCGAAGCGGAATTCCGCCCCGGCCTCGCCCTGGTGGTAGACCTCGGTTCCGGTGATGTCGGAGGGCAGCAGGTCGGGGGTGAACTGGATGCGGCTGAAGGCGCAGTCGAGATTCTTCGCCAGCGCCTTGATGGCCCGGGTCTTGGCCAGCCCCGGCAGGCCCTCCACGATCAGGTTGCCGTTGGCGAGCAGCCCGATGATGAGCCGCTCGACCACCTCCCGCTGGCCGATGATCGCCTCGCCCATGCGCACGCGCAGGGCCTCGATCCCGGCCCGCGCCGCGCCCGCCTCACCGTCCGCCATACGCACCTCTCCCCAAACGCCGCAACCGTTGATCGCCGCGTATCATGCACCCGTGCCGGTCGTCCGGTGTGGTCCGGTCAGTTGCCGCCCGGCCAGACCGTCTCCCAGTCGGACTTCATGTCGACCAGCAGCCAGCCGCGCCCTGGCGCCTCGTCGAGCCCGCGGACGAGCCGGCCGACATGGCTGTCGCGGTCGTAGGCGAACTCGCGGTCGCCATCGGTGTGATGCACGATCAGGCCCAGGCGCGGCCCCTCGCCGGCGGTGGTCCACTCCAGCATCTCGAAGTCACCGTCGGAATTGCCGCCGGCGATGATCGGGCGCTTGCCGAGGCGGCTTTCGATGGCCACCGGCTTCCCCGCCTTGTCGTCAAGGAAGAAAAGCCCCGGCTCCTTCATCACCGTCGGCGTGCCGTCCACCACCGCGTAGGAGGCATTGGCGGCGCTGCCGACCACCTGTTCCGGCGGAATGTTGTAGGCCGCCTCGGAGAAGGCGCGGATGAAATCGATGCCGCCGCCGGAGACGATGTAGGTGTCGAAGCCCTCGTCGCGCAGATAGGCGAGAAGCTCCAGCATCGGCTGGTAGACCATGTGGTCGAAGGCCATGCCGGTGGTCGGGTGGCGGGCCGTGTCGAGCCAGGCCCGGGCCTCGGCCTTGAAGGCGTCGGTCGACAGGCCGGAGTGGGTCACGGAGACGATTTCCAGCAGTCCCTCGTCGCCGGCGGCGGCTACGGTCTCCATGTCGCCCGCCGCGGCCGCCTTCAGGAGATCGCTGGAAAGCACGGTCGGATCGTCGGCCGCCAACTCCTTCAGCCTGTCCAGCGCGAACAGGAACTGGAAGTAGACCGGCTGTTCGGCCCACAGCGTGCCGTCGTTGTCGAAGACCGCGATGCGGTCGTCCGGCGTGACGTAGGTGTCGGTGTCCGGATCGGTCACGCCGTCCACGAACGCGATGATGCGCTGCTTCGCCGCCCCGTCGGTCCAGGACGGAAGCGGATCCGCGAAGGCGGCGCCGCTGGTTGCGGCGATGGCGAGGGTGGCCGCGAGCAGTGTTCTGAGCATGGAGGTCCTCCCGCACCTTGCGTGGGCTTCGCGACGGCTGCGCCGGGCGGAGCTGATGCCCCGCC
>Ga0207904_1000518_pt1 | contig 14228 bp, 14 predicted proteins | sample MalvirmetaMSP118_FD_184232 | JGI IMG/M metagenome (GOLD analysis project Ga0207904, IMG submission 184232) | Marine viral communities from the Deep Pacific Ocean - MSP-118 (SPAdes) | ecosystem: Environmental > Aquatic > Marine > Oceanic | place: Pacific Ocean | collected 2011-05-30 | reverse complement strand
GGGAGACGCCGGGCGGTTTTTCGCGGTGATGTTGGCCTTCCGCCGTGCGCAGCGGATCTCACGTGACTGGGCCTACCCCGAGCGGCGGGCAACGATCCTGTCCGATGTCGCGGAGGAGCCGGGATTCGAACCCGGGTGAGGGTGGTCCCCTCAACGGATTAGCAGTCCGTCGCTTTGGGCCGCTCAGCCACCCCTCCATGCGTGTCGTGCGCGGCGGGTGGTGTTGAACCACCGACCCTCCCTTCCGGGTGTGCACCGCCACCATTCACCGGCGCCGCGGCACTGTGACGCAAGCTGGCGTCGCGAAGGTCGCCACCTCCGACAGCAGGCCATTGGGGTGCCCCGCGCGCCGGGTGATCAGTCCTTGCGCGAGACGGCGCGGTACGACGCCGTGGTGGACCCGACCGGGATTGAACCGGCGGCCTCCTGCTTGCAATACAGGCGCTCTCCCAGCTGAGCTACAGGCCCGCGAACGCATCACCGCCCGCTGCCGGGGCACAAGGCCGCCCGGTGCGCGGCGGTGATGCAAGTGGTCCTCGAGGGAATCGAACCCCCGCGTTGCTCGGTGTAAACGAGACGCTCTGCCGCTGAGCTAGAGGACCAGACGCAGGGGCCCGGCGCCGGCCGGACCCCGGTACCCCTGCTGGCCGTGCGTGGCCTACTCGCCGCCGTCTTAGACACCCCCGCTGGTACGGGAGCTTCGGGAATGGCGGAACCCGTGGAGCTGGAGGGAATCGAACCCTCGTCCTAGCCATGGCCTCATGTTCTTCTCCGTGCGCAGCTTGCCTAATCCCTTTCTTGACCCCGGTCGTGGTGCGGCAAGCTGCCGGACCGGCGGGTCTAGTCGCTTCGTCTCGATCGGCGCGGCGCGACGGGCGCGCCGATCATGGTCAGCTCATGTTTGACACCGGAACAGGGTGCGCTGACTCAGCAGGGCCTGTCCCGGTGGACTCACGCAGCGAGGCGGAAGTCGGACTGCTTGTTGACGGCAGTTGTTGGGTGCACAACGGGATTTGCGAGGCCATCGTGCGAGCCTCGGCACGCTTCTCCATGAAGCAATCAGGGCCAGTCGAAACCGGTCAGCCCCGGGTGGTGGTCGCCTCACGGCGATCATCGAGCCCCCTGCCGGATTTGAACCGGCGACATCCGCATTACAAGTGCGGCGCTCTGGCCAACTGAGCTAAGGAGGCAGGCTGATGCTCGCCCTGGCGGGCGTCATCGGCGTGTTTAGTTGTCACGGGAGGCGCGCTTCGGCATGCATCACCACACACGTGAGGTATCGACAGATACCGGTCTCGCTGGGGTCACTGTTTCGCCATGGCCATAGCAGACATCCCTGCACCAACGATGCCAGCGAAGATGAGCAGGTTGCCCCACATCTCGCCGCGCACCGCGATCTGGGCGCCCCAGCCTGCGGCGCAGATGCCGAGGAACACCCCGAAGCCTCCAATGACTATTCGCATGGCACACCTCACTCCTTCAGCGATCTCCACCGACAACTCCCACATGCGCGGTCTGGCCACGCGTTGCTCCCGCACCTGGGCTCGAACCAGGGACCGTCCGGTTAACAGCCGGATGCTCTGCCAGCTGAGCTACACGGGATCAGATGCCCATCACGGGTGGGCATGGTCGCCAGCCGAGGACTTGAACCTCGAACCTCCGCCTTATCAGGGCAGCGCTCTGACCAGTTGAGCTAGCTGACGCGGTGCACCAACACTAGGCAGGGACGTAGCGGTTCAGTGGTGGTAATCGAAGACCACGACGTACTTGACGGGCTGAGCATTCGGCTTCACAGCGTGAGTGGTGAACTCGACGGTGACGGTCGCGTTCTCCGCGGCGGGGCGGGTGACATTCACGAGAGCGTCGTCCCCGCTGTCCCGTACGACGCGTCCCCGAATGTCCAAACTCGTGATCGTCTGGTCGTCCGACATGAGCTTGACCGCCAGAGCCCTGGCCCCTGCCTGCGTAGCATCCTCCCCGTAGACGCGGCGGCCGGCGAACCCGGCGGGTCCGACGACCTCGTAGCGTGTGACCGACTTCCCCTCGGTTGCCACCGCGACCGGCTTTCGTGCCGCGGGGACAGCGGCGATCACCATCTCGACCGCCCCGGACGGCGCGTGCTCCATCGCCAATGACCGAAGCGGGAACGGCACGTGCGCCCGCGAGCTTCTGGCAGCGACGAAGGCGGCGCGAGCTTGGGCGAGCTGGGCGGCGTCGACCCGGACCCTCACTTTCACGGTCTTCACGATCACATCGTCTTGCGCTGCGACAGGGATGACGACGGATTCCATCACGATCCGCGAGTGCGTGTCATCCTCGGACGTGTACCAGGAGAGCGCCTGCTCGCTCATGATCGGCGCCAGGAAGCCGGAGCCGGCGCGAGCGTCAGACCAACGCCCAGCTTCATCATCGCGCCACTTCTGAACAGCAGCGTCCACCATCGCCGACTCGAATGTCCGCGGGTACTCCCAGCGGGCAGTACGCGGCGGAATGCTCTGACGAATCTGCTCAGCCTCGTCAGCAGCGAACTCGATGTGTGCGGTTGCGTGTCCCATGCCGTCCACATGCGCGGTCGCCCCTGGTGCCCGCTCAGGGACTTGAACCCTGAACCTCCGGAACCTAAATCCGGCGCCTCTTCCAGTTGGGCTAAGCGGGCGTGGTGCTCCCACCGGGTGTCGACCCCGGACACCCCTCGCGGGGTACACCGGTTTGAGAGGCGCGCGTCTGCCATTCCGCCATGGGAGCGTGCCGTGATCGTGCGACACCCGCGGGGCGCTTCCCTCCAGCGGACCGGACCTCATCAGACGCGGCGGTGAGAGCGGGGGTCGAACCCGCACGCCCCGCTGAAGGGGCCTTCTGTTTTCAAGACAGCTGCCGTCGCCGACTGTCGGCTGGTCTCACCAGTGCGTTCTCACGCGACGCTCACGGCTCGAGCGTTTCGCCCCTACGGGCTCGTCAGGCGTGCTGAGAAAGGTTGGCCGGCAGGATTCTCGCCTGCGATTCCGGGGTCACACCCCGGCCGGTTGTAGTCCGTGCGCTCACCCCGATCGTCATCGGCGGTTCCGCTTCCGTGCACCTTCACGGCCAACGAGGGACACACGGGGCTTGAACCCGTTACTCCGGTTTGGAAGACCGGCACCTCACCACTTCGGCTTGTGTCCCGTTCCGGGAGGCTGGTTCCGAGATCTCGCCAGAGGTCGTCTCGGCCTGCTCCTCCCGTGATCACACCAGCGGGTACCTCTGGTAACCACCCGCTGTGCTGTGTGATCCGCGGCCCTGACCGGACTTGAACCGGCGACCTCCCGGCTGACAACCGGGCGCTCTTGCCATCTGAGCTACAGGGTCTTGCGGAAGCCGCGTTCCTACGCTCACCGGCCGGGATCGAACCGACCGGTTCGGGGACTCGAATCCCACTCTTCCTCGGGAACCATCCCGCCGAGCCTTTGTCCGCCGCGGTTGGGCGGGGGCAGCTCTCGCCCCTCCCGCCTCACTGTCGATGTAGACGGGCTCATCTCCTACGGCCAGGTCGTCTGCAGCTTCCCTGGCGCCGGGTTCGCGTGCCTGGATGTCTTCAGCACTACCGGTCGTTGCGGTCGTTCAGCGGAGACCAATCCGGGAGCATAGAGCACTCCACCTCACACATGCGCGGTGCGCCCGGTGAGTGGTGCACCCCCAGGGGATCGAACCCTGGACCCACCGGTTAAGAGCCGGTTGCTCTGCCAGCTGAGCTAGGGGTGCCTGGTGCCGGAGGTGGGACTTGAACCCACGAAGCCTGTGGCCGCCGATTTACAGTCGGTTCCCTTTGCCGCTTGGATACTCCGGCGTGGCCCGCGCCCATGGTGGCGCGCGGGTTCTCGGTGTGGGGATGGCGCCCCACACCTCATCACCCCGCCCGGATCGCCCGGGTGGGGTGGTCATCTTCCGCTGTGGTCTTGTCAGGTGGGATTTCACGGTCCCGTCATGCACGCTCCCCGCTCTTACCGTTGCCGGTCGAGGCTGGGGGTGCTCGCAGGGGCGACAGGATTTGAACCTGCGATGCCGGTTTTGGAGACCGGTGCCTTGGGCCGCTAGGCGACGCCCCTTCGGTGTGGAGTGGGTGGCATGAAGAGAGCCCACCGTCTGCCGGGTTTGGCTTACGGTGGGCTCCTCGTGCGATCTCACGGGACTGATCCCGTTACATGGGGGCCACCTGCCGGCCGGTGAACTGGTTCATCCACTGGCGTTTTGCCGGCTTTTGGGCAGCATCAACATCGTGCCCGGCATAGGCCGAGTGCAACGTGATGCTCTGTGACCTCACGGTCCAGTCCTTTCGATCTGCGCCTCGCGGTGCGAAGCCTTTCAGGATACACACCAACCCGGACGTTACGGATTGTGAGTTGGTGCGAGACCCGCCCGTCGTTGTGCCGCGCGACGAGCGGGTCTCGCCGGCGCTCACTAGACACATGCGCGGCAGAGGCCTATGGCAGGTTCAGCTTGCTGTGGACTCGTCCACGAGCCGCTGGTAGGCCGCGGCATGTCCGCGGGTCACCGGGTATCTGTCCAGCCACTTCGAGGAGTAGTTGGTCCGAGGTGCGATCCGGCGGGCGGCCTCCCGGCACACGATATCGCTGCGCTGCGCAAGGCGCACTCCGAGTACGACGAACACGTCGCGCCCGTAGCCAGTGAACGCGTCGTATGGGGTGAGGTTCCCTTCTCGCTGACGGAACTGGCCGCCGAGCTCATCATCATGTTCGACCTCGTTGACGATCAGATATTGCCTCACGTCAGCGCGGTAGCCGACGGTGATCTGGTCGCGGATGCCGCCGTTGGCGCGACCGAGCTCGATGAGGATGTCCCAGACCGGCCCCGCGCCGATGACCCCACCCAGACAGAGGGGGCGGCTAGTCGTGAAATTGCACCTGTGCTCAGGGTCGATGAGCACCAGCGGGCAGCGCGGGCTAGAGGCTGGGGTGGCTCGCAGCTCCTCGAACGTGCGCCGGCGCCGCTCGTCGCGCTCTTCGAGGGTGAACAGGTTCGTTTCCAGCAGCAGGCTCATGTGGATTCTCCGGTCTCCCCCGCCGGGGGTTACCTTCCACATGCGCGGCTACGAGGAGGTCATGTGATCTCAGGGAGGGTGAACAACCCGAGCGCACCGGTCTCCCGGTGGATGAGTTCGGTGATGAGCGCGGCAGAAACGGTGTTCGTTTCGGCGGCCACCGCCGCGGCGAGGGCCTCAAGTTCGGCGGTGGTGGCCGTGGTGATGATCGTTGCGACCCGCATTTCGAGCTCCTCCCGAGACAGTCGGCGGGGTGGGTCGGAGGGCCGACCGCGGGTCTCAGCGTTATCGATGAGAGCGCGGACCGTGGACGCGCCGAATAATCGCCCCTCGAGGATGACGATGTCGTCGCCGCGGCGGTAGTCATCGTCCCCGTCGGGGTGGATCGCGAGCCCAGGAAGGATGAGGGGCCGCCAGCGAGAGTGGGCGATGAACAAGTTCCCACTCTCCGGCGCATGCTCGAACCCGGTCCGTCCGGTGATGACCGCGCCGGGGAAGATGTGGGCGACAATCTGCCGCCAGTGCTCCGCAACGACCTCTTCCAGAGCCGTGCCAACCTGGTCGGTCCACACGCCCCGAACGATGGGCACGATCGCGCCAGATGCAGCGCGGCGCAGACGGGTCGACTCAGAAGGAAAGTCCTCGGCGAAGAGAACCACCATACGTGCCACCTCCGCTCGCGCTGGCGTCGATCGTACAGCCGGGCGCCGCCGGTGACGGGTCAGCTTCCCTTGATCGCACACTCGTCACATAGGTCTCGCCCGCCAACGAGTCCTACACGCGCTCCCGCCACGTCGCGCGCAATCGCCCGACGCGCTTCGGCCGCGGTTCGGGCTGCCCCCATCACCTGCGAGCAGCCGTCGCAGACGATGGCTTTTTCCACGCTCACGGGGTCTTACTCGAGGATCGGCCACGCGAGGGTGTTGAAGAACGCGACTCCCCACAGGAGGAAGCTGAGGGGCGCGACGACTCCGCTGACGACTCCGGCGAGCTGCCCTATGGCTACTTCGACCTGCGCGGTGCGGTCATCTCCCGGCGGAACCGAGTCAGCGAACTCCTGAAACACGCTGATCGCGAGGATGAGCACGAACACGGATCCGATCATGCTCGCGCCGATGAGAACCCATCCCGCTTCCGTGTTGAACCCCATCATGATCACACCGGTTTGGAACCCCATGAGCTCGAGCACCATCAGGAAGGCGAGCGTCTTGGACCCTGGCGCGCTCATCTGTTCGCCGCCCGCGGGCTGATCGGGCGCACCGCGTGGGACTCGTCCAGCTTCACGCTGCCGCCCGCGTGTTGCCAGCCTGGGTGAACGAACTCGATGGCGTGGCCGCAGCGTGCGCACCGGTCCTCAACAAGGTCGCCGAGGCGTCCCGCCTGTTCGGTGATGATCGACACGAGGTGCAGCAGCATGCCGCCTTCGGTGTTTGTCACCCCGTGTTCGTCCCGGTGATTGTCGGCGTATTGCTCCGCCGCCCGAAGCGCCGCTTCCACACGACCGTTGACGTGTCGAGGCGTCATAGCCCGACCATCCCCGCGAACTCGTCGGGGGTGACCGTGCGGACACCGAGGTCGGTGGCCTTCGCGAGCTTCGACCCGGCACCGTCACCGGCCACTAGAAGGGAGGTGCTCCTCGACACCGACCCAGAGGACTTCCCACCGTGCTTCTCGATCAGCTCGTTCATCTCGTTGCGTCCGTACGCTTCGAGCTTCGTGCCCTTCGTGGACCCAGTCACCACGACGGTCATACCCGCCAGGGGCGCGTCGTTGGCGGCCTTCGCGACAGTCGGGTTGATCCCGGCAGCTTGCAGGCGGGTGATCACGTCACGGCTAGCTTCGAGGCCCTTGTGGATGACAGTGGCCCGTTCGGGGCCGACACCGTCCACATCGAACAGGTCCTCGCTGGTGGCGGCCAGGAGCGCGTCGAATGACCCGAAGTGAGCGGCGAGTCGCCGACCGAACGTGCGTCCGGTGAGGCGGATGCCGAGGGCGGTGATGAAGCGTGCGAGGGGTTGGTGACGGGCGTTCTGGATGTTGCCGTAGAGGGTCTGCGCGCGGACAGGACCATACACCTGATCCCCGAACGCCATGTTGGCCAGGTCTGCCTCGTACAGACTGAACAGGTCGGCGAGGTGATTCACCATCCCGGAGTCGACGAGCGCGTCGGCGACGGAGCGGCCCAGTGTGTCGATGTCGAGCACGTCGCGGGATGCGGCGTAGGTGATCAGGGCGGGGAGGGAGTCGGCGGGGTTCGTGGACACCCAGAACTTCCCCCGCTGCAGGTAGGGGAACCCTTCTGCATCCTCTGTCGGCGGCGCCCACGGGGCGGTCGACTCGTCGTTGGTGACGGACAGGATCTGGGGGATGATGTCGTTCGCCTTGTAGACGACCGCTTTGGACCCGATGCGAATGTCCTTCTCGGCGATCAGGTCCACGTTGTGCACGGACGCACGGGAGATCGTTGACCCGTCCACGAGTACCGCGTCGAACACGGCCGTGAAGCTGAGGTTACCCGTCCGGCCGACCTCAACGACGATGTCTCGGACGGTCGTCTCCCCCGTCTGCGCTTCGTACTTGTAGGCGATTGCCCACTTGGGTGCTCGGGTGCCGTCACCGAGGAGTTCGCGGACACCGGTGGATGCGGCTTTGATCACTATGCCGTCGGTCGGATAGGGGTAGGTGGATCGCATTGCGCCGAACACCTCGACAGCGTCGAGTACCCCCTCCTCTCCGTCACCGGGGAGGTTCCCGTCGGCGGTGAACACTCCAGAACCGGGGAGCTCATCGGCGAAGATGAATCCCGCAAGTCCACCGGTCCGCTCCATCGCGTTTTCCGCGCCGATGGTGTGGTCGTAGGCGATGAATGTCAGCTGCACGTCGTAGTCGAGGGTTTCGGCGCGCACGGACCCTGCGGTGGCGTTGCGGGGGTTCGCGAACCCCACCTTGCCTGCCGAGACCCTGTTGGTGTTGCTGATCTCAAAGTCCGTCCGGCTCATCAGGAGTTCCCCCCGCACCTCGAATGCGATAGGTGCGCTGGTGCCGATGTAGCTCGGCAGCCCCGTGATCGTCACGTTGTCGCGGAGCAGCCGCTCGGTGACGTCCTCACCAGACTGGCCGTCACCGCGGGTGACGACCTGGACAAGCTTCGCGTTCTCGTAGATCGCACGGACCGCCATCCCGTCCAGCTTCGGCTGCACACTAACGCGCGGCGACCAGCCAGCGTCAGCGACCCGTTCGAGGAACCTACGGATGCCCGCTTCGTCTGTCACCTTCTCAAGCGACAGCATCGGGGTCGGGTGAGGCACGTCCCCGCCTGCAACCCCCGCTGCGACAGCGGTGAACAGGCCGTGTTCGATGACCTCGTTCGGGTTTTCGGCCTCATGGTGGAGGATGTCGCCGACCAGTCTGTCGTACTCGTCGTCCGTCATCAGCAGGCCGTCACCGGTGTAGTAGACCGCGGCAGCGTTCTTCGCGCGAGCCACTGCGTCGGGGTAATCGAACGGGGTCATCGTGTTCATGGCCCACACATGCGCGGTCACACGGGTGGGTGATCCCGCCCGGGACTATGAAGGATCTACGGAATTTGGGTGAGGGCGATGCAGATGAAGGCCCCGGTGGCAGCGGATGCTCCGACGGCCTTACCCCAGCCGTCCATGAGCCACTGCCGAGAGTCCTTGTCCATCTCGTGGGCCTTCAGCCTCAGAAGACCGCCGATAGCAGTCAGGAGTGCGAGGGCACCGATGACGGCCGGCATCCACACGGGGACGCCAAACCGCACGAGAAACGGAAAGGCGACGGCTGCGACCATGAGAGCTATAAGCAACCACCAGCCCTTCCCCCATCGCCTGATTGAGCCCATCAGTGTGCCGCTAGCTGACTCGTCACGCTGCTGATCGGTCTCTGCCGATCGGACATCGGGTTCAGCTGCCTCGTCACGCTGCTGAACAACCTCGGCCGATTCAGCAGCGGATTCAGCTGTCTCGTCACCGCTCACCTGGTCCCCCAACCCTTCTCGTCTATCGCAGCCACCTCAAGCTCGCCGAGCGCGGCGAGCGTGTGATCAATTCTCAGAGAAACCATAGCCATATAGTCCGGCGCATCGTACTATTACGGTGCAGTTCGGGCGGTGCAGCACCGGGCTCCCCGCCCAAACAACGGGAGAGTGATGATGATTCGGAAGAAGATCGCAGCCTTGGCATCCGCGGCGCTAGTGGCAGCCGGGGTACTCGTCGGAGTCGCAGCGCCTGCACAGGCCGCCGATTGGGGCGGGGACGGCAATCCGGGTGTCAGCTGCAGCGGCGGCTACACGGTGGCATCCGCGCCCATCTATGGGAGCCGCGGTCACCTCAACGGCGTCGAGATCGGGCAGCTCGAACTGCGCTGGGCTTGGAGTTGCGGAGGGAACTGGTCCCGCGTCGTCCTCTACGGCGGCATGTACTCCGACCAGGTCACGATCGAGCAGAGCATCTATTCGGAGGGGCGATCGGCCGGAGCGGATGACTTCGTCTACGTGCCGTCCAGCGGAACTAGTGCCTGGTCGCCGTACCTGCACCTAGCGAACTCGAGCAGCACCGCATGCGTGACCGCGACGGTCTCATCGAACTTCGGCACACTCAATTTCCACACCAACGGCGCCAGCTTCTGCGCCTGATTCCACAACGACAGAGCCCCAGCCGCGCCGACGAGCCCAGCTGGGGCTCTGTCGTTGATAATTGACGTCCGAATTCCGGGATTGTCGCCCTCGCGCAGATGGACATCTACCGTTCGTCGCGAGCGCCACCGGCGGCCCGGGTTCCGTTCCGCGACCGCCATTCGTGAACCCATTCGGGAAGATGCTTCGGGCACCAGGCAGCACCGGAGCGTTGAATGAACCAGCCCTCACCGTGGGCCTTCGTAGTTCCCCATCGGTGATCCTTGAATGATGCGTCACACCCCTCGTGCGCGCACTCGATCTGACCGACTGCGCGTGTCATGGCGCCTCTCGCCCGGACAGTCGGGCAACAGTCGGCGTCGCCGGCACAGGATCACGCTGCCGCATAACGGCTAGCTCCTTTCCGAGTTCGATGCTCTGCGCATGACGAACGCTCCTAGCATGGGCGTCGGCCCCATCTTCCCTTGCCCTCATCTTGCCCTGAAGCGCCGCGATCGCTGCTCGGAGCCGATGATGAGGTCACACTCCGGGGTCCTCGGCGCTTGCCCTGCACATGCGCGGTACCTCGCTGCGTGTCCCCGCAGGCATAGAAGAGACTAACGATTGTCAGACACCCGAGCGCATACTGTTGATCGCGTATTTCTTCGAGAGGTTGCCGTGATCGTGACATATGTGCGGGTACTGTCCGCCGCCGAGACGATCACGCTTCAGCGCGCACCGATCGCTGTCGCGTGCGGATACCCGTCGCCCGCCCAGGACTACTACGAAGGCCCCATAGACCTGACCGCGATGCTCGTCACCGACAGCGCTGCAACCTTCATCGTCCGAGCGGCCGGCAATTCGATGACTGGCGCCGGCATTAGCGACGGGGATGAGTTGCTGGTGGACCGATCGCGCACCCCCAAGGACGGCGACATTGTCGTCGCGGTCCTGGACGGCGACCTGACCGTGAAGCGACTGCGGGTCGCCAACCATGGTGTGACGCTGCAGGCCGAGAACGCGGAGCACCCCGACATTACCGTCCCCGAGCTCGCAGAACTCCGGATCTGGGGCGTGGCGACATACTGCCTGCACCGACTAGGGCCGGACCGGTGATCGCGCACGTCGATGTGAACTCCGCCTATGTGTCCTTCGAGCGAGTGTTCCAACCACGCCTAGAGGATGTCCCAGTGGTCGTACTCTCCAACAACGACGGGATGGTGGTCGCCTCGTCCAAGGAGGCGAAGGCGATTGGGCTGGACCTGGGGCGCCCCTGGTTCGAGTTGCGGCCACACGCGTCCCGGCTAGGCCTGACTGCGCTCTCGTCCAACTACGAACTGTACGGTGACATGTCTAGACGCGTGATGAACCCTCGCATGTTGCAGTGAATGCAACTGTCCGTGCTTGCAATCGATACCTATTCGGCTCCTTCGGTGTCGAAGTGTTCCGACCATAACAGCGTGATCTCGCGGATGCGGAGATCTGGGTTGACACAGTGATGCACTGTCCCATACTTTGTTGCATCTAATGCAAGATTTTGAGGCTTCTCCAGCGGCGCTTCGGCTGATCACGTCAGCATCGAACGTCGCACTGGCGAACCCGGAAGCGCAGGTTTTCAGTGCGATGATCGATGGTTGGCGGAACCAGCAGCTGTCGCGCGGGCTCCGTGAGCAGACGATCCGGAACCGGACGGCGACGGTGACACGGTTCCGTGATTTCGTGGACAAACCGCCTTGGAGGTGGACTGTCGCGGATGTGGATGAGTTCACTGCTCAGTCTGGCGGTCGCACTCGGACGTTGTCGACGATGCGCGCCAACCATGGGTCTATCCGTGGGTTCTGTGACTACCTCACGAACCCGTTGTACGACTGGATGGAGATCTGCGATCGCGAGTTTGGGGAGGTCCCTTCGCAGGTGTGCCTGCCGTGGAACACGGTGGCGCACCGGTTCGAGTTCGAAGGCGATGGGAAGCGTCGCCCGTTCACGTACGACGAGATCGAGCGCCTGTTCGATACGGCCGACGCCCGCGTCGAGCTGCTCGTGAGTTCCGGGCGAAAGGGTGCGCTCGGCGCGTTGCGGGATGCCCAGTTGCTGAAGACGGTCTACGCGTTCGGTCTGCGCCGCACTGAGGCGGTGATGCTCGATACCGTCGATTTGCACCACAACGCGAAGATGCGCCAGTGGGGCCGCTACGGCGCGGTCCACGTGCGATGGGCGAAGGCGGCGGGCGGTGGCGCGCCACGACGTCGCACGGTGCTGCTGGTGCCGGAATTCGACTGGTGGGTCCCCGGCATGCAGCAATGGCTCGAGCAGGCCCGGGCCCGTTTCGCGCCCGGAGACGACCTCGACGCGCTCTGGGTGACCGAGCGCCGCACGCGTCTGTCTGCTGGGTATCTCGATCGGAGGTTCGCAGAGTTGCGTGATGAAGCCGGCCTGTCGAAGGACCTGACGTTGCACAGCCTCCGGCACTCCTATGTCACGCACCTTCTGGAGTTCGGGTACGCCGATCGATTCGTCCAAGAGCAGGTCGGGCATATGCATGCCTCGACGACCTCGATCTACGCCTCCGTCAGCTCGGACTACAAGAACCGTGTGCTCGCCGAAGCGCTGAAGGCCCTCATCGAAGGAGAAGCTGATGACCGTTGAGCTCGACACCGGCTGGAATCTGCGCAGCGTGATGGCGTCGCGCGGGATCTTCCAGACCTCCAAACTGAAACCCCTACTCGAAGAGCGCGGCATCGACCTGTCCCGGGAGCAGGTGTATCGGCTGGTGACTCAGCCGCCCCAGCGGGTGCGTCTCGACGTGTTGGCGGCGTTGTGCGATGCGCTGGAGTGCTCGCTCGACGATCTCGTGACGATCACTCGCCGGGAGGCCTCGACCCCGGTGGCGGTGGGTGAGGAGGCGACACGGGGGGCGATCGGTGATCTCCGTCCTGTTCGCGCGGCGATCCGTCGGCCGCGTACGAAGTAGCCGCGGTGGCCAAGCCTCCGCAGCTGCCGCGAGTCGCTGAAGTCGTCGCTCTCGTCCGCCCTCTCGTTCCCGAGATCTCTCCCGAGCGACTCACTGAGATCGTGCATACGGTCGCGCCAGTACCCCTCACGCAGCGGCTTCTTGAGCTCGCGCTGATCAAGCAGCCCGGAGTCCTGGAGGGGCAGCATGCGAACGTGCCAGCGACCGTTCAGAATCTGGCCCATGCGCTGGTCAAAGAAGGGGCGAGCCGGGTGGTGTTGCCGACGTGTGAGTCCTGCGGACGCGCGGTGAGAATGCCCCACAAGACGCCGGGCGGTGGTCGGCACTGCTCCCGATGCGAGCGGAAGGCCCGGTCCGTCTCCTGCGCGTCCTGTGGCCGGGTCCGGCCCGTGCAGCGCACCATCGACGGACAGCGTTTCTGCCGTGACTGTTGGCGAGCCGACCCTCGATCGTTCGGCGACTGCTCGCGGTGCGGTCAGCACGCGACCATCATCGTCCGTCGCCCGGAACTCGTCTGCCTGGCCTGCTACACCGCACCGATCAAGACCTGTGGTCTTTGCGGAGAACCTGGCCGCGTCGCCTCGCACCTCGACGGACGACGAGTATGCGCGCGCTGCTACTACGCGATGCGCAGACCCCAACCTTGTCCCGAGTGCGCGCGCAGAGTGTTCCTCACCGGGTTCATGAATGGCCAGAAGGTCTGCGCCGACTGCGCGGGCACTCCGATCACGATGGCCTGCCCTGGATGCGGCTCGATCGAGGAAATCCGCAAACATCACCTCTGCGTCGAGTGCCGCCGGCCCGTCGCGATCCAACAGCTGCTCGCCGACGATGCGGGAGAGATCCGTGAGGATCTCCACCCGCTTGCTGACTATCTGCTCACGCACCATGGCAAAGCGGCGTCGCTCGAACGCTGGCTGCACAAGAGCAAGTGCGCGATGGTGCTCCGCGAGCTCGCGGACGGGACCCTGCCGCTCACCGCCGAGGCGATCATCACCCGAGCCCGGTCGGGACAGTCGGTCGCGTTCCTCCTCTCACTGCTGGTCCGTTCCGGCGTGCTGCCGGAGCTCGACGTCGAGGGCACGCGCTTCGACCACTGGCTCAACGACTGGCTCGGTGGCATCGACCATCCCGAGGACCGGCTGATCCTGCGCCGCTACTGCACCTGGGAGCTCCTCCGATCCACTCGGACACTGCGCAGCGCGTCCAGCCCTGCTTCCGGCTTCCAGAGGCAGAGGGCTGCACTGAAGTACTGCGCCGCGTTCCTCGGGGAGATCCGGGCGCAGCAGGAGACACTGGCGACGTTCCCGCAGCGCCTACTCGACGCGTATCTGACCGATTCGCCTAGCCAACGCGACGCGCTGGCACCGTTCACTCGCTGGCTGCGAAAACACCGGCTGAGCACCCTTCGGGTCGAGTTTCGAGCCCATCGCCTCGAGGGGCGAGACTACGCCTCTGATCACCGATGGCAGATGGCCCGCAGGTTCCTGTCCGATGCCGACATGGACCCGAAGACCCGGGCCGCGGGTCTCCTCGTGCTGCTCTACGGGATCCAGCTGACCCGCATCGTCACGATCACCCGGGCACAG
>Ga0207904_1000516_pt1 | contig 14280 bp, 9 predicted proteins | sample MalvirmetaMSP118_FD_184232 | JGI IMG/M metagenome (GOLD analysis project Ga0207904, IMG submission 184232) | Marine viral communities from the Deep Pacific Ocean - MSP-118 (SPAdes) | ecosystem: Environmental > Aquatic > Marine > Oceanic | place: Pacific Ocean | collected 2011-05-30 | reverse complement strand
CTCACACGATCTTGCATCGTCATGTGGTAGTGGCTAAGTTGACACGTATAGGACAGCACAATCAGTTTTATCAGTTCGCTAGTATCGGCGAGGATCCGCAAGATCTTAAGTATGCCGGTGAGCGTACTTGGCTTGAGATTGGTGATCATAATACTATTCGAGAGGCTTGTAGCTTGCACCGCGGTACCGCGCAAGACGCTACTATCACTAAGATTGGCAGTCACAACTTACTGATGGTCAATACCCATATTGCTCATGACTGTACCATTGGTAGCCACAATGTCTTAGCAAATAACGTTGGCATTGCCGGACACGTGACCATCGGCGATCATACTATCATTGGTGGCAATTCTGGTATTCACCAGTTCTGCCGCGTTGATGACTACAGCTTAGTCGGTGGAGCGAGCCTTATTCTAAAAGATGTGGCGGCTTTTACTATGGTATCGGGCAATCCGGCAGGCGCTCGTGGTCTAAATATAGAAGGCATGCGCCGAAAAGACTGGTCGAAACAGACTATCGACGTCTTACGTCAAGCTTACCGTGTCGTTTTTAGGTCTGGTCTGACCACTGTCCAAGCGCTTGAGGTTTTACAAAATGAGCTGCTACCCAAAGAGCCAAAAATCCAGCTACTCATTGATTCTTTAGAGCACAGTAAACGCGGTGTCGTCCGTTAAAATTTAGCTCAGCACAGTTGGTACTGTCATTTCGAGTCTAAACGTCATAATCTTTATCATTAAAAGCCATAACGTTATGGCTTTTTGTGTTTATCATTGCTTGACATTTGCTGTCGATTAGCAGAAACTTTCAAGTCATGTGTAGTAAGGTTTTAGTAACTTATTTTAACCAATAGCTGACTGATAGTCTCTTTGATTATCTTGCTGCTCTAAAGTGCACCTTTTAAGGTACTTAAAAAGCATTAAAAGAGAACACCAGTGAATTTTAGGAGTGTTATATGGCACAGCAAAGGGAAAATTGGTCCAGTCGTACTGGATTCATTCTAGCAGCTGTCGGTTCAGCAGTTGGATTAGGGAATATTTGGCGCTTTCCTTATGTGGCTTATGATAATGGTGGTGGGGCATTTATGGTGCCTTATCTCATCGCCTTATTAACCGCAGGTATCCCGTTATTATTTTTAGATTATATTATTGGCCATAAGTACCGCGCCGCCGCGCCGCGAGCTTATAAGAGATTCTCACCATCTGGTCAGTTTGTCGGTTGGTGGCAATCTTTGGTCTCTTTTGTCATTGCCATCTATTACGCCGCCGTCATCGTTTGGGCAGGTAGTTATATGGTCTTCTCGTTTGGACAAAAGTGGGGCGAGGATACCACTAACTTCTTTGTCAGTGACTTTATACAGCATACTGGCGAGCTGACCTCCGTCTTTGTACCGCAGATGTTTACAGGTCTAGTGATTGTCTGGGCTTTAGCGCTATTGATTATGTTTGGCGGCATCCGTAAAGGCGTGGAGCTTGCGAACAAAATCTGCTTACCACTGCTTATTGTGCTGTTTGGTATTATGGTTTTCAAAGCCGTCACTTTGCCAGGATCTGTGGTTGGTTTGAATGCCTTTTTTGAACCAAACTGGAGCAGAATGGCGGATCCTAGTGTTTGGCTAGCTGCTTATGGGCATGTGTTTTTCTCGCTATCAGTGGGTTTTGGTATCATGGTGACTTATGCCTCATACCTTAAAAGGAACACTAACTTAACAGGCGCAGGCTTAGTGGTTGGTTTTGCTAACTCCTCATTTGAGCTTATTGCAGGTATCGGTATCTTCTCAGCTATTGGCTTTATGGCGATGTCAACCGGTCAAGATGTTGCTGAAGTCGCGAGTGGCGGTGTTGGACTAGCCTTCTTTGTTTTCCCCAAAATCATCTCTACTATGGGCGCTAGTGGCGACTTTGTCGGTTTCTTATTCTTTGGCTCGTTGGTGGTTGCTGGTATTAGCTCATTGATTAGTATCCTAGAAGTACCCATCTCTGCGTTTCAAAGTAAATTTGACTGGTCGCGCAAAAAAGCAGTGGCCATAATCGTGGGTGTATCTGCGGTTATATCTATCTCAGCTTTCTCTACGGGTAGCTCATTGGTATTGGTCGATGTGATTGATCATTTTGCTAATAACATCGGTATCGTCGCAGGCGGACTCATGTCTATTGTCTTGGTCACTTGGTTTAATCGCCGCAAAATCCCAGGTTTAATAGCGCATATCAATCAGGTGTCTAGTGTTAAATTAGGCGGTGCTTGGGTATTTATGCTGACGGTTATTACGCCTGTTGTACTGGTCATTGCGCTAGGTATAAGATTAGTTGATTTGGTACAAAACCCTTATGAAGGCTACTCAACAACCATTTTATTACTATTTGGTTGGGGCGTGGTGGTACTATTTGGCTTAGGTGCCTTTATACTCTCTCGTATGAAAGGTATCCATGACGAAGAAGATGATAAAGCTCGCGCTCTTGATGATGCACGCTAATCATACTGCTCTTAGACGGACACTTTAATAGGAATAAATTATGTCAACTTCAGCCATTATTTTTATGATTATCTCCATGCTGCTTATATGGGGCGGTTTGCTCTTAGCTGTTTTGCATCTAAGAAAACACCCTGATATCCCCATGCAGCAGCTACCTGATGATCAAATTTATTAAGACTATCAGTAGATAAATGTAAAAAAGCCAGTCACTAATATGAGTGACTGGCTTTTTTAGTATGAACAGAGACAATAATAAAAGCCTTTATCAACAGCTATATGACTTAATGCAGCGTTAGCTCAGGTACTTGTTGCCCGCGCTTGCTATAAAACTCACTTACAAACTCATCAAAAGTATCCGCTTCAATAGCGTCTCTAATACCTGCCATCAAGCGCTGATAATAACGTAGGTTATGAATAGTTGCTAATTGCGCGCCTAACATCTCTTTGCATTTATTGAGATGGTAAAGATAAGCGCGGCTAAAGTTCTGACAGGTGTAGCAGTCACATTCAGGATCTAGTGGGCCTGTATCCGTACGATATTGGCTATTACGAATGCGTACCACTCCAGTGTTATCAGCATCACCAGTGACGAAGTAATGACCATTACGTGCATTACGAGTTGGCATGACGCAGTCAAACATATCAATGCCGCGGCGCACACCTTCGATTAGATCCTCAGGCTTACCAACGCCCATCAGATAGCGCGGCTTATCGGCTGGCATATCATCAGGTAGGTAATCTAATACCGCCATCATCTCCTCTTTAGGTTCACCCACAGAGAGACCGCCGATAGCATAACCATCAAAACCAATCTCAAGTAAACCCTCAAGTGACTGCTGACGTAAGTCGCTATACATACTGCCTTGCACGATACCAAAAAGCGCATTAGTACTGCCAAGGTTTTGATGCTCATTAAGACAGCGCTGCCCCCAACGCAAGGAGAGCTCCAAAGATTTCTTCGCTTCAGCGTGCGTGGCCGGATAGGGCGTACATTCATCGAACTGCATGACGATGTCGGAATTCAGACTATACTGAATCTGCATCGATTTTTCAGGTGATAAAAACACTTTTGCGCCATCAATAGGCGACTTGAAATTCACCCCTTCTTCAGTGATTTTGCGCATGGCGCCAAGGCTGAAGACCTGAAAGCCACCAGAGTCGGTCAAGATTGGCTTGTCCCAGCGCATGAATTTATGCAGGCCGCCGAACTGATCGATGATATCAGTGCCCGGACGTAACCAAAGATGAAAGGTATTGCCAAGGATAATGTCGGCACCAATGGCCTCGATATCACGCGGCAGCATACCTTTGACGGTGCCATAAGTACCGACAGGCATAAAAGCAGGGGTTTGCACATCACCGTGATTAAGATGAACGGTACCACGGCGCGCACGAGTCTCGCCGCTAGCAGTTTTGTGTAAAGTAAATTGCATATAAATATCGCTATCTGAGCTATGAAAATGGCGCTAATTATATCATTATTAGCGGTTTTTTGCGCACGGTTATCTCTATACGCTTAAGAGAAGCCATTGTTGCTCATGCTGTAATGATATAGACAATGATATGAGCAAGGGTAGTGTAGATCCAATCAATTAGGTGTTAGCGCGAAGCTATATGCATAAAAAAAGACAGCATTTGCTGTCTTTTTTTAATTGATGCTTTGAGTCAAACTTAGCTGTTTTGCTCACGAATGATGTTTAGCATCCGGCGTAAAGGCTCTGCAGCGCCCCATAGCAGCTGGTCACCGACAGTAAATGCACCTAAATATTCAGGCCCCATATTGAGCTTACGCAGGCGACCTAGAGCTACGGTTAAAGTACCTGTCACTGCTACTGGCGTTAAACGCTCGACTGTAGCTTCCTTAGTATCCTCAACTACATCTAGCCATTTATTATCGCTACCTTGAAGCGCCTCTTCAATCTCGCTTAGCGGGATGTCTTTTTTGAGCTTGATAGTCAGACCCTGAGCATGACAGCGCATCGCACCGATACGGACACACATACCATCGATAGGAATATTACTCTGTTCATCATTACCAAGGATCTTATTGGTTTCAACGCCGCCTTTCCATTCTTCTCTTGATTGATGATTGTCCATTTGCGAGTCGATATAAGGAATCAAGCTACCAGCTAGGGGTACGCCAAAATACTGCTGAGGAAAATCGGCTGAGCGCTGAGTCTCGGCGATCTTTTTATCGATATCCAAGATTGCACTGGCAGGATCAGACAGCTCAGCTTTGACCGCATCTTGTAATACGCCCATACCGCTAATAAGTTCACGCATATTGTTAGCGCCAGAGCCACTTGCCGCTTGATAAGTCATCGCGCTGACCCATTCCACCCAGCCTCTGTTGAACAGCTCACCGATAGCCATCAGCATAAGCGATACCGTACAGTTACCACCGATAAAGTCTTTTTTGCCATGAGCTAAAGCGTTATCAATCACACTACGATTGACGGGATCTAAAATAATGATGCTATCTTCATCCATACGTAAAGTACTAGCAGCATCAATCCAATAACCCTCCCAGCCGCTATCGCGCAGAGGCTGGTGTACCTTTTGAGTATAGTCGCCGCCTTGGCAGGTAATAATCACATCGCAGTCCGCTAAAGACTTAATATCATGAGCATCTTTGAGTTTACTTGGGCTAATACCATCAAAGCTTGGCGCATCGCCGCCGCTGTTACTGGTTGAAAAAAACACCGGGGTGATACCGGTGAAGTCTTTTTCTTCGCGCATACGCTCAATCAGCACTGAGCCGACCATACCGCGCCAGCCTACTAAACCTACTGTTAAATTACTCATGAAATGCCTTCCTCTTGTACGATGGTTTGTGACATAGTTTGTGACAAGGACAACCCGTAACAATGCCGTGAATAGAACAAAAAAGCAAGATTTTTCGATAAATTTCTTTTACTGCTATATCGTTACCATTTATGGGCTCTAAACAGTAACGTTTTATAATGTTTATTCGCTTAATGAAATGCTAAAGTAGGCTTCTTAATAAAAGGCCAAAAGTAAGCTTGAGAATTAAGTACGACAATTAAAAATGATAATAAATATATTTATTGAGTCAGACTTTACTCTTGGCCTAGCCTTCATCTAAATACATGGTTAGCTATATTATGGATATTTCTTTACTGTATTACGGCGCGCAATGGTTAGCAGGGTTTATCACCTTTGTGACCATTTGGGGCTGGATGCCCCTTGATAATTGGTGGGTCCGAGTAGTCGAGTTTCCGCGCATCCAGATTGTGGTGTTAGGAGTCGTCGCTTGGGCGGCGATGATTTTATTCTATTCTGATTGGCAGATAGGTCAGTGGCTATTGTTTTTGGCCTTGAGTCTGACTTTAGCTTATCAGCTTAGAATGGTGCTTCCTTATACGCAGTTATGGAAAAAAGAAGTACAAAACGCCACCGATGACCCAAAGCTGGCTGAGCACCAGATCAAAATCATGGTGTCTAATGTATTAACGCCCAATGAGCAAAAGCAAGATTTAGTCAATTTGGTAAACGACAAAAACCCCGATATTCTGATCGCGTTGGAGACAGATAAGAAGTGGGAGCGAGCGCTTGAGCAGATAGAGCCTGACTATCCTTATACGGTCAAAGTTCCCTTAGACAACTTATATGGCATGCACTTGTACTCAAAACTTGAGCTGATAGATCCTGAAATCAAGTATCTGATTATCGATGATATTCCCTCAATTCACAGTCAGTTACGCCTGCAAAGTGGCCGAGTGATTTGGCTGTATTGCCTGCATCCTATGCCGCCAAGCCCTACTGAAGCAGATAAATCCACGACGCGTGATGCAGAGCTGCTGATGGTCGGCAAACACATCAAAGAGCATGAGCAAACGGCTATATTAGCAGGCGATCTCAATGATGTGGCATGGTCAAAAACCACGCGCCGTTTTCAGCGCATCTCAGGCTTGCTTGATCCGCGTATTGGGCGTCATTTTATCAATACCTTTCACGTCAAATATCCTTTTTTGCGTTGGGCGCTAGATCATATTTTTCATAGTGCGTGCTTTACGCTAGTAGACATCAGTCGAATGCCCTCTATTGGCTCCGATCATTTCCCGGTGATGACTACCTTACAATACGAGCCGCAAGAGGCCAGTAAGCAGGAACAAAACGCCCCTACAACTGATGCTGAAGACATCCAAGAGACCAATCATAAAATCGAAGAAGGCAAAGAAGAGGGAGAAAAAGTCTCACAACAACATGCTGAAGAAGACAACGAAACGCAACAAGACCAGGCAGCAAAACCGGTATAGGTACTTTTATATTGTACTTATATATGACATAGACAAATGACTCAAATCCTCTGTAAGCATAAGCGTACAAAAAATAGGGCTTTTGGCGTCTAGTTTGCGCGGTGAGGTCAGCCTATAATAGACTCATCAACACAAGGATAGTCAAGGATGCAGTGTTGAGGCTTATAGCATAGCCTTGAGTCAGCTCAAGCGTTATGAGTCGGTGTAAAATGGCTTAGAGAGGACTTATTATAAGTCATCAAGGATAGAATAATAATAAAACGAAATACCAATAACTCGAACCTATTGCCCAAGGTTCGGGTTTTTTCTTGTCTATAGTATGTTCGATGACGTTATTATTCATAAAAAATGCTGATAATTACACACGCTGCTAACTTTTAATACTTCTAAACTTTATAGATAATGTTTGACTATTTTTAAGCGTGGTCTAGAGTATTATAGGCATTAAGCCAGTCATCATTCTTGTCTTCAGTAACGGCAAACCAAGCATCGTCGCACTCTTCGGTTAGACAATCAAAACTGACATATATACCTTGCTCACCGATGGTGGCATACCAATGCTCATCGTCATGACCTGTAAATAAAATAAAGTATTTATCATTCACAAAGTCGCCGACGGTGTATAACTCGCCTTCTTTATAAAATTGATTTCCACTTGTGCAAATGAGTACGTCTCCAGTATTTATCACTGATTCTCCTATTGATATTAGTTAACGCTAGTGTTAGTACGCCCTTTATTATCAGTATTTTGTTATTAATATCACTGATAGCGTGGCGAAACCTAAGCGGTTGTATTTAATGAATATTTTACCAATAGCATGAAAAATAGAAAATAATACTTGGGTATCAAAAGACATCTTTTTGTATTTAAGTGTTTGTTTTTATTAATAATTAATCTATAGCTAAGCTAGATAATTGTAGAGAGTCACAGTACAAAGTACACGCTAACCGTGAATAATTAGGATTTAGATGGTATCGGCAGAATAATTGTTTAGTTCTTATTATCAATAAAGATTTAACAAGGTTTTAATGAGTTACGAATAGCGACTTGGAAGCAATAATTGCATCATTCGAGCATTATTAGGATAGAGTCTAATGGACTTTTGCGTGAAGAATAAAAAAAGGGCATATGCTTTGGCATATACCCTTTGTAACTGCGCAGACTAGAACTTACAGATTTAAGATAATGAGATAGATGTATAAGGGTCTGTGAGCGAGCTAAGCGCTATTATTCAATCACTTGAATGTAGGCGCCTGCTCGTAGCTCTTGTAACCAGTCTTCTGTGGCTTGTGGTGCTAAGCGTTGATACAAGGCTTGGCGAGCTAGGTCACGACGATACTCGTTACTGATATCTTGTTGGCGCTTATCATCGACTTTTAGTATGTGCCAGCCAAACTGGCTTCTAAAGGGTGCAGAATAGTCGCCGACGGTAGTGTTCTTCATTACCGCTTCGAATTCTCCAACCATCTCACCTTCGCCAACCCAGTTCAAATCGCCGCCGCGTCCAGCAGAGCCGGGATCATCAGAATAAGTCGAGGCTAAGCTGGCAAAATCCGCACCTTGACGCAGCTGCTCATACAGATCGTTGATTTTTTGCTGGGCTAGGCTATCAGTCTGTAACTCATCGATTTTGACCAAGATATGTCGAACATCCCATTGGGGCACAATCATTTTGTTATTGACGGTTTTATCGGCTAGCTTGACGATATCGATTCCTTCTGGAGTGACCAAAGGCGCGCTCACTTCACCAACGTCGAGCTTAGTAATCTGGCTTGATAGCTCAGTTGGCAGCGCAGCAGCGCTATGAAAGCCCATATCGCCACCTTGTAGTGGAATAGGGTAGCTACCTTGCGCGGCGCTCATGGCTGCCTCTACATCGACATTAGACTCTAATAACCGAGTGCGCAGAGTATTTGCTACGGCAAGCGCCTGCTCGCGCTGAGCGGCTGACAGCCTGCTGTAGTCGTCAATATAAGGCACACGCACGTGAATGGTCTGATATTCATTTTGGTTAAGACGTTTGGCTTCAGGGGAAGCTAAAAAAGCATCGACATCCTGCTCGCTGATACGGACTCGGCTACTGACTTGGCGCTGCTGCAAGGCTTGGATAGCGGCATCTTCAAATAACTTCGCTCGTAGGGCAGCATAACGACCTGGCTGGTTGGCATCTAGTTTTTGTTGTAGACCGGCGAGGCTATTAACGCCTTCTGCTTGAGCAATCTGCGCCAAACGCTGATTGATAGCCGCATCGTCAGGCTGTAAGCCAAGTCTATTGGCAAGAGAAAGCTGTAACTCGCGTTGAATCAAGCCGTTAAGAACTTCAGATTGTAGCTGCGGTGAGTTGGCAATAGGCTGACCTGCCGCTTGCGCTCTTGCTCGGGTTTGCATGATAGCATTGATCAAATCGCTTTTTAAAATAGCGTTATCATTGACTAGCGCGATAATGCCATCGGTACTGGTAGCAGAGGTTAGACGGTTGGTATTCTGGCTTTGAGCACTAGCATTTTGAGTATTAGTCGGTTCAACAGTAGCCGCTTGAGCATTAAACGCGAGTACAAGACCCAGACTGGCGCTCATACTCATGAGTATGGCTCGGTTCGTCTGGCGTAAAGAAAAAAGTCTCATGATAATCCTTATTGATGTCGTCATGTCGGTTATGGGTTGATCAGCGGCATGCACTGGTAGGCAAAAAGCCAACTTTAAATAGCGATAGGGTAGATCGTTTGCTAGTCTTTCCAAGCCGTTTGTGTCGGCTCAAACCCTAATACTTTATCTGCTAATAGGCGAGTTAAGCGGCCACTGTCACTGCCTAAACCATTGAGCCTAATTTCAGCCATGATAGCTTGATTGGGTTTATCGTTGATATTTAGATCATTATAATAACGACGACCATAAACGGCAAAGCCAATGCAGCAATCTTCGTAATCTATGCCAACTAACGCATCGAGGGTTTGGTTGCGCCGATAGTCATACTGCCCTTGTGCTAGTACTCGCCAGTTGCTATTTATTGGAAAGATAGCTGACGCCGTTAGCGCTGAAATAGGAAGCTGGTTGGTGTTTTCATCTTCTTGACGCTTGACGAAGCCGACGTTGAATAAGCTATTGCTTGAAGGCTGGTACCGTAGCTCAGTAGTGATGTAATTTAGATCATAGCTACTGTTTAGCGCGCCGCTGACATCGACCCAAACGTTATTATAAGGCTGAGTGCTAGTATTCCAAACCATTCCTGACGAGTCAGTGTCGAATACTGGCGTCTGATCTTCTAAAGTTACTCGGCCATCATCATAATAAAACTGCTCTGCAATGCTACCATCAAAACGTGTCACACCCGTTGCGTCGATGTAACGATAGTTGATACCAGGGGTAATGGCGTGCAAATCTTGCAGACGATCATACCCCAAAAACCAGCTGTCCGAGAAGAGCTGCTGATAGTTAATAGAAGCGATACGCGTGTTGAAGTTAGGAATATCGTTCTGATCTTCAAAAGGAGAGTAGGTATATTTGAGCCGCGGGCTCAGTAGCTGATAACCGCCCATGGTGTCATCAAAAGCGCCAAAAGGTGAGCCTGACTGATAAAAGTTCAGACCAGCATCGATGCTTGCTTGCGGGACAAATACGGACTGGCTACCATCGTCTTCATCGAGATTATTAGCGTCTAAGCTGTCTTGATCATAGGAAGTATATAGGTGCTGTAAGCTCAGCTTAGGGTTGATATACCCCCACGCAGCCTCGATAGGATAAGCGGCGCTTAGCTTATTATAAACTCTAACGCCGCTTTTTTCGGCCTCAGAGCCATCGTCAATCGACTTTTTAAAGTAGGCTGAGTCATGAACCCCTGTGAAGTTTATATTATCAGACCAAGGCAGGCGATAGTTGAGCGATAGCTGTGGTAAGCGCGAGTAAGGTTTATCTTTATCTTCTAAGCGCTCGCCAGTATTGGTAAAAGCGTCAAGAGTCTGATAGGTTTCAACTTTGAGCTCGCCATTGACATAGTCGTTGTAATAATTGAGCCGAGCCCGGCGCGGCAGGTTGAGCGTATTGTCAGATAACCCTAAAGTATCAAAATCATTAAGATAGTCCGCGTCAGAGACATAGCTGTATTTGGCATCACCGCTCAAGCGCGGAATGCTATTAGAGGACCAATAGTGATCATAAAACAGACTGCTACGATCCTCACCATCATACTCTTTATCATTAGGCAAATAGGAGCCGTTGAGTATACCTTCACCATAATTTTCGGTTAGATAACGAAACTCACCGGAGAGCATGGGGTTACGGTTGGTATAAACGCGAGTATTAAGGGTGGCATCGTAGTTCGGCGCTAAATTAAAATAATAAGGTACGTCAACTTCAAGGCCGCTTTTACTACCGACACTCGCGCTCGGTAATAAGAAGCCGCTGCTGCGTCTATTGTCTATAGGGAAATTAAAATAGGGTAAATAAAATACCGGTACATCAGCAATTTTAAACGTTGTGTTGTAAGCTTCGCCGCGGCCTGTTTCGGTATCTAAATCGATGCTTTTGGCATCAAACTGCCATTTGCGGTTGGTCGGCGGGCAAGTACTAAACATCACTTCATCAAGCTCATACTGCGTCTCGTTAGGGCGGTTTAAGCGCTTGGCATAGCCGTGCGCTTGCAGCTCTACGCTAGCAAAAGCCACGTCCTTAGCTGTTGATTGTCCGGTTTCGGTATTATAATTTAAGCTGTCCGCGACGCCAATCAAACCACCTTGTGAGACTTTATCATTAACAGTGGCCGCCGGGCGCTCGGTTGCCGTACCGCGGTTTGGCGCATTGCCAATCGCTTGGTCAGTGAACATCACTTGCCCTTGTGCTGCTGCCACGCCACTGCTGAGATCCAAAACTACTTTTTGGGCCTCGATATGCTGCTCACCTTGATCGATAATCACGTTGCCAGACAACTCAGCATAATCAACATTATCATAATAACCATAATCAGACTCAGCATATATAGAGTCTTGATCGTTTAGAGGCGCATTGGCGTCGCGATTGGCCTCATTTATTGCCCGCTGGTAATTTGGATTGCGATCAGGGTAGACCCATTGACCTTCACAGCGCGGCGCAGTATCGACAGTAATGGGAACAACATTTAAATCACTCCCTAGCTTGGGCAAGGTTTGCTTTGTCTCTAAGGTGTTATCTAGCTCCGCGATAGGTACGTCATTATCGACTAGGCTTGCGGCAGTATTGGTGGCCGCCTGGTTAACATTAGTCACATCGCTATCGGGTTTTAATTCATAAAATTCTGCCAAGCGCATCAAGCTATCTTGAATAGTGTCGTCGTCGAAATTTAACTTTTCAACATTAGTAGCAGTAATGTCAGTATCAGTATCAGTATCAGTATCAGTGTTAGCCTCGATAGTGGCGTCAACAACCGCAATCTGCTCTGTATCCATGTTAGCCGCTATTTGTGCATCATCGTTTACTAGCGTAGTGTTGTTCTCTACAGCAGTTACTGAGCCTATAGCGGTACTCTTCTCTAGGGACGTCACAGCCATATCATTAGCGCTAGCTGTATCGAGATCCGCCACTGCGCGTTCAGCTCCTTCAGTCGCCAAAGGCTCGCGCATCTGTTGGTCATCATCGGTGATAGCAGCACTAACGGTTAAGCTAGATAGGCTTAACGCACCGAATAAAATCATGCGAATGCTTTGGTAGAGCGGAGAATATAACAAGGGCACACCTATGATTGTAGAACCTATTAGCCGACTGGATGACGATAGAGACAGATAGTCAATGAATCTTAAAAGTAAGTATCAAACCAAAAGTTAGCTACTCAACTTTATAACGCGAAAAACTAGTTTAATCTTTGTTCAATGAGTGGGTAATGAGCAAAGCGACAATTATTTTGACTTATGATAGTCAAAAAAAACCAAATCAGCTACACTATTGCTGCAAATTTTGTAATGCAGCAAGGTATTTACTTATTGATAAACGGGCTAATCGTGAGTAGCGAGTCAATAAGACGGATAAAAATACTAAGCACTCTCAGATGGTTCGTTATTTTAGCAAGTATTTGCCTGACTTATCACTCTATTTAACCGGCGATTTTTTTATGACTACTAGCGCGATGACAGATAAAATGCTTAAGAATACTGATTCTACAATCAGCATCCAAACCCCAACGCAAATAGGGAGCGATACCGAGGCCGCTGATGAGCGTCAGCAGCAGCTACTGCATTGGTTGCAGCAAGTATTTGCCGGTCAAGACTTTAAGCTCGACAGTTTGCCAGGGGATGCCAGCAGTCGTCAGTACCATCGTCTACAATGGTTAAACCAATCAGATAGTGATGAAGCTGAGCATTATATAGTGATGGACTCAGCTGATGAGCAGCAAGCGATGCAGCAGTTTATCAACGTCACCGCTTTAATGGCACCAGCGATTAATGTACCAACCCTTATCGCGCAAGATATGGAGCAAGGGTTTTTGGTGCTGCAAGATTTTGGTACGGTGGAGTTTGCGCACTTACTGGTTGGGGCAACTCCGGCGCAAGTCGATGCGTATTATCAAGCGGCTATGCAGACTTTGATTGCACTGCAGCAAGTGCCGGTAGAGACTGCCAAAGATAAGCACCAGCTGCCTGATTATAATGAAGAGCTGCTCAATCGCGAGATGGACTTATTTAGTGACTGGTTTATACCGCACATTGAGGTCAGTTTAGACGCTAGTCTTTGGCAGACTGTCAAAACAACATTAATTAATGAGATTTTGCGGCAGCCACAAGTCGTCGTTCACCGCGATTATCACAGTCGTAATCTGATGCAAGACCAAGCTGATCATTCGCGCTTAGGCGTCATCGATTTTCAAGACGCAGTTATCGGCGCTTATAGTTATGATTTGGTCTCCTTAGTCCGTGATGCTTATGTCGACTGGCCTGAAGTGCAAATCTCTAGCTGGATTAAGGACTTTTGGCAGAGGCAGAAAAACGCTGAGCTGACCACTACTGATAGTGCTGAGCAGTTTGAAAACGATGTCAATGTGATGGGCGTTCAGCGTCATCTAAAGGTGCTCGGTATCTTTATTCGTTTGTTTGAGCGCGATGGTAAGAGTCGTTATCTGGCCGATATTCCAAAGGTTATGAGCGATTTACTCTTCGAGCTTGACTGGCTGAGTAAGCAGGGTAGTGAGGAGGTAAAGCAGGCACTTATTCCCTTTAATCAATGGATAGAAGAGACCGTATTACCCGCTTATCAGGCTAAGTTTGTGCAGCAGTATATTTAAACCTATTACACTAATTTATAACATCAGGGAGCAGATATGTCTGCAATAACGCAAGCGATGATATTAGCAGCAGGCAAAGGTACACGCCTGCGTCCGTTAACCCTTGAGACACCAAAACCACTCGTTGAAGTCGGTGGACAGCCTTTGATTGTCTGGCATATCAAAGCACTACAAGCAGCTGGTATTACTGATATCACCATCAATATCTCATGGCTCGCTGACAAGCTGATGGCAGCGCTAGGTGATGGCTCACAATATGGCGTAAATTTGCATTGGTCAAAAGAAG
>Ga0207904_1000515_pt1 | contig 14294 bp, 12 predicted proteins | sample MalvirmetaMSP118_FD_184232 | JGI IMG/M metagenome (GOLD analysis project Ga0207904, IMG submission 184232) | Marine viral communities from the Deep Pacific Ocean - MSP-118 (SPAdes) | ecosystem: Environmental > Aquatic > Marine > Oceanic | place: Pacific Ocean | collected 2011-05-30 | reverse complement strand
TTCCGAAGCCCAGCGACCCCCGGTAGTCGGCCTCGATCGCGGCGAGACGCTCGTCGCCGACGATCGGGGCCAGACGATCGAGGACGAGACGCAGACGCTCGTCGGCCTCGGCTTCGGTCGCGCCGACGATGGTGTTGACGTTCGAGGACTGGGTGATCTCGCCGGGGTCACGACCGAGCGCGGCGCAGTGCTCGTGCAACACCGAGCGCTTGTGGTCGAATTCCTCGATGCTGCCCGCGAAGTTCGTGTACGACGCGTACTTTGCGGCAACCTTCAGCGTGACTTTCTCGCCGCCTCCGGCGATCCAGAACGGGATGCCCTCGTCCTGCAGGGGTTGCGGATGCACGAGGGCACCGTCGACCTGGTAGTACTTTCCGTCAAGCGTCGCCTGGCCTGTGGTCCAGGCCTGGTGCATGATGTCGACGCCCTCGCGCAGCATCGCGAGGCGGTCACGCACCTCGGGGAATCCGTAGCCGTACGCGCGCCACTCGTGCTCATACCAGCCGCCGCCGATCCCCATCTCGGCACGGCCCCCGGAGATGAGATCGACGGTCGCGGCAACCTTGGCGAGGTACGCGGGGTTCCGGTAGCCCATGCAGGTGCACATCTGCCCGAGCCGGATGCGGCTGGTCGAGGCGGCAAAGGCCGCCATGAGTGTCCACGCTTCGTGCGTCGCCTCGTCGGTGGGCACCGGCACCGTGTGAAAGTGGTCGTACACCCACAGCGACTCCCACGGGCCGGTGTCCGCACGCTGCGCCAGACCGTTCATCGCTTCCCACTGCTGCGCGGGGTCGATGCCCACGAGGTCGAGCCGCCAGCCTTGGGGGATGAAGATTCCGAATCGCATAGCGCCAGCCTAGGGTCGCGCCTGCGGAGCAGGGTCAGTTTTCGACGATGGCTGCGTTCGGCATCCGGGTGCGCATGACCGCGATGGCCTCCGGGTTGCTGTCGATGAGAACCGCGTCCCGCCCGAGCGCCTGGGCAACGGCGCCCGTCGTGCCCGACCCGGCGAACGGGTCGAGCACCGCGCCACCCACGCGCGAGGATGCCTGCACGATCCGCCGCAGGACACCCTCGGGCTTCTGCGTCGGATACCCCGTCTTCTCCCGTCCGGTGGTCGGGACGATCGTGTGCCACCACACGTCAGTCGGGAGCTTGCCTCGGGCCGCCTTCTCGGGAGTGACCAGCCCCGGTGCCATGTAGGGCTCGCGATCGACGGCATCCGAATCGAACCAGTAGCGTGCCGGGTCCTTCACGTAGACCAGGATCGTGTCGTGTTTGGTGGGCCAGCGCTTGCGGGTCTTTGCACCGTAGTCGTACGACCAGATGAGCTCGTTGAGAAAGTGGTCGCGGCCGAATGCGGCATCCAGCAGCACCTTCGCGTAGTGCGCTTCGCGGTAGTCCAGGTGAAGATACAGCGTGCCGTCTGCCGCGAGCAGCCGCCAGGCCTCGAGGAGGCGCGGCTCGAGGAAGCCCCAGTAGTCGTCGAACCGGTCGTCGTAGACTCGCAGGTCTCCCCGGAGACGCTCGTAGTCGCGGCCGTGGAAGCCGCGCCGGGTGACCGATCCCGGCAGGGGAATCTCCCCGGGCGCGCCCGCCGACTCGACGGCCCGCTCACGCACGCGGCCGGTGTTGAACGGCGGGTCGAGGTAGATCAGGCCGAACGACGCATCCGGCAGCCCGCGCATCACCGACAGGTTGTCGCCGTGATGGATGGTGACGGTCACGGCACCCGGTGCAGCCACGCGTCGGTGGCGAACTTCGATGCGACAAGCGCCTCGGCTTCGGCGTATTCCTCGTCGGTGATGTGTCCGGGCTCCGCCCCGTACCGAGACGCGAACGTGTCGGCGAACGCCTGGATGATGCTCTCGCGCGGCAGGCCCGTCTGGCGGCGCAGGGGGTCGACGCGCTTGGCAGCCGAGACCGTTCCCTTGTCGCTGAGTTTCTCGCGCCCGATCCGCAGCACGTCGGTGAGAACCTCGCCGTCCATGTCGTAGCTGAGCGTCGCGTGGTGCAGCACACCGCCGTTGGCGAGGCGCTTCTGCGCCGCCCCGCCGATCTTGCCCTCCGGGCTCGCGATGTCGTTGAGTGGCTGGTAGGTCGCGTCGATACCGAGGGAGCGCAGGGCCTCCAACACCCAGTCGTCGAGGAAGGCGTAGGAATCCGCGAACGTCATGCCTGCCACGAGCGAGGCCGGCACCGACAGCGAGTAGGTGATGATCGCATCGGCTCCCATGAGCATCGCCCCGCCGCCCGAGATGCGCCGCACGATGTCGTAGCCGTGGCGGCGAGCGCCCTCCGGGTCGACCTCGTTGCGGAACGACTGGAACGACCCGATCACGACTGCCGACTCGTTCCATTCCCACAGTCGCAGGGTCGGCATCCGGCGCCCGTCCCCCACGCGAGTCGTGAGCACCTCATCGAGCGCGAGATTCATCCGTGGCGACACCGGGCGATCGTGCACGACCTGCCATGAGAAGTCCTTCCACCCGGATGCCGTCACCAGCGCCCGCCGCACCACCGTCCCCACGGCCTCGGGCGTGAATCCCAGCAGCTGGGCTCCCTCGGGGAGGGCGGCGCGCACGGCGGCGGCGATCGTGGCGACATCGGCTTCGGCGGGGAGGCCCGTCACCGCCGCATCGATCGCGACGAGGGCATCGTCGGGCTCGAGGAAGAAATCTCCCGCGAGCCGCACGTTCGCCAAGCGCCCCGCTTCGACATCGAGATCGACAACGACGAGCTTGCCGCCCGGGACCTTGTACTCAGCGTGCATGGGACCAGCCTAGGAGGGCGGCGCACACGGCAGGCGCGCTCCGTCAGTCCCGCGCGGGGAAGCGGGCATCCAGCCAGGCGAGCAGGTCGGCGCGCACTTCAGCTTGCTGGACCTCGTTGAAGATCTCGTGCCGCGCACCGGGGTAGACCAGGGTCGTGACGTCGGTGAAGCCCGAGCGCGTCCGGTACGCGTCCGCGAGCCGGTGATTGCTGCGCGGGCCACCGACGGTGTCCTCACGCCCGACCATGATGAGGGTCGGGACATCGTTCTCGAGCTGACGACCCGGCTTGCCGATCAGGCGCAGCGTGTCGAGGTGGCCGAACAGTTTCGCGAGTGGGGTCGTGGTCGTCAACGGGTCGGCAACAAATTCGTCGGCAACTGCCGGGTCGGTCGAGAGCCACTCCATGCCGGTGGCCTCGGGGCCCTGCCACGGCGCGTTCAGATCCCCAGAATTCAGTGAACCCGGCCACCGCAACGCCGAGCCGCTCAGGATGAGGCCGTCGATCTCCTCCGCATGGCGGTTCACGAGGATCTGCGCGAGGAAGGATCCCCACGAGTGACCGAGCAGCAGGAAGGGGAGGTCCGGATGCTCCGCCCTGGCCATCTCGCTCAGCTGCCAGACCGCGTCGATCGTCGCGCGCAAACCACCGGGGCCGAGCCGCCCGAGGTGCTCGCTGCTCCCGTGCTGGCGCATGCCCGTACGGCCGTGACCGCGATGGTCATCGGCGTAGACGATGAACCCGGCATCCGCCAGCGCGCTGATCAGCGCGCCATAGCGTCCGGCGTGCTCACCCACCCCGTGCAACAGATGGATGACGCCGCGGGGAGTGGTCACGGGGGTGACGAGGTCGTAGACGATCTCGACACCGTGCACGTCGGTGTACTCGGGCATGCCGGAAGCTTAGCGAGCCGAACGCAGGCTGATGCGAGATGCCTCTTGCGGCGAGAATTTAGCTAGATAAGCTAGCGATATGCAGAATCGTCGCTGGCTCGGCCTGGTGTTCATCAGCATCGCCGTCTCGCTCATCATCGTCGACTCCACCATCGTCAACGTCGCAATCCCAGCCATCGTCGATGACCTCGGGATCACCTCCACGCAGGTGCAGTGGGTGCAGGAGGCCTACACCCTCGTGTTCGCCTCGCTGCTGCTGGTGTTCGGATCGTTGGCAGACCGATTCGGGCGACGACGCATCATGCTCCTCGGTGTCGTGATCTTCGTCGTCTCCTCGATCGCGGCGGCCTTCGCGCCCACCGGTGATCTGCTGATCCTCGCGCGCCTGGTGCAGGGCGTCGGCGGCGCCATGATCCTGCCGACGACGCTGTCGCTGATCAACGCCACCTTCCGCGGTCGGGAGCGAGGGATCGCCTTCGCCGTCTGGGGCTCGACGATCGGCGGCATGGCGGCGGTCGGGCCGCTGCTGGGCGGATGGCTCACGACGGCGTTCTCGTGGCGCTGGGCGTTCGGCATCAACATCCCCCTCGGCATCCTCATCGTCATCGGCGTGCTGTTGACGGTCGCCGAGTCGCGCGACGAGAACACGCGCTCGATCGACATCATTGGCGGGGCACTCTCGTTCATCACGTTCGGTGCGCTCGTGTTCGGCCTCATCGAGGGGCGCACCCTCGGGTGGTGGGCAACCGACGGCGACTTCGTCATTGGGTCCTGGACGTGGCCGTGGGCGCTGTCCCCGGTTCCCATCGCCTTCCTCATCGCCATCCTCGGAGCGATCGGCTTCATCACCTGGGGTATCCATCGGGAACGCACGGGTCGCGTCTCGCTACTCTCGTTCAGCCTCTTCCGCATCGGCACATTCCGAAACGGCAATATTGCGGCCATGCTCGTCTCGCTCGGCGAGTTCGGCATCATCCTGTCGCTGCCGCTGTGGTTGCAGTTCGTGCTCGGATTCGACGCGCTGCAAACGGGTCTCATCCTCCTCGCCCTCGCGGGCGGCTCGTTCGTCGCCAGCGGCGCGGCCGCTGCTGCGAGCTCGCGCATCCCCGCGGTGTGGGTCGTTCGCGTGGGTCTTGCCGCCGAGATCATCGGCGTCGTGTGGGTCGGGCTCGTCATCGCCCCGGATGCCACGTGGGGATGGCTCATCCCGGCGCTGTTCGTCTACGGGTTCGGCGTCGGTCTTGCCACGGCCCAGCTGACCGGCGTCATTCTCGTGGACGTCCCCGTCGAACGCAGCGGCCAAGGATCGGGCACGCAATCCACCGCGCGTCAGATCGGTTCGGCGCTGGGGATTGCGATCCTCGGCACTGTCCTGTTCACGAGCACCGCCGGAATCCTCACCTCGAGTCTTGCCGACCAGGGTGTCCCGAGCGATCAGTCAGACAAGATCGTAACGGCCGTCGTCCAGAGCGCCGGCGGCGCGATCGCGCAGCTCGAACAGTCGCCGGCGACGGCTGCCGCCGCGGATGCCGCGAAGGCTGCCTTCTCGGACGGCACTCGCTACGCCGCCTTCACCGCAGCCGGATTCCTCGCCGTGGGGCTGATGGCAACACTCGCCCTGCCGTCCCGCCGGGCCGGGAGCGATGACACCGAGGAAGCACCGAAGACCGCCGCGGGGTAAGCAAGAGCGCCCGACACGCGACGTTCTCGGCGCGACGTTTGGCCCGACGGTGGCCTCAGCCTCGTACGGGATCGACCGGGATCGTGCGCGCGTCACCGTCGCCCTCGACGCCTGCGCGGGCACGAGCGCGGAACGCGACGGTGACCGCCGCGGCGGTCAGGCAGCCAGCGGCGATGATCACCAGGGTCGGGAACAGCCCGAGGTCTGCCTGCATGATCGGGAAGAAGAAGGTGCCCACGGCAGCTCCCGTCTTGCCTGCGGCAGCGGCAAGCCCCGCGCCCGCCCCTCGATTCTCAGTGCGGAAAGCAACTGCGGGAAGCGCGAACGTCGTCGAGTTCGGACCCGCATTCATGAAGAGATTGAACGCCGCGAACGCCGAGAAGACCAGGGCGAGTTGGAGCGGCGAGTCCTGGGGAAGGAAGTCGGTGATCCCGAGCACGACGAGTCCCACCGCCATGACGATGAAGCCGGTCGTCTGCATCACGATGAGCCCGAGCTTGCGAACCAGCAAGATCGCGGCGGCGAACCCGACGATCAGGAAGATGTCGAGGAAGGCTGCACCCTCGGTCGAGGTGATGTCGTCGGCGATGAACTGCGTGTTCGCCGACGACGATAGGGCCAGCGCCGCAAGGATCGTCGGCGTGAAGACCCCGACGCCGTAGGTCGCGATGTCCATGAAGAACCACGGGATCGCCGTCAGCGCCGTCGTGCCCCGCACACCCTTCGAGAAGAGCTGCTTCTGCTCGGCCCTGGTCACGCGCGCCTCGGTGGGTCGGACCACGCCAGCGACCGCTCCCTCTTCGGAGATCTCGCGGACCTCGTCGATCGTCAGCGTGCGTCCGGTGAACTGCGTGACCGAGTCAATAGCCTCGTCGTACCTGCGCACCGATGCGAGCCACATCGGACTCTCGGGGACACTGCGCCGCAGGATGACGATGATGAGCGCCGGGATGACGCCGAAGGCGAGCATCCATCTCCACGCATCCGGAACAGGGTCAAGCGAGAGCACGAGCAGACCAACGAGCGCGCCGAGCAGTTGGCCCACCGCTTGAAAGCTGAAGGCCCCGATCAGGAGCCTCGATCGCAGGCGTCGCGGTGAGATCTCGGCCACATAACTCGACGAGATCGGATAGTCAGCCCCGACGCCGATCCCCAGCAGGAACCGGAAGAGGATGAGCCACCAGATGTCGGGGGCGAGTGCCGACGCGAACGCGAAGACAACGAACATGCCGAGGTCGATGCGGAACGCGAGCTTCCGGCCGATCCGATCCGAGATCCGGCCCATGACCGACGCTCCCACGATCGCGCCGACGATCGCCGCGCTCGAGACCATGCCGGTCTCCAGCGGAGAGATGTTCCACTTCGCGACGATGAGGGGGATCGCGACTCCCATGATGAAGAAGTCGAAGCCATCGAGCATGATCCCCAGGGCGGAGAGGATCCACACCTTTCGGTGGGTGGCGCCGAAACGCAGGCTATCGAGGTGCCGGGCCATCCCACGCGCTGACATGGCCCCCATTGTGGCCAGGCTCGCTTCCCATAAGGAGACGTCGTGGTGAACGGTGGGAGAACCTGCACCGCTCAGTCTTTAGCATGACTAATGAGCTATGCTAAAGATCTCATGAACGAACCCGACTCGCCGCCCGATTCCCACCCCCTTGCAGGCGACGCGTCGCAGTTGCGCATGGGCGTGTTTCGGTTCGCGCGACGGATGCGAACCGAACGTTCCATCGACTCGATGAGCGACGGGCAGTTCGCGGTTCTCGCGGACCTCTACCTGAACGGTCCGCGCACCCTCGGCGAGCTTGCGGAACGCGAACGGGTCTCGCCGCCATCCATGAACCGCACGGTCAATTGCCTGCAAGACACCGGATACGTCGAGCGGTCAGCCGACGACAACGATGGCCGAAAGGTCGTCATCACGATCACGGATGACGGGCGTGCCGTCGTCGACGAGACGACCCGCCGGCGCGATGCGTGGGTCGAGACGGTGCTCGCAGACATCACCGAGCAGGAGCGGGCGACGCTCACGGCAGCGGCAGCCGTCCTGCAACGCTTGGCGGCGCAATGAGCACGATGTTCCGTTCCCTCGGCGTCTTCAATTACCGCATCTGGTTCATCGGCGCGCTCGTGTCCAACATCGGCGCGTGGATGCAGTCCACCGCGCAGAGCTGGGTAGTCCTCACCCAGCTCACCGACGGCGATGCGGGGGCCGTGGGGCTCACGATGGCACTGCAGTTCGGACCACCTCTGCTTCTGGTGGGAGTCACGGGGTGGGCGACAGACCGGTTCGATCGCCGACACATCCTGCTGGTCACGCAGTCCGCGTTCCTCGTACTCGCAGCGACCATCGGCAGCCTCATCCTCGCGGGCCTGATGACACTCCCGCTCATGTACGCCTTCGCGCTCGGCTTGGGGCTTGTCGCCGCATTCGACAACCCGGCACGCCAGGCGTTCGTGTCTGACCTCGTCACGAGAGAGAACACGAGCAACGCCGTCGCGCTGAATTCGGCATCCTTCAACGGCGCCCGGATGATCGGACCAGCCGTCGCCGGGGTGTTCATCGTCCTGGTCGGGACCGGGTGGATGTTCCTCGTCAATGCGCTCACCTTCCTCGCCACGATCGGTGCGCTCCTGGCGATGCGCCGGAGCGAGCTCACTCCGCGAGCGGTCACCCACGGACGCTCCCGGCTGGCGGACGGGTTCCGATACGTTGCCCAGCGGCCCGACCTGATCGTGGTCTTCATCGTCGTCTTCCTGGTCGGCGCGTTCGGCATGAACTTCCCGATCTACGCATCCACGATGGCGCTCGAGTTCGGGGCGGGCGCTGACGGCTTCGGCCTGCTGAACTCGGTTCTCGCGATCGGCTCGCTCACCGGCGCCCTCCTCGCAGCCCGGCGCGACCGCGCGCGCGTTCGCGTCATGATCGCCGGGGTGCTCGGATTCGCCGTCGCTTCGGCGGTCTCGTCGGTCATGCCGACCTACGCGCTCTACGCCCTGACACTCGTCTTCACCGGATTCACGGTGGTGACGATCCTCTCGACGGCCAACGGCTATGTGCAGGCGACGACGGATGCCCATCTTCGCGGCCGGGTTCTGGCGATCTATGTTGCGATTCTGCTCGGCGGCACGCCGGTGGGAGCACCGATCGTCGGATGGGTCGCCGACGAGCTCGGGCCCCGCGTCGCCATCCAGCTCGGTACGCTCGCCGCCCTCATCGCCGCGGGAATCGCGATCACGTGGCTCGTCTGGTCGGGGCGACTGCACCGCGGCACCCGGCTACGTCTGCGCCTGGATGAGACGAGACCGCTCAGCATCGTGACGCAGCCGATCACGCAGAGCCCGGGCCGGTAGCGGAACTCAACGCCCCGTCGGACGCGTCACCGGGATGCCGAGAGCTGACGCGCAAGCGCCTGCCCCGCGAGCTCGAGGTAGTGCCGGGGAGCGGCCAGGGCGGATGCCGCACCTCTCGCGAGCTCAGTCAGTGAGACCGCAGCTGCCAGTTCGCTCAGCTCGGCGCCCGGATCGATACGGCCTGCCACGAGCGCGGCGCGAGCGCCCGCGCTGCGGGCAAGCTGGATGACGACCTGCGGCGCCTTTCCCGACGCGGTCCCGGCGTCATACGCGCCTTCACCGGTCACCACGATCGTGTCGGCCGTGAGGAGGGCGGAGAGCCCGACGACCTCGGCGACGTATGCGGCGCCCGATTCGATCTCGCCGCCCCAGGCGCGCAGAGCGAAACCGGTCCCTCCCGCCGCGCCGGCACCCGGTGCGTCAGCCGGTGCCGGGATATGCCGCGCCCACGCGGCAAGCGAGGCATCCGCGTCGGCAATCTCAGCCTGCAGCAGACCCTTCTGCGGACCGAAGACGGCAGCTGCCCCACGCGGGCCGCACAGCGGATTGTCGACGTCGGCGAGCACGATCACTCCGCCGCTGGGCGCGGACCTCAGGCCCGAGAGATCGACCTCGGCGACCTCGCGGAGTCCGCGCAGGCCGGGCGCGACCGGGAGCCCGCGCGCGTCCCGGGTTCCGGCACCCAGCGCGCGCAGCATCCCGGCGCCGCCGTCGGAGGAGGCGCTCGACCCGAGCCCGACGATCAGGCGCGTGACACCCGAGTCCAGGGCCGCGCAGATCGCCTCGCCGAGCCCCTCGGTTCCGGCATCCCACGGGCGAAGCCTGCCGCCGAGCGTCTCGATACCGCACGCTGACGCGAGCTCCACGACTCCCGTACCGCCAGGCGTCTCAGCACCGGGCGGCAGCCACACCCACGAGCCGTCGCTGGGCTGTCCGTCTGCGCCGGTGACACGGATGCGTCGCCGCTGGGCCCCGGGGATCGCGGCGAGGAACGCGTCGAGGGTCCCCTCGCCCCCATCGGCCAGCGGCCGCTGCACGATCTCGTCGTCCGGGGCCTCCCGCTGCCACCCCCGCGCGATCGCGCCGGCAACCTCCGGAGCCGCGAGCGACCCCTTGAAGCTGTCGGGTGCGATCACCACACGCTGAGGCCCACTCACGCCGCGACTCTAGCGGGGCACGGGAGCCCGGGTCACACCCACGGCGAGTCGACGGTGAAGGCCTCGGCCACTGCCTGAATCTCCTCCCGCAGCAGTCCCTCACCCACCCCGCCCGCGGCGAGGTTCATGTACTCATAGCGCGCACCGGTCTCGGCATACTCGACACGGTCGACAGCGCGGGTGACCGACAGATCCGATCGAGCCATGACGCCGTGCTTGCTCCACAGCGAGATGTCACTGAGGCGCAGCGCCGCGACGTTGGCAGCCATCATCTCGGCAGAACCGGGCACGAGGAAGGGGAGCACACGGATGCCCTGAGAGAGCGCGACGATCGATTCCGGTTCCCACCGCAGCAGCCGGCGGTTCATCGTCTCGTCGTCGCGATAGGCGGGGATGTGCGAGAGATACGTCAGATGCGGCGGCTGGGCATGCACGACCGCGTGGAAGTCGACGCCGCGCCGGGCGACATGGTCTTGATGGACGCCGAGGTGGGAATTGAGCTCGCTCGTGAGCCTCTCAAAGAGGCGCCGCGGCGAGCTCCACAGTGTGGCGTGGATGCCATCCTCGGCGATCTTGAGCGCACCGACGCTGGCTTCGGGGTCGGCCTGGATCTGACGCAGACGCCGGCCCGATCCGGTCACGAGCAGCGTCCCGCCCGAGAGCGCGGGAGCGGGTACCGGGAGCTCGATCTCCTGACGCAGCGGGAAACGCCGCCGCACCTCGGTGTCCCACCCCAGGAAGACCGAGATGTTGCCGGCGCCCGCTTCGGAAGCATCGATCGCGTTGATTCTCGCGCCTGCCTCTCCCATGCTCTCGAGGATGTCTCCCAGGCCCGGTCGGATGCTGTGCTCACTCATGATCTCTCCACACGACAGCGCGCTCCCTGCGCGCTGAATCGTTTCAATCCTGCCGCCTCCTGCAACTGGGAACCAGGGACCTAAGACCCGAGCGCGCCACACCGCGTGCCCGCAGCGCCCCGCGCCGATAGCCTCGAGGCGTGACCACCGCGCGCCACACCATCCACCAGACGAGCGTCATCGCGGCGCTGCTCGACGGCGTCTACGACGGCGAGACAACGGTCGGCAGCCTTCGCGGTCGCGGCAACTTCGGGATCGGCACCTTCGAGGGCCTCGACGGCGAGCTCATCCTTCTCGATGACACCTGCTACCGCATCCGCGACGACGGCACGGCGACGGTAGCAGGCGATGGCGAGGGTGTGCCCTATGCCGTCGTGACGCATTTCGAGCCGCACCTGAGCTTCGAGATCACGGGTCGGCACACCCGGGCAGAAGTCACCGCACTCATCGACGAGAAGCTCGGTTCGGCGAACTACATGTATGCGGTGCGCGTTGACGGCGTCTACGAGCGGATGACGGTGCGGGCCGTTCACGTGCAGCGGCAACCGTACCGCCCTCTCGTGGAGGCAACGGCCGAGCAGAAGGTGACGGAGTTCACCGATGTCTCCGGCACTGTCGTGGGGTTTCGAACGCCGGCATTCGAAGAAGGTCTGTCCGTGCCCGGCTATCACGCGCATGTGCTGCTCGATGACCGCCGCAGCGGCGGGCACGTCCTCGATCACGTCATGCTGCGCGGCCGCGTGGAGGTGTGCGTGGGGACGGATCTGCACCTGGAACTCCCCCGCACCCCCGAGTTCGCCCGGGCAAACCTCGACCCCGACGACCTCCGCGAGCAGGTCGACAAAGCCGAGTCTTGACGAGGATCAGCGCCAGGCGTCGGTCGCCCGCACCCGAGTGCAGAAGGTCATGAGGCCGGATCGGTCGGTGTGATCCCGGCGGCGGGCAGCAACACTTCGTCCAGCACGTGGATGAGAAACTCCCGCGTGACCGGGAGCCGCTGCGCGAGCGTGCGAAACGAGACCATCGCCGGCGTCAGGGAGGCCAGCGCCTCCACATCGATGTCGGGGCGAGTCTCGCCGCGGTCGCGCGCCCGTTCCAGCAGCGCCCGATTGACGGCGATGCGCGGCTCCAGGATCGCGGCAAAGGCGGCGTGTGCGAGCTCGGGATCTCGGGAGACCAGCGACAGGATGCCTCCCATGACGTGAGTCTTGAGTTCGGCATCCTCGATCGAGGGAGCGCGGATCAGTGCCACGAGATCGCCACGCAGGCTGCCGGTATCCGGAAGGTCGTCGGGGTCGAGATCACGCCGCTTCATGCAGGCAACCGCATCGATGACGAGGTCAGCCTTGGACGGCCACCGCCGATAGACCGTGGCCTTGCCAGCCCCTGCTCTCGCCGCGACCATGTCGATCGTCATACCGTCGAAGCCGTGCTCGGCCAGAACAGCGATCGTCGCCTCGAGGATGTCAGCGTCGCGCGACGCGTCGCGGGGCCGCCCCAGGCGCGGCGCGGCCTCGACCGACGTCGTCGTCGCCTGCGAATCCATCACACTCCTTGCGCTCGGGTCCGTCGCGTTCCGTGGATCCCGGGCCGGCTCAGTCTACTTCAGGAACCGTTCATTTCCGATACTAGTCAGTTTCGTATACGCTGACGCCGTGACGACTCCTGATCTCGCTTCCCCGACGACACCCGCGACTCGCCGCTGGTGGACGCTGGGCACCGTAGCCATCGCCCAGCTCATGGTCGTGCTCGATGCGACAGTGGTGAATATTGCGCTTCCCGCCGCGCAAGCCGACCTCGGCTTCTCCGACGGTGACCGCCAATGGGTCGTGACCGCGTACTCCCTCGCGTTCGGCAGCCTCCTCCTGCTCGGCGGACGCCTGTCCGACCTGATCGGCCGCAAGCTCGCCTTCCTGATCGGACTGGTCGGTTTCGCGGCAGCGTCGCTCCTGGGTGGACTCTCCGTCTCGTTCGAGATGCTCGTTGCCGCTCGCGCTCTGCAGGGCGCCTTCGCGGCGCTGCTGGCACCCACCGCCCTGGCCGTGCTGACGACGACCTTCACGATCCCGCGTGAGCGATCTCGCGCGTTCGGTGTCTTCGGCGCTATCGCCGGCGCGGGAGGCGCCGTGGGGCTGCTGCTCGGCGGCTTCCTCACCGAGCAGTTCGACTGGCGGTGGAACCTCACGATCAACGTCGTCTTCGCGGCGATCGCTTTCGTGCTGGCCCTGGTGTTCGTTTCGACAGCGCCCCGCCAGGGCCCCCGCCCGCAGCTCGATATTCCGGGCACCCTGCTGGCTTCCGCGGGTCTGTTCGCCCTGGTCTTCGGGTTCTCCCGCGCCGAGTCCGATGGGTGGGATGCACCGATGACGTGGGGGTCGCTCCTCGCGTCCGGCGTGCTGCTGGTCGGGTTCGTGTTCTGGCAGCGCGCGACCAAGCATCCGCTGCTGCCGCTTCCCGTTGTCGTCGACCGCAACCGCGGCGCGTCTTTCCTGTCGGTCATGATCACGGGTGCCGGCATGTTCGGCGTGTTCCTATTCGTGACCTACTACTTCCAGCTGTCGCTGGCCTACACGCCGATGCAGACCGGCGTCGCCTTCCTCCCGATGATCGTCATGCTCGTCATCGCCGCGCAGCTGAGCACGAACCTGCTACTGCCACGCCTGGGCCCGAAGATCCTCGTCCCTACCGGGATGCTGCTGGCTGCCGCGGCAATGGTCTTGTTCACACGTCTCGATGTCGACAGCAGCTACTTCGATGCCCTTCCCGCCCTCCTCGTCCTCGGCTTCGGCATGGGCACGATCATGCCCGCCGCGATCCAGACAGCAACGCTCGGGGTGGACCGCCGATACGCCGGCGTTTCCTCCGCCATGGTCAACACGAGCCAGCAGGTCGGCGGCTCGATCGGCACGGCACTCCTGAACACCCTGGCCGCAACGGCACTGACCGACTACGTCGCCGCCAACCAGCCGGCATCCAAAGCCGTGCTCGCCGACGCGGCGGTGCACAGCTACACGGTCGCGTACTGGTGGAGTGCCGCGTTCTTCACGGCGGGCGCGATCATCGCGGCGGTCCTGTTCCGGCGCAAGCGGTTCTCGGTCGCGAGCGCCTTCCACAGCGAGACGGCAGACGCCCCCGCCCTCGCGCACTGATCCGGCCGCGAGGGCCGCGGGCTCACGCCTCGCGGGTGATCGTCACCTTCACCGACATGTCGCTCTTGAACGGACCGGCGTAGACGCCGCGTACGGGAGGCACGTCGTTGTAATCACGGCCTCGCCCGACCAGGACGTGACGGTCGCCGATCTCGGTGTTGTTGGTCGGGTCGAAGCCCTCCCACGATCCCGAGAACCACTCGACCCACGCGTGCGACTCGCCCTCGACGGGGACGCCGACTTCTGCGTTGGCTATCGGATGCAGGTATCCGGACACGTAGCGGGCCGGGATGCCGACCTCGCGCAGAGCTCCGAGGGCGATGTGCGCGATGTCCTGGCAGACGCCCTTGCGCGCTTCCCACGCCTCGGCCCCGGTGGAGTGCACCCCTGTCACCCCGTGCACGTACTCGACCGCATCCCCGATCGCCATC
>Ga0207904_1000509_pt1 | contig 14435 bp, 11 predicted proteins | sample MalvirmetaMSP118_FD_184232 | JGI IMG/M metagenome (GOLD analysis project Ga0207904, IMG submission 184232) | Marine viral communities from the Deep Pacific Ocean - MSP-118 (SPAdes) | ecosystem: Environmental > Aquatic > Marine > Oceanic | place: Pacific Ocean | collected 2011-05-30 | reverse complement strand
GGGGCGCCTGGCCACGGTCCGGGTGTTCCTGCCACCGATGATGCGCACCGTGGTGTTCGGGGCCACCGCGGACGGTGCGGCGGTGCTGGCGGCGATGAAGACCCTCGCCGAGTTGATGTCGGCGAACTGGACGCCGAAGGCGTTCGCCTTCTCCCGGTCGATCAGCAGGCTGACCTGCGGCGCGTCCGGCAGGCCCTCGACCCGCAACCCGGTCACCACGTTGCTCTGGCTGGCGGCGCCGAGGAGCTGGTCGCGGGCGGCGGCAAGAGCCTCCTGGCCGAGCCCGCTGCGATCCTGCAGCCGGAACGAGAAGCCGCTGGTGGTGCCGAGACCCTGGATCGGCGGCGGCGACAGCGCGAAGGCGATGGCGTCCTTGATCCCGAAGATCTTCATGTTCATCCGCTGGGCGATGGCCTGGGCCGAATTCTCCGGCCCGCGCTCGCTCCAGTCGGTCAGCGTGACGAAGGCAAGGCCGGCGTTCTGGCCCGATCCGGAGAACGAGAACCCCAGGATGGAGATGACCTTCTCGATCGCCGGCTCGCCCTGCGCGATGGCCTCGACCTGGCGGATGACATCGAGGGTGCGGTTGAGGCTGGCGTCGGGCGGCGTCTGGATATCGACAATCAGGTAGCCCTGATCCTCGTTGGGCACGAACGCCGTCGGCATCCGCACGTACATGTAGCCAAGCCCCACCAGCACGGCGAGATAGACGATCATGAACAGGCCCGCGTAGCGGGTCGAGCCGCGCACGGTCTTGCCGTAGCCCCGGGTGGTGCGGGCAAAGTTGCGGTTGAACCAGCCGAAGAAGCCGCGGCGCTCGTGATGGTCCTTCACCGGCTTCAGCAGCGTGGCGCACAGCGCCGGCGTCAGCGACAGCGCCAGGAAGCCGGAGAACAGGATCGACACCACCATCGTCAGCGAGAACTGGCGGTAGATGACGCCGACCGCACCGGGGAAGAAGGCCATCGGCACGAACACCGCCGTGAGCACCAGGGTGATGCCGATGATCGCCCCGGAAATCTGCCCCATCGCCTTGATGGTCGCCTCGCGCGGGCCCAGGCCCTCGCTCGCCATGATGCGCTCGACGTTCTCGATGACGACGATGGCGTCGTCGACGAGGATGCCGATCGCCAGCACCATCGCGAACATGGTCAGCACGTTGATGGAGAAGCCCGTTGCCAGCATCACGCCACAGCTGCCCAGCAGCGCGATGGGGACCACGATCGCCGGGATGATGGTGTAACGGAAGCTCTGCAGGAACAGGAACATCACCAGGAAGACGAGCCCCACCGCCTCGAGCAGCGTGTGCAGCACCTTCTCGATGGAGATCTCCACGAACGGCGAGGTGTCGTAGGGAATGTCGAACGCCACCCCCTCGGGGAAGTAGCGGGACAGCTCCTCCATCGTCTCGCGCACCGCGTCGGAGGTCGACAGCGCGTTGCCCGTTGGTGACAGCTGGACACCGACGGCAGCCGCCGGCTGGCCGTTGAGGCGGGAGGAGAAGTTGTAGCTCTCGCTGCCCATCTCCACCCGCGCCACGTCGCGCAGGCGCACGGTCGAGCCGTCGGCGTTGGCGCGCAACACGATGCCGCCGAAGTCCTCGACGGTCTTCAACTGGCCTTCGACCAGCACCGTCGCGGAGATCTGCTGGGATTCCGGCACCGGCGCGGCGCCGATGCTGCCGGCGGCGACCTGGGCGTTCTGGGCACCGATGGCGGCGATGATGTCGTCGGCGGTCAGGTCCAGCCCGACCATGCGGTCCGGGTCCATCCACACGCGCATGGCGCGCTGGGTGGCGAACAGCTGCGCGCTTCCGACACCTTCGACGCGGCGGATCTCGCCTATGACGTTGCGGGTGATGTAGTCGCCCAGCCCGACCGGGCTCACCGAGCCGTCGGTGGAGGTGAGCGCGACCACCATGAGAAAGCCGGAGTTGGCCTGATCGACCTGGATCCCCTGGCGCTTGACCACGTCGGGCAGCCGCGGCTCGACGCGCCGGATGCGATTCTGGACGTCGACCGAAGCCTGGTCGATGGAGGTGCCGGATTCGAAGGTCGCGGTGATGTTGACGCGGCCCGAGGCCTCGGAGGTGGACTCGAAGTAGACGAGCCCGTCGACGCCGTTCAGCTCCTCCTCGATGGGGCGGGTGACGCTCTGGTAGAGGTCCTCCGGCGAGGCGCCGGGATAGTTGGTCTGGATCGAGACCTGGGGCGGCGCGACCTTCGGATACTGGGAGATCGGCAGCTGCGGGATGGCGATCACGCCGGCGATCACGATGAAGATCGCGATCACCCAGGCGAAGATCGGGCGGTCGATGAAGAATCTTGGCATCGGAGAGCGCCCTTATCCGGCTTTCTGGGAGCCGTCGGAGGGCTCGGTCACGGCCGTTCCCTCCGACTGCCACGGCTGCGGATTGACCGGCGCGCCCGGCCGGATCTTCTGGAAGCCCTCGACGATCACCTTGTCGCCGGCCTGCAGGCCCTCGGTGATGATCCATCGCTGGCCCACCACGCGACCGGTGGTGACCGGACGCAGCTCGGCCTTCGAGTCGGCGTTGACCACGTAGACCTGGGCGTTGCCGCCGGCGTCGTGCTGGACCGCCTGCTGCGGCACCGCCAGCGCCTCCTGGTCGACGCCCTGCTCGATCAGCACGCGGACATAGAGGCCCGGCAGGAGATCGCCGTCCGGGTTTGGGAACTCGGCCCGCAGGATCACCTGGCCGGTGGTGCGGTCGACGGTGGTGTCGGAGAACAGGAGCCGGCCCGAGCGGCCGTACTCGGTGCCGTCGTCGAGCACCAGCTTCACCGGCGCCTCGCCGGGATCCTCGGCCAGCGCGCCCATGTTCAGCGACTTGCGCAGCGCCATCAGCTCGCGGACCGACTGGGTGAAGTCGGCATAGACCGGATCGAGCTGGAGGATCGTCGCCAGCGGCTCGGCGTTGTTGGCGCTGACGAGCGCGCCCTCGGTGATCAGCGCCCGGCCGATGCGGCCGGAGATCGGGGCGCGGACGTCGGCGTACTCGAGATCCAGCTCGGCCGCGTCCAGCTCGGCCTTGGCAACCGCGACGGCCGCGTTCGCCTGGGCCAGGGTGGCGTTGGAGGTTTCCAGCTGCTGGGCCGCGATCACCTTGCGGTCGAGCAGCTGCTTCTGCCGGTCGGCGTCCTGCTGGGCGCGCAGCTGTTCGGCCTTCGCGCGTTCCAGGCTCGCCTGGGTGCGGGCCACCTCGACCTTGAATTTCGCCGGATCGATCTTGTAGAGCACCTCGCCCGCCTCGACGCGGCTGCCCTGGGTGAACACCCGGTCGGTGACGATGCCGGAGACGCGTGGCCGCACCTCGGCGATCCGCGTCGGCGAGATCCGGCCGGGGAGCTCGTTGACGATCGCGATCTTCTCCGGCGTCACGGTGACGGTCGCCACCGCCGACGGAGGACGGGCGGGCGCGGCGGACGCGGCGCCCTTGTCCTTGCTACCGCTGCTGTCGTTGCAGGCAGCCAGGAGCGGCAGTAACAGCGCGGCGGCGATCAGGGCGAGAGAAAAGCGGGTCCGTGGCATGACGGCTCTCCGTATGTCCGCGCGGCGGCGCGGGCGAGCGAACGAATGGGCAGGGAGGAATGCGGCGCGAGGCCTCAGCCGGTCTTGGCGAGGTCCTCGACCGGAACGGCGCCCGGGACCTGTTCGGCCAGCCAGCCGATCTCTTCCAGGAGCAGGTGGCGATCCTCGGGATCGAACCGGTAGACCCCGAAATATTCCATGAGCTTCAACCCTTCCAGCGCCAGAAAGGCGAGCAGCGCGCCGTTCGGGGTGTCGGAGCTGGTCTTGATCTCGGAAATGACGCCGCCGACCCGGCTGCAGATCGGCTGTCGCAGGTCGCTGTCCTGGGCCATCGCCGCCGCCAGGCAGAGCGTGAACGCCTGGTCGTCTTCGGTGGCGGGATCGGAGCAGGCGGCGATGCGCGTGCGCACGGCGGCGTTCGGCGTGTCGCCGATCTCGGCGCGGAGCCGGTCGATCCGGTCGTCCTCGGCCGCGATCTTGCGCTCCACCATCGCCCGCACCAGCGCCGGCTTGGTCTTGTAGTCGTAGAGGACGCTGGCCTTGGAGATGCCGGCCTCGGCGGCCACGGCATCGAGCGTGAGCCGGGCAACGCCATCGCGCTGGACGACGTACTGGGCGGCGTCGAGCACCGCCTCGCGGTCAATCGTGCGTTTTCGGCCCATGGAGAATCCGTCCGGTTAATTTCCAACCGGACGGTTATCTATCTGGATCTGGGCGGATCGTCAATCGGCCTGCTGCATCGCAGCAATAAACATCCGCGTGATCGGCCGGCCGGCGCCCAGATGAGCGGCGCGGAGCCTGGACCTTTCGGCCGCGGCCGCGCCCGGCCGGCGCGAACCGGTCGGGCCGGGCGGTCCTATTCGGTCGGCTTGACCGAGGCGGTTTCCTGACGGATCGAGCGCTCGATGATCGCTTCCGCCTCTTCCGGACCCTGCCAGCCGGTCACCTCGACCCACTTGTTGGGCTCCAGGTCCTTGTAGTGGTCGAAGAAGTGGACGATCTGCTCCAGCGTGATCTTCGGCAGGTCCTCGTAGCTGCGCACCGACTCGTAGCGGCGGGTGAGCTTGGTCGTGGGCACGGCGAGGATCTTCTCGTCGGCGCCCGCCTCGTCCTGCATCATGAGGACGCCGATCGGGCGGCAGTTCATCACCGCGCCGGGGACGATCGGCCGCTGGTTGACCACGATCACGTCCAGCGGATCGCCGTCATCGGCCAGGGTGTGCGGCACGAAGCCGTAATTTCCCGGGTAGCGCATCGGCGTGTACAGGAAACGGTCGACCCAGAGCGTACCGGACTCCTTGTGGAGCTCGTACTTGATCGGCTCGCCACCCACCGGAACCTCGATGATGACGTTGATGTCCTTGGGCGGGTTGGTCCCGATCGGGATCGCCTCGATGCGCATGTTGATGTCACCTTGCTTTTGTCAGCCGGGACTGCCCGCAGCGATGATGCGCTGCAAAATCGACCGGCGTGCTGCTTCAACCACGGCTCCGGGTCGGGGACAAGGGGAGCGGACGGGCTTTTTGGCTCCATTGTGAACGAAGTTTGACCCCCAGATCGGATGCAGCGGCGGGCCGACCGGGGCGGCCTGGGCGGCGCGTACGGGCGCGCGCAACGGCGGTGCCGCGTGCGCACGTGGCCCCGTTTCCCTCAACCCCTTGAGTTTCCGTCCGTTTGTCGCGCGCGGCCGAACGCTGCGCGGTCCCGCGCGATGGTGCGCGATTTCGCGCGAACGCGCATGCCGCGGCAATCGGCCTCAGTCGATGCGGTCGGGCCCGTCCTGGCGGGCGTGGCGGGGCGCGAAGCCGAACGCGATCTTCGGCAGGTTGGCCGACCCGATCGTCTCCTCGGCGTTGGCGACCGCCCGCCCCCCCAGCGTCTCGTAGAAGCGGCAGGCCGCCTCGTTCTCCGCCAGCGCCCAGACCACGAACGTCCGCCGGCCCTCGGTCGACAGGGCCGTGCGGGCGGCGTCGAACAGCCGGCGGCCGAAGCCGAGGCCGGAATATTCGGGCTGGATGTAGAGTTCGTAGACCTCGCCCCGGTAGGGCAGGCTGCGGGCCCGGCTGGCGCCGAAGGTGACGTAGCCGCGCACGGCATCACCCACTTCCAGCACCATGATCGACACCCGGCGCTGGATGGCCCGTTCCCACCAGGCGGGCCCCCGGCGCGCGATCATGCGCTCCAGCTCGGCACCCGGCAGGACGCCGCGGTAGGCGTAGCGCCAGGCCGAATCATGGACCTCTGCGATCGCCGCAGCGTCCGTGAGCCTTGCCCGCCTTATGCCGATCGAACCCGTCTTCATGAGAACAAAGGTAGCTCGACCTTTGCGGCGGGAAAAGAGGAAAGCCCGCGCCGGCGCGGCCGCCCACAAGCCAGCGCGCCGCCGGACGGGTGCCGGCGGCGCGCTCGACGGTCGAAAGGACCGGAATTCCTGACGTTCGCGGAGGTCGGCCGATCAGGCCACGCCGGCCTGCTTGCTGCGTTCCGCCTTCTTGCGGTCGTTCGGGTCGAGGATCGCCTTGCGCAGGCGAATCGACTGCGGGGTGATTTCCACCCGCTCGTCCTCGGCGATGAAGGCCAGCGCCTTCTCCAGCGTCATGCGGATCGGCGGGGTCAGCTTGATCGCCTCGTCCTTGCCGGAAGAGCGGACGTTGGAGAGCTGCTTGCCCTTCATGACGTTCACCTCGAGGTCGTTGCCCCGGGTGTGCTCGCCGACGATCATGCCCTCGTACACCTTGGAGCCCGGGTCGATCATCATCGGGCCGCGGTCTTCCAGGTTCCACAGCGCGTAGGCGACGGCCTCGCCCTCAGAATTGGAGATCAGCACGCCGGTGTGGCGGGTCGGGACCTCGCCCTTGTAGGGCTCGTAGGCCCGGAACACGCGGTTCATCACCGCCGTGCCGCGGGTGTCGGAGAGAAGCTCCGCCTGATAGCCGATGAGGCCGCGGGTCGGCGCGAAGAACAGCAGCCGCACGCGGTTGCCGCCCGACGGACGCATTTCCTGCATCTCCGCCTTGCGCTCGGACAGCTTGGAGACGACCGCGCCGGAATACTCGTCGTCGACGTCGATGGTGACTTCCTCGACCGGCTCCAGCAGGTTGCCGTCCGCGTCGCGCTGATAGACGACCTTCGGACGGCTGACGGTCAGCTCGAAGCCCTCGCGGCGCATCTGCTCGATCAGGATCGCGAGCTGGAGTTCGCCGCGGCCCGACACGATCATGGAGTCGGCGTCCTCGCCCTGCTCGACCTTGAGCGCGACGTTGCCGGCGGCTTCCTTCATGAGGCGGTCGCGGATGACGCGGCTCTGCACCTTGTCACCCTCGCGGCCGGCCAGCGGGCCGTCGTTGATGCGGAAGGTGACCGACACGGTCGGCGGGTCGATCGGCTGCGCCTCGATGGGCTCGGACACCGAAGAGTCGGCCAGCGTGTCGGCCACGGTGGCCGTCTGCATGCCGGCCAGCGCGACGATGTCGCCGGCCTTGGCGCTTTCCACCGGCAGGCGCTCGAGACCGCGGAACGACAGCACCTGACTGATGCGGCCGGTCTCCACGACCTTGCCTTCGCGGTTCATCGCCTTGATGGCCTGGTTCGGCCGGACCTCGCCGGAGCTGATGCGCCCGGTCAGGATGCGGCCGAGGAACGGATGCGCCTCGATGGTGGTGGCGAGCATCCGGAACGGGCCCTCGTCGACCGGCGGCGGCGGCACGTGCGAGACCACGAGGTCGAGCAGCGGGCCGATGGATTCCTGCGGACCGGTCGGCTCCTCGGCCATCCAGGCTTCCTTGGCGGAGCCGTAGAGGACCTTGAAGTCGAGCTGGTCCTCGTCGGCGTCCAGCGAGGCGAACAGGTCGAAGATCTCGTTGAGGACTTCCTCGTGGCGCTCGTCGTGGCGGTCGATCTTGTTGATGACCACGATCGGCCGCAGGCCGACCTTGAGCGCCTTGCCGAGCACGAACTTGGTCTGCGGCATCGGCCCCTCGGCGGCGTCGACCAGCAGGATCGCGCCGTCCACCATCTGCAGGATGCGCTCGACCTCGCCGCCGAAGTCGGCATGGCCGGGGGTGTCGACGATGTTGATCCGCGTGTCCTTCCAGATGACCGCGGTCACCTTGGCGAGGATGGTGATCCCGCGCTCACGCTCGATGTCGTTGGAGTCCATCGCCCGCTCGGCGACCCGCTGGTTGTCGCGGAACGTGCCGGACTGCTGCAGGAGCCGGTCGACGAGCGTGGTCTTGCCGTGGTCGACGTGGGCGATGATGGCGATGTTGCGCAGGGTCATGAAGATGTCCGTCTGGATCATCCGGAGCCTGGCGGGCGCCGCCCGGAACCGCTCGGAATGATCGATGTTCGTGTGTCGCTAGCCGGTTCGCCCCATGGCTCTCGACACGAGGCCGCCGTCGTGTCGAAACGGGGTCCTGTCGATCCAGCGGCTAGAGGAGCGGGTTTTGCCGGCACCGCGCATGTCGGCGCACGTGTGCTGCAGCGCAAGAGCCATAGCGGATCGGACGCGGCCCGAAAAGGCAATTCGCGGCTTTTCTTGCCCCGGAGCGCTCCGAACCGGCGTTTTTTCGGCCGAAAATGCGCCCTGTGCGCACCTGATACCCGCCGGGCGACAATGGACAGCGCGCGGCGGACAGGATAAATGCCGTTCTCTCATGCGCGATGTCGAGATGCGGCGGAAACGTCCTTGGCGCGCGGATGCGTTTTTCATGATCCGACGAAGAGACATGCCATGGGCTATTCTGTAGCGGTCGTAGGCGCGACGGGTAACGTCGGCCGCGAAATGCTCGATATCCTCTCCGAGCGCGGCTTTCCGGCCGATCGCGTGCTCGCGGTCGCCTCGCGCCGCAGCAAGGGCACCGACGTTTCCTACGGCGACACCACGCTGAAGGTGGAGGCGCTCGAGTTCGTCGACTTCTCGACGATCGACCTCTGCCTGATGTCGGCGGGCGGCGAGACCGCGAAGGAATGGGCGCCGAAGATCGCCAAGGCCGGCGCCGTGGTCATCGACAACTCGTCCTACTGGCGCACCGACCCGGACGTGCCGCTGATCGTTCCGGAAGTGAACGCCGACGCGATCGAGGGCTTCACCAAGAAGAACATCATCGCCAACCCGAACTGCTCGACCGCCCAGCTGGTGGTGGCGCTGAAGCCGCTGCACGACGCGGCGACCATCAAGCGCGTGGTCGTGTCGACCTACCAGTCGGTTTCCGGCGCCGGCAAGGACGGCATGGACGAGCTGTTCACCCAGACCCGCGCGGTGTTCGTCTCCGATCCCCTGCAGACCAACAAGTTCCCCAAGCGGATCGCCTTCAACCTCATTCCGCAGATCGACGTCTTCATGGAAGACGGCTCGACCAAGGAAGAGTGGAAGATGGTGGTCGAGACCAAGAAGATCCTCGATCCGAAGATCCTGCTGACGGCCACCTGCGTGCGGGTGCCGGTGTTCATCTCCCACTCGGAATCGGTGAACATCGAGTTCGAGAACGCGATCTCGGCCGAGGAGGCCCGCGACATCCTGCGCGAGGCGCCGGGCTGCCTGGTCGTCGACAAGCACGAGCCCGGCGGCTACGTGACGCCGTACGAGGCGGCCGGCGAGGACGCGACCTACATCAGCCGCATCCGCGAGGATCCGACCGTCGACAACGGCCTGGCGATGTGGGTTGTCTCCGACAACCTGCGCAAGGGCGCGGCCCTCAACACCGTGCAGATCGCCGAGCTGCTGGTGAACCGCAAGCTGATCACGCCGCGGCAGGCCGCCGCCTGAGGCGGCACTCCCGTTTCGACGAGACGACGCGAAAGGCGGCCGGCAACGGCCGCCTTTCCTGCTTTCGGGCCGCCCGCGCCACCTCGGGTTGTCTTTCCCGGCGCGTGATCGCCACTATGTGTCGACAGGCCATGGAACGCTCGCCCCCCGACGGCCATTCAGCCCCGGGGTGAAGACGAGCCACAAGGGAGAGCCGCTCGATGAACCAGTCCGTCGCCCGCGACATCAAGGCCGCCGTCATCCGCGAGGAGGGCAGCGCCTTCACGCTCGAGGATCTCAAGCTCGGGGCACCGGGTCCGCTGGAGGTCGTGGTGCGGGTGGTCGCCGCCGGCATGTGCCACACCGACCTGATCATCCGCGACCAGTACTATCCGACGCCGCTGCCGGTGGTGCTCGGCCACGAGGGCTCCGGCGTGGTCGAGGCGGTGGGCGACGCGGTGAAGGCGTTCGAGCCCGGCGACCACGTGGTGATGAGCTTCATGTCGTGCGGCATCTGCCATCCCTGCCAGGGCGGGCACCCCTGCCACTGCGACGACTTCTTCGCGCTGAACTTCGGCGGCTGCCGCAAGGACGGCTCGACCGCCGTGACCGAACCCGGCGGCACCCAGATCCACGACCATTTCTTCGGCCAGTCGTCGTTCGCCACCCACGCCATCGCCCACGAGCGCAACCTGGTGAAGGTCGACAGGCAAGCGCCGCTGGAGTTGCTCGGCCCGCTCGGCTGCGGCATCCAGACCGGCGCCGGCGCGGTGATGAACTCGCTCGGCGTGGGCGCCGGCCAGAGCTTCGCGGCGTTCGGGGCCGGGGCGGTCGGGCTGAGCGCGGTGATGGCGGCGCGGGCGGTCGGCGCCACCACCATCATCGCCGTCGACGTGCAGCCGAGCCGGCTGGAGCTGGCGAAGGCGTGCGGCGCGACCCACGTGGTCAACGCCAAGGAGACCGATCCGGTCGAGGCGATCCGCGAGATCACCGGCGGCGGCGCCGACTTCTCGCTGGAATCCAGCGGCGTCCCGCAGGTGCTGCGCCAGGCCATCGACGCACTGGGCACCATGGGCACCTGCGGCATCGTGGGTGCGCCGAAGCTCGGCGTGGAAGCCAGCTTCGACGTGAACCAGGTGATGATCCCCGGCAAGCGGATCATGGGGATCGTGGAGGGCTCCAGCGTGCCGCAGATCTTCATTCCGCGGCTGGTGGAGCTCCAGCGCCAGGGCCGCTTCCCGTTCGAGAAGCTGGTGAAGTATTACGACTTCGACCAGATCAACGAAGCGGTCGAGGACGCGGAAGCCGGCCGGACCATCAAGCCGATCCTGCGCATGCCGGACTGATCCGACACGCACGACGGCGGGCGGCTCACTGCCGTCCGTTGACCGTCGTCACGCTGCCCTCGGTTCCCTGGCAGGGCGCATCGGAAAGTTCCGACCCTTCCAGATCGAGCAGGGAGAAGGTCGCGCGGAAGGTCTCCCCGTCGATCTCGTAGCGGCAGGTCCACCACTGGACGGGACGCACGTCGGGGTCGGCCGGGCGGCCATTGGTGCGCACCGAAAGGAAGATGCGTTCGTCTGACGGATCCACCTCGAAGGTGGCCTCCTGAACTCCCCCAAAAACATCGAGACGGGTGAGCTCCGAGCCATCGACCAGCGCCGTGGTCCGGTCCGTGCCGAATGCCGGTGGGGGAAACTCCCCGTCGGAAACGATGACGATAAACCGACCATCGGGCAGCACGACCGCCTCATCGACCATGGTCAGCCAGCTTCCTTCCTGCCCCGACTGAGCCCGGCTGAAGTCGCTGAAAAGGGCCCGCACGTCCCGGGGGACCAGACGCCGGAGGCTGGGATTGAGGCCGGCAAGTTGCCGCAGCGACGCCGAGAGATAGCGCGCCTCGAGCTCCTCGACCGTCTTCCGGCTTCCCGTTAGGTCGTCCCGCGCCGCCGCAAGCTCGATCCGCACAGCATTGAGGTCGGTCTTGAGGCCGGCGAGCCGGCGCTCGTAGTCGGCCGAGGATTGCTCGGACATCCACCACGTGGCGCATCCGAACAGCAGCCCGCTGATGCCAACGATGCCCTGGGTGGTCGCCGACGTGCAGATACTGGCCAGGCCCGCCCCGAGCCGGGCGAATTGCGGCTTCGTCACCATGTCGATTTCCCATTAACCCGGGCTCGGGCGCGACGCGGGGCGCCCAGTGGACGTCTACCCGCCGACCGTCGCCTCGCCCCTTGCCCAGGCGGCGCGGTCGCAGCCGACGGCCTCGGCGATGGAGCTCATGCCCCGGCGGCGCACCTCCGCGGCGAGGTGGCGCAGGATCCTTCCCACCAGCGGACCGCCCTCGTAGACGAGGCCGGTGTAGAGCTGCACCAGGCTCGCCCCGGCGGCGATCTTGGCGAACGCCGTTTCACCCGACGAGATGCCGCCGACGCCGATGAGCGGCATCCGCCCGTCGATCCGCTCCGCGACCTTGGCGAGCACCACCGTCGACGGGTCGAACAGCGGCCGGCCGGAGAGGCCCCCGGTCTCTTCCGCCGTCCGCGCGTCCTTCAGCGGTGGGCGGGCGATGGTGGTGTTGGATACGATCAGCCCGTCGACCGCGTGCTTGAGGGCGGCGGCGGCGATGGCGTCGATGCCGGCATCGTCGAGATCCGGCGCCACCTTCACCAGCAGCGGCACCCGGCGGCCGATCTCCGCCATCTCGGCGCGCGCCGTCAGCACCCGCGCCAGCAGCTCGTCGAGGGCTTCCGCGCCCTGCAGGTCGCGCAGGCCCGGCGTGTTGGGCGAGGAAATGTTGATGGTGAAGTAGTCGGCCACGTCGGCGAAGGCGCGGATGCCGCGCACGTAATCGTCGACGCGGTCGTGGGTGACCTTGTTGGCCCCGAGATTGACCCCGACGATGCCGGCGAAGCGGCGCGCGGCCAGGCGCTCATGGACGGCGGCATGGCCGCCGTTGTTGAAGCCGAGCCGGTTGATGAGCGCCCGGTCCTGGCGCAGCCGGAACACCCGCGGCCTCGGATTGCCGGGCTGGGCGAGCGGCGTCACCGTGCCGATTTCCACGAAGCCGAAGCCGAGCTTCAGCAGCGGCCCGGGCACCTCGGCGTCCTTGTCGAAGCCGGCCGCCATGCCCAGCGGATTGGGAAAGGACAGGCCGAACGCATCGACCGCCAGCGCCGGGTCGCGGGGCGCCGGGTCGGCCGGCACGAGGCCGGTCGCCAGCGCCTTGATGCTCAGCCGGTGGGCCCGCTCGGGATCGAGCCGGCGCAGCAGCGCGGGCCCGGCAGTCGACAGTCCTGCGATCACGCATCAAGCTCCGGAAAGATGTGGCCGGCGGGCGACAGCGGCAGCGGCTTCACCCACACCGCCGCGTCGGTGGGCAGGTCGGCATAGAGGTGGGGAAACAGGTCGCCGCCGCGCGACTTTTCCCATTTCAGGTCCGCGCCGAGGCTTTCGGAACGGAACGCCACCAGCAGCAGCCCCTCCATCTCGCGGAAATGCCGGCGCGCCGTTTCCATCACCTGGTTGCGGGCGGAGAGATGGATGAAGCCGTCGGCGAGGTCGACCGGGGCGCCGCGATAGACCCCCTCCGCCCTGGCCGCGTCCCAGGAGTCCCTGTCGACGATCTTGTAGACGGTCTGCGGTCGCATCGTCCCGTTCTCCCGATTTTTGCCGGAGCTTAGGCCCATTTCCGGTCGATTTGAAACGGGCCGCGCGCGGACGCGAACGCCTGCGCAGGACGCGCCCGCCCCGCGGGCCGGACAAGCCCATGCCTAGCCGCTCGCGCCGCCCCCGTACAGGTCAACGCGGGGCCGGCGGCGGAGTTCTCCAACAGGATTTCTGGACATGGGCGGCCGCGGGGATTAGGGTGCGCGCTAGGTATGTATTCCTTTCATTTTCCCCGGGCTGCCGTCCCGTCGACGGAGAGGTAACGCAGCATGCTCACGCACGAGCAGGTCTGGGCGGCCATCGACCGCCTTGCCGAGCGGCACGGCCTGACCCCGTCGGGGCTGGCGCGCCGGGCGGGCCTCGATCCGACGACCTTCAACAAGTCGAAGCGGCTGGCGGGCGACGGCCGGCCGCGCTGGCCGTCGACGGAATCGGTGGCCAAGGTGCTGGAGGCGACCGGCGCGGGGCTGACCGATTTCTTCGGCAAGCCGGCCGGCGGCCTCGGCGCCGACGCCCTGCCCGTCCCCCGCGCCGTGCCGCTGCTGGGCTTCGCCCAGGCGGGCGCCGGCGGCTTCTTCGACGACGGCGGATTCCCGGTCGGCACCGGCTGGGACGAGATCTCCTTTCCCGAGCGCCGGGACGAGCCCGTTTACGCTCTTGAGATTTCGGGCGATTCCATGCTTCCGCTCTACCGCCACGGTGACGTATTGATCGTGTCGCGCGCCGCATCGGTCCGGCGCGGCGACCGTGTGGTGGTGAAGACGACGGACGGCGAAGTGATGGCGAAGATCCTGCACCGGCGCACGGCGCGGCAGATCGAGCTGACCTCGCTCAATCCCGACCATCCCGACCGGACGGTGCCGCTGGCCGAGGTCGAATGGATGGCGCGGATCCTGTGGGCGAGTCAGTGATGGCGTACACTCCCGGATACTCCGGACGCGGACCGCGACGGTCGGACACCGTTTCCCGGGCGATCTATGCGCTCGTGGTGGTGACGGCGGCAGCCGTCAGCGTGCTGCCGCTGCTGCTCCTCGACGAGTCGGTGCTGGGACCCATCGTCCAGAAGATGAAATCGCTGCCGCTGGGCGCGCCGGAGGACGAGCCGCAGAACCCGTCCGACTGGGGCGGCGTCGAGCCGAAGCGCCAGGGCAGCGTCGGCTACGCCGCGCCGGTGGATCCGGCGGCGGCCGCCGCGGCGGCGCTGGAGCCCGACCGCTCGGTGCGCGACGTGTCGTCCAACCGCATCACCCGCAGCCCCGACATCGCAGCGCCGCTGCAGCGGCTGCCGAGCTCCGTGGAAATGCCGCCGCCGCTGCCGCCGAAGCCGGTGCGCTATCACCTGGTGGTGGTCGAGGAGGCGACCAAGATCGACGCCGCCGGCACCGTGCTGACCATCGACCAGGTGCAGGGGCCGGCGTCGTTCAAGGCGTGCGAGGACGGCTCGCCCGTCCAGTGGAGCTGCGAGCTG
>Ga0207904_1000508_pt1 | contig 14467 bp, 16 predicted proteins | sample MalvirmetaMSP118_FD_184232 | JGI IMG/M metagenome (GOLD analysis project Ga0207904, IMG submission 184232) | Marine viral communities from the Deep Pacific Ocean - MSP-118 (SPAdes) | ecosystem: Environmental > Aquatic > Marine > Oceanic | place: Pacific Ocean | collected 2011-05-30 | reverse complement strand
CAGTCGCTCTCGCGTTGAACAACCGTCCCCGCAAGAGCCTCGACTGGAAGACCCCGGCCGAGGTGTTCGAGGAGCAGCTACGCTCGCTTCAACAACCCGGTGTTGCAACGACCGATTGAACCCAGTCGGTGTCGCGCTGACGTTCGTCGCACCCCTCGTCACACTCGCGCAGGAAGGGGGCCTTTCGCTCTCCGACGATGCCCTCCTGAGCGTGCCGGTGTTTCCGCTGGTGGGTGCGCTCATTGCCGCGTCAGCTCATGTGGTCGGGCGTCTGCTGCGGAGGGAATTCGAGCGGGGCGCCGAGGCGTACGACCGAGTCCTGGTCACCATGCGAGCACAGCGGGACCAGGCCGAGGTATTCCGATCCGTGCTCGACGCGAGTCCCAACGCGATTGCTGTCATGACGCCGCGAGGCCGCATCCTGCACCGCAACGACTCCTTCGATTCACTGGTCGAGCGCGCCGGACTCGAGGCGGGAACCGACTGGTCGGATGGTCCGGCTTCCCACGTCTACGGCGAGGACCGGAGGACTCGCGTGCTGCTCGACCGGCAGATGCTGGCACGGGTCGCCAGCAGCTCGCGCAGCGAGCGGCGCACGATCTGGGTCGGGGCGCCCGGTGACCAGCGGGCGATGAGCGTCACGGTCAGGCCGATCGCCCGCGGTGACGACACCATCGGTGCGGCGTTCATCGCCGCCGACATCACCAGCCTCGTCGACGCGGTGGATGTGCGAGATCGTTTCCTCGACATCGCCGGTCATGAACTGAGGACACCGCTCACGGTCCTGCTGGGCGAACTGGATCTCCTCGACCTCGACGGAGCGCCAGCCGGGCAACGCGCGCGTCTCACGCGGATCGAGGCTGCAGCAACGAGGCTGCGGAACATTGTCGACAAGGTCATCGCTGCAGGTCGCCAGCAGGTGTCTGCATCTCGGGAGGTGACCGATGCGTCGTTGATCGTGGCGCAGGCGGTGGCCAACTGGCGGGCTGCCGCCGACGAGCTGCGGGTCGACCTCTCGATCCGGGAGATGTCCACGTTCCTGGCATACGTCGACTCCTCCCTGTTGCGCCGTGCGCTCGAGGAGGTGCTCTCGAACGCCCTGCGCTTCACGCCACCGGGTGGAGCCGTCCGCGTGAGCGTAGAGCGCGAGGATGGGCAACCCGTGATCGTCGTGAGCGATACGGGCATCGGGATGACGCCGGGGGAGCAGCGGCGCATCTTCGAGAAGTTCTATCGCACCGAGAGTGCCCACCGCAGCCAGATCCCCGGCTCGGGATTGGGGCTGCACATCGTTCGTACGATCTGTGACCAGTGCGGGATCGACGTGTCCGTGCGGTCCGCGCCCGGGCGGGGGACATCCGTGCGACTCGCGCTTCCGTCCGCGAACCGGGCCCCGAAGCCGGCGCCGGATCGCGATGTCCGCCGGGGTCGCTGATCACGCGTGGGCGACCGAACGCAGCGTCGTGTCCCGCACGAGATCCCTCACGACACGGGGAACATCGTCGAGCGCGATCTCGACGCCGACTCCGCGCCCTGCGTCGATGACGAGCCACGACTGATCCTCGTCCGCGCGTCGCAGGATGCCGACCTCGAGGTCCACGTCGTCCCCGGCATCCGCTGAGTCCACACTGCGGACGCGTGCTCGTATCGCGACGCCCGGGCTGCGGTGATCCTCGTCCGCCGAATGGTTCGTCGCCGCGTGCGCCGTTGCGCACCAGCCGTACTCGCACATGCCGCTCCTTCTCAGGCGGGTCGACGAAATCCGCCAACGGTGTCGGGGGTGGGCACGGTGCGTTCATGACACCAGGGACCACCGACATCGTTGCGGGAAGACCCGTGTGCGCTAGCGGCCCGGGGCGATCCCCCGGGCATCAGGGGGAAGGATGCTGCGGAGCGGAACGTCCAGCACCTCGGCGAGCGAGACGAGCGTGCGAAGCCTCGGGTTCGCGGGCGTTCCCGGGTTCGATTCGCCCTTCTCGAGCTTGCGATAGGTGAACGTCGAGATGCCGGCCGCGTGCGCGACACGCTCCTGAGACAGCCCGCGATCGGCGCGGGCGCGGGAAAGCGAGACGCCCAGCGCCTCGACATAGGCGGTCCAAAGATCGTCGTCAGGGGTGGCCACGGATACAGCGTCGCGGACGAGTCGGTGATACATGCACATGTATACCTTCTCATTTGGCGCCACCGTCCGCGCCGTGATCTCGGCATCTGGGTGCGACGACGGTGCTGCGCTGCGGTTCCGTGGCGGCGCCGGAGGGATGTGCGCGGATGCTGTCGGCGGATACGGCCGAACCGGCAGTCGCCAGCGCCACCCCGACGATGTGGCTTCGTTCGCTTGGTGGCGGGGTTTTTGCAGCGCTCCGTGGCGGTCTTGTTGCCGCGATCACGCAGGACTGGCTGCAGGTAGGTGTCGCGGTCTGAACCGAGAGGGGTGCGCCCGGTCGGGGCCGTTTGGATCGCTGCCGCTACGTCAGAGTCCGAAGGCTCCGCCGCTGACGAGGATCACGATGCCGAGGCCGATGAGAACGATGGGGAAGAGGATGTGCTCCCAGCGTTCGAGCACTTCGGCGATCGGGGGGCGGGTGGCGACGAACTTTGCCAGGGCCACCAGGACCGCGACGAGCGCGAGGAAGACGATGCAGTAGGCGACTACTGCGAGAGGTTCCACGCTGAGGAAGACAGGGGTGTAGACGCCGATGTTGTCGCCGCCGTTGGCAAGGGTGACGCCTGCGACTGTCCACACGCCGACCTTCTTGCCGGCAACCTTGGCCTCGTCGTCATCGTCGTCATCGTCTCCGCGCCAGGCCTGCCATGCGGCCCAGAGGCCGAGGCCCAGAGGGATGAGACCGAAGTACGGGATGGCTGCCGAGGGCAGGAATGCTCCGGCACCGATGGTCACCAGGACCGCGGCACCGAGGATGCCGGCGAATCCGAGGTACTGGCCGGCCAGAATGCGGGCGGTAGTGCCGCGCTGGCCTGCCCCTCGCGCGAAGAAGAGGGAGAGCACGATGATGTCGTCGATGTTGGTCGCTGCGAACAGGCCCATCGCCTGCAAGGCCGAGGTGAGGATCATGCGCCCTCCCCAGCTGCGTCGCATCCGGGAAGCGAGCAGGCGGGATCGATGCACGGGGCGTCTTCGTCCACTGCCAGGGTGGCATCGACCAGTGCCGTCAGCGCCTGCGCCAGGTGCGAATCGGCGATCTCATATCGTGTCCGACGACCCTCGGGCTCGGAGACGACGATCCCGCAATCGCGCAGGCATGCCAGGTGGTTGGACACGTTCGGGCGTGTCAGGTCCAGATCTCGGGCCAGTTCCGCCGGGTAAGCGGGATGGTCGAGCAGGGTCAAGATGATCCGGGATCGAGTGGGGTCGGCCAGTGCACGACCCAGGCGGTTCATCACGTCGAGACGCGAAGCAATAGTCAGCATGGACTGAACTATACAGCGCGCACTGAACACTCGGTCACAGGCGTCAGCCCAGATCGCATGCCCGTAAGGGGAACCCTCACCGGACACCACCGCTACTTATCGAGAGGAACGACGGCACGTGTGAAGATCGGCGGTCTGTGGCGGCGTTCTTTGGTCGCTTAGTGTCGTCGGTCTGGGTCCATTCGTCGAGGGCCTTGGACCTCCTGTAGAACGTCGCGCGTGACATTCCTATATCGAATGCGACCTTGGCGGCTGGCTGTCCTTCCTCGACGAGACGTACGGCTCTTCGGATTTGATCATCTGTGAAGACGAGGGGGCAGCCGCCGAGATTGTTGCCGGCCTGGCGACGTCGTTCGATCGAGTCGTGGGCGCGTTCGCGTTTGAGTTCACGCTCCATTTGGGTCAGCGCGGCAAGGGTGGTGAATAGCATCGAGCCTGTCGCCGTCGAGGTGTCGACGGTGTTGCCGCCAAGGTCCAACACTCTTAGTTCAGCGCGGCGGGTTTGCAGCTGCGCCGCGACCGCGATCACGGTGTGCGGAGATCGTCCGAGTCGTTCCAGCGTGTCGATTGTGAGTGTGTCTCCGGGGCGGAGGGCGTTGAGCGCCCGGTCCAGTTGGGGCCAAGAAGGTCTGGCGCGGCCCGCTTCGTGGTCGGTGTAGATGTCGGAGGCGGCGACGCCCGCATCCCTGAGGTCACGTCGCTGACGGTCTGCCGATGGTTGCGGCGTCGACGCCCGCACATACCCGATGAGTCTCATGGCTGCGCCTTCGTGAGGAAGTGGTTCCTAGTCGCCGATGACGAGGATGCTGGCGGCGGCTTCAACGACGTCGTCGGTGATGGTTTCGAGTTGATTGATCTTGAGTACCCGCGCGATCTGGGGAAAGAGCCGTTCAAGGAGTCGGAAGTTGCCACGGGTGATGCGTTCGATGGCGGCGATGGCTTGCGCATCGGTGAAGTCTTCCGGGTCGAGCGAGCGTCCGATTCGTTTCCAGTGTCTGTCCAGGACGAAGAGGAGTTCGTCGCGGCCCAGGGCTCGATAGTGGTGGGAGAACCCGAGCCGGCTGTAGAGCTGCTGGTAGTGGCGGAAGCGTTGGTCGATGCCGGGCATGCCGATCAGGATGATGGCGAGGTGGGTGCGGTCGTGCTGGTCGCGGAGTAGTTCGAGCGCCATGGGGGTGAGCCGTTCGGCTTCATCGATGATGAGCAGCTCGAGGAAGGAATGAGTGTGTGCGCGCTGGCCGGTGACTTTGCCGATCGCGCGTTGGTGTTCCTCTACGCAGCTGTCCAGTTTGTTGTGCCAGTAGCCGATCTCGCGGACGAGTTCCTTGGGTCGAGGTAGAACTTCGGGCGTGTAGAAGACGGTGCGCGAGCGGTTGGCCAAAGCGTAGAACGCAGCGTCGGCATCGCTGCGCGGTCCCCATTCGTTCATGTACGGCTCGAGGGTGTCCCAGTTGGCGTACCTGCGGGCGGATTGGGTTTTGCCGACCCCGGCATCGCCATGGCAGATCCCGATTGTCTTCTCTTTCCGGACGGCGTTCGCGAACTCGGTGAAGCGCCGGTGCTCCTTGGTCACGATGAATGCCTGGCCCATCACTCGTCCTCTTCGTATGTGCGTAGCCGGTTCCGCCGCGCGGGAGGCGGGGTGTGGCGGGGTTCTTGCCGGATGGCGGTAGTCGGGATGCGCTCGTTCATGGTCTTGCGCAGTTCGCGTCGGCGGGCTCGTCTGGCGGTTTCGATGTCGCGAAGGCTGAGGCGGAGGTTGGGGTGGGCTTCGTCGATGGCGACGCAGATGAAGGTGTCGTGGTCATAGACGCGGATTTCGGAGATGTCGCGCGGGTCGTACCGGATCGTGATCGGGTGTCCAACGAACGGGGCGAGTGTGGGTGCCAGGTAGCGCTGGCCCTGGAAGTGGATCCCGTCTCTTTGCACTATTCGGTTCTTGGGGACAGTAAGGAGGAGTGTGTCGAGGTCCTCGAGGCTGTTGGGCATTCGCGGGAGCCAGCCGTCGGCGACCCAGGCGTCCCTGGGTGAGATGCCAAGTTCGGAGTGCGGTCGGTCGTTGTAGGCGGCGATGAAGGCGCCGATCGCTTGATCCAGTGCGGGAAGGTCCATTGACGGCGTGGGGGTTCGGCTGCCAGGTCCGAGGTGGCCGGGCAGTGTGGCGAGGAGTTCGGTGTTTATGGTGCCGAAGAAGCGCTCGACCTTGCCGCGACCTTGGGGACGCCCGACCGTCGAGTGAATGATGCGGATGTGCAGCGCGATCGCGGTGCGCTCGAGATGGTGGCTGGTGAAGTCAGAACCGTGATCGACGTGGAGGATGTCGGGGAGACCGCACATGGCCCAGGCGGGGTCGGTCTTTCGCCAGATCGCCTGCCGGAGGGCAAGTGCCGTGTTCAACGCCGATGGTGCCCCCGTGAAGACGGTGTACCCGCAGATCGCGCGCGAGTAGTCGTCCATCACCGTCGTCAGCCACGGCCGATCCGGCTTCCCGTCTGCGCCGACGATGAGGATGTCCAGCTCGGTGTGATCGGACTGCCAGATCTGGTTCGGCCGGTCCGCTCGGCGGCGAAGAACGAGTTCGTGCCGGTCGCGATATGACGCTGGCCCCTCCAATGCCAGCGTCACGAGCGCCGGATCCAGGGAGCGCACGATCTCTCGCACCGTCGCGTAGCTGGGGACTGGGTTCCCTTGGCGGGTCGCTTCCGCCGCGGTCAGCCGATGTAGCGTAGCCAAGCTAGGACGTGGTCTGGTCAGCGCGAGCCGTTCGATGAACGCGACAGTCTCCGCAGCCGTGCGCCGACGCCCCGCGTCGACGCGCGGATGATCGTCCAGCCCCGCGATCCCGCCGTCCAGGTAGCGGCGGTGCCAGCGCTGCAACGTGCGGGCACTGATCCCGGTGTTCCGGGCGAGGGCCGCGAGCGGAACCTGGTCTTCGACATGAAGTCGAAGTATCCGCCACCGCTCCTCGGCGTCCACTACTCACCTACATTGCAGCGATTCCGCGCGCAGCGTCAGCCTGCTGATGACGGTAGAGGGTGGCGCGGCTCCACCCGACCAAGCGGGCAGCGTCCTCGGCCGTGCGTCCCTTCGCCCGCGCCTCCCTCGCCAACTGGAGCTTGTCCGCGATCACCGCGGGGTCCGACACGGGGCGGCCGAACCGCGTCCCGTTTTGCCGGGCCGCCGCGATGCCGGCCGTAACCCGCTCGACGATCAGTTCGCGCTCGTACTCCGCGAGGGTGGCGAGCATGTTCAACATCAGCCGCCCCGTCGACGTTGCAGGGTCAATCCCGTCCGAGATGGATCGGACGTGCACGCCCCGCCCGCGGAGAAGGTTCACCGTGTTCAGCACGTCGATCAGAGACCGACCGAGGCGGTCAACCCGCCAGACGACCACCGTGTCACCCTCGGCCGCATGCTCGAGAAGCTTCTTCATCCCGGGCCGTTCGATCGCAGCCCGGCTCCCCGACGTGACATCCGCGAACACATCACGTTTCTGCACGCCGGCCGCAACCAGCGCGTCGACCTGCAGCTGCGCATCCTGACTGGACGTGCTCACTCGCGTGTAACCCAGAAGCCTCATAGCGCCAGTGTGCCTCAGAAAGTCCTCGCCTGCGACCACGTAAGACGGATCACGGCAAGACAACTTTCCGAGACACATGGTGCCACGGAATCATGCGGACGCTCACAGTCGTTCAGAGTGAGGCGGCGATGTCTCGAAAACCTGTTGTATTCCAAGACACCGCCCCAATAGGAATGAGCCGGACCCTGGGACGCAGATTCCTCGGACGGGGTCGACGGACACCCCACGATGGCGGGCAGCAGCGATTCATCAGTCATGGCACGGTCCTCCGATCGCCCGCGCAGCAGGGGTGATGGATCATTTACGGACCGCGTCGTGGCGAGTAGAACGGGAACGGCGGTTCCCTGCAGCCGAAAGGCCTCGTTCGATTGTCTTGATCACCTCGATGGTGAGGAAGCACGCAAGGGCATATCCGAGCGCGGTTGCCCATTGTGCGGGGGTGAGGGGGACGGAGCCGAACCACACGTGGAACGGGGGCAGATACGTGTATGCCGTCTGCAGCACCGCGAGCGTGGCGATCGAGATCCAGATGGCGCGATTCCCGGTGAGCACACGAAGGGTAATGCTTGAGCGGCGCAGGAGACGCACGTTGAACAGCACAGCCACCTGGGCGACCACGAGCACGGTCACTGCTGCGGCGCGCGCAGTTTCCAGGTCGGCGCCGGTTGAGAGTTCGACGAAGAACGCTGTGATCGTCGCGGCTGACACGACGATACCCATCCCTGCCAGCAAGAGGATATTGCCGGAGAGGATCGACTCGCCTGGGGGCCGTGGGGATCGTTTCATCGTTCCGGGTTCGACGGGTTCGTAGGCGAAGGCCAGCGAGAGGGTGACGGCGGTGACGAGGTTCACCCAGAGGATCTGGGTGGGCTGCAGCGGGTCAGGGAAGCCGACCACGACGGCGGTGAAGACAACCAGGGCCTGACCGAGCGTTGTGGCCAGGATGAACACCACCGACTTGCGCAGATTGTCGTAGACGCGCCTGCCTTCGCGTACGGCTCGCTCGATGGTGGCGAAATTGTCGTCGGCGAGGACGACATCGGAGGCGTCTTTGGCCGCTTCTGTGCCTTTCATGCCCATCGCGACGCCGACGTCGGCGCGGGTCAGCGCGGGAGCGTCGTTGACTCCGTCGCCGGTCATCGCGACGACACCACCGCGGGATTGGAGTGCGGCGACGATGCGCAGTTTGTGTTCCGGGCTGGTCCGCGCATACACGTCGACACCCGCGACGACGTCCCGCAGCTGTTCATCGCCCATCCTGTCGATCTCAGCCCCGGTCAGCACTGTCGCACCGTCGTCGACGACGCCCATCTCGGCGGCGATCGCGTGCGCGGTGAGCGCGTGGTCACCGGTGATCATTTTCACCCTCACGCCCGCCGCCTGGCATTCGGCGATCGCGGCGGTCGCTTCAGGTCGTGGCGGGTCGGCGATGGCGACGATGCCCAGCATCACCAACCCGCGGAGATCCTCAGGCTCGACGGTCACAGCATCCGCCGACATGTCGCGGCGCGCCGCGGCGAGCACCCGCATCCCCTGCGCCGTGTACTCATCGACGAGCGACTGCCATCGGTCAGGATCGATGGGGTCCTGGCCTCCGTCAGCGGCCCGCTGATACTCGCAGAGGGCGAGCAGACGGTCGGGGGCGCCCTTGACGAAGACACACTGCGCGCCGGTGGCCGATCGGTCGAGCGTAGCCATGTACTTCGCCTCGGCTTCGAAGGGGATCTCGTCCTGACGCGTGTATTCGGAGGTGTCGGTGCAGGCCTTGCGACCGAAGGCGATCAGAGCGCCTTCGGTGGGATCGCCCACGACGCGCCACCCACCGGCCTCGGTGTGGTCGAGCCGCGCGTCGTTGCACAGGGTGAGGGCCAGCGCCAGCTCGCGCAGGTCCGGCATGCCCGCGGAATCCATCTCGCCGTTCCGCAGGATCGCTCCGGTGGGATCGTAGCCTTCGCCGCTGACCGCATACCGCGACACCGTGGTGGCGGCCGCGCGCACCGTCATCTCGTTCTTGGTGAGCGTTCCGGTTTTGTCGGAGCAGATCACGGTGACCGAGCCGAGGGTTTCCACCGCAGCCAGGCGGCGGGTGATCGCCCGCTGCGCGGCCATCTGCCTCACACCCAACGCGAGGGTGATCGTCACTACCGCCGGCAGGCCCTCCGGCACAGCAGCCACCGCAAAAGCGATGGCGGAGGAGAGCAGCATCTCGAGGGAGTCGCCATGCAGGGCAAAGCCGAGCGCGATCATCACGACGACCAGCACGAGCACGGTGACCGTCAGCTGACGCCCGAGCCGGTTGATCGAGCGGATCAGCGGGGTGTCCGTGCGCTCCACGTCGCGGACCAGCTGCTGGATGCGCCCGATTTCCGTGCGGATGCCGGTCGCGGTGACGACCGCCACAGCTCGCCCGGCGACCACGACAGATCCGGCGTGGAGCATGTTGTGCCGGTCACCGAGGGGAGCATCGCGTGTCACGGTGCTGCTGTGTTTGGCTGCCGGGACCGCTTCGCCCGTCAGCGCCGCCTCATCGGCCCGCACGTCACGCGCTTCGACCAGCCTCGCGTCGGCGGGGGCGCGATCGCCGGCGTGGACGCGAATGATGTCGCCGAGGACGAGCGTGGCGGCGTCGATGTCATGCCAGCTGCCGTCCCGCCGCACGGTCGCGTGCGGAGATAGCATCCGACGGATGCCGCGTAGGGCTTTCTCTGCTTGTCCCTCCTGAACGAATCCGATGATCGCGTTGATCAGCGCCACGGCGAGGATCACCGACGCGTCGATGTAGTCGCGCGACGCAAGCTTGATCACCGCGGCGGCGAGGAGGACGTAAATGATGGCGTTGTTGAACTGCGCCAGGAACCGCAGCACCGGATGCGTCCTCGTCGGCTCCGGAAGACTGTTCGGCCCGAAATGCGCGTGGCGCCGGAGAACTTCGTCCGTCTCGAGACCCGCACGACTAGTCGCGAGTCCCTCGAGCACCTCGCTGGCCGAATGAGCATGTGGCTCGTTCGGCAGGCCCGAGGCGGCGGCCGGGTGATGGGTGAGCTCAGCCGGCGACCCTTCCCGGCTCACAGCGGACATCGGACGCTCTACCCGCTACCCCAGTCGAGCAGCGAAGCAGTGCACCGTCCGCGCCGTGTCGCCGATGGCTGCGGTGATGGGCGGTGTCCGGGAAGCATCATGCGACGGCGTGTGCCTCGGCGGGTGTGCTCTGCGGGGCCTCGTCTCCCTTTGCCGGTGAGTGCATGATCAACACCGGGCAGTGAGCGTGCTGCGCGCAGGCCGTGCTCACAGAGCCCAGCAGCAGACCGGCGAAACCGCCCCGACCACGGCTGCCCAGTACGAGCATCGTCGCGTCGGCACTCATCTCGACGAGAGCAGCCGCCGCCGGTCCCGCCACGATCACGCGCTTGAGCCCGACCGGGGCGCCCGCAGGGAAGGCGACATCGATGGCCCACGCGAGGGTCTGTTGCGCGTCTTCCTCTGGCGACCAGACCTCCATCGCGTACGCGCCGTTGTAGATGATCGGGAATTGCCAGGCGGTGACGGCCACGACGGGGGTCCCGATCATCTCTGCGAGTTCGACCGCTTCGCGCAGCGCGTCGATCGAGCTGCGCGACCCGTCGACTCCGACGATGATCGGCTTATGATTCGTGGTGTCGCTCACGTCAATGGTCCTCTCCCGTGTGCCGCATCTGACGAGGAGCGTCACTCCTCGTCCCGGCGCTCCTTCCACCGTGCCCGACCGGCCGACCGCCCAGTAGGGCCGATGGTCCCACCGAGGGGACTTCCGGCCCTACCCGAGCCGTGTCCGGCACGGGACGGTGGAATCAGCGGAAAGGAGACCACCATGACCGCCACGAAGATCCGCAATTTTCGTGCGCGACAGTTCACAGACCGCGTCGTGCGACCAGCGCTTCGCGATGTGGCGTTGATCCTCGACGACGTCGACCCCTCCGAAGACGTGATTCGGGACGCCTGCGCGGCCGCTACCGCAGTCGGTGGTGTCGTGCGAGTGATCCGCGTGGTCGACGATAGAGAATCGGCAACACCAGCGGACCGGGTCTCCCGCGCCGCCCTCGCGAGAGAGCAGATCGGCCGGGTCATCGCCCGCATCCGCGCCGGCACGCCGAACGTTCGCGTGTCGGGCCAGCTGCACCGGGGCACTTTGCGCTCCCTCACCCCAGCCCTCGACGAGACAGCCGCCACCGTGATGACGAACGGCGGGCGAGCATGACCGCGCACACCTTGATTCCGGGGCGCAACAGTGCCCGCCGTAGTTCGATCCCGAACGAAGGAGTACGAGATGCAGGAGAAGATGATCGTCGGCGTGACGGATGCGGCCGTATCGCGTCGTGCCGTGGACTGGGCCGCCGAACGGGCCGCGAGCCGGGGCGACCGGCTCGAACTGATATCGATCATCGGTGGCGCCGCCGGTGTCGTCGGTGAAGGAAACGTCATCGACCACGCGGTCGAGCTGACACAGAACATGCTGGATCGCGAAGCGGAACGCGTCCGCGCACGCGGCGTGCCCGTCCAGACACGCGTCGGACGCGGCAAGCCGGTCGAACAGCTCATTGACGCCTCGAAGGATGCCACGTTGATGGTCATCGGCAGCGACTACCGCGGCCCGGAATCGGGACCGGCTCGGGGGCCGCACGGGATCCGCATCACCGCCGGCGCATACTGTCCCGTCGCCGTCGTGCCCGACCTCGAACTCACCGGCCGGACCGGGGTCATCGTCGGCGTGGACGGATCAGAAGTATCCGAATTCGCGATCGCGTTCGCCGCCGCCGAAGCAGACCGGTCCGGGGAGCCGCTCACGGCAGTGAGCTCCTGGTCCCCGGTCGCTCTTCCCCTTTCGGTGCGGTCCTACCCCGACGACTACCTGCAGAACATGCAGAAGCTCACGGAAGAAGCCCTCGGCATATCGATCGCCGGGATCCCACAGCTTTACCCCGACCTGGAAGTGCGTCGCGTGGTGGAGAGCAGCTACAGCCCCGACACGGTGATCAACCGACTTGCCTCGCAGGCCCGGCTCACCGTCATCGGTTCTCACGGCCGCGGCCGGATCGCCCGGTTCCTCCTCGGATCCACCAGCCAGCAGGTCCTCATCCGACTTGCCACCACGACCGTCGTCGTGCGATGACCGGTCCTGGCGCTGATTGGTACGACCACTTTGTCGGCGGCATCGCAGCCGACGATGTTGAACGCCGTTGAACGAGGGGACACAAGATGCAGGAGAAGATCATCGTCGGCGTGACGGATGCGGCTGTGTCGCGTCGCGCCGTGGACTGGGCCGTGGAACGAGCGGCGAGCCGGCGAGACCGGCTGGAGCTGATCTCGATCGTCGGCGGCGCGATCGGTGTCGTCGGTGAGGGCGAGGTCATCGACGAAGCCCTGCAGCTGACCCAGGACATGCTGGATAGAGAGAGCGAACGCGTCCGCGCTATTGGCGTGCCCGTGGAGACACGTGTCCGACGTGGCAAGCCGGTCGAGCAGCTCATCGAAGCCTCGAAGGACGCCGCACTGCTGGTCATCGGCAGCGACTACCGCGGCCCGGGGTCCGGACCCGCCCGGGGGCCGCACGGGATCCGCATCACTGCCGGCGCTCACTGTCCGGTCGCCGTCGTACCTGACCTGGACCTGACCGGTAGGACCGGGGTCGTCGTCGGCATCGACGGGGCAGATGCGTCCGAAGCTGCCATCGCGTTCGCCGCCGCTGAGGCAGCTCAGCACGGAGAGATACTCACCGCCGTGAGCGCGTGGTCCCCGATCACGGTGCCTCTCGGTCTCCGCTCCTACCCCGACGACTACCTCGGGATCATGCGAAGGATGGCCGAGGAAGCCCTGGCCGGCTCCGTAGCGGGGGTTCCATCGAAGTACCCGGACCTGGACTTGAAACTCATCGTCGAACGCGGCGATCCTGCGCCGCTCATCAACAGCGTCGCGGCACAGGCGCGACTCACCGTCGTCGGCTCCCACCGCCGCGGAGCAATCGCACGGTTCCTGCTCGGCTCCACCAGCCAGCAGGTCCTCACCCGCCTCGCCACAGTGACAGTCGTCGTGCGATGAACCCATCGACCGAAGACGCAGGTCACGGAGGTCGCCTGCGACAAGTCCCGCGCGACGGGACATCTCCGCCAGAGCCGTATCCCGAACCCTCGGAGGGAAACGACGACAAGCGGAACCGCGCGCAGGCGCCGATCCTCACGCTGACGATGAATCCGGCTCTCGATGTGTCGAGTTCGGTGAATCGGGTGCGTGCCGAGCGCAAACTGCGATGTGGCCCAGCCCGCTTCGATCCCGGTGGGGGCGGTGTCAATGTGTCGCGCGCGATCCGGAACCTCGGAGGCAGTTCTGCCGCGATATACCCGCTGGGTGGCCCAACCGGCGACGCATACCGCCGGTTCGCGGCGGATGCCGGCATCGGCGGGTACGAGGTCACGATCGCAGGCGATACGCGCGAGAGCTTCACAGTCGATGAGACCTCCACAGGCGATCAGTACCGCTTTGTCATGCCTGGGCCGACTCTTTCCGAAGCCGAGTGGAAAGCGTGCCTCTCCGCCGTCGCAGACCATCTCCCACCCGGGGGATTCCTCGTCGCGAGCGGCAGCCTGCCTCCGGGTGTGCCCGAAGACCTGTATGCGACGCTGGCCGGCACCGCCGCAGCGCGGGGAGCTCGTCTGGTGGTCGACGCGTCCGGCCCACCGCTTGCAGCGGCACTCTCCGAGGGCGTCTTCCTGATCAAGCCGAGCCGGGACGAACTCGCCGACCTCGTCGGCGCCGACCGTGACTTGAGCCCGGAGGAGCAACTCGAGGCGGCCCGCCGACTTGTCGCTGAAGGACGGGCAGAAATCGTCGCCCTGACTCTCGGAGCTGCGGGAGCGCTGCTGGTCACCTCGGATTCGGCGTGGCGGCTGCCGACACCGAAAGTGACGGTCGCCAGCGCCGTCGGGGCAGGTGATGCCTTCCTCGCCGGTCTGGTCTTGCGGATCGCAGAAGGCGCCCCACTCTCAGACGCCTTCCGCACGGCCGTTGCGGCCGGAAGCGCTACCGCGATGATGCCTGGTACGACTCTGTGCAGCGCCGAAGACGTCGCAAGACTGGAGCACGAACTGCCACCGGGGTCCCAGCTCGACGGAGTCGCCGTGTTGTCGGGTCACGGTGCGCTTCCGTCGCCCCGATGGCCTGACTCGTCGTCGTGTGCATAGAGCATGCTCAGCGCGTCGTCCGTGGCCATCCGAAACGGGTTCAGCACCACCGTCACGGTTCCGTCCGCAACAGCCTGGCTGAAGAGCTCCTCATCGGGCGCGCTGAGCGCAGTCACGGCGATCGGGCAGGTGGCGCCATGCCTACGCGCTGCGTGGGCCAGGACCAGCGAGGTGTCCGCGTCCGGCACGGTGGAGATAATCCACCGTGCGTGCCGGATCGGCAGTGTCTCGGGAAACTCGGGACTGG
>Ga0207904_1000506_pt1 | contig 14470 bp, 15 predicted proteins | sample MalvirmetaMSP118_FD_184232 | JGI IMG/M metagenome (GOLD analysis project Ga0207904, IMG submission 184232) | Marine viral communities from the Deep Pacific Ocean - MSP-118 (SPAdes) | ecosystem: Environmental > Aquatic > Marine > Oceanic | place: Pacific Ocean | collected 2011-05-30 | reverse complement strand
GGTCGTTGATCCGGCTGCGGTTCACCCGGCCGGCGTTGGCGATCACCTCGGCGATGCCGAACAGGCCGGTGGTGACCACCACCAGGTTCACGCCGTCGCTGAGATGGTTGAAGCCGAAGATGTAGCGCCGCACGCCGCTGTTCACGTCGGTGCCGATGCAGCCGATCATCAGCCCGAGGATGATCATGGCAAAGGCACGGCTCGGCGAGCCGTCGCCGGCCAGCGCCGCCGCCAGCAGGCCGAGGCACATCAGCGCGAAATATTCCGGCGACCCGAAATTGAGCGCGATCGCCGCCAGCAGCGGCGCGAAGGCGGCGAGGATCAGGATGCCGACGATGCCGCCGAAGAAGGAGGACAGGGTGGTGGCGAACAGCGCGACGCCGGCGCGGCCCTGCTGGGCCATGGGATGCCCGTCGAGACAGGTGACGGCGGCGCCGGCGGTCCCCGGCAGGTTGAGCAGGATCGCCGCCGTCGAGCCGCCGTACATCGAGCCGTAGTAGATGCCGGCGAGCATGATGATCGCCTCGGTGGGCGGCGCGTAGAAGGTCAGCGGCAGCAGCATGCCGACGGTGGCCAGCGGCCCGATGCCCGGCAGCACGCCGATCATGATGCCGAGCGTGATGCCGAGGGCGCAGTAGGACAGCGCGGAAGCGGACAGCGCGACGCTGAAGCCCAGCCCGAGATTGGCGACAAGATCCATCGGGCTCACCAGATAAACGGTCGGAGCGGAAGGTTCAGGAAGACCGTGAAGACCAGCGTGCAGCCGGCGGCCAGCACCGCGCCCAGGACCAGCGTCCTGACCAGCGAGAGGCTGCGCTCGGCAAGCACCGAGATCAGCACGCAGGCGAAGATGGCCGGGACGAGCCCGAGCCGGCCGACCGTCAGCGCGAAAGCGATCGGCCCGGCGAGGATGGTGACGAAGACGATGCCGCGCGGCCACGACAGGCGGAACGGTTCCTCGTCCGGGGGACTGCCTTCCAGCAGGATGCCGAGGCCCGCCAGCAGCAGCAGGGCGGAGAGGGCGAACGGAAAGACCGCCGGACCGAACTGGCGGGCGGTGCCGAAATCGTAGCCGGACGCTGTCCACATGCCGACGAGACCGACGCCGATGACCGCGCCGGCCGCGAGGCCGACCGGCAGTGAAACACGCATACCCCGCAAGTCGGTCGCCTCCCCTGTCCGATCGCTGCGCCCTGTCGCCCGGCGGCGCGTTTGCCGGCTTGCACTGTCAGACGAACGTGCTAGGTGTGGTGTTCACATATGTGATCGGATTGACATGATGAGACCCGCCTCCGTCCGCAAAGTCAAGTCAGCAGACCGGACCCTCGACCTGCTGGAATATCTGGCGGTTTCGCCGGGGCCGACACCGGCGGCCTCCATCGCCGCCGCCCTGGGCATTCCGAAGAGCAGCCTGTTTCACCTGATCGCGACGCTCACCGAACGCGGCTACGTGGCCGCCGGCGACGACGGCTACCGCATCGGTCCGAAGGTGGCCGAGCTCGCGCGCGAACCGGACACCGGCGCCCATCTCGGCAAGCTGATGGGACCGGTGATCGAGCAGCTGTGCCTCGCCATCAACGAGACGTGCGGCTTCAACCGGCAGTCCGGCGACGACGCGGAGGTGGTGATCACCCACTCCGGCCAGCACTCGCTGTCGTTCACCATGAAAACCGGCGATCTGGCGCCGCTTTACGCCGTGTCCTCGGGCAAGGCGATGCTGGCGCTCAAGGACGATGCGTGGCTCGACGAGTATCTGCGGCGGGTGCGGTTCGACCAGTTCGCCCGCAACACCATCCAGTCGGTCGAACGCCTCACCCGCGACCTGGAGCGCATCCGCGCCGAAGGGTTCGGGACCGTCGACGAGGAGTTCACGCCCGGGATCGTCGGCATCGCGATGGCGGTCCGGCAGGGCGAGACGGTGGTGGGGGCGATCAACGTGGCGATCCCGAGCGCCCGCTACGACCAGCGAACCGGCCTGCGCATCCGCCAGCAGATCCGCAAGGCGGCGGCCCAGGCCGAAGCGGTCCTGAACCGCGCCGCTTACAGCTGACCATCACCCTGAGGGCTCCGCTTTCCCCGGCCGCCCCCTCGTCCTGGCCCCTTGACGGACCGGGACGTGCGTGATTTTGTTTATGAGAGAGAACAGTTTACTATATGAAACGCCCGTAAAACGGGCCCAGGGGAGGACACTGTCCATGAGCGCACACGCATTCTTCAGGGTGTTGATGGCCGGCGGAACCGCCGCCATGCTGGCTTCGGCCCCCGCCATCGCGGCGGACTGGCCGGAGCGTCCGGTGCACGTGATCGTCGCCTACGGCGCCGGCGGCGGCACCGACACGCTGTCGCGCATGGTGGCCGAGCCGCTGTCGAAGACGCTCGGCCAGCCGGTGGTGATCGACAACCGGCCGGGCGCCGGCGGCACGATCGGCGCGGACGCCGCGGCGAAGGCCGATCCGGACGGCTACACCATGTACATGATGGCGAACGGCCACACGGTGGCCGCGGCCATGTACAAGGAGCTGCCCTACGATCCGGTGACCGACTACGACGCGGTCTCGGTGGTGGCCCGGATGCCGCTGGTGGTGGTGTCCAGTCCCGACTTCGAGGCGGACAACCTGGAGGAGCTCGTCGCGCTCGCCAAGGAGAAGCCCGGCGAGCTGACCTTCGCCAGCGTCGGCGTCGGCTCCTCCCAGCACTTCGCGGGCGCCCTGCTCGCCGAGACGCTGGGCATCGACGTGGTCCACATCCCCTACCAGAAGACCCCCGAGGCGCTCGCCGCGGTGCTGTCCGGCGAGGTCGACATGCTGGTGGAAGTGCTGGCCCCGGTGGTCGGCCAGGTGAAGGCCGGCGACATCAAGGCGCTGGCCGTGACCAGCGCCAAGCGCCACCCGGCCCTGCCGGACGTCGGCACCGTCGCCGAAGCCGGCCATGACGCCTACGACGTCTCCACCTGGTACGGGCTCGTGTTCCCGGCCGGAACGCCGGACGACGTGGTCGCCCAGGCCAACGCGGCGCTCGGCGAGGCGCTCGGCGACGAGGCGCTGCGCGCCAAGGCGATGGAGACCGGCTACATCATCGAGGGATCGACGCCGGAGGAATTCGGCAACCAGATCGCCTCGGACGTGGAGCGCTGGAACAAGGTCCGCGCGAACGCCGACATCCCTCAGCGCTAGGTCCCATCGGACGACCCTGACGGGCCGGGCACGCCGCGTGCCCGGCCCGATCCCCCCAGAAAGTCAATCGGTGCCATGACACACAAACAGATCCTCGTCCTCTGCGGCAGCCTGCGCGCCGGCTCCTTCAACCGGATGCTCTGCAACACGCTGCCCGAGGTCGCGCCCGACGGCATGACCTTCGTCGACGCCCCGCCGATCGCCGGCTTCCCGCTCTACGACGCCGACCTCCAGGCGACCGGCATGCCGGCCCCGGTGACCGCGCTGGGCGACGCCATCCGCGCCGCCGACGGCGTGCTGATCGTCACGCCGGAGTACAACTACTCGGTGCCGGGCGTCCTCAAGAACGCCATCGACTGGGTGTCGCGGCTGCCCGACCAGCCGTTCGCCGGCAAGCCCGTGGCGCTGCAATCGGCGGCCATCGGCATGCTCGGCGGCGCCCGCTGCCAGTATCACCTGCGCCAGATCATGGTGTTCCTGGACGCCCAGGTGTTCAACAAGCCCGAGGTGTTCGTCAGCTTCGCCAAGACGAAGGTCGACGAGGGCAAGGGCGTCGTCAGCGACGGGCCGACCCGCGATGCGATGGCGGCCCAGCTGAAGGCCTTCCTGCCGTTCGTCGGGCGCATGACCGGCGCCTGACCGCCAGCCGGCGGCAGCGCCGCCAGCCGGCGCCCTCCCCCTTCGCCCTCCCGGGCGCTCCACAGCCGGGCCGTTGCCCCGATTTCTCGCGATCGAAGGATGCGATCATGACCGACGACCTGCTGGACCGACTGGCGATCCGCGATCTCGTTGAAAACTGGGCCGTGTGGCGGGACGCCGGCGACTGGGAGCGCTTCCGCACCGTCTGGCACGACGACGGCGTGATGATGGCCACCTGGTTCCAGGGCGACGCCGACGCCTTCATCAAGGTGAGCCGCGAGGGCTTCGAGAAGGGCGTCAACATCCTCCACTTCCTCGGCGGCACCTCCATCGACCTGGCCGGCGACCGGGCCGTCGCCCAGACCAAGATGACCATCTCCCAGCGTGGCGCCGTCGACGGCGCGGTCTGCGACGTGGTCTGCACCGGCCGCTTCTACGATTTCATCGAGAAGCGCGACGGGAAATGGGGCGTGGTGCTGCGCCAGCCGATCTACGAGAAGGACCGCCTGGATCCGGTCGACCCGGCCTGCCGGCTGGAGCTCGACCAGGAGCTCCTGGGACGCTTCCCGGAAGGCTATCGCCACCTCGCCTACATGCAGACCCGCCTCGGCTTCAAGGTGAAGACGGACATGCCGGGCCTGAAGGGCGACACCGTGCAGGCGCTCTACGCGCGCGGCCGGAGCTGGCTGTCCGGCGCGCCGCTGTAGGGCGGCCGCCCGCCGCCCTCAGCCGTAGGTGCGCTCGGCGATCGGCGTGGCCTCGATCCGGGCCAGCAGCCCGGCGAGCATCGTCTGCTCGGCCCGGTTGAGATTGGCGCGCGGGTTCCAGACCACGTGGACGTCGATCTCCGGCATCCGGTCGTAGGGCGGCAGGCGCCACAGCACGCCCCGGTCGACGTCGTCCTGGGCCACGTGGACCGGCAGCGGGCCGATGCCCAGGCCGGCGATGATCATCCGCCGCACCTCCTCCAGGTTGCTCGAGGTACCCACCACCCGCTCCCGCAGCTGGGCCTCGGCCCGCATCAGCGTGACCGGCTTCAGGACATCCTGCAGCCGGTCGGTCTCGAAGCTCACCGAGGAATGGCCGGCGAGGTCGCCGTGCTTCAGGTCCGTGCGCCCGAACAGCGGGTGCGGCGGGCCGCAGAACAGCCCGAAGAACTCGCGGTAGAGGCGGCTGTATTCCAGCTTCGGATTGCGCTCGCGCACAAGGCAGATGGCGAAGCTGGCGCTGCGGGCGGTCACCGCGCCGATGGCATCGTGGCTGGGATGCACGTCGATGGTGACGGTGGCCTTCGGATGGGCCGCGTAGAACTCCGCCAGCGCCGCGTCGAACACCGGACAGACGACGTGGCTCGCCACCGCGATCCGCACGTGCCCCTGCACCTCGTCGGTCACGTCGCGCACCGCCGTGGTGAGGCGGAAGATGGCGCCCTGGATTTCCACCGCCTCGCGGTAGAGCAGGTCGCCCGCCCGCGTCAGCCGGTAGCGGCCCGGCGAGCGGTCGATGAGCGTCTTGCCGATCCGCGTTTCCAGCCGCTTGAGCGCCGTCGAGGCCGACGGCTGGCTGAGCCGCAGCTTGCCGGCCGCGTCGGTGACGGAGCGCGATTCCGCCATGACGATGAAGGTCCGGAGCAGGTTCCAGTCCAGCTCGCGCACCAGCCGCTCGGCCGGCTGAAGGGGTGGATCCCCATCCATCATAGGCTGCCCCTATAGTCAGGATGCTCAATATCTATTTGAGGAATGTCCTGCCCCTCGCCAAAGTCAAGGTTGTGGTTGGAATGGGGGAGCCAGACAACCTAATGTCGGTCGAACGCCGCGAGGCACGCCAGCCCTGGATCCTGCTGTCGCCCGCCCTGACCGCGGTCACGCTGCTCCTGTTCGTGCCGCTCCTGTTCATCGTCGTCTATTCGTTCTGGCTGCGCACGGCGACGGGGGCCGATCAGGTCGGCTTCTATCTGGACAACTGGCGCGAGGCGCTGTCCGACCGCTTCTATCGCGACATCCTGCTGCACACCCTGAAGATCGCCGCGATCACCGCCGTCGTCTGCGGCCTCGTCGGCTACCCGGCCGCCTATTTCATCGCCCGCTCGCGCAGCAACAAGGCGCTGCTGCTCCTGCTGCTGATGCTGCCCTTCTGGATCAGCTACATCATCCGCACGATGTCCTGGATCAACATCCTGGGCGTCTCCGGCGCGGTGAACTCGGCGCTGATGGCGCTCGGCATCATCACCGAGCCGATCCAGATGCTCTACAACGAGACGACGGTCATCCTCGGCCTCGTCCACTTCCTGCTGCCGTTCATGATCCTCAACGTCTTCGTCAGCCTGGACGGCATCGACGAGACGCTGGAGCACGCCGCCTGCTCGCTCGGCGCCACCCGCTGGTCGAGCTTCCTGGAAATCACCCTGCCGCTGTCGCTGCCCGGGCTCGCGGCCGGCGGGCTCCTGTGCTTCGTGCTGTCGGCCGGCACCTACATCACGCCGCTGGTGCTGGGCGGGCCCACCGACGCCATGTTCGCCAACCTGGTCTTCGAGGCGATCATCACCCAGCTCGACTGGCCGCTCGGCTCGGCCCTGTCGCTGATGCTGCTCGCGGTGCTCGGCGTGCTGGTGCTCGTCTACAACCACTATCTGGGCATGGCGCAACTGATGAAGGGGCTCGGCTGATGGGCAGGCACCTGATCCGGATCTGGACGCTATTCGTCTACCTGTTCATGCTGCTGCCGGTGGCGGTGGTGGTGCTGCTCAGCTTCAACGCCAGCCAGTTCGGCAGCTTCCCGATGACCGGCGTATCGCTGCGCTGGTTCGTCGAGCTGGCCAGCAACGACGCGATCCTCAGGGCCTTCCGCACCTCGCTCATCCTCGGCGCGCTGACGGCGGTGATCTCCACCACGCTGGGCGTCCTCGCAGGCCTGGCGCTGGTCCGCTACAAGGTGCCCGGCAGCAACCTCATCTCCACCATCCTGATCGCGCCCATCCTCGTGCCCGAGGTGGTGCTGGCGGTGGCGCTGCTGCTGTTCCTCAATTTCCTGTCGCTGCCCAAGAGCTTCCCGCTGCTGCTGATGGGGCACGTGATCTTCACGCTGCCGTTCGTGGTGCTGGTGGTGCAGGCGCGGCTAGTCGGCATCCGCCGCGACATGGAGGAAGCCGCCATGAGCCTGGGCGCCAGCCCGGTGCAGGCCTTCTTCCAGATCACCCTGCCGCTGCTGGCGCCGGCCGTGTTCGCCGGCATGCTGTTCGCCTTCACCATCAGCTTCGACGACATCACCGGCACGCTGTTCTGGAAACCCGGCGGCGTGGAGACCGTCCCCACCCAGATCTTCGCGATGCTGCGCAATTCCATCTCGCCGGAGATCAACGCGCTGGGGACGGTGATGATCCTGCTGACGGTCGGGCTGCCCCTGTCGGGGCTGGCAATTGCCCGGCGCGTCGCCGCCAGGCGCGGCGGATGAACCCGAAAACAAACAACCTTCCAGGGAAAAGGAGCCATCACATGGACGATACGAAACGCTACGAGCGACTGCGCGAGCGCTACATGGAGGGCAACGTCGACCGGCGGACGTTCCTCGGCCTGCTGGGTGCCGCGGGCCTGGCCTACGGCGTGCAGATGCCGTTCGCCCGGCAGGCGCTGGCCGCCGTCGACCAGGTCCGGTTCGACGGCTGGGGAGGCGTCGTCTCGGAAGCCTTCCAGAAATACGCCTTCACGCCGTTCACCGAGAAGACCGGCATCAAGGTCATCGACGGCACCTTCGGCGGCGGCGACGAGTATCTGTCGCGGGTCAAGGCGAGCCAGCCCGGCGAGTACAACATCGCCCACCTCTCCGGCGTCTTCGACTACGTGCGCTACACCAATCTCGGCCTCGGCTCGACGCTCGACGAGAGCAAGATCCCCAACCTCGAGCACGTGATCCCGAAGCTGACCGAGGTGTTCCGCAAGGTGAGCGACGGCAAGCTCTCCTGCGTGCCCTACGACTACGGCACCACGGGCATCGCCTACAACCGCAAGTACATCTCCGACGAGGAAGTGAAGGAAAAGGGCGCCAGGATCCTCATCGACGAGAAGTACAAGAAGAAGATCGGCGGCTGGAGCGACTGGCGCACCCGCATCTGGTACGCCTCGCTGCAGACCGATCAGGATCCCAACAACGCCACCGACATGGACGCCGTCTGGGACGCCGTGCGGACCAACCGGGACCTTCTCCTGAAGTACTGGAGCTCCGGCGCCGAGCTGATGAGCCTGCTCGCCGAGGAGGAGATCTACGTCACCGAGGGCTGGTCGGGCCGCATCTACGCGCTGCAGGAGCAGGGCCACGACATCGGCTACATGGACCCGCCGAACGGCTTCGGCTGGCAGGAGTGCCTGTTCGTGATCAAGGGGTCGCCGATGGGCGCCTGCGAGGAACTGCTCAACTTCATGCTGGCGCCGGAGACCTCCATCGCGGTGGCGGAAGGGCAGAACTATCCGCCGGCCCTCGATCCCAAGAAGGTCGATCTCGGCAGCAAGATCCCCAAGCTGCCGGCCTTCGATCCGACCGGCACGCTGTCGGGGCTCACCTTCGCCGACCCGGCCTACTGGAACGGCCACGAGCAGGCCTGGTCGAAGAAGTTCAGCCAGGTCCAGAAGGGCTACTGAGCGCTTCCGGCCAACGGGGTGCGCGCCGCGCCGGTGCGCACTCCCCATCCCGCCCGTCCCGATCCAGAACCGGAACCCAGCCCGTGAGCGCCGTCACCCTCACCAACATCGTCAAGCGCTTCGGCACCTTCACCGCGCTGCATCCCATGTCGATGGAGATCGCGGAAGGCTCGTTCGTCACGCTTCTGGGGCCCTCCGGCTGCGGCAAGACGACGACACTCAGGATGATCGCCGGGCTGCTGGATCCGTCCGAGGGCGAGATCACCATCAAGGGCCGGCGCATGAACGACGTGCCGATCCACAAGCGCAATCTCGGCCTCGTGTTCCAGAACTACGCCCTGTTTCCCCACAAGACGATTTCCGAGAACGTCGCCTTCGGGCTGAAATACCGCGACGTACCGCGCGCCGACGCGGAGCGGCGGGTCCGCGAGGCGCTGGAGCTGGTCCAGCTGCCCCACGTCGGCGACCGCTATCCGAAGCAGCTGTCCGGCGGCCAGCAGCAGCGCATCGCGCTCGCCCGCGCGCTGGTCATCGAGCCGGACGTGCTGCTCCTCGACGAGCCGCTGTCGGCGCTGGACGCGAACCTACGCGAGGACATGCGGGTGGAGCTGAAGCGGATCCAGCACCGGATCGGCGTCACCACGGTGTTCGTCACCCACGACCAGTCGGAGGCCCTGGCCATGTCGGACCGGGTCGTCGTGATGTCCGACGGCCGGGTCGAGCAGATCGGCGCGCCCGAGGACGTCTACAACAACCCGGAATCGGAATTCGTGGCGCGCTTCCTCGGCGCCTCCAACGTGCTGGAGGTGCGCTGCACCGGCATCGACGGCGACCGGGTCGGGATCGAGCTGACCGGTTTCGGCAGCCTGACGATCCCGCGCGCCCGCGCGCCACGGCTCACCGGAGCCGGACCGGCGAAGCTCGTCATCCGCGCCGAGAAGCTGCGCCTGGCCGTGCCCGGAGAGGCCGCCGAGGGCGCGGCCACCACGACCGGCGTGGTGGAAACCGTCGACTATCAGGGGCAGGCCGCGCGCTATCTCGTCCGCGTCGGCGGCCACCAGCTCCAGGCCATCAACATGATCGACGACCGGCCGTTCGCGGAGGGCGAACAGGTTTCCCTGCACCTGCGCCCGCGCGACTGCGCCGCACTTCCCGCTTCTTCCTGACATCCGGACACGCCAGATGAGTACCGAGTACAAGAGCCACCTCTTCTACCAGACGCGGCGGCGCAAGCCGATGCTGGACGAGGCCCGCGGCATCTACATGTGGGACATCGACGGCAAGCGCTACATCGACGGATCGTCGGGCGCGATGGTCTGCAACATCGGCCATTCCAACGAGGTGGTGCTGGCCGCCATGCGCCGGCAGATGGAAAAGGCGACGTTCGGCTACCGGCTGCATTTCGAGACCGAGGCGTCGGAGAAGCTCGCCGCGAAGACCGCCGCGCTGATGCCGGAGGGGCTGGACCGGATCTTCTTCGTGTCGGGCGGCTCGGAGGCCGTGGAAAGCGCCATCAAGCTCGCCCGCCAGCATGCGGTGTCTACGGGTCAGGGCTCGCGCTGGAAGGTGATCTCGCGCGATCCGTCCTATCACGGCTCGACGCTCGGGGCGCTGGCGCTCACCGGCTACGATCCGCTGACCGAGCCGTTCCTGCCGATGATGCGGTCGATGCCGAAGATTCCGGCGCCGCGCGCCTATCTCGACGACCTCGATCCCGACGACGAGGCCACCGGCCTGCACTACGCCAACATGCTCGAGGCGAAGATCCGCGAGGAGGGCCCGGAGACGGTGCTGGCGTTCATCGTGGAGCCGGTGGGCGGCGCCTCCACCGGCGCGCTGGTGCCGCCGAAGGGCTACATGGAGCGGATCCAGGAGATCTGCCGGCAGCACGGCATCCTGCTGATCCTCGACGAAGTGATGACCGGCGCCGGCCGCACCGGCCGCTTTCTCGCCGGCGAGCACTGGAACCTCGCGCCCGACATCGTCGTCATGTCGAAAGGGTTCGCGGCCGGTTACGTGCCGCTCGGCGCCATGGCCGCCCACGACCGGCTGATCGACCCGGTGCTGGAGAGCGGCGGCTTCCAGCACGGCTACACCTATGCCGGCAACCCGCTTGCCTGTGCGGCCGGCCTCGCGGTGATCGAGGAGATCGAGCACCAGGGCATGGTCGCCAACGCCGAACGGATGGGGCACCTTCTCAAGGCCCGGCTGCAGGACCTGATGCAGCGCCACGCGTTCATCGGCGACGTCCGCGGCAAGGGGCTGCTGCTCGCCTTCGAGTTCGTCGCCGACCGGCACACCATGGCGCCGCTCCCGCCCGCTCTCGCCGCCCATGACCGGTTCGTCAACATCGCCTACGACAACGGGCTGATCGTGTACTCCCGCCGCACCCGCGGCGGCCTCGAGGGCGACCACATCCTCGTCTGCCCGCCGCTGATCATCGACGAGACCCAGATCGACGAGATCGCCGGCCTTCTCGAGCTGTCCCTGCGCCAGTTCACCGACGACATCCATGCGGCCCTGCCGCGAAGCGCCTGAGTATCCGCGTGTCGAAGATCGTCATCACCTGTGCCGTCACCGGCTCCATCCACACCCCGTCCATGTCGCCCCACCTGCCGGTCACCGCCGACGAGATCACCGAACAGGCGATCGGCGCGAGCGAGGCGGGCGCGGCGATCCTGCACCTGCACGCCCGCAACCCCGCCGACGGCCGCCCCTCGCCGCTGCCGGAGCATTTCCAGGCTTTCCTGCCGCGCCTCAAGCAGGCGTCGGAGGCGGTGCTCAACCTGTCGACCGGCGGCAGCGCCACCATGACCCTGGACGAGCGGCTGGCCGCCGCGAAGCGCTTCGAGCCGGAGATGTGCTCGCTCAACATGGGCTCGATGAACTTCGCGCTCTATCCGGCAGCGGCGAAGATCGAGACGTGGAAGCACGACTGGGAAAGGCCGTTCCTGGAGAATTCCGACGACCTGGTCTTCAGGAACACGCCCCGCGACATCGCCCGCATCCTGACCGAACTCGGGACCGAACGCGGCGCCCGCTTCGAGTTCGAATGCTACGATCTCAGCCACCTCTACATGCTGCGCCACTTCGCCGACCGGGGGCTTGTCGAGCCGCCCTTCTTCATCCAGTTCGTGTTCGGGGTGCTGGGCGGCGCCGGCGCCGATCCGGCCAACCTGATGCACATGAAGCAGATCGCCGACGGGCTGTTCGGCGACGACTACGCCTTCTCGGTGCTCGCCGCCGGGCGCCACCAGATGCCGCTGGCCACCATGGCTGCCACGCTGGGCGGCCATGTGCGGGTCGGCCTGGAGGACAGCCTGATGATCGCGCGGGGAACGCTGGCGCGCTCCAACGCGGAGCAGGTTGCCAAGATCCGCCGCATCGTGGAGGAGCTGGGCCGCGAGCCGGCGACACCGGCCGAGGCGCGCGCCATGCTGGGCCTCAAGGGCGCCGACAGGACGGCGATCTGAGATGGAGGCCATCACCATCCGACGCGCCGAGACCGCCGACGTGGACGCGCTGGACACCGCGCTGCGCCATCTGTCCGACGCCATCGGCGATCCCCACGGCGCCACCCCGGACCAGCTGCGGGACGCCGGGTTCGGGTCGCATCCGGCCTTCCGGGCGCAACTGGCCGAGGCGGCCGGCGCCATCGTCGGCGTGGCGCTCTATTCGCCGGTGTTCTCGACCGTGCGGGCCGGCGCCGGCGTCTACGTGTCGGACCTGTGGGTGGCGGACCTGGCACGCGGCGCCGGCCTCGGCCAGCGCCTGCTCGCCGCCGTCGCCCGGGATGCCGCGGCCATCTGGGGCGCGGAGTTCCTGAAGCTCGTCGTCTATGACGACAACGACCGCGCCCGGGCCTTCTACGACCGGCTCGGCTTCACCGCCTCCAGGGGCGAAACCACGCTGGCACTCGATACGGCCGGCTTCGCGGCGCTCGCCGGCAGACAGGACAGCCCCCGATGAAAGCGATCTTCGACGACCGCCAGTGGCGCCACGATCCCCAGCACTTCATGGCCAACGGCCGGATCCTGCCCAATCCCGAGCAGCCCCGGCGGATCGAGGTGCTGAAGGCGGCGGCCGAGGCGGCCGGCTGCGCGTTCGCCGCCCCGTCCGATGCCGGCATGGGGCCGATCGCCTCCGTCCACACCGCCGAATATCTGGTGTTCCTGAAGACCATCCACGCCCGCTGGCGCCGCATCGAGGGGGCCGGTCCGGAGGTGATCCCCAACATCCATCCGGCCAACCGCAGCGATTCCTACCCGAAATCCGCCGTCGGCCAGGCCGGCTACCACCAGGCCGACACCGCCTGCCCGATCGCCGAAGGCACCTACGAGGCCGCCTACTGGTCGGCACAGACGGCGATTGCCGGGGCCGACCTCGTCGCCGCCGGCACGCGCGGCGTCTACGCGCTCAGCCGCCCGCCCGGCCACCATGCCTTCTGCGACCTCGCGGGCGGCTTCTGCTTCCTGAACAATTCCGGCATCGCCGCGGAACGCCTGCGCGCGGCTGGCCGGCGCCCGGCGATCCTCGACGTCGACGTCCACCACGGCAACGGCACCCAGGGCATCTTCTACGGCCGCGCCGACGTGCTGACGGTGTCGGTCCATGCCGATCCGGTCCGCTTCTATCCGTTCTTCTGGGGTCACGCCCACGAGCGCGGCGCCGGCGACGGGCTCGGCTACAACCTCAATCTTCCGCTGGAACGCGGCACCGCCGACGACGCGTTCCTGGAGACCCTCGACACCGCCTTCGAGCGGATTTCGGCCTTCGGTGCCGATGCGCTGGTCGTGGCGCTCGGCCTCGACGCCCACGTCGACGACCCGTTCAAGGGGCTGGCCGTCACCACGCCCGGCTTCGCGCGGATCGGTGCGGCGATCGCAGGGCTTGGGTTGGACACGCTTTTCGTGCAGGAGGGCGGGTATCTGTCCGACGCCCTTGGCGCCAACCTCACCCACGTTCTGCAGGGCTTCGCGGACGCCTGAGCCCTGCCCACCCAGAGGACATTATGAGCGACATCATCCGACACGAGACCGGCCCGCGCATGAGCCAGGTCGTGATCCACAACGGCACCGTCTACCTGGCCGGCCAGGTCGGCAAGCCCGGCACCAGCGTGACCGAGCAGACGAAGGCCATCCTGGAGCAGATCGACGCCCATCTGGCCACCGCCGGCACCGACAAGACGCGCATCCTGCAGGCCACCATCTGGCTCGCCGACATGGCCGACTTCGCCGAGATGAACGCCGTTTGGGACGCCTGGGTGGCGCCGGGCCATGCGCCGGCGCGCGCCACGGGCGAGGCCAAGCTCGCCACGCCGAAACACCTGGTGGAAATCATCATCGTCGCCGCCCAGTAGGGCGACGCCGCGGGTGGCCGGCTACTCGGTTTTGAGCACCTGATCGACGAGGTCGTCCGACACGTAGTGCGGGCCGTCGAACAGGTAGGTCGGGATGCCGTCATAGGCGTCGAGCTGCGCCAGCAGCTCCCCGGCGGTGGCAGCCCGGAAGCCGCCGCCGGGCTTCGGCCGGAAGGCCTCTGCAATCAGCCGGAAGCGGTCGCCCCCCAGGCGGCGGCGCATGACCTCGGCGTAGCGCCGCGCCACCTCGGGCGAGCGCGCGTAGACGCCCACCCCGTCCTGGAAGAACACCCCGACATCCCCCGGCAGCCACGTCTCCAGCCAGTCGACCAGCGTGTCGGGGCCGATGTTGGAGTTGTCGTAGACGCTGATCCACAGCGGCCGCGGCAGCTGGTCGAGCAGCGGCGCGATGGCCGGCGCGGCGGTCCAGGTCGGGTCCACCTCGACGGGAAAGTAGAAGCCGGTGACGTTGAGCGGCGTCTTCAGCGCCGCCAGCTGGCGCGACCGCGCCACCAGCTCGGGCACGTGGGCGCGCGCCCAGCGCTCGTCGTAGGCGCCGGCCAGCCCGAGGATGACCTCCCTGGCCCAGGGCTCCCGGGCAATGCGCCCCCAGTCGGGCATCGGCGAGACCGGCGGCTGGTCGAGCCCGGCAAAGAAGGCAATGTCGC
>Ga0207904_1000499_pt1 | contig 14552 bp, 15 predicted proteins | sample MalvirmetaMSP118_FD_184232 | JGI IMG/M metagenome (GOLD analysis project Ga0207904, IMG submission 184232) | Marine viral communities from the Deep Pacific Ocean - MSP-118 (SPAdes) | ecosystem: Environmental > Aquatic > Marine > Oceanic | place: Pacific Ocean | collected 2011-05-30 | reverse complement strand
GTCTTGCGTGGCCATGGCGGGCTCCCTGGCATGGCGTGAAGGCGCGTGGCGAAGCGGTCGGCGCGGGCGCCGGCAGCGGGCGCGGTGGGGCTGGAGGGCGCGTTCATGACGGTCCGCCGTCGGCACGCCTCTCCTTGTCGCCGGGAAGCCGGCCCAGCACGTGCTCGGCGCAACCGGTGCGGACGTAGTCGACGACCGAGGCTCCCTCCATCAGCCGCCGGGCGATGGGCAGCGCCTGTTCGCCGAGCAGGATGCCGAGAAGGCCGAGGAGGGCGATGGTCGGTGGCGCGGGCGAGCGAACACCCATCAGGCTGTAGGCGACGCCCACGAGGAGGCCTGCGCCGAGCGAGATCAGGTAGGGCTTCATGGCGTGGGCTCCCGATGGGCGTTTGCCGGCGGGGTCCGGACGGACCCGAGGTCTGGCCCGCACCTGAACGGTGCGGGCCAGGAAGATGCATGGCCGCTAGGCTGCCGCGACGTCGGACCCGTGGCCCTCGCTCGCCCCGAACATGGAGCGGGCGTAGATGATGCCGAGCCCGTAGCCGCCGCCGAATTCCTGGGCGATGCCGGTGGTCATGCCGTAGGTCTCCGACCGCCCCCAGTCGCGCTGCAGCTCCAGCAGGTACTGGAGGGCGGTCATGGGCCGCGCGCCGGCCTGAACCATGCGCGCGATGGCGCGCTCGTGGGCTTCCTCGGAGATGTCGCCGCAGGCGTCGGCGATGACGTAGACCTCGAAGCCCTGGTCGATGGCGGACAACGCCGGGCCGACGATGCAGACCGAGGTCCACAGACCGGCAAGCACGATGCGCGGCTTTCCGATGTCGTTGACCCTGGCGATGACGGCCTCGTCCTCCCAGCAGTTCATGGTCGTCCGGTCGATCAGCGCGAGGCCCGGGAACGGGGCGGTGACCTCGCCGAACATCGGGCCGGAGAAGGTCGTTTCCGCAACCGTCGTCAGGATGGTCGATGCGCCGAAGCCGGCGGCTGAGCGCGCCACCAGCCCGGCGTTGTTGCGCAGGAGCACGGCGTCGATCGATCGGGTGGCGAAAGCCATCTGCGACTGGAAGTCGATCATCACCAGGGTGTGGTCGGAGGGGGTGAGAAGCTGGGCGCCGGGTGCTGGCGTCGCGTGGGTCATGGGTCTCTCCTGGTTGTCGCGCTGGGGCGATGGACGGGTCTTGGACGGCGGACGCCGGCGGTCAGGCCGGCGCGGACAGAAGCTCAATCAGCGTTGCCGCCTCGATCGGCTTGGCGAGGAAGGCGCGGACGCCGGCGGCCAGGGCCTGGGCAGGCAGGTCCTCGTGCGGGTAGGCGCTGACCAAGACGACCGGGATCGTCGCGCCGGTTGCGACAAGCCGCCGGTGGAGATCGAGGCCCGTCGTCTCCGGCATCCGCATGTCGGCGATCAGCCAGTCGAGGCGCGACAGCTCCGCGGCGGCCAGGACGTCGGCGGCGCATGTGAACTCCAGGGCCTCGTGTCCCAGCGCCCTCAGCAGCCCTGCAATGGCCTCCCTGGCAGAGGCGTCATCGTCGACCACGGCAACCAACACGCTGGCGACCACTTCCTTGCCGCGACCACCGGACGGCGGTGCCCGGGCGGGTCGGGACAGGACGTGCGTCCCGTCACCGTCGAGACTGGAGCACGGGGGAGGGGGAGAACAATTGCACCTTGGTATCGTGCGGGCGCGGCCTTCAGGTGCCGGCGGCGATCCTGTCGGCGAGCCGGACCAGTTCGGCGACGCTGCCGGCGCCCATCTTGCGCATGACGTGGCCGCGATGGACCTTCACGGTCACGATGCTGAGGTCGAGGTGCGCGGCGATTTCCTTGTTGAGGCGGCCGTCGATCACCAGCGCCAGGACGTCGCGCTCGCGGGGCGTGAGCGACCGGTAGCGCTCCCGAACCTCCTCGGCGCGGGCCAGGTCCTGGCGGCGCCTGCGGTCCAGCTGCAGGCCGCGGTTCACGGCGTCGAGAATGTCCTGATCGCGAAACGGCTTGGTCAGGAACTCGATCGCCCCGCCCTTCATGGCCTCGACGGACATGGGGATGTCGCCGTGGCCGGTGATGAAGATGATCGGGAGGGGCTGCTGCAGCCGGGTGAGCTCGCGTTGGAATTCCAGCCCGCTCTGGCCCGGCAGCCTGACGTCGAGCACAAGGCAGGTCGGGACGTCGGGACGGGCCGCCTCCAGGAACGCCCGGGTGGAGGGAAACGAGGCGAACGGCTGGCCGACCGAACGGAACAGGCTGTCGAGGGAGGCATGGATGGCCGGGTCGTCGTCGATGAGAACGACCAGGGTTTCGCTCGTCATGATCCGGACGCCCGTTCCAGTTCGCCAAGGCTCGCGGGGAGACTGAAGGTGAAAACGGCGCCGCGCGCAACCGCCGGTCGGGCCCAGAGGCGCCCGCCGTGTGCCTCGACGATCGACCGGCAGAGCATCAATCCCATCCCCAGCCCGTGCGGCTTGGTCGTCACGAACGGTTCGAACATGGTGTCCGGGTCGGTGGTACCGAGGCCGATCCCGGTGTCCGCGACGCTGATCCGCACGCCGCCGTCCGCATCCGCAGCCGAGGTGACCCGCAGGATGCGCGGCCCCGCCACGGACTGCATCGCTTCCAGGGCATTGGCCACGAGATTGGCGATGACCTGTTCGAGTTGCACGCGGTTGACGGCTACGGCCGGCAGACCCGCGGCGAGGTCCGTCTCCAGCACGGTCCCGGCCGCGCGCATGTCGCTGCGGAAATCGCGGAGAACGGCCGCCACGACCTCGTTGGGATCGAGCGCCCGCCGCTGCCGGTGGCCGGTGCGGAAGAGGGATCGGATCCCCTGGACGATCTCGCCGGCGCGATGCCCCTCCCGCACCACCCGGGTCAGCGCCGCCCGCGTCTCGTTCACGTCCGGTTCGGGGCGGTCGAGCCACCTGAGGCCGGCGTCGGCATTTGTGACCATGCTGGCCAGCGGCTGGCTCACCTCGTGGGCGACCGAGGCGGAGAAGGCCTCGAGGGTGGCCATGCGGGCATCCTGGGCGCGGCGTTCCATCAGGATGGACCGGGCGAGGCGGGCGTAGAGGGTGGTCGTCTCCGCCAGGAGGACGAACAGCACGACGCTCGCCGAGACGAAGCCGAAGGCGCGGCCCGTCCACCAGCCGACGCTCAGGCGGTTGCCGCCGCTGATATAGGACAGGAGCACCAGCTCGATCAGCAGCGTGACGACCACCACGGCCAGCCAGATGTCGAGAACGGACCGGCGTCCGGACAGCACCAGCAGCAGCGACAGGGCGTACAGGGCCGCCGCCGTCGCCGCCACGTAGCCCCAGGCCGACGCGACGTGGCGGCTGTCCCGCATGAAGCGGGGGAGCAGCCCGTGGTCGGCGAGGACGAGGGCGCAGACCAGCGCGACCGCCGCCGTGGTTGCCAGCACCGTGGCGACGGTCGCCGTCCGGCCGTGCGGGCTCTTCGTGGAGCGGCCGCGCTTCCTCAGCACCACGTAGGCGATGACGAAGAGGGGAAAGCCGAGGCGGCGCACGGCGGACAGCGTGGCCGTTCCTTGCAGTCCGGCGTCGATCAGCCCGCCGGGGGCCAGCGCACCGGGAAAGGTGAGCGCCCAGGGGACGGTGGTGAGCGCGAGAAACAGATATCCCGCGGCAAGCAACAGGATGGCCCGCGATGCGGCCACCGAGGCGAGGGAAAACAGCAGGACCGCCGTGATGAGATCGTTGACGAAGATCGCCGTGGCGTAGACGGCGACGAAAGGCTCCGAGCCCCGAAGCGGGACCTGCGCGTACGGCCATGCCGCGGCCGCCGCGACGCACAGCAGCGCCAGCAGGCCGCCGGCCAGCCTCTTGTGCCAGCGGCCCGGCACCGCGCGCATGAGCGAGAACTGCGGGTCGCTCCAGGCGGCACTCTCTGGCTCTGTCATGCGCGGTCGTCCGTCCGGCGGGCCGATCGGGAGGGAAGAAACGCGACGATACCTCAGAGCGGGGGAGATGTACCTAAAGGTGTCGGTCGGCGAAACCCTTGTACAGGATGCGGAATGGCGGATGCGCGGATTAGATCCAAGCCGTTCAAGAGACGGAGCGCGACGATGTCCGACGATCTGCAACCCAGGATTTCCCGCCGCGAGGCGCTGGCCGGCGCCGCCGCGCTCGGCATCGCCGCCATGGCGGCCGTTCCGCTTTCTTCTCCCCGAGCGTTCACCCAATCGAATCAGCCCAGCAAGGGACCGACGACCATGGATATCGTGACCACCCGCGACGGCGTGGACATCTTCTACAAGGACTGGGGGCCGCGCGACGCGCAGCCGATCGTGTTCAGCCACGGCTGGCCGCTGTCGGCCGACGACTGGGACGCGCAGATGATGTTCTTTCTAGGCAAGGGCTTCCGCGTGATCGCCCACGATCGGCGCGGTCACGGCCGCTCCACCCAGGTCGCCGACGGCCACGACATGGACCACTATGCCGACGACCTCGCGGCCGTGACCGAGACGCTCGACCTCAGGAACGCCATCCACGTCGGCCACTCCACCGGCGGCGGCGAAGTCGTGCGCTACATCGCGCGGCATGGCCAGGACCGGGTGGCGAAGGCGGCCATCATCGCGGCCGTGCCGCCGATCATGGTGCAGACCGAGGCCAACCCCGGTGGCCTGCCCAGGAAGGTCTTCGACGATTTCCAGGCCCAGGTCGCGACCAACCGCTCCCAATTCTACCATGACGTCGCCGCCGGCCCGTTTTACGGCTACAACCGGCCGGACGCGAAACCCTCCGACGGCGTCATCCTGAACTGGTGGCGCCAGGGCATGATGGGCGGCGCCAAGGCACACTATGACGGCATCGTTGCCTTTTCCCAGACCGACTTCACGGACGATCTCAAGGCCATCACGCTGCCGGTGCTGGTGATGCACAGCGAGGACGACCAGATCGTCCCCTACGCCGATGCCGGGCCGCTGTCGGCGAAGCTGCTGCCGAACGGCACGCTGAAGACCTACACGGGCCTGCCCCACGGCATGCCGACAACCCATGCCGAGACGATCAACGCCGACCTGCTGGCCTTCATCAAAGGCTGACGGCCGTGCGGGCCGCCGGTGACCGGACGGACGGCGCTGCGGCGCGCCCGGATGCATGAGGCGAAGTCGCCGGTCGCGGAGGTCTGTCGAGGGGGCGTCCCGTCGCCTGCATTGACAGGGGGCGGAAACCCGGGTTGAAACATCTGTCAACTTTATTGACGGATGGGCGCCTTGGACAGCAAACCCGACCTCGCAGACGATCTCGATATCGACCTGCCGCGCCTCGTGGAGTTCCGGCGCGACCTGCACCGCCACCCCGAGCTCGGCTTCTGCGAGACGCGCACCGCGCGCCTCGTGGCGGACCGGCTCGCGGAGCTCGGCTGGGCTGTCGACACCGGCCTGGCCAGGACCGGTGTGGTGGCGACGTTGGCGAACGGGGCGGGTCCGACGGTGGGCCTGCGTGCCGACATGGACGCCCTGCCGATGCAGGAGGAGAGCGGCCGCGACTGGATTTCCGCCACCGCCGGCCGCTTCCACGGGTGCGGCCACGACGGGCACACGACGGTGCTGCTCGGCGTCGCCGAGCACCTGGCCCGCAGTCGCCGCTTCCGCGGCACCGTCCATCTGATCTTCCAGCCGGCGGAGGAGGGGCTGGGCGGCGGCCAGGTGATGGTCGAGGACGGGCTGTTCGACCGGTACCCGTGCGAGGCGGTCTATGGCTTCCACAACATGCCGCTGCTGCCGCTCGGCACGGCCGCCGTCCGGGCCGGCCCGTCGATGGCCTCCCAGGACACCTTCAAGGTCACGTTCCGCGGTCGGGGCGGCCACGCCGCCATGCCGCATCTCTGCCGGGACGCGGTGCTCGCCACCGCCGAGGCGGCGGTGTCGCTGCAGGGGCTGATCGCGCGGGAGACCGACCCGCACGTGCCTGCGGTGGTCTCGGTGACCGAGCTTCACGCCGGAACGACGCACAACGTGATGCCGGCCGATGGCTGGCTCGGCGGAACGGTGCGGACGCTCGACCCGGCCGCGCGGGAAATGCTCGAACTCGGCATCCGTCGTGTCGCGACGGGGATCGCCGCCGCGCGCAACGTCGATGTGGAGGTGGACTACGAGCACGGCTTTCCCGTTCTGGTGAACGAGGCACGCGCCACGGACGCCCTGCGCGCGGCCGTGCTCGGGGCGCTCGGGCCCGACAGGCTCGACGATGGCTTCAAGCCCTTGCTTGCGGCGGAGGATTTCGCCTTCATGCTGGAGGCGCGGCCGGGAGCCTACGTGCTTCTCGGGCAGCGGGACGACACCCACGAGGCGATGGTTCATCATCCGGCCTACGACTTCAACGACAGGCTCATCCCGGTCGCCATCGGCGTTCTTTCGGCACTCGTGGCGGGCGGGACGTGAGGGGCCATCGGGAGACGGACGACTTGCAGGGAGCGCGCATGGCGGACGGCACGCCGGACCCCAAGGACATGGACGATGCCAGGCTGGAGGAGCTGCGCCGCTCCAACCTCGGCCGGCTGCTGGACGAGGTCCACGTCGGCTTCGACCGGCTGGCGCTCGCCTACCTTCACGAGGAGGGCTTTCCCGACCTGACGGCTGCCGCCTCGCATGTGCTGCGAACGATGCGCATGGAAGGCACCAGCCTCACCAGCATGGCCGACCAGGCCGGCATCTCGAAACAGGCGATGAGCAAGCTCGTCGCCGTCTTCGAGAAGGGGGGCTACATGGAGTGGCGGCCGGTGCCGGGAAGCAACACCAAATTGGTGCATGCCACCGAGCGGGGGCGGGAGCTCCTGGAGACCGGCCTGCGGGCGTTGAGCCGCGCCGAGGACGCCTATTTCGGAATGCTTTCGCCGGAGGAACGCGAGACCCTCCGCGCGCTTCTGCTGCGCACGGCGGTTGCCCACGAGGGCGACGCCGACCGCGATTCCTCCTGGCGCCGCCGCCGCGCCTAGAGCCCCTTCCTCACATCCGCAAACGCGCCCCTTCGGACCGGTGCGATACTAGTCGTCAACATAGTTGACAGTAGGCGGATAACCTCGCATTCTTTTCCGGTCGCGAGCAAAGAGGGGCCGCGGCAAACGGACATGGAGGGGGACTATCATGCCGGGATTTGCTGCCAGAACCGCGACCGTGATCACGCTGGCGATGCTTGCGACCAGCGCGTCAGCTGAGACATTCACCTACGGGTCGGGGGTGCCCGAGCGCTCGTCGGCGAACCGGGCCGGCGTGCTGCCGCTACTGGAAAAGATCACCGAGGCCACCGACGGCGCGGTCTCCTTCACCACCATTCTCGGCGGCCAGCTGGTCTCGCTGCCGGGCGCGCTCCAGGGCCTTGCCGACGGCATCGTGGCCAGCAGCTACATGGTCACCCAGTTCTATCCGGCCGAGCTGCCGGCGGGCTCGCTGATGGGCGAGGTGACCGGCCTCGGCACCGACCCCTACGCCACCATGGGAGCCCTCAACGAGGCCTTCTTCGTCACCTGCGACCAGTGCCGCGAGGACTTCCGCAAGGTCGGCATCGTCCCGGTCCTGATGCAGTCCGCCACGCCGCTCACCATGCAGTGCACGACGGCGGTGGAAAGCACGGAAGACCTGAAGGGGTTGCGCGTCCTTACCATCGGCCGGCCCGAGATGCGGTGGGCGGAATCGATCGGCATGACGCCGGTGAAGACGTCCATCACCGACATTCTCTCCGGCCTGCAGCTCGGCCAGGCCGATTGCACGCTGATCGGAACCGCGTGGATCCGCAGCTACGGGCTGGAGGACACGATCAAGTCGGTCATCGAGATGCCGCAGGGCATCCTGGCGGGCGCGGTGCCGCTGGCCTTCGGCGCCGCGCCGTGGGCGTCGATCTCCGAGGAGAACCGGCAGGCGATCCTCAAGCTTATTCCCCGCACGCTGTGGGACTACGTGACCGGCGCCTACGTGGATGCGGACACCGCCGTGAAGGAGGCCGTCTCCGGCAAGATCGCCTTCTCGCCCGGCGACGACGCGCTGAAGCAGGCCTGGGCGGACTTCCATGCGGGCGAAGCGGCGGCGCTGAAGGAACTCGCCGCGTCGCGCGGGGTGGAGGATCCGGACGCCCTCATCGACGGGATCGTCGAGGTGTTTCGCGTCTGGCACGAGGACCTGCTGCCCCAGTTCCAGGGCGACCCGGAGAAGTTCGCCGAGATCGCATGGGAGCGGATCTTCTCCCGCTATGACTTCTGAGGCCGGGCCGACCGCCAGGGTTGGCCTCGTCGGCGGGATGAGCTGGCACTCGAGCGCGCTTTACTATGAGCGCCTCAATGCCGGCTCGGAGGCCCGGTTCGGGGTCCACGCCAACGTCGAGAGCGTGCTGGTGACGGTCCGCTTTCGCGATCTCCTGGACCACGCCGACCGGGACGACTGGAACGCGGTCGCGGCTGCGATTGCCGAGGCGGCGCAACGGGCCGAACGGGCCGGGGCCGGCCTCGTCCTCCTGACGGCGTTCACCGCCCACTTCGCGGCGGAGGCCGTCGCCGCCGGGCTCGGCGTGCCGCTGCTCCATGCGGGTGACGCGCTGGCCGCGGAGGCGCGTCGCCGCGGGTTCGCTCGGATCGGGCTTATCGGGACGGCCGCAACGCTGAGGAGCGGGGCGATCGCCGGGCGCCTGGCCGCGTCGGGGATCGAGGCCGTCTCTCCCGACGACGCGGTCGCCGGCGAGCTGGATCGGGTCATCCGCGAGGACCTGACCGTCGGCGCCGTCAGCGAGCGGGCCGGACTGGCGTTCGACCGGGCCGTCGCGGACGTGGCCGGCCGGGGCGCCGAGGCGGTGGCGCTGGCCTGCACCGAACTGCCGCTGCTTCTGCCGCGGCCGTCCATCCTGCCCCTGATCGACGGGGTCGACGCCCACGTGGCGCTTGCCCTCGACGCCTGCCTGACATCCTAGAGGAGACCTCATGAAAGCGCTCTATTTCGAGAGCCACGGGACCGCCGACGCGCTCATCCACGGCGACATCGACACCCCGGTGCCGGCCCCTGGCTGGGCCCTCCTGAAGATGCGGGCGGCGTCGCTCAACTATCTCGACGTTTTCACCCTGCGCGGCATGCCGGGTATCAAGGTGACCTTCCCGATGGTGACCGGCGGCGACTGCGTCGCCGAGGTCGTGGAGGTCAACGGCGACGCGGGTGGTTTGGAGAAGGGCGCGCGGGTGCTCGTCAATCCGGCCCACATCGACGACCGGACCGGCCACTTCGAGATGATGGGCGAGACGCGCCCCGGGGCGCTCGCCGAGTACGTCACGGCGCGCGTCGGGCAGCTGATCCCGATCCCGGAGACGGTCAGCGACGCCGATGCCGCCTCCCTGCCGGTCGCCTATGCCACCGCCTACCGGATGCTGGTCACCCGCGGCCGGGTTGCTGCCGGCGAGACGATGCTCGTGCTCGGCGCCAGTGGTGGCGTCGGCACCGCCGCGGTGCTGCTGGCCAAGCTGCTGGGGGTGCACGTCACCGCCGCAGCCGGATCGCCGGAGAAGTGCCAGCGGCTGCTCGATCTCGGCGCGGACGCCGCCTACGACTACACGAGCGAGCCGGTCGACGCCTACACGAAGCGCACCACCGGGTCGCTCTTCCGCGGCGGCGGCTTCGACGTGGTGGTGAATTTCACCGGTGGCGACACCTGGGCCCCGTCGCTGCGCTCGGTGAAGCGCGGCGGCCGCGTCCTCACCTGCGGCGCCACTGCCGGCTTCGATCCGAAGACCGACCTGCGGTTCATCTTCATGGCCGAGATGGACATTCGCGGCTCCACCGGCTTCACCCGCGAGGAAATCGAGAAGTGCCTCGATCTCGTCGCCGAGGGGCGGCTCCGGCCGGTGATCGACCGGACGCTGCCGTTGTCGCAGGCGGCGGATGGCGTGCGCATGCTTGAGGACCGCAAGGTGTTCGGCAAGATCGTCGTGGTGCCCGACGCATGACCGACTGGCCGCTCTTCGACGGCCCGGCTGGCGTGGCACGGGTCGAGGCACAGCCCTTGTCCCGCTGGCTGCGCGGCCGAACGATCCCCGAGATCGTCCGGGGCGCGGCGGAGGCGTGTGGCGACGACCGCGCCTATCGGTTCCTGGAGGCGCCCGAGGCTGCGCCCGTTGACCGGACCTTCGGCGAGATCCTGGAGACGACCGGCCGGATGGCCGGCGCTTTCGCCACGCTCGGCGGCCGGCCGGTGGTCGCGAGCCTGCTGCCGGGATTGCCGGACACGCTGCCGCTGATTTTCGCGGCGAGCTGGGCCGGGGTGATCCTGCCGATCAATCCGTTCCTGGAAGCGGCCGCGATCGTCGACATGCTGGCGCGCACCGACGCCCGCGTGCTCCTGGCGGAAGGGCCGTCGGGCCGGCAGGGGACGTTCGGGAAGCTCGCCGCGATCCGCGCCGCCCTGCCGGATCTGGAGATTGTCCTGTGCGGCGAGCCCGACGGGCCGGACCGGCTGGAAGACTGGCTAGATGCCCGTGTGGCACCGCCGCCGTCCCTGCCGGAGCCGGCGGATATTGCCGCCTGTTTCCACACCGGTGGAACCACGGGCCTTCCCAAGATCGCGCGTCTCACCCATGCCAATCTCGCCTTCATGGCCGTCCTCGCGGCCTTCGGCGGCGGCATGCGCAAAGGCGACGTGCTTCCCTGCGGCATGCCGCTCTTCCACGTCGGCGGGCTTGTGTTCGGTGGCCTGGCGCCGGTGGCGGCACGGGCGTCGGTCGTGCAACTCGGCCGGGCAGGCTTCCGCGATCCGGCGATGCTCGACGCCTTCTGGCGGATCGCCGCGCGGGAAGGTGCCGACATCCTGTTCGCGCCGCCCACCGTTGCGCTCGCCGCCCTCGACCGTTTCGCGCCGCCGGCGCCCTCCCGGGTGCGTCACTGGGTGTCGTCGGCCGCGCCGCTGCCGGCCGCCACCCAGCGCCGCTTCACGAAGATCACCGGCATCGCCATCAAGGAAGCCTGGGGGCTGACCGAGGCGACCCTGGTGCTCACCTTCACGCCGCCGGGTGGCGAGAGCCGGCCGGGATCGGTCGGCCTCCGGCTGCCCTATTGCGAGTTGGTGGTCCGCTCGCTTCAGGATCCCCGGTCGGCGGCCGCTCCGGGCGAACCCGGTGTGGTGATGGCGCGCTCGCCGGGCGTGTTCGCGGGCTACCTCGGCCAGGACGGCGACGGCCTGACGGAGATCCCCGGCATCGCCCCCGGCCGCTGGCTCGACACGGGCGACGTCGGCTACCTGGACGCCGACGGCTACCTGGTGCTCACCGGGCGCGCCAAGGACATGATCCTGCGCGGCGGCCACAACATTGACCCGGCCGTCATCGAGGAGGCGTTCGGGGCGCTGGACGAGGTCGCGGCGGTCGCGGCCGTCGGCCTCCCCGATGCGCGGGTCGGCGAGTTGCCCGTCGTCTTCGTGACGCTGACCCCGGGTGCCGGGGCAACGCCCGCAACGCTGATGGCGCGGGCCACCGAGGCGATCGCGGAACGCGCGGCGCATCCGAAGGCGGTCACCATCGTCGAGGCGATGCCGCTCACGGCGGTGGGCAAGATCGACAAGGTGGCGCTGCGCCAGCGGGCGGCGCTTTCGGCCCTGCGTGCCCTCTATCCCGACCATGTCGACATTGCCGTCCGCGCCGGCGCGGGTGGCCGCACGCTCGTCACCCTGACGCCGTGCCCGAAGGGCGCGGCCGAAAACCTCTCCGCGCTCGGGCTGGAGCTCGAGCGCCCGCTCGAAGAAGGATCCGCATGACCGACGATTTTCTCGATCTCGATCACCTGATGGTACACGTGGCCGACAGCGAGGCCGCCGGAGGCGTCTTCGAGCGGCTCGGCTTCGTGGCCACGCCGAAGAGCGGCATGCCGGGCCTGTCGAACCGGCTGCTCTGCTTCCCCGACACGGCCGCGCAGGATGGCGTCTGCAACTATATCGAGCTGATGCAGCTGGAGGACGCCGCGCTGGCACCGCAGCCGGTGCCGCGCTTCCTGATCGAGCACGGCCCGGCCTCGATGGTGCTGTGCGCGGACGATCCCGCCGCCGTGCGCGACCGTCTCGCGGCGGACGGCATGACGCTGTCGCCGGCGCTGGAACTCTCCCGCGAGTGGGCCCTGCCCAACGGCGAGGTGCTGACCGCCGCGTTCGCGGTGGCGATCCCCGAACCCGGCCAGGCGCCGTTCTACTGGAACTTCTGCAAGCACCGCACCGCCCACCACTATGTCCGGCCCGATTTCACCGGCCATCCCAACGGCGCGCTGCGGCTAGCCGAGGTGATTGCCGTCGCCGACGACCCGGCCGCCACCGCCCGGCCGTACGTCAATCAGTGGAAGGCGCGCTTCGAGAACGGCCGTGTCTGCCTGCCGAACGGGCGGGTGACGCTCGCGATCCACGATCCGGCCGGCTTTGCCGTAGCGTTCGCGTCGATCCCGAACCTTGATGCCCGGCCGGGCCTCAAGGGTTTCCGCGTCGTGGTCGCGGACCTCGACCGGGCGCGCACACTGGTCAAGACTGCCGGCATTGCAACCTGGCCCGTCGCGACCGGCTTCGCCGTGGCACCGGCCGATGCGGCGAAGACGCTGGTGATCTTCGAAGGCCCCGATGCTGCGCGCGACTGACTGGATCGTCCGGATCGGCGCCTGGGTGGCGGTGGCGGCGCTGGCCGCCATGATGCTGCACCTGGGCATCGACATCCTGCTGCGCACCCTGTTCGCCCGCCCGCTCGGCGGAACGGTGGAGATCGTCGCGGAGATCTACATGCCCCTGGTCGTGTTCGGGGCGCTCGCCTCGGTGCAGGCGCGCGGCGAGGAGATCCGGGTCGACCTCATCGACAAGGCGTTGCCGCCGGGCGGCCTCGCCTGGCTGGATCGCGCCGCCCAGGTCCTGATGGCGGTCACGGCGGCCGCCCTCGCCTGGTACACCGGCGGCCAGGCCGCTCACGCGATCCGCATCGGTACCCGCATCGAGCTCGAAGGGATCGTGCTGCCCTCGTGGCCGGGACACGTCATGGTCGCCGCGGGGTTCGCGCTGCTGGCGCTTGCCGCGCTTGCGCGCGCGTTTGGAGGGGCTCGCGGTGACACCGATTGAGATCGGGGGCGCAACGCTCGCCGCCGCCCTGGCGCTGATCCTGGTGCGGGTGCCCGTCGGCCTGGCGCTCGGGCTCGCCGCGTTCGGCGGCGCCGCGTCGCTCCTGCCGCTTTCCGCGGCCACCAGCCTGATGACGCGGGTGCCGCACGAGTTCGCCGCCAGCTGGGAGTTCGCGGCGGTGCCGATGTTCCTGGCGATGGGCGCCATCATCACCCGCTCCGAGATGGCCAACGGCATGATCCTGCTCGCCGAGCGCGCCCTCGCGCGGGTGCCCGGCGGCCTGGCGATCGCCACCAACTTCGCCGGCGCCGGTTTCGGCGCCGCCTCCGGATCGAGCCTCGCCACCACGGTGGCGCTCGGCCGCATGGCGACGCCGCAGATGCTGCGCGCCGGCTACGATCCGGGGCTCGCCACCGCGACCACCGCCTGCGCCGGTACGCTCGCCGCGCTGATCCCGCCCTCCATCCCGCTGATCGTCTACGGCATCCTCGCCGAGCAGTCGGTGGCCAAGCTGTTCTTCGCCGGCATCGTCCCCGGGCTGCTGACGGCGTTCGCCTACGCGGCGATGATCTTTCTCAGGGTCCGCGCCAACCCGGCGCTGGCGCCGCGCAACGTGGCGCCGCCGTCCGAGCCGGTCGGCTGGAGCGTCGCGGCCTTTCCGGTCATCGCCGCGATCATTCTCGGCGGCATCTACGGGGGCATTTTCAGCCCGGGCGAGGCCGGCGCGGTCGGCGCGCTGGCGGCCATCGCGCTCGCCTTCCTGCAGCCCGCCTTCGGCTGGAGAAAGCTGGTCGCGTCGCTGCTGGACGCCGCGCGTCAGACGGCGGCCATCCTGTTCGTGGCGATCGGCGCCTTCATGCTGACGCGCACCATGGCGCTGACCGGCCTGCCCAACGCGCTCGCCGACCTGGTCGAGGCCTGGTCGGTGTCGCCGTTGCTGCTGGTGCTGGGCGCCTCGCTCCTGTTCATCCTGCTCGGCATGGTGCTCGATCCGTTCGGGGTCATGCTGCTGTCGGTGGCGGTGCTGCTGCCGGCCTTCGAACGGCTCGGCTTCGACCTCATCTGGATGGGCATCATCATCGTGAAGTTCATCGAGATCGGCCTGGTCACGCCGCCGGTCGGCCTCAACGTCTTCGCGGCCAAGTCGGTGGCGCCGCCGGAGATCGCGCTCACCACCATCTTCCGGGGGGTGGGCTGGTTCCTCCTCGCCGAGCTCGTGGTGATGGCGCTCCTGTTCCTGTTCCCCGGCCTCACCCTGTGGCTGCCCGGCCTGCTTCTCTAGAGCCCCGGACCGAGCCGCCCACCTGTCAGGCCGGCAACGGGTTCAGCTGCGATCCTCCGGGGACCGGCTCGCCCCGTCGCCCGCAGGCGTCGGGTCCGGATGGCGCGGCGGCAGCACGTCGTCGACGCTGATCTGCACGAGGCCCTGGCTGCACCGCTCCACGCGCGCCCGCACCCCGTAGACGTCGGCGAGCGATGCCGGCGTCACC
>Ga0207904_1000497_pt1 | contig 14572 bp, 19 predicted proteins | sample MalvirmetaMSP118_FD_184232 | JGI IMG/M metagenome (GOLD analysis project Ga0207904, IMG submission 184232) | Marine viral communities from the Deep Pacific Ocean - MSP-118 (SPAdes) | ecosystem: Environmental > Aquatic > Marine > Oceanic | place: Pacific Ocean | collected 2011-05-30 | reverse complement strand
GCTGCCAGGTGGCGGCGGTGTTGGGATTGGTGTTCGGGTCCATCGTGGTCTCTCCCTATCTTGCTTTCTGGTTCTCTAGTTGTCGCCCTTTCGTGCTTCCGCCCGCCGTTCCGCGAGCGCCTTGCGGGCGCGGAACGGCTCCTCGGCAAACCAGCGGATCTTGCGCGCCCGGATCGGTGGGCAGGCCTGCACGAAGAGAAGCTGGTGGGTGGTCGGCATGGCCATGACCTCGTCCGGCGTCATCAGCTTGCGCGCCTGTAGCCCTTCGCTTGTCGAAAAGTGGTTCGGGAGCAGCGACAGCGGTCCGGCCGTCGCCCGGCTGATGCTGGGGGCGATCACCGTGCGGGTGCCGAGCATGTTGGAGAGCTCGGCTGCGGTGGCGTAGTCGGTGACGTTGAAGGCCTGACGTACCGCGCAGTTGGCGATCATGGAGCGCCAGCGCGGATAGATCTGCATCAGCTGATCGAGATCCTGGAAGAACAGCCACAGGCTGGCGCAGTAGCCGGCGAGCCAACCGATGCCGGCCTCGATCGGCTCCATCCGTCCGAGAGCTGCCGTCTCGTCCAGGAAGAAGACGACGGGCTCGCGCCGGGCAGTGCGAGCCCGCGTCGTGGCGACCAGCGCCAGTCCCACAAACAGACGCACGAAGGGGCGGTAAGTCTCCAGGAGCTCCGGCGGCAGTATCAGATAGAGGCTTGTCGGTCTCCGCTTCAGATCCTCCATCATGAAGTCGGAGGCTTCCGTCGCGCGGGCAAGCAGCGGGCTCTTCCAGATCTTCATGTGGGTCTGGGCCGTGGATATCACGGCGGAGCGCTCGCGGATCTCCTTCTGGGAGAAGCCCCGTGCCATGGCGGCAATCCCGGCATGGTCGAAGGCGAGGATTTCTTCGAGCAGATCCTCGAACCCGTCCTGGTCACGCATGAGGAGCGCCCAGACGTGGCTGAGCGTTCGCTCAGGTCCCCTTCGGGCGTGGGCCACGTAGAGCAGCAGACAGGTGATAAGGGCCTTGGCTTCGCTGTCCCAGAAGGTCTCCGGGCCAGTTGAGGCCACCAGCATGTCGGTGATGAGGGTGGCGTCGTCGATCTCTTCCGCCTCGCCAACCCGGATGAAGTCGACGGGGTTGAACCGGGACGCCTCCACCTGCCGGTCGAACGGGGCGATGGCATGCACGCGGCCAATGCTCTCCCGAAAGGCAGCGCTCGCCGCATGGTTCTCGCCCTTGGGATCGATGACGAACACCGAGCCCGGGTGATCGAGCAGGTTGGGAATGATGGAGCCCGCGCCCTTGCCGGAGCGCGTCGGCGCGAAGGTGAGGAGATGGCCGGGCCGATCGAACCGCAGAAAGCCCCGACCAACGCGTCCAAGAATGAGGCCGCGGCGGCCGCGCAGGCCATGGACATCAAGATCGCGGCGCGACGCAAAGCGGGCCGAGCCGTGGAGGGTGTGACCTGAGCCCCGACTTCCCTCCAGCGTAAGGGAGAGTCCTAGGGTTTCGTTTGTGGCCTCATGCTGCCTGCTTTTCCAGCCTGGTCTTCATGGCGAACTCGACCGGCGGGACGTTGCCGAGTGCCGAATGCGGTCGGTGGTTGTTGTAATCCTCCTTCCAGTCGGTGATGGCCGCTCGGGCCTCGGCAAGTGACGAGAACAGCGTCTCGTTCAAGAGTTCATCGCGAAGGCGGCCGTTGAAGCTCTCCACGAAGCCGTTCTGCATTGGCTTGCCCGGGGCGATGTAATGCCAATCGACAGCCGTCTCCTGGCACCATCTGAGCACCGCCATGCTGGTCAGCTCGGTGCCGTTGTCGCTTACGATCGTGTCGGGTCTTCCGCGCCGGGCGATGATCGTATCCAGCTCCCGCACGACGCGCAGGCCCGACAGCGAGGTATCGGCGATCAGCGCCAGACACTCGCGGCTGAAGTCGTCGACAACGGCAAGGATCCGGAAGCGTCGGCCATCGGTGAAGGCGTCGCTCACGAAGTCCAGGCTCCAGCGTTCGTTCGGCCGTTCCGGAACCACCATTGGCCGTCTGGTGCCCAGGGCTCGCTTGCGTCCGCCGCGGCGGCGCACCTGAAGCTTCTCCTCGCGATAGAGACGCCTAAGCTTCTTCAGATTCATAGCGATGCCCTGGCGCTGAAGCATCACATGGATGCGCCTGTAGCCGAAGCGCCGGCGTTCAGAAGCCACCATCCGCATCGCCTCCCGCAGACCGGCATCGTCGGGTCGAATGGACCTGTAGCGCACGCTCGAGCGATCCACCGCAAGGACTTCACACGCCCGCCGCTGGCTCACACCGTGCACCGTGCAGGCATGCGCCACAGCCTCCCGCTTCGCGCCGGGCGTCACCATTTTTTTGCGGCGACATCCTTCAGGATGGCGTTGTCGAGCATTGCCTCCGCCAACAGCTTCTTCAGCTTGGCGTTCTCATCCTCAAGCGCCCGAAGCTTGCGGGCGTCGGAAACCTCGAGCCCGCCATACTTCGACTTCCACTTGTAAAAGGTGGCGCTGCTGACCCCGTGCTTGCGGCAGACATCGGTCGTCGCCATGCCTGCCTCCTGCTCCTTCAGCACCGCAATGATCTGCTCTTCCGTGAACCGTGAACGCCTCATTCGTCCGTCTCCTGCAATCGACGGACTCTACCTTCATCTGGAGGAGTTTGCGGGGCTCAGGTCACCGCGCCTTCTCAGTATTCGCCGCGTTGACCGCGGCGGTCTGCCTTGCCTACGGCTTTTTTCCGAACCCTATCGCCTGGATCAGTTTACGTGTGATCAACGGTTTTTGCATTGCTGGCCTTACCACTTCGATTGAGAGCTGGTTAAATGATCGCAGCGGGAACAGAACCAGGGGACGCGTCCTTGGTTACTACATGCTAGTCTTCTATCTCGCGGTAGCTTTGGGTCAGACACTAGTCAACGTAGCCCCAGACGGCTCCAGCGATCACCTAATGCTGGCCTCTGCACTGATCGGACTGTCACTTATTCCCATCGCCATGACACGCCTTGGGGAGCCGAATCTGGGTGAGCTGCGCCTGCTCGGCGTACGAAGGCTTTATGAGGTATCGCGAATCGGATTGGTGGGCGCAGGCGTTGCGGGCATCCTCGTCGGCTCCTTCTACGCTTTAGGGATAGTCTTTGCCCGTCAGAATGGCATGAGCGTTTCCGATGCGACCTTATTCGTAAGCGCGGTCGTGCTGGGTGGACTGGGCTTTCAGGTTCCGGTGGGAATTTTGGCAGACAGGTTTGACCGACGCATTGTCATGGCCTGCATGCTGATCTCAGTCGGTGTGTCTTGGGGATTACTGTCGCACTCGCTCGTCAGCAGTGTGCCCCGGAGTATTATTTTTGTCATGACTATGGCGTTTGGCGGCGCGATAAGCAGTGTTTATCCGCTCTGCGTCGCACAAACCTTCGACGTCTCGATCGGAAATACTACGTGGCAGCATCGGGACGCCTACTCATGGTTTATTCCATCGGCGCGACGATCGGCCCGCTTCTTGCGGCTTCGCTGATGTCGATCTTCGGACCGACGTCCTTCTTTTGGTTCGAATCTGCAGTGGCTATAGCCTACGCTGTCTTTATCTTGGCCAGGGTCAAAGCCGGTCCAGCTCTGCCCGAAGAAGGGCGAGAGAAGTTCGTTCCCCTTCCCGACACTTCTCCGGTTTCCCTGAGCCTTGACCCACGCACGGATCCGGATTGAAACCCGGTTGTTGGTGAAGGCTGAATTGTTCTCGGCCTGAAAGGGCACACCGGGCCGTTCTCAGCACGGCCTGGTCTCACGGGAGTCGTTCATTTTGATTTTAGTGAACGACGGGCTTTTGGCACCACTGCTTTTGGCGCCGGCTACTGCAGAACTCTAAACGGAAAGATTTTCTCTGGGACGATCTGCCCCAGGCTCTCCGGAGAAACTGAATTCTCAGTAGCCACAGAATGGCGGAACTCGCTAATTACGATCGGTGATCTGTGGCAACGACACGCTCTCAATCAGCCGGCTCCCCGCTCACGTTCTACGTTCAATCCGAATTTTGTTTCAGATTGAACAGCATCGGCCCGTAGAGAAGGCAAAAGCCTGAGAAGGCCGCGATCCAAAATGCGGCCGACGCAGTAAGCACGTACAAGTAGCTTTCGCCCAAAGACAGCGCCGCTATGCGGCAGACCGCGGCGAGAGCCACAGCAGCGTAGATCACGTTGGTCGCAGGGGTCGCTCTGAGGTCCCGTCCGGAGTGTCCGAGGCTTGCCCGCGTCATTACCGCGAGCGTCATCACCCCGACCATGCCAGCCGTCCAGGCATGGATCGCAGCGCTCAACGAAAACACCAACGGCCAGAGGACGCTGCCCCCCACCATGAGAAATCCGACTGGGACGAAGGAATAACCCACGTGCAGAATCAGCACGAGCGGCTCTCGCCATGCGGCCAGACCAGCCCAACGTGCCAGGCGAGCGACGTGAAGCCCGCCGGCAAGTATGCAAAATGCTCCCGCAGGCCCTCCGTCCGGCATTGCCACCCAAAATGCGAGAGCGATCCCGCTCACCCCAAGCACGACCAGATCGAAACGATTGAACGGGACCGGCAGCCGCTTACGGCCCTGCTTGACGAGCCAGTTCCGCGTGAAGCTCGGAATGATGCGCCCTCCAATCACGATGACGAGCACGACCAGAACAGCAATCCCGCCGCGTAGCGCATAGACCGCCGCGCCGAAGGTCAAGACCTCCACGTGGAAAAGGATGTTCATGAGCGCGAGAAGGGCTACGAGGCCCCCGACCTTGGCGTTGCGCCGATCGCCACCGACCAGGACCTCTCGCGAGACGACGAAAGCGAAGCAGATCAAAAAGACGCTGTCGACGGCGATGGCCTCCACCAGCCCGATCCGATCGACCAGGAGCAGGGCGACGCGCCCCGCGCCCCACAAACTAAAGAGTGCCAGAAGTGACCCGCCCCGTATCGGGAGCCGCCCAGTCCAGTTCGGAACTGCAGTCAACAGGAAGCCCGCGACGATCGCCCCCGCATAGCCGAAGAGAAGTTCGTGGGCGTGCCACGCAACGGGGCCATACGAGGACGCGATATCTATTCGCCCGGTAAGAAAGCCGAGCCAGATGAGCATGGCGAGGGCCGCCCACGCCGCACCGGCGATGAAGAACGGGCGGAAACCGTAACTGAGGACCGGGATCCGCGCGAGCCTTTCGCTTTGTTTCACCACGCCATCCATGCCAAAGGATCGGGTCCGATGAGTGCAGCGTGTCCAATCATGAGAAACCACACGTAGAGGGTCATAGCAGTGATCGCGATGATGATGTCCCGGTGCGACGGACGGATCCGCGCCCGACCGGTGTAAAGTGCCACCAACGGCACCATTGAGGTCTGGGCTGCGAGCTGATTCCAGCGCTCTTCGCCGAACCGCCGGCGAACGCGGCGGTCAACAAGAAAAAGGCCGACAAGAGAAAGCGCCATCATGCCGCCGAACAGGATGATGGAGACTAAATCGCCGTTTGGCGGGATATAGCTGAGCGCCCAAAGCAGGGACGCCCACAAGACGGGATGACGGGTGACGGCGGTCGCTGGACCCACGCCCTCAACCGTGGCCGATACCCGCATGGAGATCGAAAGAGGATTGTGTTCCATGAGGCCCGCAAGAAGAAGCCATCCGGCGAGCGGCATGACGGCGATCGGTACGAGCGCCTGCCACGGTGCCGGGTACCAAAGCGCCAGATAGGGCGCCCGGCGTGCCGCGAGAATGATCCAGACGAGCAATCCCAACGACAGGAGCGAATAGACCGCGACATAGGCGCCTCGCCCCAGCCAAGACACGAGCCTATTTCGCACTGATGGCATCGGCGGCACTAGATGGGCCACGAGAAAGACCGTGACTGCGCCTAGGAACTCCGTCATTCCCGAGGAACTCACGCGTTGGACAGAGGAATAAGATTCATTTAATATTCATCATTATGAGCCGCGAGGCAATGCGACATGTTCTCGTGACCGTCCCACACCAGCGGTGGAGCGGCGGGCCAGTTTTCTCTCATGTGTATCGGGACCGATCCCGCCCCTTCGGCCCACTGCGGAAAGCGAAGCACATCATGCGGCTGACCACCTTCTCAGACTATGCCTTGCGAGTCCTCATGTACGCCGCGACGACCGGGGATCGCCTGATCACCGTTGAGGAGACAGCGAATATATATGGCATCTCCCGCACCCATCTCATGAAGGTCGTCAACATTCTGACTAGGGCCGGCTACCTGAAAGGCGTGCGCGGGCGCACCGGTGGCTTTGCCCTGGCTAGGCGGCCGGAGGAAATCAATCTTGGCGAAGTCGTGCGCACGACCGAGCCAGACTTCTCCCTCGTCGAGTGTTTCGCCACCGGCAACCAATGCATCATCACCGGCTGCTGCCGCCTGCCGCAGATTCTGAACGAGGCCCTTTGCGCCTTCGCCGAGACCCTCGATCGGTACACCCTTGCCGACATCACGTTGAGCACTGCGGACTTCGCAGTGCCGCTCAGGCCTGTCAGCGGAACTCGCGGTCCAAAGTTTGCTGCTATCGCGCCGCGGACGTGAAGGGCCTGAGAAGTGCCAGGGTTCACTGCCTTCATCTTAGACGTCAGGAGGTGCTCATGACATTTGTCGTCACCGACAACTGCATCAAGTGCAAGTACACCGACTGCGTGGAGGTCTGCCCCGTCGACTGTTTCTACGAGGGCGAGAACATGCTCGTCATCCACCCCGACGAGTGCATCGATTGCGGTGTCTGCCTACCGGAATGTCCAGCCGAGGCGATCTTCCCCGACACCGATCCCGCCGCAGAACCGAAATGGCTCCGCCTCAATCTCGAATACGCATCTGTCTGGCCAAACATCACTGGGAAGAAAGAACCGTTTCCCGACGCCGCCGCGTTCGACGGCGTGCCGGGTAAGCATGAGCGCTATTTTAGTTCGGAGCCCGGAGAAGGTGACGCCTCCGAAAGTGACATGCCGCAGGTGACAGTGGTCGGCTCGCGCTAACTCGACCCGCTATGGACATGCGAGGCGTTCAAGCTCGCACGCCTCGGTAGACGTGCCAGGTTGAATGGCCGAGAAGCGGGAAAATTACAATCAAGCCGAGCAGACCCGTCGCGAGGCTCGCAAGAAAGAGGGCCACGACAAGCGCACCCCAACCCAACATCACCGGCAGATTGTTCCAGACCAACGCCATGCTTGTTCCCATCGCGGTAAGCGCATCCGTACGCTCCTCAAGTAGCATGGGGACGGAGAAGACGCTGATCGCAAAGGAAAATGCGGCGAATAGCGCGCCGACCAAGCCGCCGACGACAAGCAGAGTCCAGCCGACCGGCGTTCCAAGTAGGACACCAACAATGCCGTCGAAGCCCGGGAAAGGTCGGAGACCAAAAAAGAGTGCGTAGAGCAGAACCGCCGCCCTCATCCAAAGAAGCATAAGCAGGCACAACAACAGACCGGTGAACAGGATTTGGCTGCCGGAACGCACCTTGACAAAGATCATGTCGGTGAGGGCGACGCGAGCGCCCTCCGCAATGCGCCGGCTCTTTTCGTATAGCCCGACCGCAAGCAGCGGACCGACGACCATGAAGCCCGCCATTGCGGGAAACAGAATGTAGTCGATCCGAAGGGCGAACAGTCCGGCCACAATCGCCAATGAAACAAGAAAGACCGCAAGGCCGTATGTCAGGCTCAGTACTGGCTTGATCATCAAGTCCCGCCACCCCGCACCGAGCCAGCGTAAAGCGAAGGCGGGCGGCAGATCGCGCCGAAGGTGCGTATCGCGCGGCAATGGGGGAACCGGCTCTGGGATCGGAATCATCGTGACACCCGTTCTGTGCTTGCCGCACGGTCGCGGCCCGGAAACCTTTTGGGATCTGTTGAGAACTAGCAGGCCGGTTTCGCTGCCCTATAGTTGTGCGTTTCCCCGCCGCTTGCTTGCGCGTGCAGTACACACACGGGCTGTGACTGCACTGCCACATGGACGAGATGCGCATTCGCCGCCACAAACAGGATGAGGCAGCCCAGGACGAGAAGAACGACCCAGAGAGGCGGGCGGCGCCCCGGTTCTCGTCGCTCCGCTTCGTGCAGCTGTTCGCTCACGGCTGCCTGCCACCACCAATATTTGCAAAATAGACCGCGAGGATCTTTCGCTCAGCCGGTGTCAGTCGATCTTCCCAGCTTGGCATGTGCCCCTGCCGGCCATTTTGGAGAGTCTCGAAAATCGCGGCCCTGTCTCCGCCGTATATCCAGAACCCATCGGTGAGGTCGGGTGCGCCCATTTCGATGCTACCGCGGCCGCTTTCCCCGTGACATGTCGCGCAGTTCGAAGCGAATACCTCTCGGCCTGCTTCCACCGAACCGGCCGTCTCGCCGCTTTCTCGCACAGGCTCGGAGAAAGAGCGGACATAGGAAATCACATTCAGGATCGTTTCCCGGCCCAACATCTGATCTCGGCCGAATGCCGGCATCTGGCTGACGCGACTTTCGGGATGGTTGGAATTGATGCCAACACGCACGGTCGTCGCCACACTCGCGGCGTCACCGCCCCACAGCCAGACAGCGTCGTCGAGCCTCGGAAAACCTGGGCCGCCCTGTCCGGCCTCTCCATGACAGACTGAGCAGTTGTCACCGTAGAGTGTGCTGCCCGCTTCGCGCACCCGGGCCATCAGGTCCGCGTCAGCTTGTATATCCTCGAAGCTTCCGGTCTCGATGCGAGACATCCACGGTGCCCGAATCGCCTCACCTTCGGCGAGGCTCCTCGCTACCTCCGTGCGCTGATCAACGCCGAGCAAACCGCGCGTGTAGCTCTCGCCCAACGGCCATGCCGGCATCAGGACCCACCAGACGCAGGCAAAGATGGCTGTGCTTATCAGAAACCACCAGATGATCTTAGGCACGGGCCGATTGAGTTCAGTGATGCCGTTCCATTCGTGGCCCGTCGTCAGATGGCCGGTATGCGGATCCCTCTGTCCTATCGCCATGGTCCGGCCTCATCATTGAGGATACTTTCGGCAGCCTTTTTGAACCGCGTGCCGTTCGAGGGCCAAAACACATAGATCATGACTCCGATCGACAAGGCGATCAGGTAGAAGAGACCGACCGTTTTGGCAAAAAAGACAAGCGTGTCGTGGCCTAGATCCATGCCAATCACTCCTCCGTCGAGGGTGCGGTTTCGACCACATATGCCGCATCGGTCAGGCGGCCGAGAATCTGGAGATAGGCGACGAGCGCGTCCATCTCGGACACTCGGTCCGGCTTGCCGTCGAAAGCGCGAATGTTGGTCTCGTCACCGTAACGTTCCGCCACGCCTTCCGCACGAGCGCTGTCCGGCACCGCCTGACCATAAGCATCCGCCGCTGCATTCTGGATCATGGCGTCCGTATACGGGACACCAACCTTGCGAAGCGCTGCGAGGCGCAGATCCAGATCCTCCGTCTCCAGCGCTAAGCGGCCAAGCCGCGCATAGGCAGGCATCACAGACGGCGGGACGACGCTACGCGGATCTTCGAGATGGGCCACGTGCCATTCATCGGAGTATTTGGCACCGATGCGGGCCAGATCCGGGCCAGTACGCTTCGATCCCCACAGCATCGGGTGGTCGTATTGCGATTCCACCGCAAGCGAGTACGGGCCGTAGCGTTCGACTTCGTCGCGTAGGGTACGGATCATCTGCGAATGGCAGGCATAGCACCCCTCCCGGATATAGATGTCGCGCCCGGCGAGCTCGAGCGGGGTGTAGACCCTCATGTTAGGAGCCGCTTCGACGGTCTCATCAATGGTGAATAAGGGAGCGATCTCGACCAGGCCGCCGATGCTGGCTACAGCGACGATGCCGATCACCAGACCAATCGAGTGTCTCTCCAAATTGTAGTGGGCTCTGAACACGATTGCTCACTCTCCCGCGACGAGTTCCCCGGAGCGACTTCCTGCGATGGCAGGCTGATCGCTCGCAGGCACCTGGGTTTCGCCAGATGCGGCGCTAATTGTTTTCAACACATTGTAAAGACCGACCGCTGATCCGATAAGAAACAACAATCCGCCCACGGCTCGCGCAATGTAATAAGGGTGCATCGCCACAAGCGAATCAACGAATGAATAGGCTAGAGATCCACTTTCGTTGTAGGTGCGCCACATCAAGCCCTGAATAATCCCGGAATTCCACATCGAAAAGACGTAGACGAGGGTTCCTGTGACGGCCAACCAGAAGTGGACTTCGACGAGCCGCGAAGAATACATGCGCTCTCGATTCCATAGCAGCGGAACCAGGGCGTAAATTGAGCCGAAGGAAATCAACGCCACCCAGCCGAGCGCGCCCGCGTGCACGTGCGCTATGGTCCAGTCGGTGTAGTGCGAAAGCGAGTTGACAGGCCGGATCGCAAGAAAGGATCCCTCGAAGGTCGAAAGGCCATAGAAGACGGCGGCGACCATCATGAATCGCAGCGCTGCATCTTCGCGCACTTTGTGCCAAGCGCCGTTTAGGGTGAGTAAAGCGTTGCCCGCTGACGCCCAGGAAGGCACCAAAAGCATCACAGAGAACGTCATACCGAGCGTCTGCACCCAGTGTGGCAGGGCGGTGTAGTGTAAATGGTGCGAACCCGCCCACATATAGAAGAAAGTAATGCCCCAGAAGCTGATAATCGACAGTCGATAAGAATAGATCGGCCGGCCGGCCCGCTTCGGGAGAAAATAGTACATCATCCCCAAAAAGCCTGCGGTCAAGAAGAACGCTACCGCATTGTGCCCATACCACCACTGCGTCATTGCATCCTGCACGCCGGAGAATGCCGAATAACTCTTGGCGCTTCCGAGTGAAATCGGAACCGCCAAGTTGTTGACGACGTGAAGCACTCCCACGACCACGATGAAGGCCATATAGTACCAGTTGGCCACGTAGATGTGCGGCTCCTGTCGGCGCGCGATAGTCCTCAGATAGAGAACCAGGTATGCAACCCAGACGATCACCAGCATGATGTCCGCATACCATTCCGGTTCGGCATACTCCTTGGATTGGGTAATGCCCACGAGGTAGCCAGTCACCGCGAGCACGCAAAAGAGATTGTAGCCGAGCAGCACCAACCATGGACTGAGCTGATCCGGAAGGCGGGCCCGACATGTCCGTTGCACGACATGGAACGATGTCGCGATCAACGCATTGCCACCGAAACCAAAAATTACCCCGGTCGTGTGAACCGGACGCAGTCGTCCGAAGCTTGCCCATCCCTGGTCGAAGGTCATCTCAGGGTATGCTAGCAACCACGCCACCCAATCGCCGACGAACATTGCGAAAACGGCCCAGACAAGCGCTAATACGATGCCCGCCTTGGTCGGGGTGTCATAGTAGGAAGAAAGCCGCTCATCTGTAGGTTCGCCCGCGTAGAAGCCCGAGATCACTAGAAAGCTGGCCGCAAGCCCGGCTCCGAGTATCAGGGCTCCGTGAAAGCCGAGGGGATCGTGCCGGCCCGCGACAGCCATCGCCAACCCAAGGCCAGCCAAGACTGCGGCGATCACCAGGGCGACTTGGCGCTCTCTCCTCGTCAACTCAGCGATCATGATGCTTCCATTGTTGGCTCCCGGCGCGTCCTGAACCCGGTTCAAACACGTGCCGTATGAATTTTCGTCGGAGACATTCAAGCACCTTTGGTGCGGCTCGGTTTTTTAATGCATTCTATATGCATGTTTTAGCGTGATTGCAAAAGTGGCTCATCTGGGACGGATTGCCTCAGCTTGCGGGCTGAGACGGTTGAATACCGTCAATCGGCGATCGACACGGCGTGGCCCGGAATTATGTTGGAATGGCCGGAGCGGAGAGGACCGTCGGAAAGCGATTTGAGGACCTTATTGATCTGATTGATCAGTCGCAGGAGAGCGAGCGATTGTTCCTTTTGCGGCTTCACGGTTGCCTCAATAGGCGTCTAGGTTTTCAAATTAATGGAAGCCGTTGCACTCGAAATGGCTCCAAGCCGTAGATCGCAGGCCGCCTCAACCGTCAAGGCACATCGCAGGTACCGCTAAGTGTAGATCTACATATTCCAATAGATGCAAGAGATTCCCGCGTATTGCGAGGTTAATTGATGAATCATAACGGCCGGCAAGCGCCTAAAGCGACGATTCATCAGGCTATAATCTGACTATCAATGATAATTATTTTGTATATTAAGTTTTTTCGAAGAAAAGTATTAAATATATTTGATCGTATGATAATTTATGTATCGTTATAGCACGAAAACAAGAAGGGGATCAGTCAATGACCCGAAGACTTGGCCTGGTGTCGCAGAAGGGTGGCGTTGGCAAGAGCACGCTCGCCCGTTTGATGGCGCGAGAGTTTGCAGAGTGCGGCTGGCGCGTCGCGATTGCTGACCTGGATACCGCACAAATCACAAGCACCGAATGGGCGTCACGGCGGACCGATGCCGGACGCCTGCCGTCAATTTCCGTCGCGCCCGCGCGGACCGCAAGGGAGGTGCTGTCGAGGGCCGGAGAGACGGATCTGCTGATCTTCGATGCCCCGCCCCATTCCATGCAGGGGACCAAGGCGATTGCCCAGGCGTCGGACCTGGTTGTGCTGCCGACCGGGCTCTCTCTCGACGACCTTCGCCCGACGGTCCTGCTTGCCCATGAACTGGTTGGCGCCGGTATTGCCGTTGAGCGGATCGCCATTGCGCTCTGCCGGGTCGGTGACCGGCCCCGGGAGATCGAGGAGGCTCGGGAGTATGTTGCAGATGCCGGTTATCTGGTGCTGTCGGGCTCGCTGCCCGAGCGCACGGCGTACCGTCGCATCGCCGACCAGGGCGGTGCCCTGACCGAGGTTCTCTTCCCCACCTTGCGGGAACGGGCCGAAGAGCTTGCCGCGGCGATCGCGGCCCGGCTCATGGCCGTCACGACCAGCGAGATGGAGGTGGCCTGACGATGGTGCTCGATCTCCCTCCACCGAAGACGCCCGTGACTGCAGCTGAGGGGGCCGCCAGGGCTGGTCTCCCCGGCAAGGGCCGGCCGCCGGGTCGCGAGGCGGTTCGCGAGACGCTCCGCCGGCCGGACCCGGCCGAGACCGTGGCCCTGAACTTCAAGGTGCCGGCGGGCTTCAAGCGGGACTTCAAGCAGGCCGCCCTCGACTACGGCGTCACCCAGTCCGCCCTTCTACAGGAGCTTCTGGCCGAGTTCCGCGCCCGGCGCGGTTGAGGGGGCTCGGCTGATGCAGGAGCTTGTCCGCACCCAGATCGATGGCGTCGCGCTCGATCCGGATCTCGCGCAGCGTCTCGATGCCTTGGCGCCTGGGCGCATGCGGGACATTCTCGCGCGCTCGCTTGTCGAGGAACAGCGGGAGCGCAACGCAAGTGCGGCCCGCCAGACGGCGATGAGCCCGGTCGCCCGTCGGATCGATCGCACCCGTGAGGCGATCGCAGCCCGTCCCCTGGCCGATGCCGACCGCCACCACATCCACAGCGTGATTGCGCTTTGTGGCCTGCCCTATCGGCGCCCGAAGGACGACCACCAGGACGTTGTGCGCGAGTACGGCCGCAGCTCGCTCGTCGTCCAGCCGGGCTACCTGAAGGATCCCTATACCGGTGCCATGGTGCGTCAGGGTGTTCCGTACGGCCCCAAGGCCCGGCTGCTGATGCTCCACATCTGCACGATGGCGGTGCGCCAGAACACGCCGACGATCGACCTCGGCGATTCCATGAGCGCCTTCATTCGCGATCTCGGCTTTGCCGTCACTGGCGGACGGCGCGGCACGATCACCCAGTTCAAGGAACAGCTGAACCGGATCGCCGCCTCGCGGATCCAGCTTGGCCTGTGGAGTGGAACCGAAGCCCGCACCCTCAACAGCCAGCCGATCAGTTCCTTCGACCTTTGGCTTCCGAGATCACCGGACCAGCGCATGCTGTGGAACTCGACGCTCACCCTCGACGACGGCTTCTTCCAGTCCCTGAAGTCCCATGCGCTGCCCGTCGATATCCGCGCGCTCAGAGCCTTTGCCCATTCGGCGCGTCAGATCGACATCATCCTGTGGCTCTCCTACAGGCTTCCCACCGTGAAGCGTCCCTACCGCCTTGCCTGGCGGCCGCTGGCCGACCAGTTTGGCCGGGACGTCAAGACCTTCCGGCGGTTCAAGCAGGACTTTGCCGAGGACATCGCCCAGATCCGCGCCGCCTTCCCGAGGCTGCGCATCCGGCTGGACGAGCGGGGCCTCCTCATGACGCCCAGCCGCACCGACCAGCTGTTCGTGCCGCCGAAGGGGAAGTAGCCGGTAAGGCTCGCTTGCTGAGAGAGGCGACGGCAGGGATTGGCTGTCAGGAGGCGGGCTTTCGTTCAAGTACGAAAGCAAGAGGTCTTGCTGGCACGACAGCCAGAAGGCACGACAGCACGCTTCGAGGTCCGGGAGGTCCACCTGTCAACGGCGGAGCAAAATCAGGCCAATGGGCGGCGTAAAAGTAGGCCACTTGGCGCTGCAAGCGGGGAACGTCGGGAGGGCGTAGCCGACCAGAGTTTCCCGCTTGCAGCGTCAGCGATTTTTGAGAGAGAGTTCAGCCCGCCTTTCGGGCGCGGCTTTGGGCGAGACGATAGCTGTCGCCGTTCATCTCGAGGATGTTGAC
>Ga0207904_1000494_pt1 | contig 14669 bp, 12 predicted proteins | sample MalvirmetaMSP118_FD_184232 | JGI IMG/M metagenome (GOLD analysis project Ga0207904, IMG submission 184232) | Marine viral communities from the Deep Pacific Ocean - MSP-118 (SPAdes) | ecosystem: Environmental > Aquatic > Marine > Oceanic | place: Pacific Ocean | collected 2011-05-30 | reverse complement strand
GCTGCGCGGCTTCGACATCGATCCGGCGACGCTGCGTCGCGCGCTGCAGCGCTCCGTCGAGCAGCTGCGCAGCGGCAACTCGGGCCGGCCGGTGTTCGCGCCGCTGCTCATCGAACTCCTCACCGACGCCTGGCTGGTGTCCTCCGTCGAGCTCAATCTGGGCGAGATCCGCTCCGGCACGCTGCTGATCGCGCTGCTGCAGACCCCCGGCCGCTACGGCGGCGCCGACTGGTATCCGCTGGTCGAGCCGATCGCCGCCCGCGAGGCCAAGCGCCGCTTCCACGAGCTCACCGACGGGTCCGAGGAGACGGCCGGCAGCCTCTCCACCCAGGCATCCGCGCCCGGCAGCACGCCCGCCAGCGCCGCCGCCGCCGCCAAGTCCGGCATCTCCGAGGACAGCGCCCTCGGCCGCTTCGCCATCAATTTCACCGACCAGGCCCGCGCCGGCCGCATCGACCCTGTCTTCTGCCGCGATCGCGAGATCCAGCAGATGATCGACATCCTCGGCCGCCGCCGGAAGAACAACCCGATCTGCGTCGGCGAGCCCGGCGTCGGCAAGACCGCCGTCGTCGAGGGACTGGCGCTGAAGATCGCCAACGGCGACGTCCCCGCCTTCCTCAAGGACGTCGAGCTGGTCGGCCTCGATCTCGGCATGCTGCAGGCCGGCGCCGGCGTGAAGGGCGAGTTCGAGAACCGCCTCAAGGGCATCATCGACGAGGTGAAGGCCTCCACCAAGCCGATCGTGCTGTTCATCGACGAGGCGCACATGATGATCGGCGCCGGCGGCTCGGCCGGCGGGTCCGACGCGGCGAACCTCCTGAAACCGGCGCTGGCGCGCGGCGAACTGAAGACCATCGCCGCCACCACCTGGAGCGAATACAAGAAGTATTTCGAGAAGGACGCGGCGCTCGCCCGCCGCTTCCAGCTGGTCAAGCTCGACGAGCCGACCCCCGACCAGGCCGTCACCATCATCCGCGGCCTGCGCAACATCTACGAGAAGAGCCACGGCGTGTACGTGCGCGACGACGCCGTCGTCGCCGCCGCCCGTCTGTCGGCCCGTTACCTCTCCGGCCGCCAGCTTCCCGACAAGGCCGTCGACGTGCTCGACACCGCCTCCGCCCGCGTGAAGCTGTCGATCTCCTCCAAGCCCGGCCGCCTGGACGGCACCGAGCGCCGCATCGAGGAGATGGCCCGTGCGCTCGCCGCCGTGCAGCGCGACGAGGCCTCCTATATCGGCACCGACGCCGACCTGGTGCCCGAGCTCGAGGCCGACATCGCCCGCCTGCGCGACGAGGCGGCCGCGCTGACCGAGCGCTGGGAGACCGAGCGCGCGCTCATCGAGGAGATCCTGTCGCTGCGCGAATCGCTCGGCATCGGCGGCTCCGTCGAGGAAGCCGAGGCGAAGCTCCAGGAAGAGGCCGCAGCCGGGGAGACCGGCGACACCCCGCCGGAGGCCACTGCCGAAGCCGCCACCGCCGGCGCCGACGCCGATGCCCCCCTCACCGCCGATGAGCGCCGCGAGCACATCGCCCGCCTGAAGGAGAAGATCGCCGCGCTGGCGGAAGTCCAGGGCCACGACCCGCTGCTCACCTACGAGGTGTCGCCGGACGTCGTCGGCCAGGTCATCTCCGACTGGACCGGCATCCCGGTCGGCCGGATGGTCCGCGACGAATCGGCCGCGATCCTCACCCTCGCCGACCGCCTCAAGGAGCGCGTCATCGGCCAGGACCAGGCGATCGGCGCCATCGACGAGGGCGTGCGCGCCGCCAAGGCCGGCCTCAACAATCCCGGCCAGCCGATGGGCGTGTTCCTGCTGGTCGGCCCGTCGGGCGTCGGCAAGACCGAGCTCGCCACCGCGGTGGCCGACGTGCTGTTCGGCGGCGAGCGCTTCCTCACCTCCATCAACATGTCGGAGTTCCAGGAGAAGCACACGCTCTCCAAGCTCGTCGGCTCGCCCCCCGGCTACGTCGGCTACGGCGAGGGCGGCATCCTGACCGAGGCCGTGCGCCAGCGCCCCTACTCGGTGGTGCTCCTCGACGAGGTCGAGAAGGCCGATCTGGAGGTGATGAACCTGTTCTACCAGGTGTTCGACAAGGGCACCCTGTCGGACGGCGAAGGCCGCGTCATCGACTTCAAGAACACCATCGTCATCCTGACCTCCAACCTCGCCACCGACACCCTGACCCAGATGGGCGTCGCCGAGGTGAAGCCGTCGGTGGACGAGCTGGTGGAGGCGATCCGACCGGAGCTGTCGCGCCACTTCAAGCCGGCGCTGCTCGCCCGCATGCAGATCGTGCCGTTCTATCCGCTCGTCGGCTTGCCGCTGGTCGGCATCGTCCGGCTCAAGCTCAACAAGCTGGTCCGCCAGCTGCGCGAGAGCCAGAAGATCGACCTCAGCTACACCGACGCGGTCGCCAACCTGATCGCCGCCCGCTGCACCGAGGTGGAGACCGGCGCCCGCAACATCGACCACATCATCAACCGCACGCTCAGGCCGGCCATCGCCACGGAAATCCTCAACCGGATGACCGACGAGGCGGACATCGACCACATGGCGATCGACGTCGGGCCGGATTCCGACTTCGTTATCACCTTCGGCGCGCCGGCCGCGCCGGCGGCCGACGGCGGGGCGCCGCTGATCGGCGAGGACTTCCTCGACACGGACCCGGCGCCCGTCACGCCGCCGGACGGCGGCGACGACCTGCCGGACACCCGCGCCGCGGAATAGCGCGCCAGCCGGCCCAAACGACGCGACCCGCCGGGGCATCTCCGGCGGGTCGCTTTCTTTGTGTCAGGCGTCGGGCGCCGATCGCCGGCGCCCGGCCCGGCTACTGGTTCTGCTCGGCCCAGGCCTTCAGATCGGCCTCGACCTCGGCCTTGTCGAAGTCGTTGGCCGGCGCGATGAAGCGGTCGTCCAGCAGCTCCGACGCCGGTATGACCTTGTCGAGCTGGCCGGAGGCGACCATTTCCTCCTGCACCCCGGTCCAGATCTCCGGCCGCAGCGCCCCGAACGCCTCGCCGTCCGGCGAGTGCAGGTCGACGGCATTCTCCAGGAACAGCATGCCGAGGTCCTCGCGGACCCAGTTCTCCGGCGCCACCTTCTTGGTCATCGCCGCCACCACCTCGGGGTTGGCCTGGCCGGCATACGCGCCCTTGGCCCAGGCCCGCAGGAAGCCGGTCATCAGCTCCTCCATCTCGCCGATCTTGTCGGACCGCATGGCGTAGGAGTTGGCCGGCGCCTCGCTCATCTCCGGCGGCAGCAGGTTCTTCACCTCCACCCCTTGCGAGCGGATGGCCACCAGGTCGGAAACCGCGCCGACGACGCCGGAGACCCGGCCGTTCTGCAGCGAGGTGGCGAGCAGCGGCGCGCTTTCGCCCAGCACCGCGACCGTCACGTCGCCCTCCGTCAGCCCGGCGTGGCCGAGGGCGGAGATCAGCAGCGGCCGGTCGCTCTCGCCGACGATGCCGATGGTGGTGCCCTTCAGGTCGGCGAGGCTCTCCGCGTCGCTGGCCGCCGGCACGAAGATGCCCTCGATGGCGCCGTGCATCACCTCGTAGACCACGTCGAAGTCGAGGCCGCGCTGGTGGGCGTTGATGACCTCGGTCGGGTCGAGGCTCGCCACGTCGGCGTTGCCGTTGTCGAGGAACGCGGTGGCCGGCAGGTCGCCGCCCGGGATCAGCTCGACCTCGATCCCCTCGTCCTTGAAGTAGCCGAGCTCCTCGCCGGCGATCAGCGGATACCAGGCGGTGTGCCGGGGCAGCGGGGTCAGCACCTTGATGGTGGTGATCTCCTGGGCGGCGAGCGTCCCGGCGGAAAACACCAGCGGGATTGCAAACAGGAGCGTGCGTGCATTCATGTCGGTTCGTCCTCCCTCGATCCGGGACCGTTGGCGGGCCCGGTTTTTCTCCGCCAATGCGGCGGCGTCTATCCGCGCCGTTGGTAGCGCGCGGCCTTGCGGCGGCTCTTCTCGGCAAGCCTGCTGTCGTGGCGCCAGAACACCAGCCGGCGGTCCAGCACCTCCATGGCGAAGAACAGGATCAGCCCCATCACCGTCAGCATCAGCAGGCAGGCGAACGCTTCCGGCAGCAGCAGTTGGAAGCTGAAGCGCTGGATCAGCACGCCCATGCCGACGCTCGCCGACACGAACTCGCCGACGATGGCGCCGATCAGCGCCAGCGAGATGCCGGTCTTGCAGCCGGCCATGATCACCGGCATGGCGCCCGGCAGCATCAGATCGACGAAGATCTGCCGCTTGCTCGCCCGCATGGAGCGGAACATCTCGTGGGCGTCGGCGTCGATCTGGGTCAGGCCGGTCAGCGTGTTGATGAAGATCGGGAAGAAACAGATGATCATGGCGATGGCGATCTTCGGCTCCATGCCGAAGCCCAGCCACGCGACGATGATCGGCGCGATGGCGATGCGCGGCGTCACCTGCAGCGCCACCATGTAGGGCTCGGCCAGCCGCCGGAACGGCGGCGACAGCGCGCAGGCGATCGCCGCCCCGCCCCCCAGCACCACGCCGATCAGGAAGCCGGCCAGCGCCTCGAACATGGTGACGAAGAAGTGTGACCAGATCAGCCCTGTGGCGATGGCCAGATGGTACCAGGCGACCACCACGGCGATCGGGCTCGGCAGCAGCAGCTTGCTCACCCAGCCCAGCTGGACGCTCGCCTCCCACAGGGCGATCACCGCCACGAAGACGGCGAGATGCTGGACGGCGTGGCCGATCCAGCGGCGCTCGGAGCGGGCGCCTGCCGGAGCGGCGTCGAGGGAGAGGGTCTGGTCGCTCATCAGCGGCTCCCCAGGATTTCGCGGATGCGCAGCACCAGCGCGTTGAACTCGGGCGTGGCGGTCAGCTCGATCTCGCGCGGGCGGGCGAACGGCACGACGATCTCCTCCGCCAGCCGGCCCGGACGCGGCGTCATCACCAGCACCTTGTCGGACAGGAACACCGCCTCGGCGATGTTGTGGGTGACGAACATGATCGTGGCGTGGATCTCGCGCTGGATGCGCAGGAGCTCCAGGTTCAGCCGCTCGCGGGTGAACTCGTCGAGCGCGCCGAACGGCTCGTCGAGAAGCAGCAGGTCGGCGCCGGTGTTGAGAAGCCGGGCCAGCGCCACGCGCTGCTGCATGCCGCCGGACAAATGCTGCGGATAGGCGAACTCGAACTCGGCGAGCCCGGTCAGGCGCAGCAGGTCGATGGCCCGCTGCCGGTCGGCCTTGGTCGGCCGCCGTTCGATGGTGGTCGGCAGCAGCACGTTGTCGAGGGCCGTCTTCCAGGGCAGCAGCGTCGGCCGCTGGAACATCATCGCGATGTCCTCGCGCGGGCCGGTGATCTCGGTGCCGTAGGCGGTCAGCCCGCCGCCGGTGCGCTCGATCAGCCCGGCGACGAGGCGCAGGAGCGTCGACTTCCCGCAGCCCGAAGGCCCCAGCACCGACACGAACTCGCCCCTGCCGACCTCGAAACTTGCCCCCTCGAGGGCCACCACGCCGCCTTGGAAGGTTTTCTCAACTCCGTCCGCGCGCACGACGATCTCGCGCGGCACCACGTCGGGCATGGCCCGTTGAACCACTGACGACGACATTCGACCCCTTCCGTCGGCGGGCGGCAGGAAGCATGGCCGACGCTGGCCGCCCCTCTCCGCCCCGTTTCCTCCACACCGGCGCGCCGCGCGCGCCGGTGGACGGGCGCGGGGCCGGCCTGTTCTTGTTGTCTTGCCGGCCGGGCCGCATGCGGCCGCCGGCAGGTCCGTCCGCGCCTCTCCGGGCGCTGCGCGACGTGTGCCCCGCGCGGCCCACCGGGCAGCGCAAGTCGGTCCGTCCGCCGATCCCGGCCCCTTTGACGACGCGGGAAGTGGTTTATGCGAACGATTGCACGTACAAAGCGTGTCACATCTTTTCCGGGCACACAATAGCGGCCGCGCCCGTGCAGATTGCGCGATCGCCGCTCCGCTTGACGGGCCGCGCCGACGTGATAGCCGTTGCGGATCTGCCGTTTTCCGGTCGCGCGGGCGCACCGGATCGGCCAGACATGACCGCGGACCGACAGCGTCGCGCGGGTCCCCACGGATCACACCTGAGTGAACGGCCCACGCGCTTGTTCCACACGGCAGACGCCACGATGATCGCCATCACCGACCGCATCGCCATCGACCCGGACGAGATCGAGGTGACCTTCGTGCGCGCGGCGGGGCCGGGAGGCCAGAACGTCAACAAGGTGTCGAGCGCGGTGCAGCTGCGCTTCGACATCCGCCATTCGCCGTCGCTGCCCGACTATGTGCGCGCCAAGGCCGAGCGGCTGGCAGGCAGCCGGCTGACCAAGGACGGCGTCATCGTCATCCAGGCGATGCGCCACCGCACCCAGGAGCTCAACCGCGCCGACGCGACCGAACGGCTCGTCGAGCTGCTGCGCGAGGCCTCGGTGCGCCAGGCGTTCCGGGTGAAGACCAAGCCGTCGAAGGCCGCCAAGCGGCGACGGGTCGATACCAAGACGAAGCGGGGCGCCGTCAAGAAGCTGCGCTCCGGCAAGATCGGCAGCGACTGATCCGCCGCCCGCCGGATGGCGCCTACAGTGCGTCGCCGGGGCCCTGCTCGCGGCGGGCCCGCTCCACCTCGTCCTCGTCCCAGTAGCCGATCAGGATGCCGGAGCGCAGTTCGCCGCCGGTCCGGTTGGCAATGGCCGCATCGGAGACGGTGATGCGGGCGTGCAGCCGCCGGCTCCAGGAGAACAGCATGTCTTCCAGCCGTTCGCGCTCGGCCGCAAACGCCGGGTCGGCGCCCAGATCGCGCAATTCCTGCGGATCGGCCTCCAGGTCGAACAGCATCGGCCGGAAGCCCTCCGCGAAGACGAACTTCCAGCGCCCGTCGAACACCATGAACATCCGGGAATCGGCCACCGTCTGGCCGTGGTCGGTGCGCGCCTTGCGCATGGCGTAGTCGCATTCGCTGATGGCGGCGCCGCGCCAGTCGCCGACCGCGGCGCCGTGCAGCAGTGGCATCAGCGACCGGCCTTCCAGCACGTGCGGCCTGGCCTCCCCGCCGAAATAGTCGAGGAAGGTCGGCGCCAGGTCGATCGCCTCCACCAGCGCGTCGGACGTGGTGCCGCGGGTGGCATCGGCGGCCGACGACGGATCCACCACGATCAGCGGGATCTTCACCGACTGCTCGTGGAACAGCTCCTTCTCGCCGAGCCAGTGGTCGCCCAGATAGTCGCCATGGTCGGCGGTGAAGACGATCAGCGTGTCCTCGGCCAGACCCTCCTCCTCCAGAAAGTCCACCAGCCGGCCGACATGGTCGTCGATCTGGGTGATCAGGCCCATGTAGGCGGGGATCACGTGGTCGCGGACCTCGTCGCGGGAAAACGCCAGGCTCACCCGTTCGCGCATGTAGGAGCCGAACACCGGATGGGGATCGCGCCGTTCCTCCTCCGAGCGCACCGGCGGCACCACGTCCGCCTTACCGTACATGTCGTGATAGGGCGCCGGCGCGATGTAGGGCCAGTGCGGCTTGATGTAGGAAAGGTGCAGGCACCAGGGACGGCCGTCCGCCTTCGCCGCGCGCATGAACTCGATCGCCCGGTCGGTCATGTAGGGCGTTTCGGAATCCGGCTCCTCGATGCGCGCCGGCTTGTCGGCATGGGAGAGCAGCCAGCCCGACAGGATCTTTCCGTCGGCATCCTCGGCCGAGTTGGCCCATTCCTCCCAGAGATTCTCGCCCTCGTAGCCCGTCTCGCGCAGATAGGTGTCATAGCGCGGATCGGGGTCGTACGGCCCGTACGGGTGCAGGCCGTCATCGCGCTCAAAGGGCTCGAAGCCGCATTCGGAGATCCGCACGCCGATCTCGGTATCCGGGTCGATGCCGAGCCGCATCATGCCTTCCACGTCGGCCTTCATGTGGGTCTTGCCGACCAGCACCGTGCGCACCCCTTCGGCGCGCAGATGGTCGCCCAGCGTCGGTTCGCCGGCGCGCAGCGGAATGCCGTTCCAGGTCGAGCCGTGCGAATGGACGTAGCGCCCGGTGTAGAAGCTCATCCGCGACGGACCGCAGATCGGAGACTGCACGTAGGTGTTGGTGAACCGCACCCCGCGCGCCGCCAGCCGGTCGATGTTGGGGGTCCGGATGTGCGGGTGGCCTGCGCATCCGAGATAATCGAAGCGCAGCTGGTCGCACATGATCCAGAGCACGTTGCGTCGACCGGTCATGCGTTCTCCTTGGCGTGGACGTCACGCCCCAATTAGTTGACAAAGACAACAAGCTCGTCAAGCATGCTTGTAAGAAGCGAGGCCTCGACACCTCGGAACGGGAGAGAAAACGCGTTGGACGTGGCCGCCGGAAAGCGCCCGGGCCGGGCAGAGGGCAACCATCCGGAGATCTCGGACATCCGGGATCTGCTGGCCTTCCGTGTCGCGATGCTGGCCGCCGCCAACGACCGCGTGGGCCAGAGCTGGCTCAAGGCGGAACACGGGGTCAGCCTGCGCGAATGGCGGGTGCTCGGCATCATCGCGGCGCTCGAGCCGGTGAGGTTCGGCGACGTCGTCCACGGCCTCCAGCTCGACAAGGGACAGCTCAGCCGCCTCGTGAAGGCCGTGATCGATCGCGGCTTCGTGGTGAGCCAGGGGGACGCCGGCGACCAGAGGGTCAGCCGCCTCAGCCTCACCCCGGCTGGCCGCGAGTTGCACGACCTGCTGCTGGAAAAGGCGCTGAGGGGCAACGACCGGATCCTCGCCGCCCTGACCCCCGCCGAGACGGAGACCTTCATCCACCTCCTCGACAAGCTGCAGCCGCACATGATCCGCCGTGCCGACGTCGAGGCGCCTGACACCGCCAGAACCAAGCGAAAGTCCCCGAAGAGGGGCGTCTGACAACCGGGAGGATACCGATCATGAAAGCCAGAACCGCCCTGAGCGCGCTGGCCGCGCTCGCCCTGATGACCGGCTCGGCCCTGGCCGAATGGCCCGACAAGCCGATCCAGATCCTGATCCCGTGGCCGGCGCCGAACGATCCCTCCACGCTGGTCGCCAACGCCATCGCGCCGGTGATGTCCGACACCCTCGGCGTGCCGGTGAAGGTGGTGAACAAGCCCGGCGGCGGCGCCGTGCTGGCCACCGCCGAGCTCGCCCGTTCGCGGCCCGACGGCTACACCGTCGGCCTCATCTCCATCGGCCCGATGATCACCCAGGTGATCCGCGGCAAGACCCCCTACAAGAACCAGGACCTGCAGCCGCTCGGCCTGGTCTGGGCGAGCCCGTTCACCCTGGCGGCCCGGGGCGACGCGCCCTACTCCAACCTCGACGAGCTCGCCGAATACGCCAAGGATCACGAGGTCCGGCTCGCCCACTGGGGTCTCGGCGCCGTGCCGACGCTGATCGCCATGAAGGCGGCCGAGGTCGGCGGCTTCGAGTGGAAGGAGACGGCCTACGGCCAGCTCAATCCGCTGCTCGTCGCCCAGGGCGATGCCGACGTCATCACCTTCTCCACGCCCGGCCTCACCGACTACGTGGAATCCGGCAAGATGAAGCTTTTGGCCGCCATGCTGCCCAGCCGCGTTCCGGCCTATCCGGACGTGCCGACCGTGGCGGAGCAGGGCTACGGCGACGCCTACGCCATCTGGTTCGGCGCCTTCGTGCCCAAGGGCACCGACGCGGAGATCGTCGGCAAGCTCTCCGACGCCCTGTTCTCGGCCATGCAGAACCCCGAGGTCCAGACGGTGATCGGGAATGTCGGCGTCGTGCCGATGCAGACGGGTCCGGAAGAGGCCCGGGAGCGCATGGACCGCGAGCTCGACGAGTTCGGCGGGATCATGAAGTCGCTCGGCATCATCCAGTAGCGATCCTCAGCGGCGCGAGACCGGCAGTCATGACCGACACCGCAGACCGCGGACCGGCGGAGGGGCGTTCCGGCCCCTCCCGGACGTCCGATGTGGTTGCCTCCGTGCTGGGCGTCGCGGCAGCGGCCCTGTTGCTGGCGGCGCCCGCGCTCGTCGACCGGTCCGGTCCCGACCCGTTCTACAAGGGGCCGCTGATCTTTCCGCTGATCGCGCTGGCGATCACCGCCGCCGCCGCCCTTCCGGCGATGGTCCGGGTCGTCACCGCCAGCGGCCGAAGCTGGTTCGTCGACGGCCACGGCGTGCCGCTTCCCGCCATTGCCCTGTTCGCGCTGGCTTGCCTCTACGCTCCCGCCATCGCCTGGGCCGGCCTCGATGCGGCGACCTTCGTGTTCATGCTGGCGGGCCTCCTGCTCACCGATCCGCGGCGCCCGCTGCGCGCGCTGGTCACGGCGACTGCGACCGCCGCCATCCTCCACCTCGCCTTCATCACGCTGCTCGACATCTGGTTCCCGACCCCGACCCTGTGGTCGGCGCTCGCCGGAGGCTGACGCGTGGACATCATCGCCGCCGGCTTTCTCGCCGCCTTCACGCCGGACAATCTCATCGCCCTCGTGGTGGGCTCGGTCATCGGCATCATCGTCGGCGTGCTGCCGGGTCTCGGCCCGCTGGTCGGCATGGTGGTGCTGCTGCCGTTCACCTTCCAGCTCGCCCCCGACGTGGCGCTGTCGCTGCTGCTCGGCGTCTTCTGCGGCGGCTATTTCGGCGGCGCCGTACCGGCCGTGCTGATCCGGGTGCCGGGCGTGCCGTCCTCCATCGTCACCAGCTTCGACGGCTTCCCGCTGACCGAGCGCGGCGAGGCCCAGACCGCGCTGTCGGCCGCCCTCGTCGGTTCGCTCGGCGGCGGCCTCGTCTCGATCCTGATCCTCGTCGCCCTGGCGCCGCTCCTGTCGCGGGTGGCTGCCAACTTCGGCCCGCCGGAGTTCCTGGCCGTCGCCGTCTTCGGCATCCTGCTGGTCGCCGTCTCGTTCCGGGAGAAGCTCGGCCAGGCGGTGCTTCTGATCGGGCTCGGCTTCTGGCTCTCCACCATCGGCATCGACGGCCCGACCCTCAGCCCGCGCTTCACCTTCGGCCTGTGGGACATGCAGAACGGGCTCGATCTCGTCGCCGTTGTGCTCGGTCTGTTCGGCATCGGCCAGGCGCTGCTGCTGCTCGAGCAGGGGATCCTCAAGACCGACCGGCTCAACCTCAGCCGCGGCAGCCTCGACTTCACCCAGATCGTCAGGGTTCTGCGCTACTGGCGCACCCTGATCCGCTCCGGCGTCATCGGCACCTTCATCGGCCTGTTGCCGGGCCCGGGCTCGGTGCTCGCCTCGTTCATCGCCTACGACGTCGCCAAGCGCCGCTCGCCCCACCCGGAGGCGTTCGGCAAGGGCACCCCGGAGGGCTGCGTCGCGGCTGAAGCCGGCAACAACGCCGTGCCCGCCGGCGCGCTGATCCCGCTGCTGACGCTGGGCATTCCCGGCGAGGCCCTGAGCGCGCTGCTGCTCGGCGTGTTCACCCTCAACGGCATCTATCCGGGGCCCCTCCTGCTCATCAAGGAGCCGGTGCTGATCTCGACGCTCTACTGGTCGATGCTGCTCATCAATCTGGTCTCGTTCGCCGTGCTGGCCATCTGGCTGAGGCCGTTCGCGCTCATCGTGAAGGTTCCCAAGGAGATCATCGCGGTCGGCGTCATCGCGCTGTCGATGGTCGGCATCTACGCCGTCAACACGCGCTTCTTCGACTGCGGCGTGGCGCTGGCGGCCGGCGTGGTGGGCTACGTGCTGCTGCGGCTCGGCTGGCCGCTGGTGGCGCTGGTGATGGGCGTCGTCATCGGCCCGATCATCGAGAACCGGCTGCGCGAGACCCTCAGCCTCGGCGACGGCAGCCCGATGATCCTGCTGGAGCGTCCGATCACCGTCGCCATCCTCGTCCTCTGCGCGATTCTGGTGCTGGCGCCGCTGCGGCACCGGCTGAAGAGACCACAACCGGCCGCGCGCCCGTAGCGCCCGCGACCCGCCTGCGCGATCGCGCAGGAATGCGCATGATCGCGCGGAAACGCGCTGGCCGTTTCCGCACCCCGCGTGCGCGGGCCCACGGCCCACCCCCTTGCGCGCGCGCACCGTTGCACTAGCTTCATAGTTCAGAATTATTCCAGACTATGAAGACCGGACCGCGACTGCGCGCGTCTCCGGCCGCAACCGACAGGACCGATACGGCCATGATCCCCGGCTTTTCCAACCGCCGTCGTTTCAGCGAGCTGTCCGAGCGCGAAATCCTGGCCCTGGCAATCTCGTCGGAGGCCGAGGACCGCGAGATCTACCAGACCTTCGCCGAGCACCTGCGCGCCGAATTCCCAGCGTCGGCGGCGGTGTTCGACGGCATGGCCGACGAGGAGAAGGAACACCACCGACGCCTCGTCGAGCTCTACCGCAAGCGATTCGGCGAGGTGATCCTGCCGGTGCGCCGTTCCGACGTCGCCGGCTATTACACCCGCCGGCCGATCTGGCTGGTGGAGAATCTCGGGCTGGAACGGATCCGCGCCGAGGCCGAGCTGATGGAGATCGACGCCCGCAATTTCTACCTCGCCGCCGCCAGGCGCAGCACCGATGCCGATGTGAAGACGCTGCTGTCGGAGCTCGCCGACGCCGAGACCCAGCACGTCGGCAAGGCCACCCAGCTGGCGGAGAAGAACCTGACCCCCTCGGCCCGCAGCGCCGAGGACGCCGTCGCCCACCGGCGCTTCGTGCTGACCTACGTGCAGCCCGGGCTTGCCGGGCTGATGGACGGTTCGGTGTCGACGCTGGCGCCGGTCTTCGCCGCCGCCTTCGCCACACAGAACTCGTTCTCGACGTTCCTGGTGGGGCTCGCGGCCGCGATCGGATCCGGCATTTCCATGGGGCTGACGGAGGCACTGTCCGACGACGGGGTGATCACCGGTCGCGGTGCGCCGATCCGGCGCGGCATCGCCTGCGGGGTGATGACCACGCTCGGCGGGCTCGGCCACGCCCTGCCCTACCTGATCCCGCACTTCTGGACGGCGACGGCGATCGCCATCGCCGTCGTGTTCTTCGAGCTGTGGGCGATCGCCTGGATCCGCTGGAAGTACATGGACACGCCGTTCATGCGCGCCTCGGTGCAGATCGTGCTCGGCGGGGCGATCGTCTTCGCCGTCGGAATCCTGATCGGCAGCGTCTGACGGATCAGGCGCTTTCCCGAAGGGTCTCGCGAAGCCGGGACACGTTGGCCGACGAAACCCGGAAATAGCGGGCGATCTGGGCGTCGGACATGCCGAGGTCGGTCAGCGCCCGAAGATAGCTCGCCTTCACCGGCCAGGCCTTGGGCACCGACGTGCCGACCGATCCGTCCTGCTGCGTGTGGTCCACCATGACATCCCTCCCTGAAGGGTTCCGGGCCGCGTCCCAGTGCGTCCCGTTGGCGTAGATCTCCACGTCGTCTCCCCTTCAGGTAGTATGTCCGTCTGGCGAAAACACGGCCTACTTTGGTTTAAAGCGCGACTCGGCGTTTGGTTCCCGTCTCAGGCCGGCGCAGGCACATCGCCCGTCCGCCTTTTCCGCCTTCAGGCGCGATCGGCCGCGGAACCCGACGCACATCACGGACGCAGCCGGCCGACCACGTCGAAGCCGTCCGGTCCCGGCCGCAGCACCACCGCCTCGCCCTCCCGGGGAAACACGCCGGTCAGCGCGGTCACGTTCACCTGATGCGAGACCAGGACGAGCGCGCCGGGGCCCTGCCACTCCTCGACGATCCGGCGCAAAGCGGCCGTCTGGGCGGTTCGGGTCGAGCGGTCCTGGAAGAAGGAATCGAGCGCCGGCTCGGGTTCCGCAAGCCCCGGGAAGGCAAGTGAAGCGGTGTCGCGGGCCCGGCACCAGCGGGAGTGGAGCACCCTGTCCACCGCAACGTTCGCGGCCTGGAATCGCGCCCCGATCGCCTCCGCCTGGGCCCGTCCCTCGGCCGACAGGTTGCGCTGGGTGGCACAGTCGCCGAGCCGGAACGCCTGCGGATCGCCGGTGCCCGGCGCCCGGGCATGACGCATCACCGCCACCCCGCCGTCACGCAGGGTCGCCCACGCGTCATCGGCGGCGACCGGCACCGTGCAGGCGGCGGCAAGAAACGCGCAGGCAGCAGCGAGAAAGCGCAACATCATCGGAAGGCTCCTTTCCGGCATTTGATCCCGACTGGATACGCGCGCGCCCGGCCGGCGGATCCCTTCCCGCGCACCCCGGCCGGCGACGTCCGCCTCCTCGGAGCGATTTTCCTGCCAAAGCGGATGCATCTCTCCCGAAAAGCGCGCCGACGCGCTGGCATCCCAAGCGGCTTGGGGCCACAATACCGACCTTCGAAACAGACCCTTCCGCGAGGGGTGACCGGGCTGACCGTTTCGCACAGCAGCGCGAGACCCGCCCCGGCCGACCCAGACCACTTCGAAGAAGCCGTCCTCCCCGGCCGCAATCATTCGAGTCCCATGACAGACAATTCGACCGACATCGCCCCGTCCGCCGGTGACGAGACCGGCTCACAGCCCCAGCGCCGCGCCGGCGACGACCCGCACCGTGCGGAATTCTGGCAGGTCCGCATCATCGCAAAGCTCGTCTACCAGGTCGGCAAGGACCCGGAACACGCCGAGCCGCACGACTGGTACATGGCCACGGCCTTCGCCGTGCGCGACCGGATCGTCGACAGCTGGATCCCCGCGACGCGGGCCACCTACAAGCAGTCGGCCAAGCGGGTCTACTATCTGTCGCTGGAGTTCCTGATCGGCCGCCAGCTGTACGAGGCGGC
>Ga0207904_1000488_pt1 | contig 14797 bp, 14 predicted proteins | sample MalvirmetaMSP118_FD_184232 | JGI IMG/M metagenome (GOLD analysis project Ga0207904, IMG submission 184232) | Marine viral communities from the Deep Pacific Ocean - MSP-118 (SPAdes) | ecosystem: Environmental > Aquatic > Marine > Oceanic | place: Pacific Ocean | collected 2011-05-30 | reverse complement strand
GTCCGTGCCAGCGCAAGCAGACGACGGCCAACCGCCGAAGGTGCTCATCGTTGACGACGACCCGTTGGTCCTGGAAGAGCTGGCGGAGGGCCTTGCCGCGCTGGGGCACCCGGTGCTGTCGGCTTCCAGCGCCAACGAGGCGCTCGTGCTGGTGGATCAGCACCCGGAGCTGAAGGTGGTCGTCACCGATATTCAGATGCCGCACATCAACGGCATCGAGCTCCTGCAGAAATTCGCCTATCGGCGCAAGCAGCGACCGCTGACGGCGATCGTCATCACCGGCAATGCCTCGTTCGACAGGGCGGTTGCCGCCCTGCGTCTGCACGCCATCGATTTTCTTCAGAAGCCGGTGATGCCCGAGGAAGTCGCGCACGCCATCGAGCGGGCGCTGGCCCTGAGCGCGGAGTTGCCGGCGGCTTCCGGCACGACCCAGGTGCCGAAGCATCCGGAGTATCTCCAGGCGCTGATCGCGGCCCGGGCCGGCCGCGATACGATCTTCAATTCCGGCCTCTTTTCGGATCCGGCGTGGGACATGATGCTGGACCTGGCGCTTGCGGAAGCCAGCGACCGCGCCATTTCGGTGACCAGCCTGTGCCTGGCCTCGCGCGCCCCGACCACCACGGCGTTGCGGCGGATCGACGACCTGCAGGAGGCGAACCTGATCGAGCGCATGCCGGACCAGAAGGATCGTCGGCGCATCATGGTCCAGCTTACGCAGCTCGGGCGGGAGCGGATGCAGGAATTCACCGACCGGCAGCGGAAGCGGATGGCCCAGGAGCCGAAGCCGGACTGACCTCGGCCGGCACCCGGCGCACCGGGTGCGTCGATGAGCGGGGCTCGGTCAGCCGACGTAAAGGTAGCCGAGGTAGCGCTTCGCATCGATGACGTCGTGTCCGACGCGCTCGCGCAGCTTTTTCCGCAGCTTGCTCATGTGGCCCTCGATGACGGTCTCGTCGAGATCGTCGTTGAACACCCCGTAGATCGCATTGAAGAGCTGGGTTTTGGTGATGCGGCGCTGCTTCTTCACCAGATACTCGAGGATGTGGCGCTCGCGGCGGGGAAGCTGCAACGGCTCGTCGTTCACTTCCGGGTCGCGCCCGTTGAAGAACACCTGGATCGGGCCCTTGGTCGCCGGCTTCTCGGATTGGGACGAGCGGCGCCACACGGCGTCGGAACGGGCGACGATCTCGCGCACGTGCACCGGCTTGCGCACCACGTCGTCGATCCCGGCCGTGAACAACTCCAGCGTCGCTTCCAGCGAGCGGTCTTCGCTGAGGGCGATGATCGGGGCTCGGGAATGGTTCCGGATGATTTCCGGATAGGCCGGGCGTTCGTCGACGTCGCCGAGCAGGAAGCCCTCGACGGCGTCGATATCGTCTTCCGACGCGCTCGTCAGCCAGTCTTTGAATTCGTTGGAGCAAAGGCCCACAGAGGAGAAGCCTTCACGGGCGAACCCGGCCGTGTAGCCGGCTGTAACACTGTCGCGATGGTCAACCATGACGTACACAGGAATGCCCTCCGAAGCAGATGTTTTGACTTGTGTTTCCCGCGGCGTGTGGGGGGCGCGGGTGTCATCTGGTGCTTCGGTGGTAGCGGCGAAAATACATCCACTCAATCAGAACTGGTTCTGCTTTGGCAGGGGTTTCACCGCCAATTTGGAGCTATTCCGAGAACCGTTCCTCCCGCGCCCGTGCCTGCAGGCATCGCCGTGGGCGATGGCGGTCGTCAGTCTTCCGCGTCCCCCGTGTCGTCGGCCCTGGCCGTCGGCATCTGGAGGGGCATGGCTTCCTGCTCGCTCTCGCGCCAGCGCCGCACGAGGTCCGTGTCGATGTCGAAGAGATCGAGCACCCGGCCGATCGTGTGGTCGACGATGTCGGCGATGGTGGTCGGCTTCGCGTAGAAGGCCGGAACCGGCGGCATGACGATCGCGCCCATCTCGGTCGCCTGGGCCATGGCCCGGATATGACCGAGGTGGAGCGGGGTCTCGCGCATGAGGAGCACCAGCCGCCGGCGTTCCTTCAGCACGACGTCGGCGGCGCGCGTCAGCAGCGCATCGGTGGACCCGTAAGCGATGTCCGCCAGGCTGCGGGCCGAGCAGGGGGCGACGACCATGCCGCGCGTCTTGAAGGATCCGCTGGAGATCGCCGCGCCGATATCCTGGATCGGGTAGACCACATCGGCGAGGTCGCGGACCTCGTGGACCGTGATGTCGAGCTCGTAGGCGATGGTGAGCGCCGCCGCCCTTGAGATGACCAGATGGCTCTCGATGCCGGATTGCCTGAGCGCCTCGAGCATGCGCACGCCGTAGATGGCGCCCGAGGCGCCGCTGATGCCGACGATGAGGCGGTCGGGAGCGGTGGAACGCGCCATCAGCGATGGCCCTCCTTCCGGGCGGTGGCGGGGGCCGTCTGCGCGGCGACGTCTGCAATGCGGGATCGGGTCACGGCTTGCGAGCTCTCAGGAAGACGTGGCGGCGCGATAACCGCACCGCGCGCGAGGTCTCTAGTGCTAGTCGCTCGACCCGGTCTGTGCAAACGTTCGCTGGTCGAAGGAGACCGACTTCACCAGCGCGAAAACCTCCATTCCCTCCTGTAGTTGCAGGTCGGCGACCGCCTCGCGGGTCAGCTGCGCCTGCAGCCGGGCCGATCCCACCGCGAGCTGGATGTCGGCAAACGGCGTGTCGGGGTCCTCGGCGATGCGCAGCACGGTGGCGGCCAGCACGTTGCGGACGCTGATCCCTTCCGGTCGGCTCAATGCCAGCGACACATCCCGCGCACGGATGCGCACGCGCACCTCGCGGCCATCGGGCAGGCCGGAGAAGGGGATCGACAGCGTCTGGCCGGCAAGGTCGAGGCGGGTCATTTTGTAGGCGGCGTCGGTTGCGACGACCCGCGCGACGAGCACAACACCGGCCTCCGCCCGTTCCTGTTCCAGATGCAGGTCGAAATCCTCGAACACCTCTTCGACGGGACCGTTTGCGGCGATCTTCCCGTGGGAGAGCGCCACCACGCGGTCGGCCAGGCGGGCGACCTCGGCGACGTCGTGGGTCACGTAGAGGATGGGAATGCCGCGTTCGGCCGGCAGCCGTTCCAGGTAGGGAAGGATCTCCTGCTTGGTGGCGCGGTCGAGAGCAGACAGCGGCTCGTCCATCAGGAGCAGGCGCGGCCCGGACAACAGGGCGCGGCCGACCGCGACCCGCTGCCGTTCGCCGCCCGAAAGCGCCGCCGGCGCCCGGTCGAGCAGCGGGGCCAGGCCGAGCAATCGGACGATGTCGTCGAAGGCCTCGTGGTGCGTGGGGGGCGCGCGCTTTGCGGCGAAGCGGAGATTGCCGCGGACTGACAGGTGGGGGAACAGGCTCGCCTCCTGGAAGACGTAACCCACCGGCCGCTTGTGGGGTTTCACGAAGTGGCGCCGGGCGTCGTCCTGCCAGCACTCGGCGCCGAGCGAGAGGCGCCCGTCGACCCGCACGAGCCCGGCGATGGCGCGCAGGATCGTCGTTTTTCCCGATCCCGACGGGCCGAACAGGGCGGTGACGCCGAAGAGCGGAATCTCGAACGCGGCATCGAGCTTGAAGGCACCGAGCCGGCCGGCAAGGCTGACAGCAAGGGTGTCCCGCGTGGTCATGCGCCGGCACGCCGGCCAAGGCGCTTTTCCATCAGCATCATCGACAGGATTACCAGGAAGGCGAAGACAACGAGTCCCGCCGACAGCATGTGCGCCTCGCGCCACTGCAGCGTTTCGACGAAATCGTAGATGGCCACCGACAGCACCTTGGTTTCGCCTGGGATGTTTCCGCCGATCATCAGCACCACGCCGAATTCGCCCACCGTGTGGGCGAACCCGAGGACTGCGCCGGTCAGCAGGCCGGGGCGCGCCAGCGGCAGTGCGACCGACCAGAACGTGTCCCACGGCCCGGCACGCAGCGTTGCCGCGGCCTCCAGCGGCCGGTCGCCAAAGGCTGCGAAGGCATTGCGGATCGGTTGCACCACGAACGGCAGGGAGTAGATCACCGAGCCGATCACCAGTCCCTCGAACGTGAAGGCGAGGGAGCGCATGCCGACCAGCCCACCAACGATCCCGCCCGGGCCGTTCGGACCGAGAACGATCAGCAGATAGAAGCCGAGAACGGTGGGCGGCAGGACAAGCGGCAGGGCCACCACGGCGGCGACCGCCTCCTTCCATGGCGCGCGCGAGCGGGCGAGCCACCAGGCGATCGGCGTTCCCACGATCAGCAGGACGATCGTGGTGATCGACGCAAGCTCAAGCGTGAGCCGGATGGGAGACCAGAGGGCAGGATCGATCATGGGCGGCCATTGTCCGGCGGGGCGTTCATTCCGCCAATCCGTAGCCATATCGGGCGATGATCGCACGTGCCTTCGGCCCCTCGAGGAAGGTCATGAAGTGCCGCGCGGTCCCGTTGTCGGAAGCCGTGCCGAGGATCACCGCGTCCTGGAAGATCGGAGCGTAGAAGTGTTGCGGCACGACCCAGCGCGAACCGCCGGCCACGGTGGCAATCTGTGAGAGCGCGACAAAGCCGAGTTCGGCGCTGCCGGTGGCCACAAACTGATAGGCCTGGGCGATGTTTGAGCCCCGCACGATCCTGGGGGCAAGGGTGTCGTGCACCCCCAGCGCGCGCATCGTTTCGATGGCGGCCGCACCGTAAGGCGCCGTCTCCGGATTGGCGATCGCGATCTTGTCAAAACTGGCGTCGGCGAGCGTGGGCTCTCCGGTCACCAGATCGGGATCGATCGAGTAGAGCGCAATCCTGCCGGTGGCGTATGTGAACCGGCTTTCCCCCACGGCATAGCCCTCGGCGACGGCGCGTTCCGGACGCGCCTGGTCGGCGGCGAGAAAAACGTCGAACGGCGCGCCGTGCACGATCTGGGTGAACAGCTGGCCGGTCGAGCCGAAGGACAGGACGGCGGTGTCGCCGGTCTCCTGCTCAAAGGCGGCCGCGACCTCCCTCGCCGCTGCGGTGAAGTTCGCCGCCACCGCAACGTGGACCTCTGCCGCCTGGCCGGGGCCGGCCGCCGTGGTGAGGGCAAGCATCACCGCCAGGGGAAGTGCCGTCCTGCGCGCTGCCATCTCCGTCGGTCACCCCTATCGCTATATTCATATGGATACAGCGAGGCTAGCCATCGCGGGATCCGTTGGCAAGCGGATGCGTTCCTGCCCCGTGCCGACCGCTCTGGTGACGCCCCGATCCGGTGCGGCAGCATCTGCGCATCTGCGCCCGGGGTCCGCACCGCGTCCCGGCCGCCTAGTCTAACTTGCAAATAATTCGCAGTTGCAAAAGTTCGCCGACAGCGTTAGACCAGCTTCATATGCAACCTTGTTTGATCGCGGAGATCCCATGCAGCGACGAGCGGACACGGACATTGGCACGACGATGGGCACCATGCGGACGGACGCCGGCCTTGCCCGTGCCGGTTCGCCGGTCGCTTTTGCCGTGCACGCCGGCCGGCGCCGCCTCGCGCTCCTGGCTGCGGTGGTTGCGCTCTCGCTGCAAGGCGGGGCTGTCATGGCCGACCAGATGAAGGTGGTGACGACCTTCACCGTGATCGCCGACATGGCCCGCAATGTCGCCGGCGAAGCCGCGGTTGTTGAATCGATCACCAAGCCCGGCGCGGAGATCCACAACTACCAGCCGACGCCCGGCGATATCCTGAAGGCCCAGGACGCCGACCTCATCCTCTGGAATGGCTTGAACCTGGAACTCTGGTTCGAGAAGTTCTTCCGCAATCTCCGCGATGTGCCAAGCGCGACCGTGTCCGATGGCGTCGACCCGATGAGCATCGGGGACGGGCCCTACAGCGGCAAGCCGAACCCGCACGCCTGGATGTCTCTCGACGGAGCGCTGCTCTACGTCGACAACATCCGGGACGCTCTCGTGGCGAACGATCCCGACAATGCGGCGACCTACGAGGCGAACGCCGAGGCCTACAAGCAGGAGATCCGTGCGGCCATCGACCCGATCCGTGAGGAGCTGCAGGCGATCCCGGAGGACCGGCGCTGGCTGGTGACGAGCGAGGGCGCGTTTTCCTACCTGGCCCGCGACTTCGGCCTGAAGGAGCTGTTCCTCTGGCCGATCAACGCCGACCAGCAGGGCACGCCGCAGCAGGTGCGGAAGGTCATCGACGCGGTGCGCGCCAACGACATCGACTGCGTGTTCTCCGAAAGCACCGTGTCGGCCAAGCCGTCCGAGCAGGTCGCCCGCGAAACCGGCGCCACCTACGGCGGCGTGCTCTACGTGGACTCGCTGAGCGACGCCGACGGTCCGGTGCCGACCTATATCGACCTTCTGAAGGCAACAGCGGACACCATCGCCACATGCTTGACACGCTGAGCCAGGACCCGACGGCCGCCGCCGACGCCGCGGAGCGCGAAGGCTCCGGCATCTGCGTGAGCGACGTCACGGTGACCTACCGCAACGGTCACACCGCGCTGCGCGACGCGAGCTTTGCCATCCCGACCGGCACGATCACCGCGCTGGTCGGCGTCAACGGCTCGGGCAAGTCGACGCTCTTCAAGGCGATCATGGGCTTCGTGCGCGCCTCCAGGGGCGAGATCACCGTGCTCGGCCAGAGCGTGTCGACGGCGCTCCGGCAGAACCTCATCGCCTATGTCCCCCAGGCCGAGGAAGTCGACTGGAACTTCCCCGTGCTGGTCGAGGACGTGGTTATGATGGGCCGCTACGGTCGCATGAACATGCTGCGGATCCCCTCCGCCGCCGACCGCGAAGCCGTCAGCTCGGCGCTGGCGCGCGTCAGCATGTCGGATTTCCGCAAGCGCCAGATCGGCGAGCTTTCCGGCGGCCAGCGCAAGCGCGTGTTCCTCGCCCGCGCGCTGGCCCAGGACAGCCGCGTGATCCTGCTCGACGAGCCGTTCACCGGTGTGGACGTGAAGACCGAGGAGGCGATCATCCGCCTGCTGCGGAACTTGCGCGAAGAGGGCCGGGTGATGCTGGTCTCCACCCACAATCTCGGCTCGGTGCCGGAGTTCTGCGACCGCACCGTGCTCGTGAAGAACACCGTGCTCGCCTACGGCCCGACCGCCGAAATCTTCACCCAGGACAATCTGGAGAAGGCGTTCGGCGGCGTGCTGCGCCATTTCGTGCTGGGCGAGGCGGAGGACGGCCAGCCGCGCGCCGTCGGGGTCATCACCGACGACGAGCGCCCCTTCGTGGTCTATGGCGACGAGGTCGACCCGGTGGCCCCGGAGGGAGGGCTGCGGTCGTGATCGAGCTGCTGTTCCAGCCCTTCGGCTACGGCTACATGGTCAATGCCATGTGGGTGTCGGCGCTGGTCGGCGGCGTGTGCGCCTTTCTCTCCGCCTACCTGATGCTCAAGGGCTGGTCGCTGATCGGCGACGCCCTGTCCCATTCGATCGTCCCGGGGGTGGCCGGCGCCTACATGCTCGGCCTGCCCTTCTCCATCGGCGCCTTCTTCTCCGGCGGGCTCGCCGCCGGCGCGATGCTGTTCCTCAACCAGCGGACCAAGCTGAAGGAGGACGCCATCATTGGGCTGATCTTCACCTCGTTCTTCGGCCTTGGCCTGTTCATGGTCTCGCTGTCGCCGACCTCGGTGAACATCCAGACCATCGTGCTCGGCAACATCCTCGCCATCACGCCGTCCGACACGATCCAGCTGGCGCTCATCGGCTTCGTGTCGCTGGCGATCCTGCTGCTTAAGTGGAAGGACCTGATGGTGACCTTCTTCGACGAGAGCCACGCCCGCTCCATCGGCCTCAACCCGACCTTCCTGAAGATCCTCTTCTTCACGCTGCTGTCGGCCTGTACCGTGGCCGCATTGCAGACCGTCGGCGCCTTCCTGGTGATCGCCATGGTGGTGACGCCAGGCGCCACCGCCTATCTGCTCACCGACCGCTTTCCGCGGCTGCTGGTGATCTCCGTCGCCATCGGCGCGTTGACGAGCTTCATCGGCGCCTATGTCAGCTACTTCGTCGACGGCGCCACCGGCGGCATCATCGTCGTCCTGCAGACGCTGGTGTTCCTCACCGCGTTCACCTTTGCCCCCAAGCACGGGATGCTCGCATCCCGCCGCCGCGCCGCTGCGGCGCTGAGGGAAGGCACATGAGCATCGAGGCGTTGCTTCTCCCCTTCCAGTTCGAGTTCATGCGCAACGCGCTGATCATCTCGGTTCTGGTGGCGGTTCCCGCCGCGCTTCTCTCGTGCTTCCTGGTGCTGAAGGGCTGGTCGCTGATGGGCGACGCCGTCTCCCACGCGGTGCTGCCCGGCGTGGTGATCGCCTACATGATCAAGATCCCGCTCGGCGTCGGCGCCTTCGTCGCGGGCATGGTCTGCGCGCTGGCCACGGGCTTCCTGAAGGAGAACAGCCGCATCAAGCAGGACACGGTGATGGGCGTGGTGTTCTCCGGCATGTTCGGGCTGGGCATCGTGCTCTACACCAAGATCCAGTCCGACGTGCACCTCGACCACATCCTGTTCGGCGACATGCTGGGCGTCGGCTGGGGCGACATCGCCGAGACCGGCATCATTGCCGCCCTCTGCGGCGGCCTCATCGTGCTGAAGTGGCGCGATCTGCTGCTGCACGCCTTCGATCCGGCCCAGGCGCGCGCCGTCGGCCTGCCGGTCCGCGTGCTGCATTACGGACTGCTGGCGATCCTGTCGCTGACCATCGTCGGCGCACTCAAGGCGGTGGGCATCATCCTGGCCATCGCCATGCTGATCTCTCCCGGCGCCATCGCCTTCCTGCTGACCCGCTCCTTCGGGGCGATGCTGGTGCTGTCCGTCGCCATCGGCACGGCGGCGTCCTTTGCCGGGGTCTATGCGAGCTTCTTCATCGACAGCGCCCCGGCGCCGACCATCGTGCTCCTGATGACCATCGTCTTCATGGCAGCCTTCACCTGGTCGGTTGTCCGCACGGCGCGGACGGAAAAGCGGGCCGCGCGGGATGCGCGCACCTGAAGGCGCGTTGCCTCCCTAAAGCTCCACCGTCGCGATGTGGTTGTCCCAGGCGATGCCGGTGTCGGCGCGCACCAGCCGGCCGTCGCGCCAGAAATGGCCGCGGCCGTCGGTGTAGGCGAAGCCGTCGCCGTAGCCGGTGAGCCCGCACGTATCCGGCACGTCGCGGTCGGCCAGCACCTGACGGGTCGCCACGTCGAACACCGCCATGGAGCCGCCGCGCGGGCTGGTGGAGGCGACGCGGCCGCCGTCCGGGCTCGTCGCCATGGCGCCGATATAGTGGTTCATGTGCCGGTAGACCGTCGGCGGAGCGGAGACGGTGCGCGCCTCGCCGCCGCGCGCGTGACTGCCCACCAGCTCCACCTCGTCGGTGACCGGGCCCTCATACTGGCCGCCGAACCAGATCGAGCCGTCTCCGGCCTCCGTCAGGTGGCGGATCGACATCTGCCGGTAGCTCGCGGGCAGCACCGCCCGGTCGATCAGGTAGCCGGTCTCCGCGTCCACGTAGGCCAAGCACGGCTCCATGGTGGCGAGGTTGAGCTTCATACGCGGAAAGTCCGGGTGGGTGGCGAGCCCGCCATTGGCGATGGCGATGGTGCGTCGGTCCGACATCAGCATCGCCTGGTGCGGGCCGATGCCGCCGGCGTCGAACTCGCCGATGCGCCGGTAGCCATCGGTGGCGTCGTAGAGGCCGATGACGCCGCGCTCGCCGTCGAAATCATTCTCGGTGGCGTAGAGGATGCGGCCGTCGGCTGAGAAGAAGCCGTGGCCGTAGAAGTGGCGGTCTTCCGGCGGCGTGAACACCAGCACCCGCCGGCGCGCGACCAGATCCAGCACCATGGCGAAGCGGTCCGGCCGGCGCGCGAAGACGATGGCGGTGGAGCGGTCCGGCGAGATCGCCGCGTCGTGGCCGCGCCGCTCCAGCGGCTCGGAAAACAGCACCCGGCCATCGGGACCAAAGACACAGACCGTGTAGCCTCCGTCGACCTCGCGGCGGCAGGCGACGAAGGCGGGGATTCCGTCAGCGTGGGCAAAGCGGCAGAGCGGGGCAAAGCCGAGGCCGGCGATACCGGCAAGCACGGTGCGGCGGGACGGATTCATCGGGAAGGCTCCGGGTGCAAGGGGGGCGGCGTCCGGCGGCCCTTATTGGGTCGTCACTGGGATCGGGTTCGGGGCGATGTCGGCGCCCCCTGAGGCTGGCGGAAAGCCAGCTCCTACTCTTCTGCGTCCGGCGCTAGTCGCCGTCGAGGGAATTGAAGCCCAGCACGAGGCCGAGGGCGGCCGGATAGCGGTCGGCCAGGATCTCCAGCGCGCCGGTGATGGGAATGGTGGCGTAGGCCAGCCGGTCATGATCGGCGGGTGTCTCCACGATCTCCGCCCACGTGCGGTCGCTCTGCTGGAGACCTTCGAAGATCTTCGCGGCCTCCGACAGCTGGAAATCCAGCGAGCCCGCATTGAAGACGGCGTCGGCCGGCAGCAGGTCGGCCAGGCCTCCCTCATTCTGAAGGGTTTGAACCGCCTCCAGGTTCGCTTCCAGCGCCGGAAGCACCAGCCCGGAGCGCCAGAACGGAGAGAGCTTCGGCTTGGCGCCGCGCGCCGTCTCGCCGATGATGGCCAGGATCTTCATGTCGCGGACCACCTGCAGCTGCTCGCGGCCCGCCTCCAGGAATTCCTGCACCACTTCGCCATGACTGCGGAACACCGGATTGTCGGGTCCCGCCGTCATCAGCAGCGCGCCATAGCCGTCGGGAGCCGTCCAGCCGTCGCGGATTTCCTCGGCGGTGGCCAGGATCGCGCCGGCGATGGCCTCGCCATATCGGCAGCGGTAGCTGGCCGGCGGCTCGGCCAGCGTGGCCGCGTCGTCGTCGGCAAGCACGTAGTCGAGGGCGAGCAGGCCCTGGACCGCGACGCTCTTGGCGCGCAGGGACGCGACCTCCAACGCTGTTGGATCCTCCTGGGCAAGCAGCCCCTGGATCTGCCGCTGGCCAATGCTGCGCCGGTCGGGCCAGAAGAACAGACGCTCGAACCGGTTGTCTTCGCGCGCCGGTCCGAACCGGTAGGGCTCGACGGCCGAAAAGGCGAGCACCAGATCGGCGAAGCGGTCGCGCGCCGCCAGCAGCGCGGCGTCGCTCGGGGTCGCGCACAGGTCGGCCAGCGCGGCCTGCTCGTCGCGAGCCGCCTTCACGAGCCTGTCGTAGGAGGGCACGATCACCTCAGAGACGATGCGCTCCACCGTCGGCTTGAAGGCGATCGGCGAGGCGGCCTCCTGCGCCGACGCCGGCGCGACGCCCGCAGGCCCCACCAGCAGGGCGACGGGCAGCGCGCGCAACAGCATGGATCTGAGCATCACAGAGACTCCAGGAACGAGATGAGATCCGCGCGGTCGTCCGCCGGCATGGCGGCAAAGGCATCGCGGGAGGCCTGCGCCTCGCCACCGTGCCAGAGGATCGCCTCGGTCAGATTTCGCGCGCGGCCGTCGTGCAGGAAGAAGGTGTGGCCGCTCACGGTCTCGGTCAATCCGATCCCCCACAGCGGCGCGGTGCGCCATTCGCGACCGTTGGCGTCGCCCACCGGCCGCCCGTCGGCCAGCCCCTCGCCCATGTCGTGCAGCAGCATGTCGGTGTATGGCCAGATCAGCTGGAAGCGCAGCTCCGGCTGCTCGGCGTCCCGCCGCGTCACGTATTTCGGCACGTGGCAGGCCGGGCACCCCGCCTCGTAGAAAAGCGCCTTTCCGACAAGCACCGATGGCGATCCGGTGTCCCGGCGGACGGGCACGGCGAGGTTGCGCGAATAGAAGGCGACCAGCTCCATAACCGGGTCAGGCGCCTCGGTGTCGCCGAGCCGCTCCTGCACTCCGGTCGGCAGCGTTTTGCACGCGATCTGTTTCCCCGTGCAATCGCCGTAGGGATCGGGAAGCTCCGGCGCCGAGATCCCGATGTCGCCGGAGAACGCGTTCGCCGACTGCGTGCGCACGTCCGGCATCGAGGCCTTCCAGCCGAAACGGCCGAGGGTCAGCTCCGACGTTTCCGGGTCGCGCACCAGGCTGGGCTTGCCGGAAATGCCGTCGCCGTCCGCGTCGTCCGGGTCGGCGTGCGCAAGGATGTCGGCCGGGTGGATCGCTTCCAGCAGGCCCAGCCCGATCATCGGCGAGGCGACCCGCGGCGAGAGGAGCACGTCGGCCGCCATCGGGCCGTAGCCGAGGTCGGTGACCGAGTAGGTGGGCGCGCGGAGGATGACGGTCTCGCCCCCTGCGAGTTCCACGGGAACGTCGGTGTAGTCGATGCGCATGTGGCCTTCGATGGGAATGCCGGGCGCGGCGAAATCCTGAAGCTGACCGCCATAGGTCGGTTCCGGTATCGACAGCAGCACCTTGGAGGCCAGCGCTTCCCGCTCCACATCGCTCTGCGGCGGAACCGACAGGCGCAGGAACATGGACGTCGCGGCATCGTCCGGGCCGGCCGGCGGATGGCCGCGTCCGTCCTTCAGGTGGCAGCGCTGGCAGGAGCGGGCGTTGTAGAGCGGTCCAAGCCCGTCGGACGCCTGGGTGGAGGACGGCGCCGGCACCCACAGCTTCTTGAACAGTCCGTTGCCGAGCTTGAAGTCCTGCTCGCCCTCGAAGGGCAGGTTGGCGGAGAAAGCGGAGAAGGAGTTGATGGAGACGCTGGCCCGTGACGTCGCCGCTCCGCCCGGCATTGCCTCGAAGCGTTCGGGTTTGGAGAAATCGCGGGTAAGCGCGGTCACCGCCTCCACCCGTTCCCGGTCCTTCGGCGTCAGGTCGGTGCGGGTGGTCGGGATGTGCCGGATCGCGTCCCCCACGTCGGCCTGGACGGCGGATACCGGCAGCAGGGATGCGCCGGCGATCAGCAGACACGTGGCGAACGGAAGGATGGGGCGGGCGCGCCCGCGGGTCGTGTGCGCCGAATGGACCATGGACTCAGGTCACGTACTCGATTCGGGCCCGGCGCCGGGGAACGGCTTTCCCGCTGGCGGCGGCCCGTCAGGTCTCGGTCGGGCGGCGCGGGTGGCGATCGGCCGGCGGAGCCCGCGACGTCGTGTCGGTCAGTCGGTGTCGTCTGACCGACCTGGGAGCGCCCAGGCTCGGCCGGACGGGGTCCCCAGAATGGCGAAAGGCGGGCCGGAGCCCGCCTCTCTATTCCGCAGGACCGAAGGGCCCGTCAATCACTGAAAGACCGCGTTCGGATCGTCGAGGCTGTCGGAGCCCTCGAACTCGATGTCCGAAAGGTCGAGCACGGCGACGGCGCGCTCGATGGAGCGGGTCTGGTCGATGAGCGCGTCGATGGCCGCCTGGACGACCGCATTGCCGGTCTCGTTGCCCTCGCCGATCATCTGGTCGTAGGCCTCGACCGTCTCGCCGCGCGCCTTCATGATCGCCATGGCGGTCACGGTCGCCTCGAGCTTGGCCTCGAGCTCGTCGTTCACGGCCGGGTCGGCGGCGGCGACGAGGTCGCTGATCGACGGGCCCTCGACGACGCTGCCGTCGATCCGGCGGTAGTGGCCGGTGTAGACGTTGCGGATGCCGATCTGGTCGAAATAGTGAGAGTTGAAGGTGTTGTCGGCGAAGCAGTCGTGCTCCTCCTCCGGGTCGTGCAGCAGCAGGCCGAGCTTCATGCGCTCACCGGCCAGCTCGCCGTAGGACAGCGACCCCATGCCGGTCAGGATGGCGGTCAGTCCGGCCGCCTCGTCTCCCAGCAGCGCCGAGCGGGCCTCGCCGTCCTCGGCCCAGTTGCCGACCATTTCCTGAAGATCGGCGACCAGCAACGTGGACGCGGCCTTCAGATACTGGGCGCGGCGGTCGCAGTTGCCGTGGGTGCAGGCGTCCCCGCTGGCATAGTCGCTCGCCGGGCGGTTGCCGGCACCGGGACCGGTGCCGTTCAGGTCCTGGCCCCAGAGCAGGAACTCGATGGCGTGGTAGCCGGTGGCGACGTTCGCCTCGACCTCCTCGGCCTCCTGCAGCTTGCCGGCCAGCAGCTCCGGGGTGATCTCGGAGGCGTCGACGGTCTCGCCGTTGATGGTGATCTCCGGGTTGGCGATCACGTTCACGGTGTAGAGCGCATTGGAATCGGAATCGGTGCCGTATGAGGCGTCGACATAGTCGATCAGGCCTTCGTCGAGCGGCCAGGCGTTCACCCGACCCTCCCAGTCATCGACGATCGGATTGCCGAACCGGTAGGCCTCGGTCTGCTGGTAGGGCGCGCGGGCGGCCACCCAGGCCGCCTTGGCGGCGAGCAGCGTCGCGTCCGACGGGCTGGCGATCAGTGCATCGATGGCGGCGTCGAGCGCCGACGCGGTCTTGAGCGAGTCCTCGTAGCCGGCGTGGGCGATGTCGGCATAGGTGGTCAGCACGTCCTTCGGCGACTGGGCCGCCGCCGGCACGCTGAACGCCAGCACCGACGCGGCGGCGGCCAGGGAGAGGTCTCGGAACATGTCAGTCTCCTTCAAGGGTCGGATTCAGGCGAGGCTCAGTGGAAGCGGGGGGCCGACGACCGGCCGACAATGTCGTCCATCACCCCAGCCGGGATCGGCAGCAGGGCCTGTCCGAGCTCCATGAGCGTCGCCGCATAGCGGCCGGCGGCATCGCTGATCTCGTTGCTGCGCGGGCAGCCTCCGAGCGCGGTGATGCAGCAGCCCCGCAATGTCGCGTCGTTGTGTTGGCAGGCGGCGACAAGGCCGACCGCCAGGCATTCTTCCCGGCAGAGGCCCTTGGCCCCGTAGGGAAAGATACGCAGCGGGCAGCCGGCGCAGCCGCGCAGCGCCCGCACGAAGCTCGACAGGTCGGACACGGCGCGCCGCCCGTCCGCGTCGCCGAGTTCCGTCATGTAGTAACTCCAGGCG
>Ga0207904_1000485_pt1 | contig 14867 bp, 14 predicted proteins | sample MalvirmetaMSP118_FD_184232 | JGI IMG/M metagenome (GOLD analysis project Ga0207904, IMG submission 184232) | Marine viral communities from the Deep Pacific Ocean - MSP-118 (SPAdes) | ecosystem: Environmental > Aquatic > Marine > Oceanic | place: Pacific Ocean | collected 2011-05-30 | reverse complement strand
CGCGGCCTCGGGAAGCAGCGCACTCAGGGCTGGCATGAGGGACTCGACGCGACGACCGGTCGGGGCGATCACCAGCAGCACCGGCGGCTTGCCGGAGTCGCGACGCCGACGAACGAGCGCGCTCAGCAGCGGCGCATCAAGCCCGTCGACCACCGAGATATCGGCATCCACCGGCGCGGCCGCGATCGCGTCCCGGAAATGCTCGGAGCGGTCGAGGGCGCGCGAGATCCCGGGAAAAGCCACCGGACGATTCTAGGCGCCCCGTGCGGGGCCGGGTTCACGGACGAGGGGCGTGATGCACCTGTTGGGCCGCGAGCAGGCCCTCATCGACGAGTCGTTCGACGGCATCCGCTGCATCCGAGACAGCCAGGGCGAGCTCTTCGCGGGCGGAGGCGGGGAAGGGCTGGAGGACCCAATCTGCGGGGTCCTGACGGCCCGGCGGACGACCGATCCCTACGCGCACACGCGGGAACTCTGGGGTGCCCAGGGCCTTTGCCACGTCGCGTACGCCGTTGTGGCCCCCGTGCCCGCCGCCGACCTTGAGCCTGACGGCATCGAACGGGATGTCGAGCTCGTCGTGCACGACGACGACACGTTCGGGGGGAATCCCGTAGAACTGGGCGAGCCCAGCGACAGGTCCCCCCGACACGTTCATGAACGAGTTCGGCTTGGCGAGCACGACCTTGGGTCCGCCCGGGCGCAGCCACGCCTCGGCGACACGAGCGTTTGCCTTGTGGGCGCGGAAGTTCTCACCGCGCCGGGACGCCAGCTCATCGACGACGAGCTGCCCGATGTTGTGACGGGTTCGCTCGTACTGTGGGCCGGGATTGCCCAGGCCCACGATGAGCCATGCGTCGCTCACGACAGCGCCCTCCCGGCCCGATCAGTCCCGCGGAATTACTCCGACTCGGTCGCAGCGTCGTCGGCAGCGCCGCTCGCGTCAGCGGCTGCCTCGTCCTCGGCGTCGGTCTCATCAGCGGATGCGGCGGCGGGAACCGAGATCGCAATGACGAGCACCTCGGGGTCGGTGAGCAGCACTGCGCCCTGGGGAAGGGTCAGTTCACCGGCCGTGATGCGGGCGCCCTCTTCCAGGCCCTCGACGTCGACCTCGACGTGCTGAGGGATGCTAATGGCTTCAACGTCGAGCGAAACGCTCTGGGCGTCCTGGTTCACGATGGTGCCCGAGAAGGACTCGCCGACGACGATGACGGGAACGTCGACCTGGACCTTCTCGCCCTTGTTGATGACGACCAGGTCGATGTGCTCGATGATCTGGTTCACCGGGTCCTTCTGGACGTCCTTGACGAGGGCCAGCTGGGACTTGCCGGCGATGTCGAGCTCGATCAGTGCGTTCGCGTGGCGCACGAGCAGCAGCATCTGGTGGCCGGGCAGCGCGACGTGCACCGGGTCGGTGCCGTGGCCGTACAGCACGGCGGGGATCTTGCCGGCGGCGCGCAGACGGCGGGCGAAGCCCTTGCCGAAGTTCTCGCGGAGTTCGGCGTGGACGGTGGTGTCTTCAGACATGTGCATTCTCCTTGGGCAGAGACCGGGTGCTGATCTCAGCCCGGACGTCGGGGGATTCGACTCAACCGCGAGCGCGTGAGGAACCCTGAGGCCGCACACCCTCGTCGATAACGGATGCGTGCCGTGGCGCTCAGCGCGCCGACGAGCATCCCTCGCCGAAGTACAGTCCGCAAGTCTACCAGCGGCCCCGGTACGATGGTGACGGGCCGTGACGGGCCCGCTTTCCCGAGAGCAAGGACGGTTCATGGACGCCCAGGTCACCTCGAACATTCTCGTCGCCGTGATCGGCATCCTGACGCTGGGCACCCTCGTGGGTGTCGTTGCTGCGTTCTGGTCGATGGGGCGTTCGGCCTACCGCAAGGAGTGACCCGCGACGTTCCCCTAGGCTGACTGCGGCAACCACCCGCAGAGCGACGCCCAGGGAGTGAACGTGACGGATCAGGCAGCGACGAGCAGCGCGACAGCGAACATCGGAGTCGTGGGGCTCGCGGTCATGGGCTCCAATCTCGCCCGCAACCTCGCCAGCCGCGAGGGAAACACCGTTGCGATCTTCAACCGCAGTGCCGAGAAGACCGAGCACCTCATCGCGGAGCATCCCGAAGCCGGGTTCGTCGCCACCTTCTCGTACGACGAGTTCGCCGCTTCTCTCACCGCCCCCCGCACCGCGATCATCATGGTCAAGGCCGGCGCCGGGACGGATGCCGTCATCGACGAGCTCCTGCGCGTCTTCGAGCCCGGTGACATCATCGTCGACGGCGGCAACGCCCTGTTCACCGACACCATCCGCCGCGAGAAGGCCGTCCGTGAGACGGGGATCAACTTTGTCGGGATGGGCGTCTCCGGCGGTGAGGAAGGTGCCCTCCTCGGCCCGTCGCTCATGCCCGGTGGATCTGACGAGTCCTGGGTCACGCTCGGACCCATCCTGAAGACCATCGCCGCTGTCGCCGAGGGCGAGCCGTGTGTGACCCACATCGGCCACGACGGCGCAGGCCACTTCGTGAAGATGGTCCACAACGGCATCGAGTACGCCGACATGCAGGTCATCGCTGAGGCCTACGACCTCATCCGTCACGCGACCGGATACTCCCCCGCGCAGATCGCCGACGTGTTCGCCGAGTGGAACCGTGGCGAGCTCGAGTCCTACCTCATCGAGATCACCGCGGAGGTGCTGCGCCAGGTCGACAGCGACACGGGGCTGCCGCTCGTGGATGTCGTGCTGGACCAGGCCGGCGCGAAGGGCACCGGCGGCTGGACCGCCCAGACCGCGATCGATCTCGGCGTTCCGGCATCCGGCATCGCGGAGGCTGTGTTCGCCCGCTCGCTGTCCTCCCACCCCGAACAGCGCGCGACGGCCGGCATCCTGCCCGGCCCCGACGCCGATGCCGAAAGCTCGTTCGCCGACGACCCGGCTGCGTTTATCGAGAAGGTGCGCCGCGCCCTGTACGCGTCGAAGATCGTGGCGTACTCCCAGGGGTTCGACATCATTCGTGCGGGCGCCGCGCACTACGGCTGGAACATCGACCTTGGCAACGTCGCGGCGATCTGGCGCGGCGGCTGCATCATCCGGGCACGCTTCCTCAATCGCATCACCGAGGCATACGCCGACACTGCCGACCTTCCGGTCCTGATGACCGCGCCGTTCTTCGTCGACGCGCTCGCCACCGCTCAGGATGCCTGGCGTGACGTCGTCGCCCACGCGGCGGCCACCGGGCTTCCGGCACCCGTGTTCTCGTCATCTCTGGCGTACTACGACGGGCTGCGCGCACGGCGCCTGCCGGCCGCGCTCATCCAGGGGCAGCGCGACTTCTTCGGCGCGCACACCTACAAGCGCATCGACCGCGAGGGCACATTCCACACGCTGTGGTCGGGTGACCGGAGCGAAGTCGAAGCCGTCGACACGCACTGATCTCACCGAACGCCGAAGGGCCGTGACCGACTCAGCCTCGGTCACGGCCCTTCGTTCGCGCAGTGTCGTCAGATCTCGCGAACGCTCCCCTTCTCGAGGCGCAGTCGTCGATGAGCGCGGCGAGCGACAGCCGAATCGTGCGTCACCACGATGAGTGTCAGACCATCTCGGTTGAGCCCCTCGAGCAGATCCAGGATCTCGTCGCGCATGTGCTCATCCAGGTTTCCCGTCGGCTCGTCGGCCAGGAGGACGCGGGGGCGCTTGGCGATCGCACGGGCGATCGCCACACGCTGCTGCTGCCCACCCGACAGCTCGCCCGGTAAATGATCGGCGCGTTCTGCCAGACCCACCTGAGCAAGGGCCTCGGTGACCCTCCCCCGGCGATCGGCGCCGGTCAGCCCCAGGGGCTCCAGCCCCATGTCGACGTTCTCGTGCGCCGTGAGAGTTGGAATCAGATTGAACCCCTGAAAGACGAAGCCCACCTCGGTGGCTCGGACACGTCCGAGTGTCGCGTTCGAGGCTTTCGCTAGGTCGACCTCGCCGAGCTTGACGACACCGGAGGTGGGCCGATCGAGTGCACCGAGCATCTGCAGGAGGGTGGACTTCCCCCCGCCCGTCGGACCCTGGATGGTGACGAATTCGCCTTCTCGGATCTCGAGCTCGACGCCTGCCAGTGCGCGGACCTTTCGGTTCTTCTGCTGGTATTCACGGATCACCGCCTGCAGGGCGTAGATCGGCGACGACGTGAGTCCTTCACCGGATGCCGTCGCGGGTCGAGCCGTGGGGTGGGTCGTGCTCATGGGATTCTCCTCTTCGTTCGTCACAGTGTTCATGCGCTCAGCCGACCGACCGCAGCGCTTCGGCGGGGCTCAGCCTGGCGGCACGCCAGCCTCCGAAGGCGCCGGCGATGAGGCCTCCGGCGATGGCGATTCCGACCGCCGCAGCGACCACCCACAGCGTGATCGGCGCGTGAAGGACGACATCCGTCGCCGTTTGCTGTGCCATACCCCCGAAGCCTCCCCCCATCGGACCGCCCCCCTGACCAGGTCCGGCCTGATCGGTGGATGAGATCGTCGACGAGATCGTCGGCGAGATCACATTGATGATCCAGATCCCCGCGAGTCCGATCGCCAAACCGATCGCGCCCCCGATCAGGCCTTGGATGACCGATTCGCCGGCAACCTGACCGACCACTCGGCCATTGGACCATCCGATCGCCTTGAGCGTTCCGAACTCTCGGGTGCGCCGGGTCACGCCCGAGATCGTGAAGAGCACCGCCAGGGCCAGCGCGACAGCGAGCACGAGGATCGACAGCCACGTACCGAGGTTCGTGATCAGCGACGAGGCGCTCGACAGCGAGGACGAGACGGTTGATGCCAGATCGGACTGCGAGCTGACCGTGACCTCAGCGACGCTTGACTCGATTTCTGCCTGAACAGTGTCGATCTGGTCGGCTGAGGTCGCCTGGACGTAGACCGTCGACACCACGTCCTCGAGACCGGCAAGCGACTGTGCGACTTCGAGCGGGATGTAGACGTTGGCTGCCGTATCCGCGTCACTGGAGGTCGAGGCGATGAGCCCGACCACCTCGACGTCGGACCCGCCGACATCGATGGTGTCCCCGACGGAGATGTCGTTGGTGGTCGCATAGGTTGCGTCGACGACAGTGACCAATTCACCCGCGTCGGAAGATGTCAGCGCGCGGCCCTCCGAAACCTCGACAGCCGACAGCGGTCCGACAGCGGTGTCGTCGGGGTCGATTCCGAGGACAGTGAAGGAGTTGAGATCGAATGCGCTGCCGCCTGCCCCGTCGGGACCGCCTGCCGGTGGCTCGCCCGACTCGCCCGGGCCGCCCTGCTGCATCTGCGACATGTCAGGCATCTCGCCGCTGAAGGTGATGTTGGTGAGCGAGAGCGCACCCGATGCCGCCGCGACGGCGTCGAGGGAGGCCACGCTGTCAACCGTCGAGGCCGCCAGCGTCCCTCGCGTGAAATCCGCGGTCAGCCGCGACTGCGACACCGAGGTCGTGCCATCGGCGGTCTGGCCGGCATCGCTGTCGAACTCGAAGCGCTGGCCGCCGCCCTCGCCGGGCTGCGCAGCGACACCCGTGACCGTCAGATCGGTGCCGACGCCGTACACGGACTCGAGTGCTTGCGCTTGTGCGTCTCGAACCCCCGCAGAGAGGGAGTTGACGACGATGACGAGAGCGATCGCGACGGCGAGTCCCACCGCCACGATGATCGTCTGCTTCTTGCGTCCTGCGAGTTCGCGACGCAGATAGATCCAATACATAGGTCTCCTTCAGCTCCTGATTGCAGCCATCGGCACGACGGTAGGGAGGCCACTGATGCGCCGGAAAAGGGGTCCCTATGGCGAACCTATGGATCGCACCATGCGCAAGGCGAAAGAGCTGGCACGGTTTCACAGACGGCGCATAGCTGCCTCCATAGGAAACCCATAGCTCACGCCTCACAATGGGTTCATGACATCTCCGGCACCCGCCCTGCGCCGACCCGACGGCGCAGCTGTTCGCATCCTCGTCGTCGATGACGAGCAGATGCTCACCGACCTGCTCTCGATGGCCCTGCGCATGGAGGGCTGGGACGTTCGCACCGCGGCATCCGGATTCGAAGCCCTGCAGGCCGTTCGCGATTTCGAGCCCGACGCGATGGTGCTCGACATCATGATGCCCGACCTCGACGGCATGGCGGTTCTGCATCGCCTCCGCCAGTCGGGCAACGACGTGCCGGTGCTGTTCCTGACGGCGAAGGACGCCGTCGCCGACCGGGTCGCGGGACTCACCGCGGGCGGCGACGACTACGTGACGAAGCCGTTCAGTCTCGAGGAGGTCGTGGCACGACTTCGCGGTCTGATGCGTCGCGCGGGAACGGCGACACAGAGCGAGGAAGAGCCGATCCTGCGCGTAGGTGACCTCTCACTGAACGAGGACAGCCACGAGGTGGAGCGCGGAGGCGACGAGATCGAACTCACCGCAACGGAATTCGAACTCCTGCGATATCTGATGCGCAACCAGCGTCGCGTGGTCTCGAAGGCGCAGATCCTGGATCGTGTGTGGAACTACGACTTTGGCGGCAGGTCCAGCGTCGTGGAGCTCTACATCTCGTACCTGCGCAAGAAGATCGATCAGGGCAAGGAGCCGCTCATCCATACCGTTCGTGGCGTGGGCTACATGATCAAGGCGCCGGCACAGTGACGGAGCCGCGTTCCGCGGCGCAGTCGCGCGAGGGCACAGTGACGGAGCCGCGTTCCGCGGCGGAGTCGCGCGAGGGCACAGTGAGTTCTCAGCACCGGAGCGGTTGGCGACCCTGGGGTCTCGAGGGGCGCCTCGTGGTCACGATCGTCGCGGTCGTCGCGCTGATTTTTGCGACGGTGAGTATCGCGACAGGAGCGATCCTTGGATCGATCCTGCAGTCCAACCTCGACAACGAGGTCACGGAGGCCACGGCGAAGGCCTTGCGGACCGTCCACGATGCACCCCAGGTCGCCGCGGGGACGGAGGATGCCGCCGCACTGCTGGCCTCGGGCCCGTTCGAGCCGGGCTTCCTGATCGTCGTCGAATCCGCCTTCGGGTCGGTGACGGGCGGCTACATCGACGCCGACGGAACCGTGTCCGAGCTCGATGACTCGCAGGTCGAGCAAATCGTGCAGCAACTGATTCAGCCCGGCGAGGGCGGCCCCGTGCGCGAGATCACGATCGACGGTGTCGGAACGTACCGCATGCTCGCGCTCGGTGGCGGCAGCTTCGCGATCGCGTCGGGTCTTCCCGCAAGTCAGGTGACGACGACGCTCGCGCAGATCGCGACGACCGTCGCCCTCCTCACCGCTGGCGGACTCGTCCTCCTGGGGCTTGCCGTGACGGTCATCGTGCGCCGGAGCCTGCGGCCGCTTCGCGTGGTCGCCGACACGGCTGAGCGTGTGGCAGGCGTTCCGATGGCTGAGGGAGCGGTGTCTATCGCCGACCGCGTCCCGGATTCGGAGATCGACGAGCACACCGAGGTCGGGCGCGTCGGTCACGCCCTCAACACACTTCTCGACCACGTCGACGCGTCCCTGGAGGCCCGCCAACGCAACGAAGAGAGGATGCGGCGATTCGTCGCCGACGCAAGCCATGAGCTGCGCACGCCGCTCGCCTCGATCCGGGGGTACTCGGAGCTCTCGCTTCGCGACCCGAAGCTCAGTGACACGACCGAGTCGGCCCTCGCCAGAATCCAAGCGCAATCGCTGCGGATGACGCGCCTGGTCGAAGACCTCCTGCTACTGGCGCGGCTCGACGAGGGACAGGAACTCGTGTACGGCGTCGTGGATCTCACGCAGCTCGCGGTCGAGGCGCTCGGCGATGCGCAGGTCGCCGGTCCCGAGCACGTCTGGCTGCTCGAGGTCGACGAGGAGCCCGTGACCGTGCCCGGGGACGCCGCCCGCTTGCAGCAGGTACTCGTCAACATGCTCGCCAACGCCAGGACGCACACTCCCGAGGGAACCGAGGTCACGCTCACGGTAGCCCGAGAGGACTCCAGCCTTGACGGCACGCAGGCCGGAGACGTCGCGGTCATCCGCGTCCATGACAACGGCCCGGGGATCGAGCCGGCTATCGCCGACGAACTGTTCGAGAGGTTCTCGCGGGCCGACAGGTCACGCGCTCGCCAGACCGGCGGGACCGGACTCGGCCTGTCGATCGCTCGAGCGATCGTTCATGCGCACCACGGGGAGATCTCGGTCGAGAGCCGGCCGGGAAACACGACCTTCACGGTGCGCCTACCGCTTCCTGTCCAGGCAGACAGGACGGATGCCGCGGCTCCGGCGGTCTCGGCTCAGTAGCCGCTGAACGCGTCTGTGGTCACCGACTTTGCCCGCTCGAGCGCCGGTGCGAGGTCAGCGATCAGACGTGGCGGTCCAGAGATGGCAGCGTGTCGGGCGTGCAGGTCGGGAACGACCTGCAGCAGACCCGACGCATCCAGCCGCACCCCGCGCGCCCACTGCCAGCTCTCGGGAAGCTGACCAGGATCGTCACGGGTGAACACCACGACCGGTACGCCGGATGCCGCGATGTCGTCGCGGAAGGCGAGTTCAGCAGCCTCTGAGGCGACGTACACCAGGACGATGTCGCGGCGCTGTCCGCTGGCATGGAGATGACGCAGTTGCGACACGAACGGGGTGATGCCGATTCCGGCTGCCACCATCAGGAGGGGGGTTTCGGCTCGACTCGGCAGGACGAAGTCGCCCCAGATCCCGGTGACCGCCAGCGAGGCTCCGTCATCGACCTCCGCGAGCGCACGCTTGTAGGAGCTCGGGGCGGGGCCTCCCGCACCGGGCGGGTACTCCCGGAAGGCGATGCGGATCGTGGGGAGGTCCTCCGGGGCAGAAGCGATGCTGAACTCGCGACGGGTGCCGCGGGCGTCCGGCCGGTGGTGGGGAACGTCCAGCTCGAGGTACTGGCCGGGGAGAAAGTGGATGCGGCGCTTGGCGCTGAAAGTCAGCATCCGCACCGTCGGGGTGATCATCTCGCGCGAATCGAGCGTCAACCGCACAGCGGCGCGCACCGAGAAAGCAAAGGCGACGAGGTTTCCTACCAGCAGCGCGCGTTCCTGACCGAGCGTGATCTCACCGAGCGAGATCGGCCAGCCGGCGAGGACGCCGACCACCCCCGCGACGAGGAACTGCTGCCAGCGCCGCGGCGGGAGCGTCAACGGTTCCGAGAGCATGAAGACGCCCAGGAAGAGGAACGGCGAGGACCACAGCAGCGACCAGAAGATCGTTGCCGGCTCGACGACGAGGCCCGCCGACTGGTACTGCATCGTCGTCCGCACGAAGCCGACAGCCACGGCGACCAGCAGGAACACCAGCACCATGCGGATCTTCTCGGTGCGCCACAGCACCGCGAGTCCGAGAACGACAACGGGAGCCGCGAGCACCGGCGTGCCCACCCACCACGCTGACGCGCCGAGCGCCGGAATCCAGATGCTGACGATCGTGAGGACGGCAGCGCCCACAGCAGCGGGGTTGAAGATGTGGCGACCGCGCCAGGCCAGCACGTACTTGGATGCCGCGGCCAGGGCTCCTGCCAGCGCGACACCCACCAGCGCGAGCGGCTCGAGGGAGGGTCGCAGCACGAACAGCAGGATGAACGCCGTGATGACCGACGACTCGAGACGCAGCGACTGCGCGACGATCCGGTGGGCGATGACGTCAACCAGCCCCGAAGCGAGGGTCAAGACCACGAGGGTAGCGAGCAGCTCCAGCGGGGTCGGGGCCACGAGCCCGAAGAACGACACACCGAACGCGATGACCGTGAGTGTCAGCAGCGCCAGAAACACCATCCGGTACATCGAGACTTTGCCGAGCACCGCGAAGACGCGATTCCAGCCTGCGGTCAAAAATCCGATCATGTGAACAACTCTGCCTTACACCGCTCGGTCCCGAATTCGGGAGACCAGTCGACCTGTCCTGTCGTCATCATCCGCACCCACTCGACGCCCCAGCGGTGTGCGAGCTCCGGGCCTCCCTCGAAGAACAGCGCGGTTGCGGCGGCATCGGCGATCATCGCGGTGGGGGCAACTGCCCAGGTCGCCGCAGCCGTCCGCACCGGCACGCCCGTCCTCGCGTCCAAAACGTGGTGAAGCCCGTCGCCCCAGGCTCGCCGATTCGTCGCCGAGGCGCACAGTGCCGCATCCGCGAGCTCGACGACGCCGAGGATCCGGGCCGGGTCGTAAGGATGCTCCAGCCCGACCCTCTCGGGAGCATGCGAGCACCGCAGGTCGCCGCCGGCGTCTACGACGAGGGTGCCGCGGGTGCGCGGTTCGAGGTGCTCATACACGAGATCGACCAGACGCCCCTTCCCGATCGCGCCGACATCGATGACAGCCGGCCGCGACACCGAGAGCGTGCCCCTGTCGGTGGAGATCACGCCTCGCCAGTCTCGCGGGGCGCCGACGGGACCGCTCGTGCGCAGCGAGTAGGACCGGTCGTAGCCCAGCGCTTCCAGCGAGGCACCGACGAGCGGGCTCACTGCTCCGTCCGTCGCCGCGTCGAGGTCCGCGTAGACAGCGAACATCACCTCAGCATCCGCGGGGAGGGCTCGGGAACCGCCCGAGGCGAGGGCGCTGACCGTGGAGTCCTCGCGGAACCGCGACCATTCCCGGTCGAAGCCGTCAATCAGAGCGTGCACTGCGGCGCGCTCTGGCTCGCTCAGCGGTACGTCAGTGTCAACGGACCAGTGCGTGCCGATCGCCTCGAAGCGCCAGCTCGGCGATCGGCCCCGATCGACGCGTGGTTCGCCGCTCATTACGCCAACGAGATCAGGCTGCAGCCTCGGCCTTGATGAGCTCGACGGCCTGCATGAAGCCGCCGCTGGTCAGCGACGATCCCGAGACCCGGCTGACCGAGACCTCGTCGAGGCTCTTGCCGACCACCTCGTTCTTGATGCCACCGATGAACTGGGACTGGTACTGCTCGGACTCGCGCGCCTGGGGGTTCCCCGTGACCTCGACCTCCGTGACGACATCCTCGGCAAGCGTCAGGGTCACCGTGACCGTCTCGACCGATTCGGGCGTCGCGTAGGAGCCTTCCGCCGTGTAGGTGCCATCGGCGTAACCGTCGGCAGAGGTCGATCCGGAGCCTGCGCCGGCATCCGTCTGCCCGGCGCCCGTGTCGGCTGTGGCGCCGCATCCGGCGAGGCTGAGAGCACCGGCGACACCGACGAGGGCGACACCGACACGTACGGGGCGGGAGGGGGTGCGAATCATGAGCAGTCCTTCCTAGGGATCGTCTCCGCCATCCTCGCTTCCATGCCTATGCATAGGCTTTGAGGCGGCAGCGAGCGGGGAGGATGTCGAGGTCAGGCCGCGCCGTCGAACATGCTCGTGACCGAACCGTCTTCGAAGACCTCGCGGATCGCGCGGGCCAGCAGCGGCGCGATGGGGAGCACGGTAAGCGACTCCCATCGCTTGCGATCGGGAATCGGAATGGTGTCGGTCACCACGACCTCGTCGATCGCCGCATCCTGCAGCCGTTCGCTGGCCGGATCGCTGAAGACCGCATGCGTGGCCGCGACGATGACGCGCTCCGCCCCGCTCTTCTTGAGCGCCTGGGCTGCCTTGACGATCGTGCCGCCCGTGTCGATCATGTCGTCGACGAGCAGGCAGACGCGGCCATCGACCTGGCCGACGATCTCGCTCACGGTGACCTGGTTGGCAACGTTCGGATCGCGGCGCTTGTGGATGATCGCCAGCGGCGCGCCGAGGCTGTCGGACCACGTGTCGGCAACCCGGACGCGTCCGGTGTCGGGCGAAACGACGGTCAGCTTGGCGCGATCCTCGGGCGAGAGATTCTTCTCGAAGTAGTCCAGCAGGACCGGCTTGGCGAAGAGGTGATCGACCGGTCCGTCGAAGAATCCCTGAATCTGCGCGGCGTGCAGGTCCACGCTCATGACGCGGTCGGCGCCTGCCGTCTTGAGAAGGTCGGCGACGAGGCGAGCGCTGATGGGCTCACGCCCACGGCCCTTCTTGTCCTGGCGCGAATACGGGAAGTACGGGGCGACGACCGTGATGCGCTTCGCGGATGCCCGCTTGGCGGCATCCAACATGATGAGAAGCTCCATCATCCACTCGTTGACCGGAGGGCCGAACGACTGGATGAGGAAGAGGTCGCAGCCGCGGATCGAAACCTCGAACCGGGTCAGGATCTCGCCGGACGCGAAGGTCCGGTACTCGGTGGGAACGAGGTTGGTGCCGAGCGCTGTCGCGACGTCGTCGGCAAGGCTTGGGTGAGAGCGGCCGGATGCGACCACCAGGCGCTTCTTGGTCTTGGCGACCAGGCCCGGAGCGATCCCGCTCTCTTTGTCGAGATCAACCGTCTTGTTCTTGCGCGCCATTGTCCGCTTCCTGTGCGGACCGGGCCCGCGCAGCGACGTCGGCGGCGGCTGTTCCCGGTCTGTTGTTCTCGACCCACCCCTCGATGTTTCGCTGAGGGGCCACGCTCAGAGCCAGCGCGCCGGGGGGGACATCCTTGCGGATGACGGCACCGGCGCCGGTCTTCGCACCGTCTCCGATCCTAACGGGCGCGACGAAGACGTTGTGCGACCCGGAGTGGACCTCGTCGCCGATCTCGGTGCGGTGCTTGGCGAGATCGTCGTAATTGGCCGTGATCGCTCCGGCGCCGAGGTTGACGCCGCGACCGATCGTGGTGTCACCGATGTAGGACAGGTGCGGCACCTTGCTGCGCTCGCCGATCGTCGAGTTCTTCACTTCGACGAACGTGCCGACCTTACTCTGCGCATCCAGCGTCGACCCCGGCCGCAGATAGGCGAAGGGGCCGACCGTCGCGCCGCGACCGATGACGGCGAGCGTGGCATCTGTGCGTGTGACCGTGGCGTTCTCCCCCACCTCGCAGTCGACCAGCGACGTGTCGGGGCCGACTGTCGCCCCCTGCTCGATCGTCGTCGCCCGCAGGATGTGCGTGTTCGGCAGCACCGTCACGTCGGGGGCGAGGGTAGCCGTCACGTCGATCCAGGTCGTGGCGGGGTCGAGGATCGTCGCGCCCTCGAGCTGCCACCGACGCACGGTTCGCGCGTTGAGCGTGCGCGCAGCCTCGGACAGCTGGACCCGGTCGTTCACGCCGAGCGCGTCCTGCGCGGCAGGCGCCTCCGCTGCCGCGACCACCTCGCCGGCGCTGCGCAGGATGCCGATGACATCCGTGAGGTACTTCTCGCCCTGGGCGTTGGCCGTGCCGACGGCGGCGAGACTCGTGCGCAACTCGGCGGCGCGGAACACGTAGATGCCCGTATTGATCTCACGCACCGACAGCTCGTTGGCCGTGGCATCCTTCTGCTCGACGATGCGCTCGACGGCGCCGTCAGCGCCTCGAATGACGCGACCGTACCCCGTGGCGTCGTCCAGCGTTGCGCACAACAGCGTCGCGCGTGCGGCGGCGGCGCGGTGGCGCGAGAGCAGTGCCTCGACAACGCCGACCTCGACGAGGGGGACATCGCCACTGAGCACGAGCACATCGCCGTCGAAGCCGTCCAGAGCACCCAGAGCCAGTTCGACAGCGCGACCGGTGCCGGGAATCTCGTCTTGGTCGACGATGTCGACTCCGGGGAGCAGGCCGCTCACAGCATCCGCCACGAGATCCCGCTCATGACGGACCACCACGACAGCACGCTCCGGGGCCAGCGCCGACGCGGTACGCAGCACGTGTCCGATCAGCGGAAGACCGCCGATCTGGTGAAGGACTTTGGGTGTCGCGGACTTCATCCGCGTTCCCTGACCCGCCGCCAGAATCACGACGGCGACGGGTGTGGTGATCTCAGCCATGCTCCGCCGCCAGGACTCGAACCTAGACTTCACAGCTCCAAAGGCTGTCGTGCTGCCATTACACCACGGCGGACCGGCGCGTACGCGGCCGCGCTCCAGTCTGCCAGAGGACGTCGCAGCCGGGATAATGACGCAGTCCCCGGGATAATGGGTCGGTGCCCGCTGAATCCGACGAAGTCGACCGCATCGTCGGGGCGTGGAGCGCCCAGCGGCCGGACCTGGATTTCTCACCGCTCGAGGTACTCTCGCGCGTCGACCGCCTCTCGCGCCACCTCGACCGGGCACGCCGCGAAGCCTTCCGCCGCTCGGAGCTCGAGCCCTGGGAGTGGGACGTGCTGTCTGCCCTGCGGCGGGCGGGCGAGCCGTTTCAGCTCAGCCCGAAGCAACTGCTGCAGCAGACGCTGGTCTCCTCGGGCACGATGACCAACCGCATCGACAGGCTCGTGGGCCGCCGACTGGTGCGTCGCGAGTCCGACCCCGGCGACGGACGCGGCATCCTGGTGACCCTCACCGACGAGGGAAAGACCCGCGTGGATGCCGCCATCACTCGACTCGTGGATGCCGAAGCGGTGCTTCTGGACAGTCTGTCCCGCCCTGACCGCGACCGTCTCGCAGCCCTCCTGCGAAAGCTCTCCCTGGGATTCGACGCATGACCGACACCGACGATGGATTCATGGACGCCGGATCCCCGGATCCACGGGAGGATTCGGTTGCAGAAAGCGCCGGATCGCGCCGGTGGCACGACTGGTTCGACGTCCGCTTTCGCACTCCCGCCGCCGTGTATGGGCTCATCGTGTACTCGGCGCTGCTGATGATCACTGCCGACCACGACACCGACGTGACCGACGTGGTCGTTTCGTCGGTGGCCACACTCATCGTGTTCTTCATCGCGCATGTGTTCGCCTACACCCTCGCCGATCATGGCAAGCACCCGCTGGGCCGCGCCACGCGCTACGCGCTGACTCACTCGTCAGGGATGCTGTGGGCTGCCCTGCCTCCGACCCTCGCGATGATCATCGCCGGCGCCTCGGGGCTGCAGGCCGAGGAGGCGTCGGGCTATGCGTTGTGGGCAACCATGGCGGTCCTCGCTTTCCTCGGATACGTCGCGT
>Ga0207904_1000484_pt1 | contig 14871 bp, 15 predicted proteins | sample MalvirmetaMSP118_FD_184232 | JGI IMG/M metagenome (GOLD analysis project Ga0207904, IMG submission 184232) | Marine viral communities from the Deep Pacific Ocean - MSP-118 (SPAdes) | ecosystem: Environmental > Aquatic > Marine > Oceanic | place: Pacific Ocean | collected 2011-05-30 | reverse complement strand
CCTGGAGACCATCGGCCTGGAGGAGCCCGGCCTCGACCGGCTGATCCGCACCGGCTACGGCCTGCTGGGCCTGATCACCTACTTCACCGCCGGCCCGAAGGAGACCCGCGCCTGGACGATCCCGGCCGGCACCAAGGCGCCGCAGGCGGCGGGGGTGATCCACTCGGACTTCGAGCGCGGCTTCATCCGGGCCCAGACCATCGCCTATGACGACTTCATCGCCCATGGCGGCGAGCAGGGCGCCAAGGAAGCGGGCCGCGCCCGCGACGAAGGCAAGGAGTACGTCGTTGCCGACGGTGACGTCATTCTCTTCAAATTCGCCACCTGACGTCCGCTTGTCCAAATCTTGATCCGAATCCAAAATATTCGTTTATCACCAGTATCTTACAAAAAAACTCCGGTCTCTGGTCGGTACGTTTTTGCGTTATAGGGACAAAATAGGGGCAGTACCGTTTGCCAAGACCAATGAATCCCAACAAGGAAACGGAATGGCTTCCCGCATCCCATGACGGTGCCGTGTTCGTGGGCATGGGAGCTACGGCTTAGCGTCGTCGCGCCGGGTGCGCACTCCATCCGGCAGGCGACCGCTGCATTCCTACGCACGACGCCAGGCGTGGCAGTCAACGCCGCGAGGTTCAGGACCTACCCGGACCAGGGTTGCATTCATCCGTCGAGCCTTGTCCGCCGAGCTTTCCTGACCGGCAGCAATTATCGAAGGGAGACTGGTGTGCTGCCTCCGAAAGGCTCCGTCCCGCTCGTACATCCCGCTGCAGATACGCCTCTTGCCGCCAGCCGCGGACCGTCCACCGGGATGATGGCGCCCTCCTCTACGAGCTTGTCCGATCGGCTCGGCCACATCCGCCGCGGGAAGACGGTAGTAGTCCCGCAGGCCGGCGCCGGTTGCGACACCGAGCGATCCCGCCGCGCGTGCAAGCAACTCCCCTTGGGCATCCATGTCGATCTGGAGTCCAAGACGTTCGAACGCACGGCGCAGCCGCTGCGGCTTGACGGCAGCTTCCCGGTCCCCCGCGTTGAAGCCCTGTGCGGTAAGTCCAATGCCGCGCGCCTTGGCCGGGGAAAGCTCCGACTTCGGGAGCACCCGATACCCTCTTCGATGATCCCACTCACCGCAACCTGCACCATGTTATATCGGCCGCGGTTAGACTTGGCTGGGCGCTTATTCGAATCGCGGCATTCTCAATTCTCGTGCGCGGATCGTAACTGATGGTCCACTTAGCGCCCATCCCGAGCATTCGTGTCGGCCTTACGTCATCCAAAAACCGGACATTACTGATCCAGTTGGGCCAGCCCATTTTTCTAAAGTGGGCGCTGATGCGAAGCTTGACTTCGAAACTGGCGCAATGCTGAGTCTGCCCGTCCGCCACACAGTCAACGGCCGCGCTTGTTGATATCCTTCTCCCGCGGATCCAGGAGGCATAATTGGTATACTCACGCGGACCGCGGTTCGGCCGAATTGGTCTCAGCCAGAATTTCGCGAGCCGCAGTCTTCCGCACGGTGGTCATCTTAGCACCGCGGGCACGGACTCCATTTCGGTCAGTCCCACATCTTGCGGGCCATCTTGCGCTCCTCCGCGCCCACGGCATCGCCATAGATCGCCGTGGTCGACAGCGACGCGTGACCGAGCCACTTCTGCAGCAGGTTGATCGGCACGCCGCGGCTGAGGGCCGCGACGCCGAAGCCGTGGCGCAGACCTTTGGCGGTCGCGTGCGGACCGACGATCTTTGCCTTTCGCATCACTGTCGTGACGTACCTGTGAGCCGTGGCCCGATGCCACGGCCAGAGGCGCGCTTGTCGAAGCTCAGCGTCACTTTGCCGGCTCTGGATGTCATGCACGCGCTGAAGCGCTGACAGCACTTTGGCTGAGACGGGTACGGCCCGGTGGATGTCCTCCCGGCGCTTCTTGAGGCTGCGGAAGATGATGATGCCGGCGGACATGTCGATGTGGTCCGGCGTCAGCTCCAGGGCTTCGGAGATCCGGCAGCCGGTCTCCTTCAGGACAAGGCAGAAGGTGAAGACCGGCCCCACGCCACGGGCCGCCGTCTTGATGAACGCCGCCCGCTCGCGGTCGCTCAGATATTTTCGGTGACCGGTCCCGTCATAGAGACTCCACTCCATATGGCCTCGCGCATAAACGAAGGCGCCACCCTCCCAAGCTGCTGTTTCCGTTGACTGAATCGTAGCAGCCCAAGCCGGGCGCGCGCGACCGAATTGAACATTCTGTCGCAGCTTTGGCGGGAGGGGGTGTGGCGCGCGCGCCACGTCGGCCTTGGGGCCCTGTCGGGACCGCTACCGGTTTGCGGCTGATGGGGCCGGCAGAATGCCGCCGTCCCGCCAAGACAGACACCGACGGCTGTTCGCGAGCACGACGGCCATGCGGAAGAGGTGCGTCGGGCGCTCCGGAGGCTTGGGCTGCGGCCTGCTCTCCGTCCCGATCCTCGTCAGACGTTGCAAGCCTTGGAGAACCCAGATGACTGGAGCCACGAACACTCACGAGGCGGCCTACCTGACCTGGAAGACCCAGCAGGCCGGAACGCGGGTCGTCACCGGGGTGGCCTCGGCACTCGGGGTCGCCGCCGTCTTCGGCTGGGTCCTGCTCCTGCACAAGATCTCTCAAACCTCAGCCTTTGCGCTGCGGTACTCCGACCGGGTTCACCAACAGCTCGGCGAGTGGGGCGTGGCCGTGGGAGCGCTCACACTGATTGCGATCGTTGTGGGGATCATGGCCATTGCGGCTGTGGTGCGCTCAAGGCGGACAAAGGACGCGCTCGTCGCAAGCCTCCGCAAGCGCCTGGCCGACCCGGCCGATCCGACCCAGCGGTCGACCATAGAGTCCCGACTGCGCGAGCTCGGCGCATGACGACCTATTCACCGACACCATGGAGGAGCAAATGACCAACTGGAAACAGCTGAGCGAAGACGACGCCAAAGCACACCGGCTTTATGGCGTGAAGGGATGGCTGCTGGGCATCCTGATCCTGATGGCGCTGGGCGCGCTGAACTCGCTGGTGACGCTGTTCACCTATTCGGAGCTACGTGCGCTCTACGGCGCCTATGCGCCCGTCTCCACGATCCTGAGCATCCTGTTCGGTCTGATCTACGCCCTGATCGCGCTCGCCGGATTCCTGAAGGACAGCCGGTTTCCCGCCTACGTCATCCAGATGCTCTACGTCACGATGGTGGTGGCCGTCATCAACTCGGTGGCCGCCGGCGTGCTGGCGCCGGTCCAGGCCGGCAAGATGAGCGCGATCGCCGGCGGCCTGATCGGGCTCGCCCAGGGCGGCTTGCTCATCTGGTACTTCAAGGCGTCCAAGCGGGTGAGCGTCACCTACTTCCACCGCGTGCGCGCGGACGAGTAGCGATCATTGCTCGCACGCGTCGCGAGCGCGCCTTTCCCGCCTATCGCGGCAGGAAGCCAGCTTCCCATTGGTCGAAACAGCTTCTGCATGCTCCCTTCGGCCCCCATCCCGGCCGGCAATCCGCGCATGCCACTCCGCGCAATACCGTCGGCCGGCCCTTGCGGAGCTCATCTGCATTTGTCGTAGGCGCAATAGCCGCCACACTGGCCACAGGTGGCCTGCCGTCCCTCGCAGTCGTAGCAATTGCGGCGCTGGATATCGGTGCCGATCTTATGGCAGACGCTGGCGCCTCCCGTGCTGTCCGCGTCGTACCAGTCGCCATAGTGATAGCCGCAGGATTGGGACGCAGCCCCCGATGACGACGGTGAGGATGTCGTCGACGAGGACGAAGAGGAGGACGACGGGCCGCCGCTGATGTTGGTCACCGAGCTCCTGAGGCTCGACACACTGCTGCGCAGGCTGCTGATGCTGCTGCTGTTCGATGCGACCTGCGAGGCCAGCTGACCGATGCGGGTCTCGATCTGGGTCAGCCGGTTGGTGACTTCGATCCTGAACTCCTCCAGCTGGGTCTGCGTCACGTCGATATTGGCGTTCACGATGGTGAGGCCGCTGTCGATGCGGGTGCGCACAGCGCTCATCTCCGTGTTCGCCGTGGTGCCGCGCGCGGAATATTGCTGCGCCTCAGCGAAGGTTGGGATGAGGCTCGCGCACAGCGCGAAGATCACGAAGCATTTATGGACCAACAACACATCGATAAACTTTCATATTAGCAGCGTTTGTAGCAATCCAGGCGTATAACCCAGCCGCCGTTTTGAATGCATGTTTGATAGTATTGGGGATTCTGCTCCCGCACCCGCGCCTGTTCGGCATAACCTGCCGGGCAATTTTTGACCGGGGATCCGTCACAGTAAAACAGGCGCTTGAAGTCGGACGAGCAGCAGCTTTGTGTATTGCAGCTGGAGCACTGGCTGTTGGACCCACTGCATGCGGCGGTGCAGCTGCGGCTGGTGAGCGGCGTGCCACTGCAGTAGCTGTTCGCCACCGTGGTGCCGTCGCTGCGGCGGCACTGGGCCGTGCGGGTTTGGGTGCCGCCGTTGTTCTGACAACTGCGGTAGCGACATTTCTGGCCACCTCCGCAGCTGCGCGAGCAACTGCCGTAGCTGCCAAAAGATGCCCAGCTGGGGCTGGCATCGCAGCTGCCCCAGTCGCTGTACGTCCAGCTGAACGAGCAACCTGACACCTCCGTGCAGGCCTGGCTGGTCGACGGCGGGGTATCGCTGCAGTAGCTGCCCTCCACCCCAAGGCCGCCGGTGTTGCGACATTCCACCGAACGGGACTGGGTGCCTGCCCCACACGCGGTCGAGCAGCCCGTCCAGTTGGAGGTGTACCAGCCGAACGACGGCCTGAGAGACACCCATCCGGCGCCGTCGCAGAATTCCAGCGTCTGGTCGACCGCCAGGTAGCGGATGGTGCCGGCCGTGTCGGCGCCGCATTCGCTCGCTGTCCCCACCTTCACGCCGCCGGCAGCATCCACTTTGCCGCCGACGTCCACGTCACCGACAATGGTTGCGTTCCCCCCGAGACTGAGATCCGTGGCCTGCATGTCGCCCTCGGCGATCACGTCCGCCTTGCCGACGATGTTGCCGTCCGCATCGACCGTCAGGCTTTCGATGCAGCCGTTGCCATTGGCCTTGGCATGGCCGTCCCCATAGAGGCGCCCCTGGTCACCGCAGTCGGAGATGGCCTTCACGTCATCTGCGATTGCTTCAATCGCTGTTTCGAGTTCCGCGTCCTTGGCAGTCAGGTCCGCCTTCAGCTTCGTCGTCAGCGCCTGGAGCCTGGCAATGCCTGCCTGGCCGCGGGCCATGCCGCTGCTTCCGTACATGACACCCTGGGCGAGTGCGGCCGCCGGCACCAGCAACAGGGCCAGGCAAACTCCTTTGAACGCGAACCGCATGTGTCTTTTCCTCCGCACGTCGAACCGGTTGTGATCCGGCGTTTGCGCGAAGCCATGGCGCCCAGGGAGATCCCCGGGGTCCGCATTCCCGTTCGGGTCGGCAGATGATGTCCGCCACGCCGGTGACCCGTGATGCTTTATGGGCGGGGTCGCAAATGTCCGACGGGGATTCCTGACAGTCTCCTGACAGGGGCCCGGCTGCGGGTGCGGCCGAACGGTCGGGGTGGCGTGTCAGGCACGTCGGCGGCGGATGTCTTTGTCACCTCCCGGTCCGTCCTCCGTCTCTCTGGTCAAGACGCCCGCATCTTTCGGCCTTGCCCCCAGATGGCAGCTCTGACCGGGGCCGCCGCCCGGTCGCAACGGCTGCGCCGTCCTCCTCTCACGTTGCGGTCCTTCGGATGCGCCGGCCGGCTCCGGGGCCCCGGTTTGTTCGAGGCCATCGCAAGGCCGTTCGAAACGCGGGCGGCCAGAGAGACCCGAGGAGGACAGACCGATGACAAAGACGACCAAACCCCGCACCGATGTGCACGCCACCATCACCAACACGATCGTGGCCGCGATCGAAGCCGGAACCGAGGCCTGGCAGATGCCCTGGCATCGCGCAGGCGGAGCCCTCTCCCGCCCGGTGAACATCGCAACGGCCAAACCCTACCGCGGCATCAACATCCTCGCCCTGTGGGTGGCAGCCGAGACCCGCGGCTTCTCCCGGCCCGAATGGGGCACCTACCGCCAGTGGACCGCCAAGGGCGCCCAGGTGCGCAAGGGCGAGAAAGGCACCACGACCGTGTTCTACAAGGACCTCACTGTCGAGCCCGACGATGCCGCCAACCAGCCCGACACCGCATCCCCCGAGCGCCGATGCGTGGCCCGCGCCAACGTCGTCTTCAACGCCGACCAGGTGGACGGCTGGGAGCCGGCCCCCGCTGAAGTCTCCTCAGTTGAGACGGGCTTCACGCCGGTCGCGAACGCCGAGGCCTTCGTCACCGCCACCGGTGCTGACATCCGCCACGGCGGTGAGGCGGCCTTCTACCGGCCCGCGACCGACCACATCCAGATGCCACCGAAGGAGGTCTTTCACGGCAGCCCGACCAGCACGCCTGCCGAGGCCTACTACTCCGCCCTCTGTCACGAGCTGGTGCACTGGAGTGGTATCCCCCACCGTCTGGACCGGATCCTCAAGACCCGCTTCGGCAGCGAGGCCTATGCCGCCGAGGAGCTCGTCGCCGAGCTCGGAGCCGCCTTTCTCTGCGCAGACCTCGAGATCAGCCTGGAACCCCGTCCAGATCACGCAGCCTACGTCGCGACGTGGCTCAAGGTCCTCAAGACCGACACCCGCGCCATCTTCACCGCAGCCTCCAAAGCCCAACAGGCCGTGCAGTTCCTGCACGGCCTCGTCGAGGAGGACGACGCGTCAGGCGAGGCGGATGCGGTCACCGAAAAGGTGGCCGCGTGAGGTTTGCCGGGGGCGCATGGCATCGTTAATCCGCCGCCGGCCTATGGCGAATGTCGAGGCGACCGGTTGGATCGCCCGATCGCCAACTGATCCGGGCTAGCGGTCATCGTGCCGGCTGGCGAAGGACCCGTACGAGTTCCAGGTCCTCCGAGGCGCCGCCAGCAACCGTCATCGCGAGCGTCTCTCCCTCAGCGAGGCCCAGCAGTGCCAATCCTCGCATCGTGTAGAGGGACAGCGCGAAGGGCGGGAGATCGGAGGGCGGATAGCGAACCAATATTGTCGCGTCCTTCTGATTGCCATCAATCGCGTAGGTGAAGCACGTGTTCAACTGGACATTCAAGGGCAGCCCACCGCTTGGATAGACGATGCAGCCCCGAAGCTTTGTGCCCAGCAAGTCCCGATATCGCTCGGAGAGCGGCTGATGGCCACTCGCCATTCGTTGCAGGACCGCATAGTCGTCTTCTGCGATCCGGCAACCGGGCACTGCGGACCTGGCAACGCGTTCGATGCTGAAACCCGACATACCCAAACCCTCATTGGACGAGCAGGACGTGCACCGTAGGCCGCATGGGCCTCGGGCGGGCCGGTCGATCTGCAGGATGAAAAGAAGCGGCGATAAAGGACGGCGCGTCCTTTATCGCCAGCTTGATCGCAGGGGGATCAGACAGCCTCTTGGAGCGGCTCGACCCCGGCAACGGTCAGCACCCGCACGCGGCCATCGTTGGTCACGAAATCGATCTGGCCTCCAATCGGAAGACCTAGGAGCGCTGTTCCGATGGGCGTCAGGATGGAGATGCGCCCTCGGGCAATATCGGCCTCGTTCGGATAGACCAGGGTCACGGCGCGCGAGCCGCCGTCCTCGGTCGAGAACGTGATGGTCGACCCCATTTGCACGGTTGCGCCCGCCTCGTGGGCCGTGTCGACGATACAGGCCCGTTCAAGCTCGCCGAGAAGGTCTTCGGCAAGATCCGGCTTTTTTGCGAGCAGGCCGCTCGCCATGCGCAAAAGCCGCTCGTGGTCTTCTCGAAGAATGGTGACAGATGGTTCCATGGAGACAAACTTCTTCTGTTCAAGTCGGCCGCAGGAGCGGCCGAAACGCTAGCTGCTTGACGAGCAGCGCCCGTCGCGATCAGTGCGCGGCAACCGTTCTAAAGCGATGAGTATGGGTGAAGCAGACGGCTCCCCGGCCCCAAAGGCCGGGACCGGGGCCGCTATTCCGCGATGGGAAACGGCCGAAAAATTGAAGCTTGCTTCATCTTGAACATGGTTCGCATGCTCGGCCGCAGCGCTCGGGTTGTCAAGCTCGTGCGGATGCTGCGACCGCGCAAGCGAGGTTGAGGCACCTCTTCATCGCTGACACGCGCCGCTGGTTATTGGAACAGCCGCCAATGGGCCAATCGCTATGCGGAATGCTTGTTCGGCTTGCCGCCGTAGAGGCCCTCGAAGGAGATGGGTCAGCCGGGGCCAGCATCATTGTTGGTGGAACTAAATACTCCCGGAGCCAAGGTGCCGCGCCTCGCCTCCTATTGATCCAGGTGCCGCGTCCTCAGATTCCCCAGGCCATCTTGACGGATGGGAACCGTCATTTGCCGTTCGCATTTCTGAATGTAAGCCGCCTGGGCCAAACGGCCATTGCCCGTATGACGCCGCAGCCGCCGGCCTGGTGATCATGCGATCGACTGCCATGTCCCCTTTCCGGCAGGCGCGTTGATCGCACCCTGCGCCCTTTCCCTTGCATGGCGGATCTGGCCCCGGCGCCGTGCCCGGCAACGGTGTGCTTCGACTTTTCTCCCCTGACCTTCGGTCATTCCGCGCGAGCAAGAAAGATCGGCGCTTGCCGTCGTCCGCTTCGCTTCCGCCCTTCGGGTGCAGGGCCCGGCCTCAACCGGGGCCGACGGTGAGCCATGGAAAGGTCGCGAGGAGCGCGGCCCCAAACACACCGAAAGGAGAAAGACATGGCAACCATCGGAACCTTCACCAAGACCGAGCGCGGCTACACCGGCGACATCCAGACCCTGACCTTCAAGGCGAAGGTGGCGCTGACGCCCATCAACAGCGGCGGCGAGACCGCTCCGGACTTCCGGGTGACGGCGGGCCCCGCCGAGATCGGCGCGGCCTGGACCCGCACCAGCGAGGCCGGCAACTGTTACCTCGTCGTGAAGCTGGACGACCCGAGCTTTCCGGCACCGGTCTACGCCAACCTCGTCGAGCGCAACGGCAAGCAGCTCCTGATCTGGACCCGCTGACGACAGCCGGCCCCGCCCACGCGGCGGGGCCGGTTGTTTTCGCGAAGCTCCGACAGGAGAGGGGCGCGTGAGACTGCAGCGCAAAATGGGATCGCTCTATGAATCCGGCACACCGACCGCCGATCTCCGCGGCCGGTAAGTTTGTTGAAAACGGAACGCCGTGCGCTAATCTCGTTTTTCTGCGTGCTTCGTCATGGAGCCGCAGCAGTGGCGAAGAGAGTTTTGAGACGCGGGCGCCGCGGCGGCCTGCCGCAACGAGGAACGAGAGTGGCAAAGGCCGCAACACGCACGACAATGCCCGAGAGAGGCATGGGCGAGCTCCTCATTCTACAGGCGGGGGAAAGCCGGACGGACGGGGATATCGTCACGCGTGCTCTCGAAGTGATCCGCAAACACCTCGGGATGGATGTCGCGTACGTCTCCGAATTCGTGGGCGAGCGTTCAGTGTTCCGTAACGTCGACGCGTCCGGACTGGACGGGCTGATCAAGGTCGGCGATTCCCACGCCCTGGACGATGTCTACTGTCGGCATATTCTGGCGGGCAGGTTGCCCGAACTCATTCCCGACACGTCCGCCAATGCATTCGCGCGCCAATTGCCGATCACCCAGGCCGTTCCCATCGGCGCGCATCTGAGTGTTCCCATCCGGCTGCCTGACGGCACCTGCTACGGGATGTTCTGTTGCATGAGCTTCGAGCCGGACCATTGCCTCAACGAGAAGGATCATCGCACGGTGAGGGCGTTTGCCGAGCTGGCCGCCTTCGAGATCGGTCGTGAGGCGGAAACGCGGCGGCACAACAAGGAAAAGCTCTCCAGGATCGAAGCCGTGCTGGAAGACGGCCTGTTCGAGATGGTCTACCAGCCCGTGGTGGACATCCACACTGAACGAACGGTTGGCTTCGAGGCGCTCTGCCGGGTTCGCGCCGAGCCGCTTCGAACGCCGGATCTGTGGTTCGCCGAGGCCGACGAGGTGAACCTTCGCGAGCCCTTCGAACTTGCCGCGATCGGCAAGGCCACATCCGTGCTTTCATCGCTCCCCGACGACACGTTCCTCGCTGTCAACGTATCGCCGGCGACGGTGTTGGCGCCTGGCCTGGAGGCCGCACTGCGCGGGCTGCGCCACGAGCGGATCGTCCTGGAGCTCACCGAGCAGACGTTGATCGCGGAATACGATGCGATCCGGGGTGCGTTGGCACCGCTGCGCGCGCTGGGCGTGCGCATTGCCATCGACGACGCAGGCGCCGGCTATTCGAGCCTTCGGCACATTCTTCAGCTGGAGCCGGACATGATCAAGTTCGACATCAGCCTGACCCGCGGGATCGACACCGATCCCGTTCGGCAGGCTTTGATCGGTGCACTTGTCGGCTTCACTGACAAAACGGGCAGCTCGATCATCGCGGAGGGCGTGGAAACCGGCGCTGAGCTCGACTGCCTGCGCAGGCTGCGTGTCGGCTTTGCCCAGGGCTACCATCTCGGCCGACCCGCGCCGTTGGAGCGAGCCTAGGCGCTTCCCCTCGGCCCGTCCCGGGCCGGGTCTGCAAACCGCTTCGTTGGAGCAACCCCGTCTCCCAGACATCCGAGCTGCGGGAGCCGTTCGGCTTGGGCGAACGACGGGTTCCACCAGCATCTGGGCGTCCGCTCGCCCTTCGTTCTGTTGGCCCGCGTCGGCCATTGTGGGGACGGTACTGGACATTGTTGTCCGTATTCGTTAAGTATTGAATAAACTATTCGCGCCCGTATTGCGATTTTTATCCTGAGTTCCCATAACAGGCTCAGGGTAAACATCAGACGTATGCGGGAGGCAAGATGTACGTTGTCCCACATTTATTCGCATCACCTCGCCAGAGACTGGCGGCGGTGACGGCTCATAAACGGGCCAACCTGTTCGGCATTCGCCCCCTGACGGGGGCTCAAGCCGGGACCGGTCTTGCGGACCCTTACGGTGTCCGGGAGGTGCGTCATGGGGCGTAGGGCGCTTGCCGCCGAGGTGCGCCAGGCGGCCATCCTGGACGTCCGGCTTCCGGGATCCCAGCGAGCCTTCATCGCTGACTGTGCCGCGCGTGGCGGCCTGGCTGTCGCGGACTATGTTCGCGCGGTCCTGGCGGGCGCGCGGCGCCGGCCGTACCGGCGGCGGTTCGAGCGGCTGAAGACCGATGCGAAGATCCGGGTGCGGATGACGGCGGCGGAGCTGGGCCGGCTGCGGTTGCTCGCCCGAGAACGCGGCATGAGCCTCGGTCGCTATGTGCGCCTGGTGCTCTCCGGTGCCCGGCCGCGGGGTCGGTCGGCAGCACCGCAGGCACTGAAGCAGGTCGTCTACGAGCTTCAGTCCATGGGAGCAAACTTCCGGCAGCTCGCAACGAGCTTGGGGGATCCCGACTATCTGGAATGGCGCACCCATGTGGCGGTGATCCTCGTTCGTGATTGCGTCCGGGCGGGGGATCGGGCCGAGGCCATGGGAGAGTTACTGGGTCCGATCAACCATGCCGGCCACCTGCTCAATGCGCTTGCCTACCGTACCAACGCCGGCCATGCCGTGACCGAGGTGGAAGAGGCCGACGTGCTTGAGGCCGTGGCCGCTGCCCTCAACCCACTCGAGGACTGCGTCTGGGCGGCGCGGGCCGCCGATCGCTAAGTCGGACAGCGGTCATGCGGTTCAAGGTTGGCAAGCAGCAGCCGGCGAGCTTCCGGGCGGCCGCCCTCTATCTGGCAGGCCAGACCCGCAAGCATCGCGAGGCCGAGCGGGCGCGGCAGTCGGAGCGCGACGGAGGACGTCCGGACGGTCGGAGCGACGACGGTCGCCTTGGCGAGACGTCGAGCCCGGAAGCGCGTGGCGAGCGGGTGCTCTGGGTGGAGGAACGCGGCCTTGGCACCACCGACCCGGAGGAGGCGGCCCGTATCATGGCGATCACCGCCGAGCGCTCCCAGCGGGTGCGCCAGCCGGCGCTCCACTTCATCGTGGCCTTCGATCCGAAGGATGCGCGCCGTGGTCGGGTCGATGAGGAGTCCATGCGGGAGATCGCCGGCGAGCTCACCGAGAAACTCGGGCTCAACGACCACCAGATGCTGATCTACGCCCATGGCGATCGCAAGCATCCCCATCTCCACTTCCTGGTGAACCGGGTTCATCCCGAGACCGGCCGGGCCTGGAGCCAGCGCAACATCGGGCGCAGGCTCACCACGCTCTGCCGGGAGATCGCCGAGGAGCGCGGCCTCAATGCGCTCAAGGAGCGGAACCGCGATCGCGAGCAGGAGCGTGGCCATGCCGACGATCGGACGGGGCCTATTCCCGATGGCGAATACCGCACGGCCCAGCGCGAGGGGCGCGAGCCGAAAGCGCCGTTCGACCGGGAGGCGCTCGCGGACCTCAAGACCAGCCTTGCCCCGGCCTTCCGCGACGAGACGAGCTGGGCGAGCCTCAGCGGCCGGCTGGCAGCCAAGGGTCTTTATCTGCGGGCCAAGGGCCAGGGGCTCATCGTCACCGACGGCCGCGCCTATGCCAAGCTCTCCCAGCTCGGCAAGACCGCCCGTCTGAAGGAGCTGGAAGACCGCTTCGGCGAGCGCTTCGCCGACTACTATGCGCGTGAGGCTAAGAGCCTCGTCACTGAGCGAACACAAGACGGATCAACCCGGTCGCAGGTAGACAGCCAGAGCGGACCCACTTCCCATGAGGACCGGCTCTCCGACAACGCCCGACGCCATGCTGACTGGCGAGACACGCGCGACACCCCGGGTCGGGACCGCGGCGACCTGGACAGTCTCCACCGTGTCGAGACGGCCGACTTCGAATACCGACGCTGGGCGCTCCTCGACGAGACGCTCACCACGTCGCAGAAACAGATCCAGCAGGCCGAGCGCACCATGCGCAGCCGCTCCTATGCGCTCGATCGCAACCGCGGCCGCGAAGTCGTGACCTATGACCGCATGCTGCATCACATGAAGACGCTCTTCGCCGACCCCACCAAGGCACACGGACGTTGGGCTCAGCTTGAGCGGGAGCTCGGTGTTGGCGATGCGGCCGAGCTGGTTCGCAAGCAGCCTGGCCTCGTTGGCGGCCTGCCCCCCGAGCAGAAAGCCCACCGATCAGGCCGCCCCAGCGCCAAGAGCTGGGAGGCGCTCACAAAGGCCCGGACCCGCTGGCGCGATGCCCAGGCCGAGCTGGAAGACACTCGTCAGAAGGCGATCGACGCCCGCCACGCCGCCGAGCGGGTACGCTCCAACTACCGCCATCTCCAGGCTCAGGTCGGCGACCGCGATCTGGTCAAACGCTATCTCCGGCGCTCCCTCCGCCTGCGGGCCCGCGCGCTCGACCGCGTCAACCACCGCATGTTCGAGAAGAGCCGCCTTGCCGACGAACGCATCGACCAGCTCCATCGGGCATGGCGCAAGCACAACGAGCGGGAGAAGAAACGCGAGCGGGAAAGGGGACGGTGAGTATCACTCACTCCAGAAGTTCGGTAGCCACGACCGGCTTCACTCTTGAATGACGCCCGTCAGTGGAACCCCGCCCCATCCCAGGTGAGCGTGTCGGTTCCTGCAGCCGAGACGACGTCGATGGTGGCCGGTCCTGACGTGCCCTTGACCGTGAAGTCGAGGGCCAGGAGCTCATCCTCCAGAACGAGCAGATCGCCGCGGCGCACATAGATGAGTAGCGAGCAATTGGATGCACCGCAGAAGAGACTCGGCCTCTGATCGCCACACCGAATCCCGGCATGATGGATGATCAGATCGTCCCGACCGTCTCCGGTGAGATCGCCTTCGTAGATCGCGGTCGGCATGACCGAGGCCTGGGCGCCGTCGCAAGCCTTCTCCTGCTGCTGCTGAATGAGCCATTCGGCCGCCTTCGAGTGGGTCTCTGCGTGTGCGCTCATGAGCATCGACAACGCCGTCGCGGCGATAGCAATCGCAGCGACCAGCCAACTCTGTGTGTTTCGCCTCATCTCCCCATCCCCCAATGAAAAGTGCCTCGCAAAGCCAACATCGCCGGTGACGGGCTGTCAAACCATTGTGAACGCGTCGCGCGCCGTGCGTCCGACCGGACCGAGGCAATGACGGCAACCGCCACGCCGGTCCTGATGCTATCGCGCCACCAAACCGCCACCGACCAAAAGGACACTGGGGGTCGGTCGAGCGGCGTGAGAGCATCTGAGGTCTCGCCCGTTGCTGTGAACCCTCGGAGCTGGAGGAAGCCCATGCCCTATCGCGTTCTGGGAACTGGACCTGGTGGCGAGCTTTGGACGGAAACGGCCGAGACCGCCGAGGTCGCCCTTGAGATTGCCAGATGCATGGACTGCGACGGCGGGCACAGCCTGAGGATCATGACGCCAGAACACGACGTTTTTGATCGTGGCCTCTTCGAAAGGCTCGTGAGGCACAGCCAAGTGGGCCCAGACGATCACGCGGTCCTCGCTTCGCTCGCGGCGCACTGAGGGCAAGCAGATGGCCGGGGTCGCTCAGCAGATATGGGGGGTGGCCGTTCTCCGCTGGCGTCGGCCGGTCACTCGTCCGCCGGCCTGCCCCAGAACGCGATCTGCTCCGCCCGGTCGATCCAGACGACGACGAAGTGCACAGTGCGATCGCCCTGGTCGGTGATGGCAATCGCTTTGCACCGGCGCAGCTCAGTGCCGTCGGCGATGCTCGATGTCTCCTGCAGCGAGTGAAGCCCGAAGACGGCAAGTTCGTCGTTCTCGGCCGCATAGCCCGCCTCGACGATGCGCCGGCCCTCATCGGTATTGCAGGCTGGCAGCTTCGCTGGCGGCTTGGCGGTTGCCAGGCCGATCGTCACGCCGAAGACGGCGGCCGCAAACGCGATCATTGTGAACAGCTGCCAGGTGGCGGCGG